>Ga0209061_1002790_pt1 | contig 20720 bp, 17 predicted proteins | sample Coa_R1_10_FD_187157 | JGI IMG/M metagenome (GOLD analysis project Ga0209061, IMG submission 187157) | Surface soil microbial communities from Centralia Pennsylvania, which are recovering from an underground coalmine fire - Coalmine... | ecosystem: Environmental > Terrestrial > Soil >...
GGCTACTGCTGGTACTGCTACACCTGGCAGCGCGGCGGCAGCGTATTTGACTTCCTGCGCTACTGGTATAACCTGGACGCGAAGGAGCTGTGGCGGCGCATTCAGGCAGGAGAAATAGAGGGAGTATGAGCATACCTCCACAAGCAAGGCTCTATAAACAATGCTTTTGGTGAGGCACGAACGTGCTGTATCTTTTAGGTTCTAAGGCGGGCCTGCCCCAATCCCATAGTCGTTTTATATCCTACACCCGTGTAAAAGGCCAAGCGTGCCAACAGGTGGATTTGCTGGCGCAGGGTTAGAGGGGCATCCTCGCTCGTTGACTCGTCGTGGCCACGCAGTTGGTAGGTGCAGGAGCCGAGGAAACCGCGCTGCTGGTGAGTTGTGAAGTGAACGTGGTGCGCTTTGAGATCGTAATCCACGATAATTACGCCGTCCTCCTGCAAATAGTGCTCCAGGCGCTCCATCTGCACAATCCCGGCCAGTTCCGGCGGCGCGATATCCTGCCAGCGCCGGGCCAGATTCTGGAAGACGAACTGTGGCAGGGGCAGCATGAAGGCGTGGGAGCCGTAGCCTGCTTTGCCCTCGGCGCGACTGAATGCGGTCAGCGAGACAAAGTCCAGGGTAAGAATCTCCTCGCGCTTACACTTCACCTGTCTGGCCTGTTCGACTAGGCTGGAGAGCGAGGTAAAGCCAGTCCAGCCGTGTGAATCATCATTGGTCGTGATCACTTCTTCCAGGAGAAAGAGCTGTTTGCCGAGCTGCAAAAAGGGTGGAGTATCTGTGCCCAGATGAGAGATATCGAATTTTGTCAGGGCTTCGTGAAACAGCGGGAACAGATCGCCCAGTAGCAAAGTGAGTCGCACGAGATAGGTCTCGTGTGGATCGAGTGGCAGATGAATGTTGCGGCGTTCGATCTCCAGCTTGCGCCCTGCCACTCGCGGGAAACCCAGGCTAGAACAGGTGAAGAGGCGCCGTTTATTTCCCTCGTGTAACCAGGCTGCAATATCTGGCGCAGCGGCCTGCAGCCAGCGCAGAAAAGCGCCATGAACCAGTTCGCCCGAAAAGGGCATGAGCGTCCCATTCTGCACCGGGCGCAGATGCAGATGCAAAGCATAGAGCCGAGCCGGACCGCCAGGCATAGCAGATATTTCCATTTTTATCCCTCTCAGTTCGACTACTTTTTCTTCCCCTTCTTCGCCCGTGGTTTGCAGAACCAAATGATCTGGCCACTGTATTCCTGTTCACGCTCGAAGACACAGTTGCGCGTCTGTCCAGGCACCCACCCCTGCGCCTCTTCTTCGCTGACAACGATCACCACGTCTGTGGTAGGGAAGGATTCATAGCTAAGAACTGCTCTGACCTCGAATGGCAGCCTCTGGCGTAGTTCGTCGGCGAGGGGCACTACCACGCCCCTGATCTCCTGGCCTGCTCGAAACTGTGGAACTTTCAGTCGGATGCGCTCTTCTGGCCTGGGTGGCTCTTGTGTTGTTGCTGCGCGCGAATGTCCCACGCTTTGGGTCTCATTATCAAGTAACTGCATGCGTCCGTAGCCACTGGAAGTTTTCGCACCAATCCCGAACTCGTCCAGGGCTTTCGCAAGAATCTGGAAGGTGATGTCAATCCACCTGGTGTGCTGGCTGGCATCCTGCTGCAGATCAGGCGCGGCCAGGGCGAGCAAGTAGATACCTGTGGCGCTTAGAAACGGCACCGGATTGGGATCATCGCTATCAGAGGGAGGCTTGCTCGCGTCCTGGTAGTATTTCTGATGATGCACAGTGATAATATCAGGGGAGAGCGCCTTTCCTTCAGGCCCACTTCCAGGAACATAGAAAGCATCAAAGAAGGTGATATATCCAGCCTCGTCGGTCTTGCCAAAAACGACGGTATGGAGCTTGCCACCCCGTTGCCATTCACCCTCCAGTCTCTGGTGCGCATAACTTGCCGCCAGTCCCTTGAGGGCGCTGCCAGGAATGAAAGGGACGCCATAGGTGCGGTGCAGGCAAATCGACGTTTCCAGCACACTCTCACTGCCCAGGCCGACGATCATTCTCCCACGTACACACGCCTCGCGTAGCTCCACGCCAAGCCTCTTGAGTTCCTGTTTCCATCGCTCGAAAAAGGCCAGGTAGGCTGAGGGTAGTGGCTGCTCCGCTACTTCGCCGATTAACTGTGTACGGCTCTCGACTTCACCGCTCTTGAGCTTCTCATCCTGCCTTTTCTGCTTCCCGATATATTTATCGAACCACAGCCCGGCGTGTGTTTCGCTCTCTTGTCTCTTTTGGGCAGAGAATTTTGCGCGTATCGTTATTGGATCAGGCATGGTCATCCTCATTCTCTAGCAGAGTATCACTGGCCTCGACACCTAAGATGGACTGCGCAAATCGTTTGTACCAGAGGAGCGCGGCCATCACCTGGTGTGTCAAACGCATATATTCTCTCAACTCGGATTTCTGGGCGTGGATTAATAAGGTGCGAGAATCACCCGGCTCAATAGTTGCTTTCAGATCCAGAAGCAATTGCTTCTGGATCTCTGTGCCACGTGATTCAACAAAAGCCAGGGCCTGCGTTAACCCGGCTGTGCGAATAAGAATAGGAAGCTTATGAGCCATCGCACCGTATTTCTTGTACTCTGGCTTCTTTTTAATCTCAAGAACTTGCTTTCGCACCAGGTCAGAGTATTGCTGATCAAACGTTTGCATAGTGTGACGCTCCTTTCTGCACCTCTTCTGCAAGTAGCACCCGGCAGAGGCCACGCCCGACAGTGGCCTTGCCTCCGAACTGGAGCGTTGTATTTGTCAGGTTACTCAGGATGGCAAAGACGCGAGTTGACGTCATACCCGCGGTTTCTGCGGCTTTCGTCGGCGTAGCAAGCGCGATCCCGGAGAGAATGGTCTCCGTCGGCAGCGCTTCCTCATACCAGAGGCCACCATCTTCTACCGTTTTCGAATCTGATTTGAGCTTAATGCGCGCGGTGATTTCCGTAGCAGTATCTAGCAGGAAGGTGAAGACATCATCGTGAACGATGCAGAACCGCTCTGTCAGTATTGTTTGCCATCCTGTATCGCTCGGAAACACATGCTGAGCAATCCAGCTCGCCCACGTCTCTTCTGGCTTGCCACCACTCATCTGAATCTTCTTCAGTTCGAGGTCTTCGAGATAGACACTCGTGTCAACCTTAATCTTGCTTGCTTCGCTCGCTACAACGCAGCTCTCTACATCCTGGATGGAAGGAACAGGCTGCTTCGGGGGTGTAAGTTGTGTGTCCTCAATATCGCGGGCCAGGCGGCGCAGGACATAGGGAGAAGTGACCCAGGCGAAGGTTCCAGCCAGGCTGCGCACCGGGAGAAGGAGCAAACGCTGATCGGAAAACTGCACCGAACTGGCGTGATTGTTCTCGGTCTGTGTATCGATAGCCTCGGGGCCAAAAAGCAGCCGGCATTCCTGGGCATTGGTATTACAGCGCGCGCGTAGTGTTCCCTTGAGGGATGATCCTGGTAAAAATGGCAAGCCGGTTGCCTTTTCGCGGGCGATGGGTAGATCGATGACGCCGGTTCCCTGGCCGGTACCTGCGTGCAGCGGGGAAAGCGCGTGGATAAATGTGAGTCGTGCGTTCATTCTTTCTCTGTCCTCTTCAGATCGTTCAAAAATGCCTGTAAGACATCCGTTTCGCCGTTGAGTTTGTCGGCGTTGAGATTGGGGAGCTTCGTCAGATCGCTTTTATCGAGTTGGGCTTCCACGGGCTTGTTTGTTCCCTTTAGAACAAGGGGAGGAATCTGAGATCCTTTGAGGACCACCGCCAGTCCTATGGCCCGCTCGTCGCCGCAGACAAGCGGGCGCAAAATGAGTGGGCTTGCCAGGCGCTCATTGCCTTCATTTGCGCCCTGCAAGGTCGTATCATGGGGATCTCCCTTCTTCTCATCTTTGAAATGAAACACAATAGGTAAACCAAAAGCGGCCCGCGGGAATTTGTCAGGATGACCAAGCGTTTTGTAGTCTTGATATCTCCGGCCAGTTTTCTCTCGAATAGTCTCCGCTTCTGGCCAGTTGCTCCGGCCTGCATAGCCTTTTGTCCGAAATTGGCGGAAGGAGACATAGCGCTTTATAAGTTCATTCCAGGATTCAAATGCACGTGATCTAGGATAGGCAATGGCAAATGAGAGAGCCTTTTCAAGATGAGGCACATCTCCGGGCCATGCACCGGAGGTCACAAATTTCTTTGCGTTCTCGTTTAACCAGCTTCTCACATCTGCCGGTTGATTAGAGGCGGGACAGTTTGTATGATCCTCTCCTTCAACTTTCAACAGGCGCAACGCGCCGAACCCTCGCCGCGTACGCGCGCCGATTCCTCCAAAGGTTTCCCACGCCCAGAGGGCAGCCTGAATATCTTTTCGATACGTTTCAGGATAGGTTATTTTCAGGGTGAACTGCACATTATGTTGAATGCGTTTCATCTCCGCCTCAATCTGCTCTTTTGTTTTTTGCCGAAGATCATCATTCGTGGGGAGCAGGAGAAATGTCGCGTATCCAGGAACGTCAGCAGGCCGAGGAACATTTCTCCCGCTAGTGTTCCCCTGTATATCAAAAGGTTTCTTGCTTTCGCCTCTCCTGTTCACAATGACTTCTATCTGGACCGTCCGAATGGGTTTCTCCTTCTGCTCCTCGGCGGCCTGATCAGCTTCGTTCTTTTTCTCTTTAAAAGATGCCTTGCCCCAGATTGCATCTTCTTTTTCTTTCATTTTTGCCAGATCACCACCAAACTCGCCACCGCGGGTTGCGCGCCACCAGAAACGCAGGTGACCGCGAATTTCCGCGCCCCGAATCGGTGTGAGCGGATCAACTTCGCCAGGAGTGACGCCGCCACCAAAGAGCGGGGTAATCAACTGGTACTCCCGTATTTGCTCGATCACCTCAAGCGGCTGAGGTGTAATCTCCTCTGGAGGTGGGATATCAGGAAGTTTCCTCATTATGCTTCTCCTTGCTCCATAGAGACTGGCCGTCCATCCCACATGCCAAGAACAGCCAATCCGAAGCCATCGGTACGATCTTCTTCCATGTCGCTGATGCACTGCATCCATGTACTTCTGATCCATTCCCTGAGAGCTGCTTCTGTGCCCGTGAGCGAAAGAAACAGAACAGTGCCAGCGGGTGCCAGGCGGCGCGAGGGTTTGGGCTTGCCCTCTGCCAGATCCCAACCAGAAACGACCTGTGGCCTCTGGGTGGCGATGGCCCTGATCTCTACTCTGACGCCCTTTCTCGCTGCCTCTGCCTGCAGCCATGTCGGGCGATATCCCTGCGTGAAACAAGCCGGGGTGAGCAGGAAGAGGCGACAAGAACAATGCTCGGCAGTAACAATTGCCTGTTCTAACCCCTCAGGAAGCATGGGTAGTTCCTTCTTACTCTTGCGCCAGGTAACCAGACGGCGCTCACCGGCAAAGCTTGCCAGGCCCGGCTGAATGGTATAACCGCTATCCTCCACAGCAATAACAAGCGCCAGGCGCTGTGCCCCTTGCAAGCGTTGCGAACCAGTACCAGGTGCAGTGAACTCTAAGCCAGAAGTCTCGAAGAGCATACCATCTTTGGCGATTTCCTTGTCAGCATCGATGCTCACATGCAGCCGATACTCGCGTGCGAGTTCGCGCAGGCCAAGTTGGGACAAAGGAAGGTCTTTTGCTGCCAGCCTGGAAGGATCAAGCAGCCAGGTTTGAAAATGCTCCCATTTCCAGTAGGCAGGCGAATTGTGCAGCGGTTTCCCCTGGTTCTTGTTGCCTGGCAGTCCAACACAGAGGAGCTTTTCCTGATCCAGGTCAGTTTGTGCTCCTGGCGGAAGTTCCAAAGGCACAAGTCGCTGAACCTGTATCCAGGCTTTGCCCGTCTCTGTCGCGTCTGACGGGAGAACCAGCGCATCCTGTGGTGCGGGGAGGAGCCAGGTATCCGCAGCGATTTCTCCGTCGGGAGCCAGTTGTGCCAGGAGTGGTCCACGCACACGGAGCTTCTTCAGATGCTGCAACTCCTCTTTATTATTGGGCGTGTACTGGAAGATTCCATCCCCGTTTGTTCCGGCGCGGGTACGAATGCCCCCGGAGATGGTCGAGGGAAACGGGAATGGCAGCGACAGGGCGCGCGCTCCAGGATCAGGCCCAAAGGGACGGCCATCCCGCACGAGCAAGGGGTCGCGCGGCTCCAGGATCCAGGTGGTCGTTTGTGTGGTCGTCGTGGTCATATGCGGCTTTTCTCCTTTTGCGGCTCGGCGAGCTGTTTGGCATCTGCCACAGTCCCGGCAATGATCAGGGCGTCGATCAAATCGCGGATGGGCATGGGTTGTACCTGCTCCACATCCACGTGTGGTTCCTGCTCGACGCCGAGCCACGCTTTAAAGAAACGCTCGATTTCTTCTGCTTGCTTCGGCGGAAATTTGTCCCGGGGAACATACAATTTTCGCTTGAGAATACGTAGCGCATCCCATTTGATGACTTCCGCGTACTGCGTGCTGGCCTGCTCCTGAGCGCTGGAAAATGTCTCATCTGTCGAGATACCCAGGCGCAGAAGAAGATCGCGCAGTTCATAGGCCGTTCCTGCGGGAAGAGCTTCTTTGCGGCAAAAATCGACCAGCTGTGGCAAGCTGATATCCAGATCCTTCCAATGGCCTGTGATATGGTAGTCCTCGCCGCTGCGCTTGCTCAGCGTAATGGAAAGCGCGTCTTTGCCTGAGACATCTTTCGCGCGCTCCTCGGCCCTCTTCGTCAGTTGCCTCACCTGGTAGAGCGATTCGAGATGATGGGCGATGGCAATGCCAGCAGAGAGCGTGGGCGTTTGGCCCTCTTGATCAGGAAATGCTTGCAGGGTTTTGCGAAAGGTCCTGGCGAGCCGGCTGGCACACTCCAACACTGTATCCAGAGGGAGGAATGCCATGATATCATCTCCCCCGGCGTAGACGAGCGCTCCCCGGTGCTCATTTACAATGTTTCTTGCTTGCTCAGCGAATTCCGAAAGCTTTCGCGAGAGCTGCTGATGCCGCTCAGGGCTTTGTTTTGCCTGTGCATCAATGATTTTCCCCATTTCATCACCATCTGCCTGAAGGAAAGCATAGTACGGGCCGGGTCGCTTCGCGGCGAAATGAAGCGCCTTGCACTGTTCATCGAGCACGCTGTAGAAGTTCTGTAAAGCAAGCCTCGCCTGTTGCAGCCCCTGATCTTTGCCAGCGACATAGAGGATGTCAACCAGCCGGCTTTCCAGAAGCATTGAACCGTCGTATTTGCCTAGAAGGGGATGAGGTGGGACATGGTCTGGAATGTACTCCAGTTGTTGTGAAAACTTTCGCACTTCTTGAATATAGGTATCCCATGCGGCTTTAGCCAGCTGAAGATGACGATTCGTGAGAATCTGCTTCAGCCGTTCGAGGAAAGGCAAAGCAGCCATATGCGAAGTGCTCTGAAAATGCTCTCCATACGCCGTGACGCCGCGGCGCTTCAGTAAATCGACGCCTGAAAGGCGTTCTGCCGGTCCGGCACCGTAATTGTCATACAGAGCACGCGCCTTTCTTTGTTTTTCCTCTTCAGTTGCACCGGGCGCTGGGTAGGCCCACTCAGGGATGACGCTTTCAAGTTGCCCGGCAATTGACGATTTAGGCACGGGCCGGCCCGGAGGCATCTGGCGAAAGTTCCGCGTGTTCTTGCGAGCGTTCATCAGGGCTTCCAACTGTGCGCGTGCTTGCTCATAGTTCTGCCCATCGAATGGGAGTCCAGCCCAGAGGGTTTCGACCAGATCTTCAACCTGCCCCTCCGCGATTGAGCGCATCCCCTCCGCGAAATGAACCTTCCCATAGGCGATTCCTCGAATGGCACGCAACCGATCCTTCACTGCTTGCTGGACCTGCTTGCCCAAATCCTGGGGCGATTGAGGCACCAGGGCAATAATTTTATTTGGGACAATAAAATCCGTGTTATTGGGATCGAGCATTTCCATAGCGGTGGGGGCGGGGAAAATCAGGCTGCTCAGTCCATTCTGACGGACAATCGCGCGGGCCGCAGCCCTGGAAAGTTCACTCAAGAACCATGAGCCAAAGGCAAGGTCACGCGTTCTGCGGGCGCTGGCAATGAAGTCCTGGACTGGTCCAATACTCACGAGAAACAGATAATCCATCGATCCACTCCTCTCAAACACATGAGAGCAATCTATCACCAGAACACATGTAGAGTTGTATGAACCTATTGAATTTTCTCTTCGGATCTTTCAATCGAAACGTCTGAAAGTGTCGATAGTATAGCATAGAGAGATGAAGATGTATACACTATAGCTAAAAAATACTAGATACCAAATGAAAAGCAAAAAGAATGTTCGAGTATAGCCCATCCTCTGAAGATCAATCACGAAGCGCTGAGGGGATCAGCGCAAGGCTTCCTCTCGTGCTGCCGTCACATCTGCATGCATACCTTGTGCCTCGTAGTAGGAGGCTGGCGCGTTATGCTCACGGAAGACTGGGAGTGCGTGTTCAAGGCTTTGCAGGGCTTTTCCCAAGAGGCTGGCGCGCTCTTCGGCCTGTTGGGCGGAGGTACTACGATCCCGGTACAGGTGCGCCAACTTAAAGTGAGTTCTGGCCCAATCCAGGGGCCTATCCTTCTGGCGGTAGACTTTTAACAGGGCTTTGCAGCTAACAATGGCTTCCTCCAGGTCTTTGAGGTGGATTTCTCGCTCAATGGTTGAGCGAACGTGTTGGGTTTCCTGATAGGACGTGGGAGCGAGTTCGCGGAAGATTGGCAGTGCCTGCTCAATACTGCGTTGGGCCTCATCTAAGAACCGCGCTCGTTCCTCCCCTTCTTGCGCAAACGCTATCCGCTCGCGCCACAGCTCGGCCAGCTTCAGGTAGGTTCTGGCGGCATCCAGACGTTTCTCTTCCTGATCGTAGACTTTCAACCAGGCTCGGCAGCCAGCAATGGCCTCATCTAAGATCTCTTTGTCCAGGGCAGGATTTTCTTACATCTCTGGCAGCCGGCGCTGCTCCAGATCAAACGGCAAAAGCTCAAGCGCAGCTGCGATACTGGTGAATGGCTCTTCTGCCAGGCGCCGATCTGCTACTGCATCGCCTACCAGAAGCACCCGAGGAAGCGCCGGGGTCTGATCTGGATGACGCGATCATTGGCGGAAAAGCCTTGCTCAAAGCGTGTCCAGAGCAATCGTTTGATTGGGCGCGAATTTACCTGCTGCTCGCGAAACTCTATTGCGAGCACGCGGCAGCGGCCTGTACAACCATCGCGAAATACGCCGCGCTCACTGAAGCCCAACACTATCTCGCGTGCGCTTTGCTGGTTTTCCGCGCGGACGCATCCCCAAAAAGTTTTCGTGAAGCCACCCAGCTTGGCCAGGAAATCGGCAAGGCGCTGGATGCCTTGATTATCAGCGGCTGTGAGGCTCTGTTGAAGCGATGCTTGCCGAGGTCGCTTGATTGGGCGCGAGCACATGTGCTTCTAATGAGCATCCATACTTACGCCCACTCAAGCATCTTCTGCAGCACGAGATCAGCCTTGTGGGGAGGGATCGTACCGCAAATAGGCGCTCGGATGGACGTAAGACCCCTGATGAGCTGCACGGGACGCTCTCGCGTGTAGCTCGTGAAAGGAATAACCTATGAACGCGCAACCCCGGTACTTCATCAAGTTTAAACAGGGCAATCTTGCCTATGTCAGGGCCAGGCTGCTCAAAGACCGATCCTGTGAGCAGTTTGCCATGCTCCTTGGGAAAACCCGGCGGATCAATGGCTCCACGATTATCACAGTGATCGATCTGCTTTTCCTGGAGCCAGACGACTACCATCAGCAGAGTGTGGCCTTTTTACGGATCAAAAAAGAGTTCATCCACCAGGCGCTGGTTGAAGTGACCGGCAGGTATGACGTGGATACCATCATTGATGTGCATACCCACCCCTTTACCCGGACAAGTGTCTCGTTTTCGGCCACTGATGACCAGGACGAAAAAACGTTCTTTCGGTTTTTGAAAGAAACGTTTGCACAGGTTCATTACGCCAGTATTGTCTTCTCTCAAAGGCAATACTCCGCGCGCGTCTGGACGGTGCGAGACCGTTCGATTGTGGCCAGGCGCGCGCTGATCAAAACGCAAACAAGTCCAGAGAATATCACCAGCGCTGATTTCTCCGGGAACACCGATGAGGGTTACGAACGAACCGCGCTGCTCGATGGAGAGGTTTTTTTCAACCGGAGCACTCTGGTGGAGAAACTATGCAAAGGAGTCAGGCACGTCAGATGGAGTTGATGGGGTCAAATCTCTCGACCAGGGTGCCCGGCTGGCCATGGCATCAGCTATTCATCCTCACAACTGGAGACAGCAGCCACCAGCACCGGTTCGACGCGTGTGGATTGCCAAGCCGGGCACGACGGAGCGGCGCCCGCTCGCCATTCTGCCGATGATCGACCGTTGTAAACAGGTGCTGGTGAAGCTGGCGCTCGAACCGGAATGGGAGGCACGCTTTGAAGCCCATAGTTACGGCTATCGCCCCGGTCGCGGCGCCCATGATGCGATTGCGGCCATTCTGGCGGCCACCCGGCGCCGCCCCATGTATGTGTTCAACGCCGATATTGAAAAAGCTTTCGACACGCTCAGCCAGGCGGTGATTCTGGAAAAGCTGCAGACCTATCCCGCTCTTCGCGAGGCCATCACTGCCTGGCTCAAGGCCGGAGTGATCGATGCTGGCACGTACTTTCCCAGCAATACAGGAATACCGCAGGGAGGGGCTCTTTCACCACTGCTGCTCAATGTCGCGCTGCATGGAATGGAAGCCGTCGTCACCAATCACATGGCTCGCGAGCAGCCGCTGCTGGTGCGCTACGCGGACAATTTCGTGATTCTGCACACCGATCCGGGTATTCTGCACCAGACTACGAGGCGCGTGCGATCCTGGTTATCTACGCTGGGATTACAACTGAGTGCCCACAAAACGCATTTCGCGCATACCCTGATGCCTTTTCAAGGGGAAGTTGGCTTTGATTTTCTGGGGTTCCATCTGCACCAGGAGCCATGCGAGAAGCGACCAGCCGGAAAGAGCAAACAGGAGCGCGCTATACCGGTGAAGACTATCACTACCCCCAGCCAGGAAGCGAGCAAGCGGCACCTGGCTGCTACCCGGCAGAAGTTGCAGCAGATGCAAACGGCCCCGCAAGTACAGGTGATCGCGGAACTCAATCCGCTGATTCTGGGCTGGGCGACCTACTATAACGGAGTGGTCGAGGCGCGGGTCATGAGCCAGTATGATGAATTGGTGGAGCAGCAACTCATGGAGTGGGCGAGCAAGCGGCATCCCGGCAAAACCCGTGAGTGGCTGCTGGCCCACTACTGGCAGCGCAGCGGGAACCAGAAACGAATCTTTGCTACCCCTGAGGGAGTCCAATTGCACACCTACCAGTCAATGAACCTCCTGAAAGAATCGTGATGGCGGAACGTTGGTCTAAAAGTCAGGCCAGAGGAAGGTGAAAGATGAGTGAACTGCCGCGTGAGGGGATCCTTCCTATCTCCTCGCTCAATGCTCTGGAGTATTGCCCGCGCAAATTTTACTATCAATTTGTGCAGGGGGAGATGCTGGTCAATGACCTGGTGCTGGAGGGACAACTAGCCCATCGGCGCGTCCACCAGGCTGGACAAGAGACGACCGGAGAGGCAGAGATTACCACCAGGCGCCTCTATCTGTCTTCAGAGACCTTGCACCTGACCGGCTTCGCCGATCTCGTCGAAGAGCACGCCGGCATGCTGGTGCCAATCGAGTACAAGCATGGACAGCAGGGCGACTGGCCAGGTGATCAGATCCAGCTTTGCGCCCAGGCGCTCTGCCTGGAGGAGCGCCTGCCGGGCAAACCGCCCATTCCCTATGGCTACATCTACTACATCGGCTCGCGGCGACGCGTGCGGGTGCCGTTCACGCCGCAGCTGTGCGCCAGAACGCGAGAGGCTATCGCCGAGGCCTTACGGGTGGCAGCCCGGACGAGCGTCCCGCCGCCGCTCTCTGGTAGTCTCGTAGCTCGCTGTCCCAGGTGTAGCCTGCTGTCCCTGTGCATGCCGGAGGAAGTGCGGCTCTTGCAAGCGCAACAGCGAAAGGGCCTGGAACCCGAATAGCAAAGAAGGAGCACGATCGTGCCAACATTATATATAACTGAGGACTACTCCCTGGTGCGTCGCGAGGGCGAAGACATGCTGCTGGTCCAGATTCCCGCCAGAAAAGCGAAGGAAGGATCAGCAGCCGCGCCAGCGCGCAGCGAACGCGTCCCGCTGCTCAAAATCGATGAAGTGATTGTTACCGGCGAAGTTACCCTGACTGCCTCCGCGCTCCACCTGTTGCTGGAGCGCGACATTGAGATCACCTTTTTAGGGCGTTACGGACAATTCAAAGGCAGGCTCTCGCCGCCTTTCTCGAAAAACGCCGTGTTACGATTGGCCCAATACCGGGCGCACCAGGATATGACGAAGCGCTGTGAACTGGCGCGGCGCTTTGTCATCGGCAAACTGATGAATCAGCGCACGCTGCTGCAGCGATCTCAGCGCCGCCAGGCCTATGCAGAGATGAGGCAGGCAATTGAGCGGATCGGGACGCTGCTCCAACAACTGGCCGCCTTGCCCCTGGATCGTATCCCTGTTTCCCAACCGCTAGCCGGCGGGGACCATCGCATCGCAGGCACCCCGCTGGAGCGCATTGTCGGCATGGAGGGCGCTGGAAGTAGCGCCTACTTCAGTTGCTTTGGCAAACTCCTCTCCGATCCCCGGCAATGGCCTTTCCCAGGGCGCGTCAAACGCCCTCCCACCGATCCTGTCAACGCGCTCCTCAGTTTCGGGTACGCTCTCCTGACGAGCAAAGTCGCCAGCGTCGTCCAACTGGTCGGATTCGATCACTACATCGGTTACCTGCATAGCTCGTTTTATGGGCGCCCGGCATTGGCCCTCGACCTGGTGGAAGAGTTCCGTCCCATTATTGTCGATTCAGTCGTCTTCACGCTGCTCAATAATCGCATGCTTACGCGGGACGATTTCGTGAGCGAACTGGGGGCGTACCGACTGAAAGATGAGCAGCGCAAACTCTTCTTTACTCAATTGGAAAAACGCCTCAACGAAGAGATCAGCCACCCACTCTTCGGCTACCGTGTGACCTATCGGCGCTGTCTGGAATTACAAGCGCGATTGCTGGCCAAGACGCTCACCGGGGAGATCGGCGAATACCCCTCGTTGCTGGTCAAATAGCGAAAGCGAGATCAACGAGCAACCATGAGTCGTCGAAGCAGCATCAGCAGCCAGGTAAGTTGCTATGTGATCGCCTATGACATCCCAGATGATAAAAGGCGCACCAAGATTCACAAAATCCTCCTCGGATACGGCAAGTGGACGCAGTATTCGCTGTTTGAATGTTTTTTAACCAGGAAGCAACTCCTTGAGCTACGCGTCAAACTGGAGGAACACTTGGCACCCAGGAAAGACAGCGTGCGGTTCTATCTGCTCTGCGCCAACTGCGTGAGCAGAGTTGAAACGGTTGGAGGTCCCCCACCAGCCGATGAGGTGCTCTTTATCGTATAGCTGCTCAGCTTTCCGAGAACCTCAGTGATCGCTTCCTTGAGCAGAGGTTCTCGGAGCACTCCAGAAGGGGCGTGGTGGGAAAAGCGCCCTTCATATGTCCTCATTTGACCTATTTAAAAACCACAAAAAACGGAGCCTCTCGGAAACGCTTGCTTTTTTTGGCTTCTGGTGCTACACTACGGGCATGGCAGGCTAAATGGCCAGCGGAGCCCGTTCGGGATTGAAACTCGGGCCATGAGGCCCTCACATACTTCCACACATCACTGGCTAAATGGCCAGCGGAGCCCGTTCGGGATTGAAACCCTTTCTGGTCTAAAACAACACACCAGTGCTTTTTGCTGGCTAAATGGCCAGCGGAGCCCGTTCGGGATTGAAACAGTATTCACAGGTGTCGGCGAGAAGCCTCTTTTCCAATGGCTAAATGGCCAGCGGAGCCCGTTCGGGATTGAAACAGAGATTTTTCCGGCTCTTCTTCCGGTTCTTCCTCTGGGCTAAATGGCCAGCGGAGCCCGTTCGGGATTGAAACGTAGTCATCTCCCGTGTTTATGACCAGATAGTCTCCGGCTAAATGGCCAGCGGAGCCCGTTCGGGATTGAAACAGAGAAGAAAGCCGGGGGGGGCGGCTCGGAAGAGATCGGGCTAAATGGCCAGCGGAGCCCGTTCGGGATTGAAACCACTAGAAGAATCCCGGATTCTCAGGAGCAGTGCCGGCTAAATGGCCAGCGGAGCCCGTTCGGGATTGAAACAAACAACTCGAAAAAACAACACACCCAGTGTTTTTGACGGCTAAATGGCCAGCGGAGCCCGTTCGGGATTGAAACAAACTAGTGGTGTAAGAACCTGCTGGAAGAACGATCAGGCTAAATGGCCAGCGGAGCCCGTTCGGGATTGAAACATCCATACCCTCAGGTAGTTGGGAACCTTTGTAGGTGGCTAAATGGCCAGCGGAGCCCGTTCGGGATTGAAACCCTCGTACAGCCAATGATCCCCTCCCGTACTGTACAGGCTAAATGGCCAGCGGAGCCCGTTCGGGATTGAAACTGCTTACCTTAGAAGGCAGGAACTCTCCCGACTGAGGCTAAATGGCCAGCGGAGCCCATTCGGGATTGAAACTTATCGTCAGTAGCGCGCGAAGCAGCAACTTGCTGACGGCTAAATGGCCAGCGGAGCCCGTTCGGGATTGAAACAGAGATTTTTCCGGCTCTTCTTCCGGTTCTTCCTCTGGGCTAAATGGCCAGCGGAGCCCGTTCGGGATTGAAACGTAGTCATCTCCCGTGTTTATGACCAGATAGTCTCCGGCTAAATGGCCAGCGGAGCCCGTTCGGGATTGAAACCAGGTCAAGCACTACAGTGGCACTTGTTTTCGAGCATGGTGGGCTGAGCCAGTCTCGAAAAGCTCAACTTTTCTGAGAGAAGGGCTTCCAGGCAAGCAGCTAGGCCAGGTGAGCTTGCAGAGCCTGAGCGGCCTGCTCTAAGACGGCAATGGTCAGCTCCTGATTGGGTGCCAGACGCAGATTGTAGCTGTGGTTGCGGATCTGTCGATGCGCTCGCCAAGCAGAGTATCAAGCGAGGCTATCTGAAATGTATTCGACAAACTGATGCACTCATCAGGCAGGCCCAGGACTATGAGCAAATGGGACACGAAAATGCTACGCTAGAGACCTGATGCAACGTCTTTGGGGACGACTTTGAGTAGTTGAGCTTATGATCGGTATCTATATCAATATTTATAAACACTTGTATAATAGAGTTTTCTCTGCTATGCTCGCATACGCGCTCCACGTCCGTTTCCTTGCAGAGTTGAAGTGCTTTTCTTCGCTGCTCTCTTAGCAGTTCGGCATCCAGGTCTAAAAGAGGCCATTCCCGCTCGTCGGAAGTGTGGCGCTGTACGCTTCCAGCGAGTCGAACGAACTTCGTGTGAGGTTTTCTTATGATCTCGATTCTCGATTGGGTAGGTTGGGTTACATCTGTCATTTTTTTACTGACGCTGATTTCTGGGATCTATGCCTGGATAAAAGGAATCCTTCCTGCCTTAATCAGGCTAGGAAACGGACTGGCTTCGAGGAAGATTGCCATTTTTGCCAAAGGGGATCAATTGAGAAGCCTGGAGGATTTGTTAGTAGGCTCGAAGCTGTTTCAGAAAAAGAATCTGATCGGTATTTCTTCCGAGAGTGATTTCGATCAGGCAGAACGAGCAACCTTGTTCCTGGTTGTTTGGCAGGACTGGCAAGATCACCTGACCGACATCTTGAACGCGAAAAGAGTCCATACGGCTCTGGTTGTTTATGCCCCACCAGGATCTATTCCGCCAGAGAGAATGAAAGACCTCGACGGAAAACGAAATGTGATTGTGGTGAATTTTCGCGGAAGGCTTTTAAATGATATTGTCACGAGCCTGATGACAACTGGCTACCAATAGAACGCATCAGACGAACAATGTGCTTGAAGGAGATATATCCATGGATGAAACCACCCCTCACGAACTCCCATCGAAGGATCACCCGCTCTCGCCTGGGCTGGTCAGCGTGGCACGGGCACTTGAGGTCGGTCTGGAGCGTCCCGCCACAGTCTTTTTGAGCTATGCGCACGAAGACACCCAGGCGGTCAAGCAGCTCCAGCTTCAGCTCAACCTGCGAGGCGTGAGAGCCTGGCGCGACGTGACCGATCTGCTGCTGGGTGCAGCGACCAGGCAGGAAATCGCCCAGGCCATTGAGCGCGAAGCCGATGCCCTGGCGCTCTACATCACCCCGGCCTACCTGGCCTCAGAATTTATCTGGGAGGTCGAAGTGCCAGCAGCGTTGCGTCGCATCGAGCGCGAGCCTGGCTTCTTCCTTGTTCCCATCCTCCAGGGTCTTTCCTTCCACGATCTGCGCCAGTTCTGCGCTGAACGGAAGCTGCCCGATCTCAGCGAGTTCAATGGTGTCCTGTTGCCCGGTGTCTCGTCCGAAGCGAGCCAGGGAATGGTCAGCGGCGAGCACGTCCTTGGCGAGATTGCCCGGCGCTTGCTCAAAGCGGCACTGGCCCTGCGTTTGCGACGCGTCCAGGCAGAGCGAGACTATGAACCCTGGCTGTGCGTGAAAACCTTCGCGTACGAACCGCCAGCCGCCTCGCTCGATCTGGATGTCAACTGGATCGAACTGGTCTCGGAGAAAAATCGCCTGCCCACCCCCGAGGAATGGGAGCACCTCCTGCGGCCAGCGCTGCTCGATGTCAAACAGGCCATCAGCGAAAAGATCCCCAGCCGGCGCCTGCATCTGTGTGTGCAGAGCATCCTGCCGGTTGCTTTCGCTCTGGGCTTTACCTTTCCCGAAAGCGCACATTTCACCCTGTTCCTCGAAGGGCGTCACGGGACGTGGAGTACCGCGGAGAAGCCACGCCGAACCGCGCCTCTGCGTTGTGTCTCCTCTCCAAACGGCGAGGGCGATTCTCGTGTGGGTGTGGTCGAGTTGGCCATCTCGCGCTTGACCGAGCGCGCGGTTGCGGAAGCGCTTCCGCTGCTTGGGCTGGCTCCTGGCCAGCACCTGCGCTTCGAACTGCCACAGGGATCGTCGCAGGAGGGGGTGAAAGATGCGGTTCACGCGCTGGCGATGGCCCGCCAGATTGGGCGAGCTTGCCGGGAACTCTATGACCAGCAAGGCGTCACGCAGATCCACCTGTTCGCCGCGCTGCCTGCCGCCCTGGGCGTGCTGGTTGGACACTACCTGAGCGCGCTCTGTCCCATCACCCTCTACGAATTTAGCCCGGCCAGAGGTTACCAGCTGGTTGGCACGCTCCATTAGCAGAAACTATTTGAGAGAATACTCTCCCGCCGCAAACACAGCAAACCGCCCTCCATCAGCCGGCGAACGCGTCGCTTGCAGGATCACTTGCCGCCAGATGGGAGCATCCAGGCCGCGCGAGTGGAGCAGTTCTCTCGTAGTGGTAGAGAGCAGCAGTTTCGCGTCGAGGAGGATTTCCCTGGCGCAGCGACTTACGCGTCGCTCCTGGTCAATGTCCGGGACCACGCAGAGCATGAGTGGCAGCAGGCGGTGCTCGCGAGACCACTCATGGGAATCCAGATAGGCAGCGTAGTTCTCGAACTTGCGCGTCAGGTCGCGGACGTTCATCGTGCCCTGATCCCATTCGAGCCAGAAGCGGAATGGGGGGTGCCCTGGGAGCTGATATTCGGCGCAGGCATCGGGCTGAAAGCTGTACTGGCGCCCTTTCCAGCGGAACTGTCGTACACAGCTTGATCCACTCTCCCACCAGCACAGATGCCCAGGGAGCGCGGCCAGGCAGGTGAAAAAGCCGTAGATGCCGAGCGTATGGGGCAGTTGATGCAGCAGACCGGCCAGCCCCCTCTGCTGAAGAGGCCCATGGGGAGCCTGCCGGCGCGCCAGCCGCAGCACGTGCCAGTTGGCTGAAGCGGCTAAGAGCGAGAGGCCGCGTTCAGTGAGCACCCACCGTTTGCTTGCTTTCCCTTTCGCGCGCACCTCCAGGATCTTTCTTGCTTCTACGTACCCACGTCGTTGTAAATCGGCCAGCCCTTTCTCTAGCGAAGCGCTTGCGCAACCGGAGAAGGTAGCGATTTCTGTCTTATTAACGAGCGGATGAGCATACAAAAGAAGGAGCGTGGTCCATTGCAGCAGGGTGAGATGGAAGGCTGCCAGGAAGTCACCAGAGGAGGGAGGAATGCTCTCGGCCCGGCGAGCCAGATCATATGGGTTCCGCTGAGGAAGGCGCTGCGACCTGGGGTCCTCATGCGGCGCCTCGTGCTGGGGCGTGTCAGCCAGGCCAGGGAGGAGAGGACGCGTGGATGGAACGAGGAGATCCTGAAGGTGGCAGGGACGATTCGTCTCAAGCGTTCGCCAGGCCAGCCTCCAGGGGGAAAGACTCTCCTCATGCTCGGACGGGAAGCAGGCGACGGCTCCTTGCATCTGGTTCAGGTGCAGCGCCTCGATCACATACTCGCTCATCAGGTGCCAGCGTTCTGCCTGCCGGGTGGTTGTGGCCAGGAGCAGCACCGGTGGCATCTGGCTGTAGATCGGCCAGCGTTCTGCTGACTCGCGCCAGCGCGCGATGCGCTCCAGCCGCTGGCGCAGGAGGCGTGCATCATCAAGCAGGCAGCGCAGGAGCAAGAGATGATACCAGACCTCCTGGGGTTCTTCCGATGGCCAGCGCGTTTCGTAACGCAGGCACAGGGCTAACGCGCCGTCCACCTGAACAGAGAGCGGGCGTTTCCGCCCCTGGGAGAAAAAGCTCCGCGTATAATCTCGCTGCCAATCCCAGCGCACCAGCGTCGCACGACGACCCTGGCGCGTTAAGGCGACGGCCGCGTCCTTGACCAGCCCGTTTACACAATCCTGGAGGAGCAGCCAGACAGGGAGGCGAGGCAGCAGGCGGGCGAGTTTTTCTCGCTCCATCTGCGCAGGCGGCGTTTCGGTGCTCCCGATAGACTCGGCCAGCCAGAGCGCTCCTCTGTGGCTCAGGTGATACAGGCGCTTGCCCTGCGCGATACCCGGTAAGATGGCCTCGATGAAGCCATCTGCAAGCAAGGCCGCGAGAAAGCGAGCGATGCTTGCCCGACTATGCCAGGGAGCCAGTGCCACTTCCAGGTCACATAAGCGCTGGAAGGGGTAACGAGCAAGCCAGTGCAGGAGACGCTGGCTACCCAGAGGCAAGGCCGGGTCGCTTCTATCGCTCTGCCTGCTCATGACCTACCCCCTCCTGGCTCGCTCGAAGCGAGTTCGTTTCTTCTTCTCGCCCATCCACCGGGGAGGATGCCGACTCTTTTTGCGCAGCGGGGGGATCGTACATCGTGTGCCTCGGCGGGACTGCCGCCTGCTGTTTCTGCTCGTCCGCTCTCTTGCCGCTTCCGCGTTTCCGTTCCCCCCGCTCTTTCTCTGGCTTCTGCTCCTCGCCAGGGCTAAGGACCTTCTGGTATTCGTACCCATCGTACTCGCCTGCCTTCCGTCGCGTTCTCTGCCCCGGCTTCGTGTTTGCCCGCCGGGCCTGCCTCTCCTGGAGCAGCGCGTCTATGTCTTCAACCGGTCGGCGACCGGATCGCTGCCGGCCTCGTTCGCGGATGCGTTGCCGTTGCTGCTCGTCCGGCTCTGGGGATGGAGCGAGGCGCAGCGAAAAGAGCGGCAGGCGGTGGCCATGAAGGGAAAGACGCGCGTAACATTCGTAGTCAGAGAGCCCGGTGATATCCGCCGGTTCCACGCCGTCCAGATGGAGCAGGCGTGCATCATCGGCGGACATCGCAAAGGCAAACAGGTGATCGATATTGGCCAGCACCGTTGCGCGCAGCGTGCGATCCTGGCGATTCAGGTGATCCAGGTAGGCCAGCGATTGAGTCGCCAGGGCAAAGCTGCCCCCGTACTTGCGCAACTCGGCCAGCATGTGCTGATAATTGATCCCAGAGAGCACCTGGAACTCATCAATCAGGACGAAGAAGCGCCGGCGCTCTGCGGGAGCCAGCCGCGCCTGTTCTGCCAGGGCTACCTGAAAGAGTCCCACCAGCAAGGAAACCATGAGCGTTGCCAGGTCGCTGCCCACCTCGCCGCTGGCTCCCTTGATCAGCAGGATCTTCTCCTGGCGAATCACTTCCGTCAGATCAATCGTCGAACGAGGTTGTCCCAGCATGCGCCGACTGATGCGCGTACTGGCAAAGCGGGAGAGTCTGGTCACGACCGACGAGCTGAAATCGGCTTGCAGTGACGCGTCGAGCTGCTCATAATACTGCCCCCACCACTCGCGGAGCAGCGGATCACCAGCGAGCTGTTCCATGAGTACATGGCGAAATTCCTTCTGGCGCAGCAGCGGGACGACATCAAGCAGCGTATATTGCTGGTCAGGACCAACGGATGGATCATCCAGCCCGGCCAGATTCGCCTCAGCCAGCGTTTTGCAGGCATACTCCAGCACGTTGCGCGTGCGCGGGGCCTCGTCGAGATCCCAGAGGGCCGCGATGATCTGCACCACATTATCAACTACTTTGTCCCGGTCCTGTCCCCCGGAGAGATCAAGCGGATTGATCCCGACGGGAAACGCGCGGTCGGAGAGATCGATGACTTCTACCTGGTCTTCCAGGTCCGGCGGCACACACCCGGTGAGCTGGTCGATTACGTCGCCGTGTGGGTCAACTACCACAAAACCACCTGCGTCCTGCTCTCCGGCCG
>Ga0209061_1002791_pt1 | contig 20717 bp, 17 predicted proteins | sample Coa_R1_10_FD_187157 | JGI IMG/M metagenome (GOLD analysis project Ga0209061, IMG submission 187157) | Surface soil microbial communities from Centralia Pennsylvania, which are recovering from an underground coalmine fire - Coalmine... | ecosystem: Environmental > Terrestrial > Soil >...
CGGATCCATGCTGCGAGCGGCGGCCGGTACGGCAGCCCGCGAGTGCACGCGATGCTGGCCCGCGAGGGGATCCGGGTCGGCAAGAAGCGGGTCGCCCGGCTGATGGCGCTGGCTGGGCTCGAGGGCGGGCATCAGCGCCGGCGGAAGGGCTGCATGATCCGTGTGCCCGGCGTGGAGCCGTTCGCTGACCTGGTCGGCCGCGTGTTCCGGCCCGAGGCGCCGAACCTGGTGTGGGCGGCCGACATCAAGCAGATGCGGACCGGGGAGGGCTGGCTGTAGCTCGCTGCGGTGCAGGATCTGTTCAGCCGCCGGATCGTCGGCTGGGCGATTGGATCACATGCGCCAAGAGCTCGTCCTCGACGCGCTCAGGATGGCTGTGGCGGCACGCAAGCCCGCGAAGGGCACGATCCATCACTGCGACCACGGCGGGCAGTTCATCGGGCTGACGTTCGGCCAGATCTGCCACGACGCTGGCATCGCCCAATCGATGGGCGCCGTTGGAACCTGTTTTGACAACGCGGTCGCGGAGACGTCTTCGCGACCCTGACCAAGGAGAGACTCCTGCACGACGCGCCGCCCGGCGGCTGGGCCACCAGGGCCGAGCTGCGCCCGGCGATCTTCGAGTACATCGAGGGGTTCTACAACCCGACCAGGCTTCACAGCACGCTGGGGATGCGCTCCCCGATCGAGTACGAAGCCGACCACGCCGCCAGCGACCCCGACGGCCTCGCGCGCGCGGGCACACGCGCGGGCGCGCGGAAAAAACTGTTGATAACCGAGGGTTATCAACAGCAACTACGACAACGACCAACTGACTCCACGAAACCGGGGGAGGTCCACTACAACTGGGATGAGCTATTTGCCCGGCACTGTCCCTGAGCCCGGCCCCCGGCCGTCGACAGAACACTTGATCGCGATCATCGTCGAGCGCCTCAAGGCGCAGTTTCAGCCGCAGAGGATCGTCCTGTTCGGCTCCCACGCGAGGGGCGAAGCCGACGAGCACTCCGACGTGGACCTGCTGGTGGTCGTCGACGACGAGCGCTATGAGAAGGACCTTGATCTGGCGATGCGCCGTGCCGTGTCCGACGTGCGCGTCCCCAAGGACATCGTGGTCGCAAGCGCCAGCACGATCGAGCGCCACGGCGATCTGGTCGGCACCGTCTACCGGCCGGCGCTGAGGGAGGGGAAGGTCCTTTATGCCAGAGGCTGACGCCACGCGGCTGGCGCGCTCGTGGCTGCAGTACGCCGAGTACGATTTGGAGGCCGCCAAAACGCTGTTCAGCTCTCCACCACAGCAGCCCCATCTGGTCGCCTTCCACGCCCAGCAGGCGCCCGAGAAGGCGATCAAGGCACTGCTGATCCGCGATCAGAGGGAGTTTCCGTTCGTGCACGATCTGGACGAGCTGATCGTGCTTTTGCCAGAACAATCTCCGCTGCGCAAGCTCACGGAGCTCGACCGCTTGACTCGCTGGGGAACGCACAGCCGCTATCCGGGCCCGGAGGCGCCGACAGCCGCCGAGGCGGCGCAAGCGGTCCGCCTCGCCGAGGACGTATTGCGCCTGGCAAGAGATGACCTCTCGCGCGGATATCCGCGATGAGCACCCGGCGCAAGCTGATCGAGGTAGCGCTGCCGCTTGAGGCGATCAACCGCGAGTCAGCGCGCGAGAAGTCGATCCGGCACGGACACCCCTCGACGCTTCATCTCCGGGGGGCGCGCCGGCCGCTCGCCGCCTGCCGGGGCCCTGTTCGCGTCCATCGTCGATGATCCCTTTAGCCGGCCCGACGAGTTCCCACCGAGGAGGATCAGGAGCGCGAGCGCCAGCGGCTGTTCAGGCTGATCGAGGAGCTCGTCAAGTGGCATGCATCCTCGATGACTGCGCGTGAGGCTCGCGCGCGCTTGGACACGAGCCGCTCGACCCTGACCGCCTCGCGCTCGTAGAGCGCCGCAAGTCGCTCTCCGCGGCTCATCGCGACTGCCTGCACTCAGCACGACATATGGGCAGCAACGCGAGGCTCCACCCTGACCATTGAGCCGGCGCTCAAGGGCTTGGGATCCGCTCCAGGTGCGGGCAACCGTCCAGCCGATCCCAGCCCGCGTGATGACCTGAAGCAGTCACGCGCCGCCGCCAGCCCGGTGCAGCTGGAGCCGCGCTTGGAGGTCGGTTGTGTAGCCGTGTAGTGTGCGGCGTGGCGGTAGGGCTGGTCGAAGCGGAGGAGGTAGACAACCTCGACGGCTGGTTCTGCGGGATTGGCGCTCACGGCCTCGGCTCCCTTCCGGTCGGTGGTGAACCGGGGGGTCCGGGGCTGGCTTTGCGATCGCCCCTCCCCCGGAAGGCTTGGGGGCGCAAGGGCGCCGGGCGCAGGCGGGTCAGGGGCAGCCCGTCAGGGCCGAGCGAGGCGAGCCGCGAAGCGGTGCCCTTGATGCGGCGGGCCCGGCGCTACCGGGAGCCGGCCTCCCGGGGGAGGGATGTCTTCGCTGCCGCCGCGTGGTAGAAGCCACAGATCATGGGATGGGCGGTGCGATTGGCTCCTGGAGTGCGGGTGGCGCTGACCCCGCGCGGGGTGCGTACGAGCATCGGCCCGCGGGGCGCGAGGATCCATGTCGGCTCAGGCCGGCCGACTATCTCGACGGGCGCGGGGCCGGTGACGCTGTGGACGGGTGTCTCGCACTCGCGTCGACGCTCGCGCCCGGCCCGGTCGGTTGCCGAGCACGAGCGTCAACTCCGTGCCGCCGGCCGGTTGCAGCAGCTCCAGGCGGTGCAGTCGCTGGAGGCGGCGTTCTCAGAGCACTTTCTGCGCGTTCATCTTCAGGAGTTCCCACCGGCGCAGGCGCCCGTCGTGCCTGCACCGCATCCGGTGGATGAGGCGGCGCTTCGCCGCACCTACGAGAAGCAGGCGCTCGAGGCGATCTCTTGGTTTAAGCGCTCAGAGCGGCGAGCAGCACGGGAGCGCGCCCGCCGGCAGGCGGGCGAGGAGGCCGCACGCCAGACTGAAGTCGCCCAAGCTGAGCATGACCGCGAGCAGGCTCAGGCCGAGCAGCAGTGGCACAGGCTGCTGGCCAACGATCCCGAGACGGTGATCGCGACACTCGAGGCGGCGTTTGAGCACAGCCAGATGCCCGCCGCGCCGCTTGACTGCGCGGGCGCCCACGCGACGGTGCTGATCCGCTTTCCGCCGGTCGAGCGCGTTGTCCCCGCTCAGCAGGCGACCGTCACGCCGACCGGGCGCCCGACGGTCAAGGCGCGCGCGAAGAGCGAGATCAACCGGCTCTACGCCGCCGCCGTGCTGTCGCACTCGCTCGCCGCCGGCCGGGAGGCGCTGGCGGCCTGCCCGGGCCTGGAGGAGGCCACCATTCTCGTCGTCACCGGCGGCGAGGACGCCACCTCGCCGCTGGCGCCGATCTGCGCGATCCGAGTCCAGCGCTCGACGCTTGAGCGGATCGACTGGTCCTCGCAGCCGGATGCGCCAACCGTCGCGCTGCGGTTCGAGCGGCTGATGCTGCTCAAGGGCCAGGCGGCCGAGGTCTCGCCGCTCTCGCTGGTGGGCGAGCAGGCCGCCCGCCACGCCGTCCAAGAGGTCGCCCAGCAGCTCGGCGTCCCGGTCGACCCCCGCTGTGACCAGCCGCTCCGGCCAGGCCAGACCCAGCACTTCGCGCCGGCCGGCTGAACGGCCCGCTCACGCCGGCGGCAACGCGGCCGCCAGCGCCCCAGCCAGCGAGTCGACCGTCGACGCGGTCAGCGGTCCATCCGCGACCACCCTCCCGGCCAGAGCGCGCCCATAGGTGAGCAGGTGACCGCGCACCCGCGCGGTTCGCAGCCACGGCAGATCGGCGTTGGTGAAGCAGATCACCCCGTGGACGGGAATGTCGGCGCAATCGATCCCCGAGAGCACCTCGCGCACAGCCCGTAGTTGTCGATCGAGGCCGTCGAGCAACCTCGTCCAGTCGCGGCCATTGATCAGGAGCTGGGCCGGGCCGAAGACCGGCCGCGCGATCCTGACCTTGCCTTTGTGCGCCTTCGCGTCTATCACGTACACGCCGGTCGGCGCGACCGCGAGATGGTCGATATTGCCCCGCCCGCGCGGCATACGCCGATCGTGCAGCAGCCTCACCGAGCCCCCCGCGACACGCCGCTGCAAACCGGCGGCAACCGTTCGCTCGCCCCGCGCTCCGCGCTCGAACGCCGACTCGTGCTCAGGCACGGAGCTCAGTGCGAGCAGCAGCGGGGCCAGCTTCGGATGCGCCGCCCGGATCCGCGCCTCGCGTCGCTGCATCCGCCTCCGGTACTCACGGCCGGCACTCGCCCCCGCCTCACCCGGATCCGGCTGGGCCACCAGGCCGGGTGGCGGCACCGAGCCCCCAGGACGACAGACCGTGCAGGTCACCGTCCGCGCCTGCGAGTCCCACCACGCCCTCATGCCCTCCGGAAGAGGGCAGCCGCAGTTCGCTCCGGGCCTCTCCGCCCGCGCGGCCTCGGCCTGCTAACTCGGCACCACCTGCAGGTAGCGGCGGCCGGCCAAGCGGTAGGCGCGGAAGTGCTCGTCGAGGGTGAAGATCGTGCGCAGGTCGCGGTCCTCCGCGAGCACCACAAGTGTGGCGTCGGCAAGGTCCATCGGGTGATCGCGGTACCGGCCCATGAGGTCAGCGCTGCGAAGCGCGAGTTCGAGGCCAAGGTCGGCGATTGCCAGCACGCCACGTCGGACCATCGTCCACAGCGCGTCTTGTCCGGGCCAGCCCGCGGCTTGGCCCAGCAGGTAGATCGCTTCAGTGAACGCTGGCCAGCTCGTGAGGAGTGGAAGCTCCAGCTTCTCTAGCGTCTCACGGCAGAGCTCATGATCGGGCTCGCCGGCATCGATCAGGGCGATCAACGGGCCGGCGTCGGTTAGCGTCACCGCTGCTGCTCGCGGCGCGTTTGCAGCAGCTCACCGAACGCGGCTCCGGTCCGTCGCGCGGCTCCTCCCTCGCTTCGCACGACACCGAGTAAGTCATCGAGCTGGTCGCGAGCGCCAAGCGTGCGCCGCGCCCTGTCGGCCGCTGCGCGTCGCATGAACTCCGACACCGAGGTCCCTTCTTGCGCAGCAGCGCGCCGTACGATTTCGTCTAGCTCGGGATCCAATCGGATGCTTCGCATCCCCGTACTGTATCACAGAGACTGCGGGCTGTATGACGCTGGGCAGGAGACCAGCCAGCAGCCTCGTATCCGCGCTTGACCCGGATCCACCGATATGCCCAGCTTGCCTGGGCGACGGCGCTCGAGAGCCGCGGCGATCGCGCGCAGGCGTCCGAACGGGCCGCGCGGGCGCTCGAGCTGGCGCGCGAAGGCGGCTACGGAGGGATCGAGATACGCGCCGTCGCGCTCATCGAAGCACAGCCGGCGACTCCCGCTTGACCCGCTGACGGCCGACGGTGTCGCCTACCGCGTGCCGCGATCGCACAACGATCCACGGCTACTCAACGCGCTGCAGGTGATTGTCGATGTCGACGTAGGGTTCAGCTCGGCGGCCGATAGCTCGCCGCCGCTGACTTGCGCATCACGTCCTGCGCCTCGTCCATGCTCACCAGCACCGTCGTTTCGACCTTCGCGAAAGCGCCGGTCCCGCCGAGCGCCATCACCACCGCGATGACGCTCGGGTTGGCGGGCACCTCCATCGGCAGGATGCCGTCGACCTCGCCGAACACGAACCGCGAGCCGATCACCGCTTGCCGCTTGGGACCCGACCGCGGCCACGGCGATCTCGAGCCGCGGCGACAGCCGCGCCCACGGGCAGGTACGGTAGCCGTGGTCGCGCGTGACGCTCCACGTCCTTTGCAGGTGTCAGTACTCATCGCTGACACGCCTTGCTGTCGGTGACTAGTTGCTGGCGGCTGGTGCCGTCTCGAGCTGGCGACCGACCGCCGGGGTGGGCCTGCGGTGAGCGGCGACTGCCGTTGCGGCAAGGGCGCCGAGCAGCGAGAGTCCGCCGGCGGCGGCGAGCGCGGGGCGGAAGCCGGCGTCGAAGGTGCTGGCTGTCTCGAGGTGACCGTGAGCGGTGAACACGGCGGTCACGATCGCGACGCCGAAGGCTGCGCCGAACCGCTGGATGGTGCTGTTGGCGCCGGAGGCCTTGCCGATCTCGGTGGGCGCGACTGTGCCGAGGGCGGCGGCTGTGGTGGTTGGCAGCGTCATCGAGATGCCGACGCCGGCGACGATCAGCGGCAGCACGAGCGATTCGTAGCCGACTGTGCCGGTCGCCTCAAGCGCGAACCAGCCCAGGCCGGCGGCCTGCAGCAGCATGCCCGCTGCCATGAGCGGCCGGGGTCCGACACGGTCAGACAGCGCGCCGGCTGCTGGGGTGATCACGATCGGGGTGGCGGTCCAGGGCAGCAGCCTGAGTCCGGCGCCCAGCGGCCCCTCTCCGTGCGCCAGTTGGAAGTACTGGGCGATGAGGAAGGCGGCGCCCATGATCGCCGCCAGCATTAGGAAGGCGGTCGCGTTGGCGGCGGCGAAGGTCCGGTCTTTGAACAGCCGCGGTGGGATCATCGGCGCCTGAGCGCGCCGCTCCCAAGCGATGAACGCTGCCAGCATCAGGATGCCGGCGATCAGCGTCGCTTGAACCTCGCTGCTGCCCCAGCCTGCCGCGCCTGAGCGCACCAGCGCCCACACCAGGCTGATCGCGCCGGCGGTGATCAATCCGAGGCCGGGAAGGTCAATGCGGGCGCTCGGCCCGTGGGTCTCGGCCAGGCGCCTCAGGGACAGGATCACGGCGGTCAGGCCGATCGGCACGTTGACCCAGAAGATCCAGTGCCAGTCGATCCCTTGCGTGATCGCGCCGCCGATCACCGGCCCGGAGGCGACCGCCAGCCCACCGATCGCGCCCCAGATCCCGACCACCGCGCCGCGCCGCTCGGCGGGAAAGGCGGCCGTGAGGATCGTCAGCGACAGCGGCATGACAGCGGCCGCGCCGGCGCCCTGGATCGCGCGCGCGGCGAGCAGCAGCCCCGCGTCCGGGGCAAGTGCACAGGCGGCTGAAGCGAGCGTGAACAGCGCGAGACCGGCAGTGAACACCCGCACGCGTCCGAGCCGGTCGCCGAGCGCGGCGGCGGTCACGATCCCGGCGGCGTAGGTCAGCGCGTACGCGTTGACGGTCCACTCAAGCGTCGGGACACCGACGTGCAGCTCGCGCTGGATCGCCGGCAGCGCGGTGGTGACGACCAGCGCGTCGAGCGCGACCATGAAGAACGCGATCGCGCAAAGCGCGATCGTCCAGCGGGGAGATGAGCGGTGGGGAATCATCGGAGCGGTTCTCCTGTGGTTGGTTCTGCTCATCTGGACACCAGCCGTGCCGGAAATTGAGCGATGAATTTGACGGCCGGTTGGGTTCATGTTCTTGGAGCGCAGATCACCGCATGGACCGATGAGAGGAGTAGACGCCGGTGCGAGGATGTCGCTGTGAGCGAGACCGTCCTGACCCGCGCCCAGCGAGGCGACGAGCTGGCGTTCCGCGAGTTGACCGATCCCTACCGGCGCGAGCTGCAGCTGCACTGCTACCGGATGTTGGGCTCGCTGCAGGACGCCGAGGACGCGCTCCAGGAGACGCTGGTGTCGGCGTGGCGCGGGCTTGAGAGGTTCGCGCAGCGCTCCTCGCTGCGCGGCTGGCTGTACAGCATCGCCACCAACCGCTGCCTGAACATGATCCGCGACCGCCGCCGCCGCCCATCGGGCGGCCTGCCGTTCGCCCCCCCGCCGCCAACCCGGACCGACGAGGTGACGTGGCTAGAGCCCTACCCCGACGATCTGCTTGCCGATACCGAGCCCGAGCCAGAGTCGCGCTACGAGCTCAAGGAGGCGGTCGGGCTCGCGTTCATCACCGCGCTCCAGCGCCTGCCGGTCACCCAGCGCACCGCGCTGATCCTGCGCGACGTGCTCGGCTTCAAATCATCCGAGGTCGCGGACATGCTGGATAGCACCGAGGCGACGGTCAACAGCGCGCTGCAGCGGGCGCGCTCGGCCCTCGCGGCACGAACACCGCCCGCTCGCGAACGCGCTCCCCTCCCCGACTCTCCGCAGGAGCGCAAACTGGCCCAGCAGTTCGCCGACGCATTCGAACTGGGTGACACAGACCGGGTCGTCTCGCTGCTCTCCAAGGACGCCTGGGTCACGATGCCGCCCGAGCCGCTCGAGTACCAGGGCCATGCCGCGATCGCGCAGTTCCTGGCACACGGACAAGCCTTCCGACCCCCCGGCGCCCGCGTCCGCCTCGTGCCCACCCGCGCCAACGCCGGGCCCGCGTTCGGCCACTACATGGAGCACGAACCCGGCAGCGGCATCGCACACGGCCTCGGCCTGCTCGCACTCGTGCTCAAAGGCAACCTGATCGCCCGTCTGACCCGGTTCGGCACCCCCGAGCTGCTACCGCGATTCGGGCTACCGCTCGACCTCCGCCTGGACTGATCAACTACTCGAGCGTGACGCACTTGGCCCGGCGCGCCATTCGGAGCGGATTGCCGCTGGCAACTGCGCTGATGCTGTTGGAGATCCGAGCGGTCCGGTAGAGCTGTGAGGTGAAGGTGCGGGGCCGTAACATGGAGCGGGACTCTACGTCGAGCCGGCTCACTCGTCTACCACACCGGGCCTGGGCCTCCGGCGCGGGTCGGCCGCCACGGCGGCGATCTTGGCCACGTTGCCGCCGAGCCGTCTATCGGTCGGGAATAGCTTGGCGAAGCTCTCACGCCAGGTCGACACCGGCTGACGAGTCCCCGACAACAGGTCAAAGAACTCCTGCACATCGATCGACCAGCGCGTCCGCCAGCGCAGCGCCTGGATGCCAACCGAACGGATCGCGTAGTAGTTCCAGCTGTCCGCGAGGACATAGCCAGCGAGCTGGTAGATCTGCTTCGATCCGATCACAGACCGGTCCCTGCTCGCCTTGAAGTCGATGAGTAGACCATCCGCGATGAGGTCCGCTTCGGCCCCGCCCAACGCGGTGCTCAACGCGAAGAATGGATTCATGTGCAAGTTCCGTGCGCGGTACAGGTCCCTCGTGTCCTCGATTGAGGCCTTGATCAGCGTGGCCAGGTCTCTTCTCGTCGCATCGCTCGCCCCTAAGGCTCGGATGACGCCGTCGAGGCCGTCATCGACGCCGTCTGCGGGCTCTCGGTTGTCATAGCGCGCGCGGACTTTCGGCGGCATCTTGGTGCGGCGCTCAAACCAGGCGCACACCAGCGCACAGTCAGCTGCGCGTATCACCGTCGGCGCGGTCAGGGGCTGCGCCATGAGCTGCTCTAGCTCGTCCAACGCCAGCCGGAGCGCCCTGGCGCGCCGATCTGCCAGCTCCCGGGTGCCCGCCTCAACAATGCGAACCAGGCGGGAACATCCCGCGGCCGAGGCGAGGACAAACTCGATAGCCACCCCGATCAGTTGTGAATCGGCACCGGGAACAGGCTCAAGTGGAGGACCGCCCGTGCGACCGGCGCGCAGGACGCGGTTCGCCTCCTGACACAGCGCCTTCGCGTTTGGAAGCTGCGCGGCCACGAACTCCCTCACGGGCGCGGGCTTCCTGCTGAGGGGAGAGGTCCAAGGCACTGTTTTAGCTCACACCCTCCGCAGCAGCTCCACCTTCTTGGCCTCGAACTCCGCCTCGGTCAGCACGCCGGCATCGCGAAGCTCGGCGAGTTTGCGGATCTGCTCGAGCGGGTCCCCACCGGCCACCGCTTCGGCACCGGCACCGGCGGGGGACGGGACGCTCGGCGTCGCGGGCGGCCGGAAGGCGGGCGTCGTCAGCGCCGGCGGCAGCGGCACCCCGGAGACCGCGTGCTCGATCTCGTTCAGGCGGTACTCGTCGACCACCCCACCGCGGCCATTGGCCACCAGCAGCACCGGCCCGAGAGTCCTGAGCGTCGTCTGCCCGTTGGCGACCGCGGTTCGGATGCTCGCCCGGGCGCGGAGCCCCATCTCCGCCTGGCGGGCGAGCTCCTGGTTGGCGAACAGGTTCACGTAAACGAGCAGCCTCTCCTCCTGAAGCCCGATATCACCCTCCATCGGCGATCCTCCGAGCTGTGCGCCGGTGTTGCGAGCCACCTCGGTGAGGCCCAGCTCGCCAAGCACAACCGCGATCTCATTGAGCCAGGGGTCCCGCGGCCCGGTCCTTTGCCGTGCCGCCTCCTTCGCCTTCTGCTTGTGCTGTGAGTTGACGATCACCCCCACGACCACGGCGAGCACGATCAGCCCGACCGCCACATACCAGAACTTGATCGCGATCCCGATCAGGAACAGCACCGCGAGCGTTGTGCCGCAGCCGCTGAAGCACCCGCCCTTTCTCTCCACGACCACGCGGATCGGCTGCTGCTGCGCCATCCCCTACACCACCTCGGCGACGCCGGTGACGGTGCCGTCGCGGATCTGCACCTCCGCGCCCGCCTTGCAGTAGACGAACACGGCCTCGCGCACCGCCAGCCCGGTGGCGGACGCGAGCGCCTGCCGGTAGACCTCCGCCTGGCCGGCATGGTGCGAGAGCGCGTACTGCGCGGCGGTCTCCTTGGTGACGTCCCCGTCGGTCTTGTAGTCGATCACGACCAGCTCGTCGCCGTCGCGGTAGACCATGTCCACGCGGCCTGAGAGGAGCGGTCCGGTGTCGGGATCGGCGTCGCGGTCGCGGCTGAGCACGAACGGGACCTCGCGCCAGCAGCGGCCGCCGGCGAGCGCGCGCTGGACGGACGGCGCCCTCAGGCAGGCGCGGCACATGGCGATCACGTCGTCGAGGTCGGCGGCGATGTCGCCTTCAAAGCACACGTCCTCGGCGACCGCGTGAAGGTCGGCGGCGTCGGGCAGCGCCACGCGCTCCATCACCATGTGGACGGCGTCGCCGATCGGGATCGGCGGGCCCTGGCCGATCACCAGCGCGGCGTCAAACGTCGCGACCTCCGCGGCGAGCGGCCCCTGGGCGCGCCCGCGGCTCGAGGCGACCTCGATGTCGCGCTCCCTGCTTGCCCGTCGCTTGAGCTGCTCGCGGGCGTCGATCCACGCGGCGCGCTCGGCGATGCCGGCCTGGACCTCGGCCTCGGTCGGCTCGAGCGCCTCCGCGGTTGCGACCTCCGGCGGGGAGAGCCCGTCGGTCGGGATGACTGTGACGAGCGCCTGATCGTCGTCGGGCAGCGCGCGGACGAGCGTGCCGAGGAGGTGCTTTGCGCCCAGCTTCCCAACGACGCAGGGGATCAGCAGGTAGTCGCGGGCTCGTGTCGCGGCCACGTACAGCAGGCGCAGCTTCTCGGCCTGGATGTGGGCTTTCTCCGCCTCCCACTGCTGGTCGTAGCCGGGCGTGGCGAAGTGGCCGTGGCGGCCGAGCGTGTCGGCTCCCACGCGGAAGTGCAGGAAGCGCTCGGCCTCGCGAGGCACCGGCTCGGCCTGAGGGCTCGACTGGGTGCCGAGGTTCGCCAGCGCGACGATCGGATACTCAAGCCCCTTGGCGCCGTGCATGGTCATGATCCGCACGACCTCGTCGGTCTCCTCAGCGACGGTGGCCTCGATCTCGATCGCCTCGCTCTCGAGCGAGTCGCGCAGGTGGCGGATGAACGGCCTCAGTCCGCCCCCGCCGGCGGCGGCGAACAGCCGCGCATCGTCGACGATCGCCAGCAGGTTTGCGGCCCCCTGCTCGCCGTCATCCTGGGTCAGCGCGAACTCGACCAGCCGCGTGCGCTCGACCACCCGCCGCACCAGTTCGGGGAGCGACACCGAGCGGCGCAGAAGGTGCAGGTCGGCGAGCTCGGCGAGCGCCTCGTTCACCGGCTGGCTGTCGCCTCGCCGCTTTGAGCGGTAGGAGAGCGCCCGGGCGGAGGCCATGTGGATCACCAGCTCGTCATCGGAGATCGCGAACGCGCTCGAGCGCAGCGCCCCCACCAGCGCGAGGCGGTCGGTCGGGTCGTCGATCGCCGCCAGCACCCAGATCAGGTCGCGGACCTCCTCGCGCTGGAAGAAGTCGCGCGAGCCCTCATGGCGGTAGGGGATCCCGGCGGACGCGAGCGCCTGCTCGTGGTACTCGATGCCGGTTCGGGTGGGCACCAGGATCGCCATGTCCCCCCACTGACACGCCCGCCACCTCTCGCCGCGACGCTCGCGGATCTCCCACCGCTCGGAGTGGAGCTTTGAGAGCATCGCGGCCAGCACGCGCGCCTCCTCGGCGCGTATGTCGTCGGCGTCGCCCTGAAAAGCGCCCTCGGCGAGCAAGATCGGCGGGCGCTTCGCCTGCGCGGCCTCCGGAGGCGCCTGCAGCTGCACGTTGCCGGGCTGGAGTCCGGGCGCCGCCTTTAGCACCTCGTCGAAGATCGCGTTCAGCGCTCTCAGAAGCTCGCGGTTTGAGCGGAAGTTGGTGGCGATCCGCGCGCCGTCGCCGGCGAGGGCGCCGGTCCTGACGTCGTCGTAGACGGCGATGTCGGCGCGACGGAAGCGGTAGATCGACTGCTTGGGGTCGCCGACCACCATGATCCGTCCCCTCGCGGGGATCAGCTTGCGCCAGTCCTCGGCGGGATGACCGTCGCTGGCCAGGATCAGCGCGAGCTCGGCCTGGACGGGGTCGGTGTCCTGGAACTCGTCGATCAGCACCGCCCTGAAGCGCTCACGGAAGTAGCGCCGCGCGGGCTCGCTGTCGCGCAGCAGGTCGCGCGCCCAGAACAGCAGGTCATCGAAGTCGGCCCTGCCGTTCTGCTTGCGCTGCTCCGCGTACCCGCGCACGAACCGCTCGATGTCGGGCAGCAGTCCCAGCAGGGCGTTGCGACGAAGCCTCGCGCTGGTTTCACAGACCTCCGCCAGGTAGCGGTTCTGTAGCTCCTTGATCAGCTCCTTCTCGCCGCCCCAGGCGGCGTTCGAGCCGACGCCCTTGTTGGTCCTCGCCCGCGTGCGGAAGACGAGGTAGCGCTCGCGCTCATGACCCTCGAGCTCCCCGAGCCGCTCGACCCAAGCGATGATCCGCTCGACCACCGGCACGAGCTTGTCCTTGCGCGGCCCGTGCTCAGCCAGCTTTCCGCGCAGGTCGGCCGCGATCTGCTCCAGGCGCTCGATCGCGCCCTCGACGTCGTCGGGCTCGCGGTCGGGATGTGCGAGCGGCAGCAGGTAGCGGTGCACGTGCAGGAGCTCGCACGCCTCGCGCAGCTCCGCCAGGCCGAACCCGCGCCGCAGCGCCACCTCGAGCTCGGGCTTGGGCTGCGAGAGAAGCTCGTCCTGGAAGCGCTCGTAAGCCTTGTCGAACTCGAGCTGGGCGGCGACTCCCTCGAGCACCTCGAACAGCGGGTCGATCCCCGCCTCGACCGGCCGTTCGCGCAAAAGGGCGGTCGCGAAGCTGTGGATCGTCTCGATGTGCGCCCGGTAGAGGTCGCGCGCAGCTTGGTGGAGCCGCTCGCGCTCCTCAGCGTCGTCCGTGGCGGCGGCCCGCCGTGCGAGCTCATCACGCACCCGGGCGGACAGCTCGGCGGCCGCCTTCTCGGTGAAGGTGATCACCACCAGCTGATCGACGCTGACCCTGCCCGTGGCCAGCAGGTTGACCACGCGGCGCACGAGCACCGTCGTCTTGCCGGTGCCGGCCGCGGCCTCAACGCCGAGGTTGCGGTCAAGCTCGCTCTCGATCCGCTTGCGCACGGAATGGTCGACGAGCGGGCTCATGGGATCCCCCTGACGTTTTCGCCGAACGGAGCCAGCCGAGGATCGCCCGCCTTGCGCTGGACGTACCGCTCGCGGGGCCGCGGGCAGACCTCGGTGAAGGCGCAGTTCCGGCACGCCTGGTCGGGATCCCACGGAGCGACCATGAAGTCGCCGCGGTCGATCGCGTCGAGAATCCCGACGAGGATGCGTTTCATGTCCTCACGACGCTCGGCCAGGTCCGCGGCCGTCCACGGGATCACCCTGAACTGGCCCCTGCGCGTCGGGTACACGTAGGCTGCCTCGCCGCCGCTCGGATCGGCGCCGAGCAGCTGCGCGCCCGCCAGCACGTAGAGGGGCAGCTGGAGCATCCGTCCACCCTGAAGCTCGCTGGGCTTCTCGCTTCTGACCTTGCCGGTCTTGTAGTCGATCACGCGGAACCGCGTCCGCTCGTTGTTCCAGCTGATCCGATCGATGCGACCGGCGAGGCGCAGCACGCGCCCGCCCAGCTCGATCTCGATCGGCTCATCCCTCGACAGCGGCCCCGTCTGCTCTGCGAAGGAGCGGCGGCCGAAGCGGGCCTCGGTGGCCACGTTCGGCAGCGCTACGGTGCTCGGATCCTCGCGCTCTGCCTCGAGCCAGCGCAGGCAGTCGTCGATCACCTCAAGCCGCTCAGCGGCCCACATCGCCGCATAACCGGTCTCGCCGCGCCGCTCGGCGGTGTCGCACTCCTCGTTGGCGATCTTTCGCAGCCGCTCCGCGGCGTTGGGGGCGAGCGCCGCCGGCCCCACACCGTTCCACTCGCACCAGAAGCGCTCGAAGATCCGGTGGAACAGGTTTCCGCGCCTAAGCGGGTCGATCTGGAACACCTGCTCGGGCTCCTCGACCGCCTTGACCCGCAACAGGTCGCCCAGCAGGAACTGCTGCGGGCAGACGGCATAGCCCTCGAGCGAGCTCGGCGAGTACACGCGGTCTGGCCGCACCAGCGCCGCGGCCGCCTCCAGCGCGCGCTCCGACAGCGCGCCGTCCCACTCCGAATAGCGCCCCGAGCGCATGGCCGCCTGTGCGGCGCGGGCGCGCGCGAACGCCGGCACCGCCCGCTCGAAGGTGGCGATCGCCAGCGGCTGGGTGATGATCGCCTGCAGGTAGGTTCGGTCGCGCTCGGACTCGGAGATCGCGGTGGCGGCGGCTTCGCGCACGATCTTGCGCTCGGCGGCGTAGCGGCCGCCGGGAATCGGCGCGCCGATCGCGTCGCCGGGGATCCGCTGCACATCCTCACGTCCAAGCAGCGGCGCCTCCTCCGCCGACACGAGGCGACCCTCGAGCTGGGAGGCGAGCTCGCAGAAGAACACCGACGGCAGCCTCGGCCGGCTCTCACCGGTCGCGCGCCTCGCATAGGAGACGACCAGCCGGTCGCGGGCGGCCTCGCAGGCGAGGGCGAACTGGAGCGCCTCCTCGGTACCCCGGTCCGCGCGCGACGCCAGCTCGGCGCCCACGCGCTCTGAGATCTTCGCGCGCTCTGAGTCGAGCAGGATCGGGTCCTGGCGCGCAGGCGGCGGGAAAGCCCGTTCCGTCACGCCGAGTACCCACACGCGCGCGAACTCGATCCCCGGCAGCGAGTTGACCGCCACGACGTTGACGCCGCGCCGGGCGAATGCCCCGGGATCCCCCTCCAGCACATCCTCTGAGCGCAGCGTCCCGACCGCCCTCCGCACCACCTCGAGGAAGCGATCGAAGGAAACCTCGTCCTCGAGCGCCGTGAAGCGCTCCAGACCGCGAAGCGCCCTCACGACCTGCTCGCCCCCGCGCACATACCGGACCAGGAGCCCCTCGAGGAAGTCAAGCTGCTTCGCCCAGCTCGCGCGCTCGCTGTGCGCCCCGAGCCGGCGATCGAGGTCGACGATGAAGCCGGCGAGCTTGTCGGCGTCCGAGATCCTCTCCGCCACCCACTCAGGCTGTTCGTCGTCCTGCTCCCCCGCGAGGTCCGCGCGCAGCAGCTTCAGCCGCTCCCTCCACTGCTCGACGCCTGAGACGATCCCGGCCTCGCGCGAGATCGAGTCCCACCGAGTGGCCGGGACCCCGTCGAACTCCTCCCGCAGCGCGTCAGGCAGGCGCGCGTCGGTGAGGAAGTCCATGACCGACTGGCGCGACAATCCCGAGTCGTAGAGATCGAGCAGCCCCAGCGTCTGACGCCCCACCGGACGCTCTGACAGCGGCGATCCCTCGTGCAGGTACATCGGGATTCGCGCCTCCAGCAGCACCGCCTCGACCAGCGGCCGGTACGCCTGGCCGTGCCGATAGGCGATCGCCATCTCCCAAAACTCCACGCCCTCTTCGGCCCACTCGAGACAGGCACGGGCAGCCGCCCGCACCTCACGCGCCGGATCGGGCGCCGACACCAGGCGCACGGTCCCGTCGGCGGGCAGCGCCGGCTCCGTCGGTGGCGTGAACAATTGCTTGCGAACCCTTGAAAGCGTCGTCTCGGGCGTCCAAACGGATCCCAGCGCATGGAGACTTCCCCCCGCGGCGATCAGCCGGGTTCGCAACGCGCCGAGCGGTGCATCCGCTGCCGCCGGAACGTCAGGCAGGAAGATGTCAACCGCCATACGCTCGCCGATCGCCTCGATCAGCCGCTCCATCGCCGGCTGCAGATCCAGCACGCCCCACACCAGCAACCCAAGGCCGTCGAACAGTTCGGGCTCTGCCGCGGCAAGCGCGTCGTCGGGACCGTAGAAGTTCGTTCGCCGGGCCTCGAACTCGGCGAGGATCTCCGCGAGCGCGGTCGCCTTATCCGGAGCTTCGCTGATCCCGACCAGCAGCGGATGCAGCTTGCCCAGGTCATAGCCCGCCCCGCGCAGCTCGCGCACCAGCCGGAACAGCGCCTCGCCGAACCCCGGCGTCTCGGCGACCGGCGCGAAGTAGCCCGGATGCTGGCGCGCGACCTCGGCCAGCAGCACCCGGTCAGCCAGCGGCGGCAGCGCCCGGCGGCCCGCCTCCACGAGCGCCTTCGATCCCAGCAGCAGCGCCAGATCGCCCGGCATCAGCACACGCACATTCGCGTGGCCACCCAGCCGCGCCGCCAGCCGCCGGAGCAGGAACGGACGCTGCAAGGAAGTGCCGACCAGGATCGTGATCGGCATCAGCGGATCCTCACGACGCAGCTCGGCGACGCGCTCGGCAAACACCGCCCGCAGCACGGCCGGCTGACCGGACAGCACCCTCACCTCGCCCACCTCAGCGCGTCATCACGCGCTCAATGTCGCCGTCGATTGGTCTCGAGCGCCGTGGGTATGGCGCGCACCGAGACGACCGAGCCGAGGTCGCGTGGATCATGAACCCGTGGCCTTCCTGGGCTCCAGCGACCGCCGAAGCAGTACTGGCATCGGCGTGCGCTGGAGGGCACGTCCTGAGCCTGGATCACGGTGAAGGCCCTGTGCGCCTTGTGGCCGGGGCGCTCCCACATGTTTCGCTGGTAGTTCTCGACCCAGAGGCAGTTCAGCTCGTGGATCGTGTTGCCGAAGTCAGGAGTCAGCGCCTCGCGTGCGGCAGCGAGACATTCCAGTAGTCGGTTTCCCTCGGCTTCGCCGCACTCGGGGTCCGTGTAGCGCTCCTCCACACGCTGCATCCACTCCTCGACCTCCGCGTCGCTTAGCGAATCGAAATCGATCGGAAAGGTAACCGAGCGCCGCATCGCGAGTACTCGCGTTTCATCCGTCGAGCGCGCCCGCGGCCCGGCAGCACCGCCGCCTGCGCTCGCCGTGCTCATCGTCTGTTCCGCGCTCCTCATCGCCACCCTCTCCCGCGGTCGAAGCGTGAGGTGATGTGGAAGTCGTGGCATGCCGGACACAGGTAGATGCGGATCCGCCCCGACAGTGTTCGGCAGGCCCTTCTCGCCGCGCGCGGGCTGGCGAAGCCGCGCTTTCCGCATGCGTGGCACTTGCGTTCGTTTCTCATCCATCGGCCCTCCCATCAGCGCCGGGTGCACCGGCTCCTCGACAAGACTCCCTCATACACGGAACTATAGCGTGGAAGTCTACGCGTGTCAAGCGTGGAACTTACATGGCGTCAGTCCCCCAGAGCTGCTGGCCCTCCGGCAACCTCCGCAGCTTCGCCGCCGCCTTGTCTCGTTGTGCAGCGCTGGTCCTCTCAAGCCGTGCAGCTTCGGCCTCAGCTCGACGGGCCACCCGCGCAAGCCATGTCTCGCGTTTGGCCCGATCGCCGGGCGGCTCCAGCTCTTCGGAGAACAGCTCCCGCGCGTACTTCTCAATCAGCACCTCGAACGCATCAGGAAGATCGCCCGCCTCGAGCTCTCTCCGGGCCGCGAACAGCGCCCGCAGCTTGGCGAGATCGATGAGCCGCTGATCATCGTCGAGCACCAGCCGACGCTCGAGCGGCCAATCGGACCGTGCCATCAGCCGCGGCAGGGCGGTGCCCTCAGCGCTCAGTGCCGGCACGATGTAGGCCAGCCTCCGCCCGGGGCGGCGCTGCCAGGAGCGCCGCTCGTCGCGGCGGAGTGCACCGAAGCCGCGCGTGTCCAGATCCACCCGCTCCCGTGCCCACATGTATTCCTGCAGGAAGCCCGCGTTCTGGGGAGAGCCGATCCCTTCGAGCGCCCGCAGGACGAACTGTCGAACCGAGCGCTCCTCCTGCTGCCGACGTACCTCGCTCGATTCCTCGCGCAGCCGTGCAATCAAGCTCTCGACTCGCCGATCGAGACTCTCCAGCGCCTCCACGAGGTCAACCAACCGCGCTGCGGGCACGTTCGGGTCTCCCGTCTGCGCGATCAACCGATCCAGGAGATCGCGCTCCTCGATGAGCACGTCTCGGAGCTGCTGACGCGCCCCCAGGAGCGCTGGCCTGTTCACAGCCATCCACGCGATGATAGCGTGGATATGCCACTGGCCCGATTGCGCCGAGCCGGATCGGCTGACAAGCGCAGGCCGTGTCAGCTGGCGGTGAAAGCGAGCAGGAGCGCGATCTGTCGCCGGTTTCGGCGGCCGTCTCGGGAGTAAGGTTCCAGGCGGTGTCTCGGCCGACCTGGGCGCCGCACCGCACTTCACTACGCGAGGGAGTGGCCATGAGCGTTGCAACGGCGAGCGAGTTGATCCTGCGGGGACTCAACGATCTGCTGGGCGATCTGGAGGCGCTCTACAAGGACATCCACAGCCACCCGGAGCTGTCGTTGCAGGAGACTCGAACGGCCGGACTGGCCGCGGAGCGGCTGAAGGCAGCCGGCTTTGAGGTGACGGAGGGGGTCGGGGGAACCGGCGTGGTTGGGGTACTGGAGAACGGCGAGGGGCCGACGGTGATGCTGCGCGCCGACATGGACGCGTTGCCGGTCAGGGAGGCGACGGGGCTGCCGTATGCCAGCACCGTGACGGCGACCGATGCCGACGGGAACGAGACGCCGGTCATGCATGCCTGCGGCCACGACATGCACGTAGCCTGGCTGGCGGGCGCAACCGCGCTGCTGGCGGAGGCCAAGGATGCGTGGCGCGGCACGCTGATGGCGGTCTTTCAGCCCGCGGAAGAGATCGCGGCGGGAGCCCAGGCGATGATCGACGACGGGCTCTTTGCCCGCTTCCCGAAACCCGATGTGATCCTCGGCCAGCACGTGATGCCGATGTCCGCGGGGAGGATCGCCAGCAAATCCGGCGTCGTCACCTCTGCCGGCGACAGCTTCCAGATTCGTATGTTCGGCCGCGGCGCGCATGGCTCGATGCCCCAGGCCAGTATCGATCCGGTGGTGATGGCGGCCTCGACGGTCCTCCGGCTGCAGACGATCGTCGCGCGAGAGGTCGCGCCCTCTGACGCGGCCGTGGTCACCGTCGGGGCGCTGCAGGCGGGCACCAAGGAGAACGTGATCCCCGACGAGGCCATCATCAAGCTCAACGTGCGCACCTTCGACGAGAACGTGCGCCAGCGCGTGCTCGACGCGATCAAGCGGATCGTCAACGCCGAGGCGGAGGCGTCCGGCGCCCCGAGGGCGCCGGAGATAACCCCGCTGGACCGTTACGACCTCGTCCGCAACGACGAGCGGGCCACCGAGCGGGTGCGCGACGCGCTGCGGGCCCGGTTCGGAGATGACCGGGTGACCCACACCGGTCCGGCCTCGGCCAGCGAGGACTTCGGCTCCTTCGGGACCCAGTGGCAGGCGCCCTCGGTGTTCTGGTTTGTCGGTGGAGTCGACCCCGACACCTACGCCAAGGCCGAGCGCGAGGGCCGGCTGAGCGAGCTGCCCACCAACCACAACCCCAAGTTCGCGCCGGTCATCCACCCGACGCTCGAGACCGGCGTGGAGACGCTGGTGACGGCCAGCTGCGCCTGGCTCGCCGCATAGCCAGCGCCCGCGGCCGAGACACGACCGAGGTCCCCTGTGACGTGCGTCCGGAGCAAGGCGCGCAGGCCATCCCGGCCCCTCTCGGCGACCAGCGGCCGCTCGGCTCCGACACCGCGCTGGACGGGCGCTCGCCCGTGCGAACGGCGCGCAGCGGTCTCGTAGTCTCCCCGGCGTGCCGGCGGTTCCGAATCCTCCTCCTGTCCTGCACGGCTTCGATCCCACGCTCCTGCTCGTCCTCAACCTGGTGGGGACGTTCGTGTTCGGCCTGAGCGGCGGGATGACCGGCGTACGCGTCAAGCTCGATCTGTTCGGCGCGGTCGTGCTCGCCGCGGCCGTCGGTCTTGCCGGCGGCATCATCCGCGACCTGCTGATCGGCATCCCCCCGGCCACCTTCCGCGACTGGCGCTACCTGGCCGCGGTCGGGGGCGCCGGCCTTCTGACCAGTCTGGCGCACCCTGCCATCAACCGCCTCCAGCGCCCGATCCAGGCCCTTGACGCCGCGGGCCTGGCGCTGTTCTGTGTGACCGGGGCGGCAACCGCGCTATCCCATCACCTCGGCGTGGCCGAATCCGTCATCCTCGGGGCCGTCACCGGAATCGGCGGGGGCATGGTCCGCGACATCCTTGTGCGCGAGATCCCGACCGTCCTGCGGGGCGGGCTCTACGCGATCCCAGCCCTCGTCGGCGCCGGGATCGTCGTCGGCGCCTACCGCGCCGGCGACCACACGCTCACGTTCCCGCTCGTGGGCGCCGGGGTCTGTTTTCTGATGCGCATGG
>Ga0209061_1002792_pt1 | contig 20708 bp, 19 predicted proteins | sample Coa_R1_10_FD_187157 | JGI IMG/M metagenome (GOLD analysis project Ga0209061, IMG submission 187157) | Surface soil microbial communities from Centralia Pennsylvania, which are recovering from an underground coalmine fire - Coalmine... | ecosystem: Environmental > Terrestrial > Soil >...
TGGCGGCGAGGATGTACCCGCCCCCGGCAGGCAGGTTCTCCAGCCCCTCGACGCGCAGATCAGTCCAGATGGCGAGCACGATCGGCACGCCGATGTGGTGCATAAACCGGTATAGAAACGAAGGCCGTGGCGTGCGATGTAGTGGCGCTTCAGCCATACTCTGGCCTAGCGCAGGAGGCGCGAGAGCCACAGCCCCGCGGCCAGGGCCAGCAGGACGATGGCCAGAATTTCAGGCGAATAGGGGCGCAGGTGCGTCCGTTCGGGGGTAAAGCGCGAGGTGGCGGGACGTCGCGAGCGACGCGCACGTGGTTCCACGCGGCGATGAGCGCGGAGCAGATCGTGCAATGCCTGCCCGGCCGCCCCGGCGACGAGCGCGATCACCAGGACCACAACCGCGATGCCAAGGATCGCGAGGCGCGTGCCGATCACCTTGTCACCGCCGTTACAGAGATTCGGACACGATCACGCCGGGTCGATCCGTTCGACGAAGACGTCCATCACGCCGCCGCAGATCTTGTCCTCGCCGTCGACCGGCTCGGTCAGATCGACGGTGACCACGCCCGGCGCAGCCTCACCGGCGAGGATGTCCATGGCGCGCTGCCAGACCTCGGCCTCGCCGCAGCCGCCGCCGATCGTCCCAAAAAATGAGCCATCCGGCCGTACGACCATCTTGGCGCCGGGCTTGCGCGGGGTCGAGCCGCGCGCTTCGGCGACGGTCGCGACGGCGACGGGTTCGCCGCGTTCAAGGCTGGCTGCGATCTCGGCGTAGATCTCCTCGTACATCGCCGCCCTCCCGCATCTTGCATCCGTTGACGATTTCAGAATACATCGCGTGCCAGCGCGAGCGAACGGCCATGCAGCGCGATCAGGCGCCGGGAGAATCTCGCCACCGAGAGCGACCGGGATCCTCTGCACGAGCCGCCGCTTGCCATGACGCGCGTCGTATACGAGGCCGGCTCGCACGAAAGGCGCGATCGGTGTTGCGAGGCGTGGCATGCTGGACGTTGCAAAGGAGAATCGACCATGGCAGAGCAGGGTGACGGATCTGTTGGCCGCGCCACGCGCGTCTTCGTCCATGGCACGGTGCACGTTCGACCCGACAACGACGGCTGGCGTTCGACCAGTGCGCTAGCGCTGGCAGGAGATCGCGTGCTGGCCGTGGGAAGCGACGCTGAGATGACGGCACTGGCTGCCTCTGGTTGCCGGATTACCGATCTGGCAGGCGCATGCGTGATCCCCGGTTTCATCGATTCGCACAATCATCTGTTGCAGACCGGCCTGAACGCCGCACTCGTCGATCTCTCGGCGGCGCGTACGATCGCCGACGTACTGGAGGCGCTGCGCCGGCAGGCAGCAACGACTGCTGGCTGGGTAGTCACTTCGTCCCGCTGGCACGAGTCGCAGCTGGCCGAGCAGCGCTTCCCCACCCGCGACGAGCTGGACACCGCCGTGCCGGATCGCCCGGTGCTGGTGCGCCGCGGTGGCCATAATGTGGTGGTCAATAGCCGTGCGCTGGCCCTTGCGGGCGTGGATGAGACCACACCCGATCCCCCGGGCGGTACCTACGTGCGTGATGCGGCGGGCCGGCTGACGGGGCATGTGATCGGCGCGCCTGCCTATGGTCGCATCACGCGGTTGCTGCCAGAGGTGAGCGAGGCCGAGCGCGTGGAGGCGATCGTCCGCGCCTGCCGGCTCTACAACGCCGCTGGTATCACCGCCGTCGTCGAGCCAGGGCTGACGGCGTCCGAGATGCAGGCCTACGAGGTGGCACGCCGCGCCGGCCGGTTGACGGTGCATGCCACGCTCATGCCCCGTTTCACGCCGGGCACGACCGCCTCCGAGCTAGCGAGCGAGGTAGAGCGCTTGCGGACGTGGCCACCCGTGTACGGCTACGCTGCTCCTGGCGATGCGCCGCTGTTGCGCATCGGGCCGATCAAGATCGTGGCCGATGGCGGCGTGGAAACGAATTATCTGCGCGAGCCGTACGCCTATACCGACGACCCGGCGAACCCGCGCGGTAAGCCGCAGGTGAGCGCCGAGAACCTGCGCGTCTTCTGCCGCGAAGCGGCGCGCCTGGGCTGGGCCGTTGGCGCGCACTGTGTCGGCGATGCCGCGATCGATATGGTGCTCGATGCTTTCGCTGCCGCCGCAGAAGACGCTGACCTCACCGCCGGGCGCTGGACGCTGATCCATGCGACGCTCGCGCATCCAGAGCATCTGCAGCGCGCGGCGGAACTCGGCCTCTGCCTGGCGGTGCAACAGCCGCTGATCCACGCCCTTGGCGCGGGCTGGGTGAAGTACTGGGGGCGGATGCGCGCGGCGCAGGCTTCGCCACTGGCGTTGTACGCGGCGTCCGGGCTTGTGGTTGGTGGTGGCTCCGATTCTCCCGTGACGCGCTACGAGCCGCTGATCGGTATCTGGAGTAGCGTCACGCGCCAGACGGAGCATGCAGGTGTGCTCGGCCCGGAGCAAGCGATCTCGGCTGCCACCGCGCTGGCGTGGTACACCGCCGGCAGCGCATACGTCGCTGGCCTGGAGGGCGATTGTGGCACGCTCGAGCCAGGGAAGGTAGCCGATCTCGTCGTGCTCGATGCCGATCCGCTCGCCGTACCGCCCGAGCGCCTGCCCGCAATCCGCGTGCAGGAAACGATCCTCGCTGGCCAGACGGTGTATGAAGGCTGAGCATCGCCGCGCTACTTTGGGAGCATGGGAGCGGGACAGCGGGCGCGTCTTCTGATCGGCACAGCTTCGTGGACGGATCCGTCGCTGATCGCCGCGGGCACGTTCTACCCGCCGAGCGCGCGCACGCCAGCCGCACGGCTGCGCTACTACGCGAGCCAGTTTCCGCTTGTCGAGATCGACTCGTCGTACTACGGCATCCCCGCCGAGCGCGCGGTACGAGGGTGGGCGGAGCGCGCTCCCGCGGGCTTCGTCTTCGACGCCAAAGCGTACGCGCTCTTTACCCGGCATCCAACGCCCATCGCTTCGCTGCCGAAGGGGGTGCGCGATGCGCTCCCGTCGGCGCTCGCGGGCGTGCGCCGCGTATACGATCACGATCTGCCGAACGAGTTGCAGCAGGAATTATGGCGGCGCTTCGCCGAGGCGTTTCAGCCGCTGCGGGAGACGGGCAAGCTCGGCGCGGTGCTCTTCCAGTTTCCGCCGTGGTTCGTGCCGGTCCGCGAGAGTCGCGCCTATCTCGCCCGCCTGTCGGAGCTGCTGCCCGGCTACCCGATCTCGGTGGAGCTGCGCAACCCGCGCTGGTTCGCCGGCGGCGCAGAGCGCGATCTGCTCGCGTTGCTGCGCGAACACGAGCTGGCGTACGTCTGCGCCGACGAGCCGCAGGGGACCACGGCGAGCGTGCCGCCGCTCGTCGTTGCGACGGCGCCCCTGGCCGTGGTGCGGTTCCACGGCCGCAACGCGGCGGCGTGGGCGCGCCACGGCGTCGATGTGCGCGAACGGTACGATTATCTTTATAGCGACGACGAATTGCGCGGCTGGCTGTCGGGGATCGCCCGTCTCGCCGAGGAAGCCGCCGAGGTGCACCTGCTGATGAACAACTGCGTCGGCGACAAGGGCGTGCGCAACGCGCGTGACCTTGCACGGCTGCTGCGCGCAACGCTGCTTGCAGATGCGCTCGTGCCGCCGCCCGGGCAGTACGACGAGGCCGGCGCTACGCCCGCGCAGCAACGCCTGCTTTGAGTAGCAGCGAAGCTATTACCTCGCGCCGTCAGGCTGGCACAGGGCGCACCTTCAGACGCGGTTCGGCGAGCGGCCGGTGACGACGATGGCGATGACAATGATCGTGACGACAGCCGCGATGGCGGCTGCGACGAGAAAGGCGGCAACTCCCTGATCCATGGCTCCTCGCTCGCGCAGGTTGGTCGCGCGCTAGACCTCGGGCGCGACGCCGTTCCGGCGGTCCTCAAGATACTGCAACCAGTAGCGATCGCGCACGCGGCGGCCCCAGTTGTAGCCCCAGGTCGCCCCGAGCCAGCCGCCGAACAGGTTGGCGAAGTACCAGCCGAAGAACAGCAACGCGATCACGGCGATGATCTTCCAGTAGCCGTTGAGGAAGAGGTAGAGCACGCCCGAAAGCACCGTTGCGAACAGCAGCCCGAAGATCGCCATGGTGTTGATCATGATCGCCTCGCGCCGCCGTTTCGCCAGGTACACGCGCAGCACGTAGATCGGCACTTTGTTCACCGGCGGGACCTCGGCAACGCTGCGCCCGCAGTAGCGGCAGCGCTCTGCCCCTTCCGTGAGTCGGCCGTAGCAGTAGCCGCAGAAGTGGCCCAGATTCGGCACCTTCTGCTGGCCCAGCTCCTCCATCTGCACCTGCAGATCGTCGAGGTACGCCGTATCGTCGGTAACGGGGATCGTCGCGCTCATAGCTCAAGTGTAGCGCAGCGGTGCGCGTTGCCGGCGTGGGCAGGCCGGCGGCGCGCGATCGCGTGAGGAGGGAGCGATGGCCGGACCTTTGCATGGTGTGATCGTGCTCGATTTCACCTGGGCGCTGGCCGGGCCGTTCGGCACGATGATCCTGGCCGATCTCGGCGCCGAGGTCTGGAAGATCGAGCACCTGGAGGCAGACGAGGAGAACCGCGGCGGTGGACCGATCGTCGAGGGCGTCAATACCTACTTTTTCAGCGTCAACCGCGGCAAGAAGAGCCTGCGCATCGATCTTGGGACCGAAGAGGGACGGGAGATCGTCTACGCTCTTGCGCGGCAGGCCGACGTGCTGACCGAGAACTTCACCCCCGGCACGATGGATCGGCTCGGTTTCGGCTACCCACGCATGGCGCTGGAGAATCCGCGGCTGATCTATGCCTCGACATCCGGCTTCGGTCAGAGCGGCCCGTATCGCGAGCGCGGCGCCGTGGATATCATCGTGCAGGCGCTGGCCGGTACGATGAGCGTGACCGGGGAGCCGCACGGGCCACCGGTGCGCGTGGGCTACTCGATCGGCGACCTCGCCGCGGGGCTGTACACCGCGATCGGGGTGCTCGCGGCGCTCGTCGAGCGCGATCGCAGCGGGCTGGGCCAGCACATCGATGTCGCGATGCTCGACGCGCAGGTTGCGCTGCTGGAAAACGCTGTCGTGCGCTACTTCGCGACAGGCGAGGTGCCTTCCCGTCTTGGCTCCCGACACCCGCTACTGACGCCGTTCCAGGCGTTCCCTACAGCGGATGGCTATATCGCCGTGGCCGGGGTGAAAGATTGGCAGCTCTTCTGCGCCCTGATCGAGCGCGACGATCTCGCCTTCGACCCGCGCTTCCAGACCAACGCGCTGCGCACCGCGAACCACGCGCTGCTGGAGCCGCTGCTGAACGACACGTTTCGTCGTAAAACCACCGCCGCGTGGCTGGAGATTCTGGCGCCGGCGTGCCTGGTTGCGCCGGTGAACCGCATCGACGAGATGGCTGCCGATCCGCAAGTGCGGGCGCGCAACATGCTCGTCGAACTGCCGACGTGGACAGGGCGCAAGTTGACCGTGGCAGGGTTGCCGGTCAAACTCTCGCGCACGCCGGGCGGCCCGGATGCCGGCGCCGACGCACCTGGCGGCCATACGGCATGGCTGCTGCGCGAGCGGCTCGGATACAGCGAGGCGCGGATCGCCGATCTGGCACGTCGGCGCGTGATCGCTCCTGCCGAAGGTGGCACGGATTGAACAGCGTTACAGACTGCGTGTGCGCCGGGAGCGCGCCGTGATCAGCGCCATGAGCGCGGCCGCGCCCAGCGACCAGCCGGCGACAACGCCAGGAGCGCCGAAGCGGTCGATCATCGCGCCCATGGCGAGGCTGCCGACCGGCGTGATCGCGCTCAGCATTAGGTAGAGCGACAGCACGCGACCGCGGTATTCATCGCTCACGTGGAGCTGGAGCAGCGTTTGATTGTAGGTGTTGTAGATCGAGTTGGCGACACCAGCCAGGATCAGAAAGCCGAACGCGACCAGGAAGACGGGCGTCACGGCGAACGCCGCGACGAATAGCATGTAGATGATGGTGCAGAGGAACATCATCAGGCCACGGCGACGGACGTTCGCGTGCGAGGCGACCCACGCCGCGCCGGCGATCGAGCCGAAGCCGACACCCGTCAGCAGGATGCCGTTGCCGCTTGCCCCCACGTGCAGCACGCTCTCGGCGAAGACGGGCATGAAGCCAACGTAAGGATAGACCAGCAGCGACGGCACCAGCGCTACCAGCAGCAGCGTCAGCATCAGCGGCTCGCGCGCGGTGTAGCGCACGCCGTCGGCGATGCTCTTGAGAATCGAGACGCGCGCGCTCGTTTGTCCCCCTGGGGTGCGGATCAGGAACATCGCGAGCGTGGCGACGGTATACGAGGCGGCTTGCGCGATAAAACAGCTCGATAGCCCAGTGATGCCGATCAACAACCCACCCAGCGATGGCCCGACGATCCGCACCAGGTTGTTGCCCATCGCGTTGAGCGCGATGCCGTTGGCGAGGTCTTCGGCGCCGAGCACGTCGTAGACCATCGTTTGGCGCGCCGGCAGGCCGATGCTGGCCACGGTGCCATCGACGATCGAGGTGAAGTAGAGCTGCCAGAGCGCGATGTGGTGGGTGACGACCAACACCGCCAGCAGCGTCGCGTTGAGGGCGCCCAGCGTGGTGGAGATGACGAGCAGCGTGCGCCGGTTGACGCGATCGGCGATGGCGCCGCCACAAGGCATGATCGCCAGGATCGCCATGCCACGGATGAAGGCGAAGATGCCGAGCTGAGCGGCCGACCCGGACAGGATATACACCAGCCAGCCCTGGCCGACGCTCTGGATCCAGTCGCCCATCTGGCTGCCCATCGTGCCGATGAGCAAGTAGCGATAGTCGCGATGGCGAAGAGCGCCGAGTCGGTTGAGCCGTCCGCTAGTTTGCGGGCCAGTTCCGGCCACGACGGTTGCGGGAGCCGTCGTGGCGCTGGCGTGGTGGTCGTTCACGGGGCCATTGTTGCAGTCCGTGCGCACAATCGCCAGAGGTTGGCCGCGAAATTCGGGGAAATTTTCATCGCGCGCTCAGGCACGCGCGACGCGACTATCCCGCCGCCGACGCTCTCACCGCACCGCTGTCACGCACGGAGAGCTGCACCGCGATCTCCGGTGCCGAGCGCAGCGTATTGCCGATGGGGCAGGCCTCGGCGACACGTTGCAGGGTCTGTTGCAGACGCTCATCGCCGCCTGCGACGTCGAGATCGAGGCGGATGGTGATCTTCTCCAGCCGAGCGGGGGCTGTGGTCGGCTCTGCTTCCAGCGTCGCGGTGAAGCTGCGCACGTTCGCCTCTTTCAGGCTCTCATGGTTCATCACCACGCCCATGGAGCAGTTGGCCAGCGCGATCAGCAGCAGCTCGTACGACGTAAAGCCGAGCGGACCGCCATCGGCGCTTTCGACGCGGACGTTGATCATCGCCCGCTCGCGCGCGGTGAACTCGATCCGTTTGCGCTCGTGGAACCGCGCTTCGACGCGCGTTGCTGCCATCTTGGATGCTCCTTTCGCTTAGTCGGGGCGATGGCCCGCGAGGATCGCGACCGCCTGCGCTACGGCGGTTGCGGCCTTGCGCCGCAGTGCCTCCGGGGTATCGCTGCTGATCGGGTGCGGAATGACCGCCAGTGGGTAGTCTGGCAGGCCCAGCATAGCTGCCAGGGCGAGCGCGGTGGGCACGAACGGCTCGGTCATGACAGCGACTGCGGGCGTGCCCAGTTGTTCGATAGCGATGGCGTCGCGCAAACTGCTCGACGAGCAGCTTCCTCAATCGCCGACGGCCGAAAGAGCAGCGTCAGCATGGGCGAGCGCCGCGATCAGTTCGGGCGGCGCGGGCGCGTTCTGGTTCGGCTTGCGCGCGCGGATGATCTCGCCGGCGCCGTAGCGCTCGCGCAGCAACGCCTCCACGGCATCCAGAAACGGCGCGACGTTCTTCTTGCCGTTATCGAGCAAAGCGATCGTGCGGCCGGCGATCTCCGGCAGGCGCGGAGCGAGTCGCGCCGCCGGCGGCTGGTATGCGAGCGTGGGGTCGAGAACGACGATGCTCATGCCTCTCCTCCGGCAAGCTCGGGTGCGGGATCAGCACTCGACACAGGCACCGATGGCGCGCGTCACCGCCCGGCCGCGATTGCCGAGCCAGGGCGGGATAATCGCGCCGAACCCGCCGGCAGGACCGCCAGCGGCGACGATCAGCGCGTCGTCGGGCGTCTCGAAGGCGGCGTACTCCTGCGCGGGGTCGCCGCGGCGGGCGATCGCGCTCTTGCCGGCGGCGTGCCAGTCGCCGCGGCGAACGCGCGCCCGGCGGTAGAGGTACTCGCGTACCGCGCGTTTGCCCCAACCTGCGGCGGCAAGGATGTCGCGGTGCTGTTTCGGGATGACGATCACGTAATTGCCGGGCCAGATCGAGTAGTGCAGCATGTTGGCGCGGATCTCGGCGGCGTACGTTTCGAGCAGCTCTTCCGGATCCTCGGTCCACTCGTTCATGATCTGACGCGGCGCTTCCGCTGCCAGCACCGTTACCGCCGAGGTCCCGGCAGGGATGCCGCGCTCCTGCGCGAGCGGCGTCCAGGGGCTGTGCTCCTCGTCCTCGGCGAGACAGTAGGTGTACTTACCAGGATGGCCGAGCGTCGATTGGTCGAGCGTGCCGGGGCGGCAGCCGAGCGCGTTGATCAGCAGCAGCCGCACGGCGCGGCCGATCGTCGCGTTGGCGCGGCTGCCGTTGGCTAAAGCGTTGTGGCTCGCGTGCATGCCGATCTCCTGACGGATCGGCCCATTGACAATGATCAGCGGCGCGCTGCCGCCGGTGCTGGCGCTGCTGCCGTGCAGCAGGTAGGGCTCTTCGCACATCGCCGCGATCGCGGCAGCAACCACGGGCACGAACGAGGGCAGGCAGCCAGCCATCACCGCGTTGATCGCAACGACCTCTGCCGTGATCGCGATGCCGCGCACCGGCTCGATGCCCACGATCTCATCCGGCGCCAGGCCCAGCCACTCCAGGGCGGCGCCGACCAGCTCCGGCGTAGGCGGTACGATCGGCAGACCATCCGTCCAGCCATTGCGCTGGAACAGCTCGTTGGCGGCCAGCGCATCATCGACCTCGTAGCGCCGCGCGTGCAGTTCGGTGGCGATCGCCATGACTCACCCTGTCATGAAGTCGTGACCCCATTCTCATGCGCAAGCATAGGATACGGGGGCGCGTTCTCGCCACGCGCGATGGTGGAGCAGTAGAACAGCACCTTAGCGCTTTAGAACGGACGGCGCATGCGAAACGCGCGGCGCTCCCACAGCATGGCCAGGCCGAGCGCCAGTATGCCAAGCCCGAACGCCTGGAGCACATCGACAGGGATAAAGCCGAGGCTCAGCTCGACTTCGCCGCTGATCGTGCTCGCAATCACACCGATGATAACGCTCAGCACGATCAGGGCGGGGAGCCGCCAGCGCACGGAGAGCGCGCGTGCGACGAACAGGCCGGCGGCAGCGCCTGCCACGCAGGGGAAGATCTCGTTCACAGGAGCCTCCTCCAAAAGCGCTTTCTACCGGCGAGCATACGCCTCCTTGCCGCCGGTGTCAGGGGGAGAAGCGGTGCTCTCGCGTCGGGCACGATCGCCGGGATAGCATGGTGGCGCGGTCACTCGATGCAAGGCAGCGCGTATACCGGTGCGCGAACCCGGCGGCAGCGCGATCGTCGCACCGGATCGCCGGGCGCCCGCGCGGTGCGGCTTGCGAGAGGAGAGGCGGTGATCTTCGCGTTTTTCGGCGTGCCTGGTGCCGGCAAGACGACGCTTTGTCGGCGGTTCGGCGAACTGACGGGCGTGCCGGCGATCGATACCGATGTCTTCATGACGGACGAAGAGCGCCGCGCGGCAGAGACGGGGCGCTACACGCAAGAGATGCGGTTAGCGAACATCGCGCGCTACGCCGCGCATCTGCGCGCGACCGTGCCGCCCGGAGGCCACGCGGCCCTCGCCGATGGCTTGCCCGCCGAAGAGGCGCGCCGCTACCTCGTCACGCAGTTCCCGCCGGGCGACGTTGTGCTGGTGCGCGTGGAGACGCCGCGGCCGCTCTGGGAGCAACGGCTGCAGGCACGGCGCGAGAACGCCGTAAACCTCGACATCGCGGCGGCCGAGGCGTACATCGCCCGGCACTGGGAGGAGCCGCAGCTACCGCACGAGCGGATCGTCAACGGCGACGATCCCGCTGCCGTCGATGCGCAGCTGCTCGCGCTCTGGCAACGCTACGGCCAGCGGCGCGCCAGCAAGAGCGGTGGTGCAGAACGCCCCACCTGAGCGCGATTTGCCGATCTGTCGCGTTGTCTCTACCAGCAGGGCGGCCTATCTGTCCGCTACGCTCAGGATGTCCGGCAGCAGCACCGACCGACGGGGTTGTGGATCGTCTTCGCAAGCTGTGCCCAGGATGCCCGGCAGGGCGCTCTTCCCGGTGCGCGGGAAGCACGATCGCCGTAAGAGGCGACGAGTCGTGGCGCGGTAGGCTCGCACTGGCATTGCCGACTGGCGAAGACGCGCCGCGATGCCCAACGGTCGGGCGCGCGCACAAAACGGGACACGCCAGGGCGTAAAGCCAGAGACGGGAAGCGCAGGCGCGAGGGGCGTTCACGTACCGGAAAGCTCCCGGTGGTGCAAGCGCGCGCAACCCCGTGTCGCCAGACCCCGCCGTTACAGACCTCCAGGCTGTCCTGCCGCGACGCCCTGTTCGCGCGCGAGCAGCGCGCGCACACGTGGGATGATGAGATCGCCGACGCGCGCCGCCTCCTGCCGGTACGGCGTGTCCGACAGGATAAAGTGCGTGATACCCAGCCGGACGTAATCGACGAGCGCGGCAGCGACCTCGTCGGCCGAGCCGACAAGCCACGTTGTGGCGGCACCGGTCGCGTACTGCGCGGGAGCTGTCCACAGGCAGCGATCGAGCACCTCGCCCTCGCGGGCCATCGTGCGGATACGGCGTAACCCTTCGGAGCCTTCGCCGGTGCGATTCGCTTCCACGCGCTTTTCGGGCGCGGCCCGGAATAGCTCTAGCTTGGCCTCGGCATCGCGCCAGGCTTCGGCGGAGGTTTCGCGCACGACCGTCGTCACGCGCAGGCCGAACTCCAACGGCCGCGCGCGGTCGCAGCCGGCGGCGAGGCGGCGCAGGCGCTCGATCCGTTCCCCGGCCAGCGCCAGCGATTCGCCCCAGAGCAGCTGCACATCGGCCTCGGCGGCGGCGGTCGCCTCGGCCGCGGCCGAGGCTCCGCCGAAGTATAGCGGTGGCCCGCCGTGCTGGAAGGGGCGCGGCGTGCAGGTCGCATTCTCGACCCGGTAGAAATCGCCGGAGAACGTCACGTTCTCCTCGGTCCACAAACGACGCACGAGGTGCATGAACTCGCGTGTTCGTGCGTAGCGAGCGTCGTTGTCGTCGAGAAAGTCGCCGTAGGCATGGGTCTGGTCGCGCCCGGTGACGATATTGACCAGCAACCGGCCTTCGCTGAGGCGATCGAGTGTGGCGGCGGCGCAGGCGAACTGCGCGGGCTGCCAGTAGCCGGGGCGCGTGGCGCAGAGCGGTTTGAACGCGCGCGTGCGCGCCGCCAACGCGGTGCAGACGGTGAACGTATCGGGCCGCGACCAGCCGGTGCCAACCAGCGCGCCCGCGAAACCGTGCGCGACTGCCGTCTCGGCGATACCGAGGCTGAAGTCGAGCGTGCCCCAGCCTTCGACGGTGTCATCGCCGCGGTGGCCGCTCGTCACCTCGTTCGGGATATACCAGAGAAACTCGATCTCGGCTGCCATCTCTCGTGCTCCTCGCCGATCTGACTCCCATCTTATCGCTCGCGTGCAAGCGTGCCAGTGGTAGACTGACCGGCGCGGGGTTCGCTCGCAAAGGAGGAGAAGCGATGGCGTACAGCGAGATACTCTACGAGGTCGATGGCCCGGCCGCGATCATCATCTTGAACCGTCCAGAGAAGCTCAACGCCTGGACGCCGACGATGGACCGCGAGTACCGCGCCGCGCTGCGCGAGGCCGAGCGCGATCCGCAGGTGCGCGGCATCATCCTCACGGGCGCGGGGCGCGGTTTCTGCGCGGGCGCGGATATGGGCACGCTGAGGACGATCGCCGCTGCCGGCCGCAATGAGGCGCAGAAAGAAGGCGCCGCGCCGGGCAGTATCGAGGCCAACTACCAGCAGCCGTATTCCTACCCGCTGGCGGTGCGCAAACCGCTGATCGCGGCCGTTAACGGTGCGGCGGTGGGCTTGGGCTTCATCCACACGCTGTACTGCGATCTGCGCTTCGCCTCGGAGAACGCCCGTTTCGGCACGGCGTTCGCGTCGCTCGGGCTGGTAGCGGAGCACGGCATCAGCTGGCTGCTACCGCGCATCGCCGGCATCGCCAACGCGCTCGATCTGCTCTACTCGGCCCGCATCATCGGCGCTGAAGAGGCGAAGGAGATGGGGATCGTCAGCCGCGTCTACCCGGCGGATCGCCTGCTGCCCGCAGCGAAGGAGTACATCCAGTACCTGGCCGAGCATGTCTCGCCGCGCGCTATGGCCGATATCAAACGGCTCGTTTGGGATGCGCAGTTTCAGGATCTCGCCACGGCGGTGCATGCCGCCGATGCCGCGATGGCCGCAAGCTTCGGTACGCCCGACTTCAAAGAGGGCCTGAGCGCCTTCGCCGAAAAGCGTGCGCCGCGCTTCGCTGGCCTCTCCGTCTGAACGAACGTGCTTGCTCCTGCGCCGATTCAACATCATCTTTGCGCGCAATGGCCGTCTGCCAAACGCGCGGAAGACGCGGACGAGAGGTGCATCCGGTGGCGAACGAGGCTTTCGACGTAGAACGGGCGGACCTGGTGCTCTACAACGGTCGCGTACGCGCTCTGGACGCGGCGGGCACCGTGGCTGAGGCGATCGCGATCGGCGGCGGGCGCGTGCTAGCCCTCGGCGCTAGCGCGGCGATCAGGCCGCTGCTCCGCCCGGGCGGGCACGCGATCGATCTGCGCGGCCGCACTGTGCTTCCCGGGCTGATCGACGCGCACGCGCACATCGGCGCGTACGGTATGGGGCGACTAGGGATCGACCTGAAGGCGCCGGAGATGCAGAGTATCGCCGCCATCCAGCAGGCGGTGCGCGAACGTGCCGAGCAGCAGCCGCCGGGCACGTGGATTCGGGGCCAGGGGTACAACCACATGCTGCTGGCCGAGCGCCGCCACCCCAACCGCTTCGACCTCGACGCCGTTGCGCCGCACCATCCCGTCCTGCTCACGCGCACGTGCGGGCATATCGTGGTGGCGAACTCGCGCGCGCTGGAGCTGGCCGGCATTACCGATGCCACACCCGACCCGCCCGGCGGCCGTTACGATCGCGCCGATGGCCGGAACCTCGGCGTAGCCTACGATGCCGCGCAGGGACCGCTCGCCGCTGTCGCGGCGCCATCGCGGGAGGAGATGGAGCAGGCGTTGCGCATCGCCATCCGCGACTACCACGCGCGCGGCTTGACGAGTATCCACAACGCCGGGCCGCTCGCGGGACCGGAGCTGCCCGCGCTGCAGACGCTGCGCCGCGCCGGCGAGCTGACGCTGCGCATCTACTACATGGTCTGGGTAGCGCTGGGTACCGACGAAGGGCTGCGATACCTCGAGACTGGCCTGCAAACCGGCTTTGGCGATCCCTGGTTGCGTCTCGGTAGCTTTAAGGTCATGACCGATGGATCGTCGAGCGGGCCAACCGCGGCGACGCGCGAACCGTATGCCTCCGACCCCGCTGATCGCGGCATCCTCTACTGGACGCAGGAGCAGCTCGACGCGATGATCGCGCGCGCGCACCAGGCCGGCTGGCAGTGCACGATGCACGCCGTAGGCGATCGCGCGATCGCCGCGTGTATTGCGGCACACGAGCAGGCGCAGAGAGCGCATCCACGTCCCGACGCCCGCCCGCGCATCGAACACTGCGCGCTTTGTCCGCCCGATCTGCAGGACGGGATCGTCCGGCTGGGGATCACGCCCGTGATGCAGCCGGCGTTTCTCTGGGAGTTCGGCGATGGCTACCTCGTCAACTACGGCCGCGAGCGCGTGGAGACGATGTTCCCCTGTGCCAGCCTGCTGCGCCGCGGCGTGCGCGTGGCTGGCTCCTCCGATTCACCGGTGACCGATGTCCGGCCGTTGCACGGTATCGCCTGCGCGCTGGAGCGTCGCACGCGGAGCGGCCAATCGTGCGGCGAGGGCGAACGCGTGACGCTGGAAGAGGCGTTGCGCATGTACACGATCAACGCTGCCTACGCCGAATTCGCCGAGGACGAGAAGGGGTCGCTCGAACCGGGCAAGCGCGCCGATCTGGTGGTGCTCGCCGAAGATATCGAGCGCTTGCCCGCCGCCGCGATCCGCGACCTCGCCATCGACCTGACCATCGGCGAGGGCCGCATCCTCTACGAACGCTCGTAGCCGCGCTGAAGCGGTGGGGGCAGGAAAGGAACTGACGATGCCGGGTTTGCGTGAGACCGCCGAAGCGCTCTGGCAGGGTGATGTTGATACCGCCGAGGTTCATCCTGTGCACACGCGCTTCGGCGAGGCGGAAGAGTTTGTTCCGGGCGTGCTCGTCTACAAAGGCATCGCCACGGCCAACGCGATCGATACCGGCGATGGTCTCGTGCTGCTCGATACCGGCGCGCGGAACGATACCCACCGCCTCTACGAGCAGGTGCGGCGCTGGCGGCCCGCGTCTCCGCTCGTCGCGGCCGTTTTCTCGCACCACCACGTCGACCACATCTTTGGCGTCGAGCCGTTCGAAGCCGAGGCGCGTGAGCAGGGCAGGCCCGCGCCGCTCGTCTACGGCCACGCCCACATCCGCCGCAACCTCGACCGCTATAAGAAAACGCTCGGCTGGAACACCGCCATCAATCTGCGCCAGTTCGCCTATCCGCCCGATCGTTTTGTCTGGCCGGCGGAGTATCGTTACCCCGATATCGAGTACCACGATCGTCTGACGTTCCGCCGCGGCGATCTCACGTTCGAATTGCGCCACGCGCGCGGCGAGACCGAGGATACGACCTGGACGTGGATTCCGGAGCGACGCATCCTTGCACCGGGCGACCTGTTCATCTGGGCGGTGCCGAACGCGGGCAACCCGCAGAAGGTGCAACGTTATCCGGGTGAGTGGGCGGCGGCGTTGCGTGAGATGGCGGCGCTGGAGCCTGCGCTGCTGCTGCCGGGGCATGGGCTACCGATCGTCGGTGTCGAGCGGGTGCGGACGGCCTTGTTGGATACCGCTGCGCTGCTGGAGAGCATCGAGGCGCAGACGCTGGCACTGATGAACCAGGGCGCATCGCTCGATCGCATCCTGCACGAGGTGCAGATCCCCGCCGCGTTCCTGGAGAAGCCGTACCTGCGGCCGGTATACGACGATCCGCGCTTCATCGTACGGAACGTCTGGCGACTGTATGGCGGCTGGTACGACGGCGAACCGGATAACCTTCTCCCCGCACCGCGGGTGCAGCAGGCGCAGGAATGGGTAGCGCTGGCCGGCGGGCTGGAGCCGGTGCTGGCCCGGGCGCGAGCGCTGCGCGAGGCAGGTGATCTGCGCATGGCGTGCCATCTGGTGGAGTTCGCGGTGCTGGCGGCGCCGGAATCGGCCGAAGCGCACGCGCTGCGAGCAGATATCTATGCGGCGCGGGCGGCGCGAGAGCCGTCATCGATGGCGCGCAACATCCTCAACCACGCGGCTCAGTCGAGCGCACGCGGCGTGCGCGATCTGGCAGAGGGCCGGTGAACGCCAGGCGGACGGTTGCTACCGGCGACGAGGCTGCCATCTGGTCTGCCACGCGAGCGTGTGCCATCTGAGAGAGCAGCGATAAATGGTGTACGCCAGGAGCGGCGCCATCAACGAAGGACGACGCCGCTCGCATATGACGTGGCGGCGTGGACACCGGGCAGAGAAAGGCGTTCGATCCTGGCTGGCGGTTCGAGCGGCCCGACCGCCCGGTCGCTCGGGACGCTGCCGTTGCTCCTAACCAGCCCTGCCGCAAGCCACGGAACAGCACCCAGCCGTAGAAGGCCGTTCGGCGCCTGCAGCGAACCGCTTCCGGCCTTGCCGAGAGTTCCAGAACGCCTTGACGGCGCGCGCTCAGGCGATGGTGGCTGCCTCCCGCGAGCCGCCGGGCGCCGGCAGGAAGGCGCGCAGCAGCTCCTGCGCCTTGCGGCGGTAATCCTGCACGTTGCGCAGCTTGATGCTCTCGTAGCCGCGCACGATGTCGGGCAGCTGCGCCAGTTCGACGGCGAGCGAATAATTCTCCGGCGTCAGGTTGCGGCAGGCCTGCGCGATCATCGCCCGGTACTCGCGTGGTAGCTCCCGTTCGATGCGCCGCACCTCGGTGTGGCCGAACGGGTCGAACGGAGTGCCGCGCAGGCGCTTCATCGCGCGCAGCGTCTGCATCGCCGGCGTGAACCACGGCCCTAGCCCCACCTTGTGCTTGAGGCCGAGCGCCCGCAGGATCGGCGGGTGCAACTGCCAGGCGATCTGCGCGCCCGGGCCGAACTCCTCAGTGATGCGCTGCCGTTCAGCCTCGTCGAGATGCAGCCGCGCGACCTCGTACTCGTCCTTGTACGCCATCAGCTTGTAGAGGTAGCGCGCTACGGCCTCGCGCAGTGCGGTGCGGCCCGGCATGCGTGCTTCTTCTGCCCGCGCCACGTACTGCACGAAGCGCACGTACTGTTCGGCGTAGGCGCGATCCTGGTAATCGACCAGGTCGGGCACGCGGATCTCCAGCAACCGCTGCAGATCGCCCATGCCCGCGGCCCAGTCGATCAGCGGTCGCAGCGACGGATCGGGCGGGGGCACCTCGCGTACCGGTGGCATCGCCTGCCGCATCGCTGCTTCGACCTGCTCGGGCATCGCCACGGCGGCGCGTCCCCAGCGGAACGCTGCCAGGTTGGCCTCGACCGCCGCGCCGTTGAGGCGGATCGCTTGCTCGATCGCGGCGGCACTGACCGGTACCGCGCCGATCTGGTACGCCGCGCCCAGCGCAACGACGTTCGCCTGCATATTGCTGCCGCAGAGCGTCTCGGCGATCGCCTGCGCATCCAGCGTCACAAACGGCTCGCGGCGCGAGCGGGTGCGGATGCGCTCGACGAGCTTTTCGACGCTCGGGTAGCCGACGTTGACGTGGGCGACCATGCTGCCCGTCGCGACCTTGCTCGTGGAGACGACCGCGATCGTGCGCGTGGGATCGGCGCAGGCGAGGTTTTTCGGATCGGCACCAACGAGCAGGTCGTAGACGAGGTAGAGATCGGCGCTGCCCGCCGATACCTTCGAGCCTTCCAGCGGCTGGGCCGAGATGCGCAGATCGGAGACGACGGGCCCACCCTTCTGGCTAAGGCCGGTTTGATCGAGACCCCAGACGCGCTTGCCATCGAGCAACGCGGCGGTGCCCAGCACCTGATTGACTGTGACGACGCCGGTGCCACCGATCCCCATCATGTGCACGGCGAACGCGTTATCGGAGACGATGCGGGTCGGCTCGGGTAGATCGCTGGGCGGCGGCACGACCTCGTGCACGGCGTCGGGCTTCGGTTGCGTCGCCGGGATCACGGTGACGAAGGCCGGGCAATCGCCCTTGAGGCAGCTATAGTCTTTGTTGCACGAAGCCTGGTGGATCTGCGTCTTGCGCCCGAACTCGGTTTCGACCGGCTCGACGCTGAGGCAATTGGATTTCCGGCCGCAATCGCCGCAGCCTTCGCAGACACGTTCGTTGATGTAGACACGCATCGCCGGCTCGGGCAGTTGGCCGCGCTTGCGCAGACGGCGTTTCTCGGCGGCACATTGCTGGTCATGGATCAAGATGGTGACGCCGGGGATCTTCGCCAGCTCTTCCTGCGCTTCAAGGATCCGCTCGCGCGGCCAGACCTCGGCGATCGACGCCAGCTCGACACCGCGGTACTTATCGGGATCGTCGCTCGTGACGATGATGCGCTTCACGCCCTCGGCCTCGAAGCGGCGTGTGAGCGCGGGTACGTCGAGGCCTGCCACGGCGTCCTGACCGCCAGTCATGGCGACGGCGCGGTTATACAGCAGCTTGTACGTGACATTGACGCCGGCGGCGATGGCAAAATCGACGGCGAGGATGCCCGAGTGGGCCAGTGTGCCGTCGCCGATATTCTGGAAGACGTGCGGCGTGCTGGTGAACGGCGCCGCGCCCACCCATTGCGCGCCTTCGCCGCCCATCTGCGTGAGGCCAAGCGGCTGGCCGCCGAACTGCTCGGGATCCATCCAGGCCGCCATGACGTGGCAGCCGATGCCGAGACCGACGATCGACCCCGCGGGCGTGCGCGTCGAGGTGTTGTGCGGGCAGCCGGAGCAGTAGTAGGGCTGCCGCGCAATAGGTAGTTCGAGCGGGAGCCGCTGCGCCGCCTCGAGCGCGGCGATGCGCGCCTCCACGGAGGCAACGTGCAGATCGTGCTGAGCCAGCCGCGCCGCGATCGCCCGCGCGATGATGTCGGCGTCGAACTCGCCGTAGCGCGGCAGCAGCGACTTCCCGCTCTCGTCTTCCTTGCCAAGCACGAGCGGGCGTTCGGTCATCCCGTAGAGGATCTCTTTGACGAAGACTTCGAGGAAGGGCCGTTTCTCCTCGACGACGAGGATTTCGCGCAGACCGGTGGCGAACTCGCGCACGATGCGTGGCTCGAGCGGGAAAACCATACCGATCTGCAGCAGGCGGATGCCGAGCCGCCGCAGCGCGTCGTCGTCGAGGCCGAGATCGTCGAGCGCTTGGCGCAGGTCGTGGAAGGTTTTGCCGGGGGCGACGATGCCGAGCCAGTCGTGATCGGTGCGGACAACGATGCGATTGAGGCGGTTCTCCCAGGCGTACTCACGGACTAGCCGCAGCCGCGCCTCGTGCAGGGTGCGCTCCATCTCCAGATTGACCGGCGGGAAAAGGGTCCAGCTTTGCGATGGCTGGAAGGGTCGGCCATCGAACTCGACCTCGGGGATGACGGGCTGGATCCGGTCGGGCGCGACGTCGGCGGTGCCGGCGCCGTCGCAGACGTTGGTCGCGGCCTTGAGCGCGACCCACAGCCCTGCCGCGCGCGAGAGGGCGAATCCATGCAGGCCGAGGTCGAGCACCTCCTGCGTGTTGCCCGGGTAGAGCACGGGGATGAGGGCGTCGTAGAAGGCAGAGGTGGAGTCGCTAGGAAGAGTGGAGGACTTGCTGGCCGGGTCATCGCCGGCGATCGCGAGCACGCCACCGTTCTTGCCGGTGCCGGCATAGTTGGCGTGTTTGAGAGCATCGCCGGCGCGATCGACGCCCTGCGCTTTGCCGTACCACATGCCGAGCACGCCATCGTACTTGAAGCCGGGGTAGTGCCAGGCCATCTGACTACCCCAGACAGCGGTGGCAGCCAGTTCTTCATTGAGCCCCGGCTGATGGTAGACGTCGTGCGCGCGCAGAAGCTTGCGGTTGCGCTGCAGTTCGAGGTCGTAGCCGGCGACGGGTGAGCCAGGGTAACCGCAGATAAAGGTTGCGGTGCGCAGGCCGCGGCGGGCATCGGCACGGTGCTGATCGAGCGGTAAGCGGACGAGGGCTTGGATGCCGGTCAGGTAGATGGTGCCTTCTTCGCGTGTGTACTTGTCTTCGAGGGTAAAGTTGACGGTACTAAGGGGAGGGTCCTGTACTGGCACGCTCATGGCGCACTCCAACAAGAAGATGCGGCTTCAGGGTCGCGCCCAGGAGGTGCCCGCTCTTGCCGCCCTGTTGTTTCTATTATGCACCTATCCCTGACGACAAGAGATCGAGACTATTCATCCAACCGGATGATGTATGCGCGCGTACGACGGAAGAAAGAGCTCGGCGCCTGATGGATCGCCGGGCACGCCGGGCTGCTTGATGCCGGGTTGCCGGTGGCCGGTAGCGGCCGCCTTGCAGACAGGGAGGAACGGTGCAGGCTGGCACGAGCAGGGAGTGCAGGTCAGGCTAGCCATGACAGGCGTCGCGCTCGACGATCTGTTGCTCGGGAGGGGTGCGGGTGCGAGGAACGGTGCCATCTGCGTTTGCTACGTGTGGCCGACGAGGGCGTGCTCGGTACGAGGCGCCGACGGAGAGACAGAGCACTCCGGCAGGGTGTGCGTGTGCGGGAGAGTAAAACGGCGCTTGGCGCGGGTGATCGATGCAGTCGGCAAGCGATAGCTCAGGCGGGGCGACTGGCTTTCTCTCTGACAGCGTGTGCGAGGCGGGAGAGCGGCGTTTATTGCTGGCCGGCGAGGGCGCGCAGGCGGGCGGTGGCGATCTCGGTGGCAGTCTCCTCAGCGGCGCTCTCCGCCAGCGTGATGTGGTCGACCCACTTCACGGTTTGATAGCAGGCGAGGCTGGCGGCGATGAGGCGCAGCGGCCCGCCATGCTCGGCCGGGAGCGGCTGGCCATCGAGTTCGTAAGCCAGCAGAGGGCCATCGGGACCCTCTACCTGTTCGCGAGGGATGGCAGCGCAGAAGCGCCCGCTACAGACCAGGATGTACCGTGCAGCGGGGAGTGGCCGCGCCAGCGCGATCGCATCGGCCAGGCGCGCGCCTTGCCAGCGCAGGCCGGGAACGCTCCACCCTTCTTCGCAGGCGAAGTCGGCCGTAAGTGTCTGGGCGGGTAGCGCGCGGATCGTCGCTAGCGTGATGCTGTCTGGCCGCTCCACAAGGCCGTCAATGCGGATCGTCTCCGGTCCGCGTGGCGTCTCTTCGCCGGGCAGGAGAAAAACGGGCAGCTT
>Ga0209061_1002794_pt1 | contig 20698 bp, 24 predicted proteins | sample Coa_R1_10_FD_187157 | JGI IMG/M metagenome (GOLD analysis project Ga0209061, IMG submission 187157) | Surface soil microbial communities from Centralia Pennsylvania, which are recovering from an underground coalmine fire - Coalmine... | ecosystem: Environmental > Terrestrial > Soil >...
GTTGCCGGTTTGGCGAAAGAGCGTGTCGGCCATGCCAAGGCAGGACGTCAGGAAACAGAAATATGACCGCGCATCGTAGTAATTTGCGCCAAAGTTGTTGTCGCCCATATCCTTGACGCCGCCAGCAGTGGCTACAGCCGCGACGCCCGGCCATGGCATCGGCGTCAACGAGAAGACGATCGCCGGCCCAAACAGGATTGTGTCTCCGGCATTGATCCCCTGCCCGCTGAATTGTCCGACCGGCTCGCTAAGGCTTACCGTGACCGTTCCGCCACTGCTGTTGATGGCGGTGACGAAGGCCGGGATAATGGCGCCGCCTTGGTTCATCACATTCAGGCTGCCGACTGGAAGGGACGCGATATTCGATTGGTTGCAGGCGGCCATTCCCACTATCACCCCGCCGGGGAAGGCCGAGGCGGAAAATTGCAGAGTCGTCGCGCCGACACCGGCGGCGACGCTTGTCGGCGCAGTATAGGTGCTGCGCGCCACGGCCGCCTGAGCATTGCCGGAGGAGCCCTCCAGCGGGATCAGAGAGAAACTGGTGCCGCCGCCTTCGCCGCCGTGCGCAACCTGGGTGTAGGCCGGAAAATCATTGAAATTCAGTGTATTGACGAACACGGTCGGGCTGTTTTGGAAATTTGCGAAGCTGCTGACGCCGTGTGCCGATGTAACCGTAGAACCACTGATGGTGCCGATGTCCCACTGGTTGACGGGCGACAAATAACTATTGGCGAGCGCCTGATCCCAAGTTCCGAAACGCGTCGAATCGGTCGGATCGGCGACAACATAGTGATAGAGTTGGCCGGCAAAAATACACCCTTGTCCACCCGGTCCATAGGGTGGCCAGCGATCGTTCGCGATACCGAGTGGGCCGCGCGACAGATAATTGCAAACGAAATTGACCAGATCCGGATACTCTCCCTTCCAGGCTTCGACCGCCCAGCAAAGAAACATAATGTAGTGGAAATACAGCCCATAAACAGTGTACGTGTTGCTGTAGCCGTTGTTGACAACCGCGCCCCACGCTCCAAGATTGGCGAATTCCGTCGGGATGTACTGAGTAACCTGATTAGGCAGGGTGAAGATCCCGCGGTGCATGTCGCGGAAATATTGTGCTTCCGGCCGGTTGTCCGGCATAAAATGCGTCATCACGCTTTGAATGCGCCCCATCCAGCCGACGCCGCGAACCTGGATGCCGTCGCCGTAGTCCCAATTCCCCTGCACAATATTCGACGAATCGAAGGACGTCGCATCGATAGTCCCGCCCGGATTGTAATTGTTATTCGGGTAGGCGATGCAGCACCACGGCTTGTAAGCCGTGACGGTGCCGGCCGTAAACGCGCCCCAGATGCTATTCAGAAAGCGCGCGTTGCAATAATAGGCCAGAGATTCATAATGCAGAAAATCGCCTGTTTTGAGATAGGGCAGGATATGCGGGCAGGGGTTGTGAGCGCCGCCGAGATCGACATTGACAACCTCCGAGCCCTTATTGACAGGAAAAGTATTCCTGCTGTCCGTGCTCCAAAATACCCCTGGCCCAACCGGAGTGGGATAGTTCGAGTACTGCGTCTCGTTGACGACGGGATGAACGCCGCCGTATCGCTCATCTCCCAACACGGGAGACAACTCCATCCACGCCCAGGCCGCGTTGCGGCAAAATTGCACGGCCTCCAGGTCAAGTGGCCGATACAATTCGACGGCTTGGCTGTGGGAAAGCCAGCCGATCCGGTCGCTGATCGGCGTCTCGCCGTAACCACCAATGTTGGCTGGCTCGTAAAAAGCTCCCTGGCTAAACGGCGCAAGATAATCGGGACCGAGGGTGCCGTAAGGTTGAAGGAGGCAAGCGTTGTGATCAACGGGAGTCCCCACGAGGTACGGCGGCATCATGCGGGATTTGGTCGTCAAATAGACGAAGTCCGGCGCGGACAACAGCGTTGGCTTCGTTCCCAACGCCCACACCCGATGACCGTCGGTATCCATCAGCGGGATCGGCAACCACGGCATCAAATAAATCGCTGGCGTGATTGTCAGCGTGCCCGATCCGGTGCTGGAAATCGCGATTATGTTATTGTTGAAAGCATCGCCGCGAGTTGGGGAAAATGCCAATTCCTGATTGTTCCAGCCGTCGCCGAGAGACTGATTGCAAGTGACAACGTAAGGCGTATTTGCAGCGAGGCCGCTCGGCATTGTGCCGGACGAAGAGAGATACACGCACGGGCCGCCCGGCTGTGTATCGATGCCTTTGACGCTGACACCAAGCAGAGAATAAGACTGTGCCGCAGAGATCGCGATGGTACTGTTTCCGGTGTTGACGGCGGACGCCTGATCGACCGACAACGTGCGCGGATCGTTGGGGCCGCCGAAATAGCTCAGCACGGTATTGCCGTTTTGCAAGGTCGCCACAAAATGCAATCCGATCGGATTGGATGATCCAACCGCAGCCAAGTTGGCCGGCAACGAGGAATTCGGATCGAACGGAGCGGACGCGTTGGCGCCGGAGATCGCCAGCACGTCGGCAATGATCGCCGACGAACTGCCGCTCATCGTAATTGTGATCGTCTCGTTGGACAATGTCGAGGTGGCGACGGCGTACCATTCCTCCAGGAAATAATTGCCGTTGTTAGCCTGCACCCGCTTACGCAGCGTGAGATTCCCTAGATGCGGGCTGCTGATATTGGATACGGTGACATCATTGTTGACAACAACGACCACGACCACATCGTTTGCTTTCGTGGTCGTCAGCGACACCGTAGCCGAGGTCCCGGTCTGGGCTGCCATGTGAACTGCGGCGTCGAGCGCCAACGCGCCGCCGGCCGCCTGCTGGATCGCGTCGCCGATGCCGGCGCTCTGGTCGCCCGAGCCGGTTCCGATCGGCGGGACCACGTTTATCTGCACCGTCGAGACAATCTGGTACTCGGTAAGCTGATAATTCTGTCCCGATCCGGCAGACGCGTTCCATCCGCTTCCGGCGCTTGGATTACTCGTGTTCGCAAACCGATAGGCCCCAATCAGGAGATCATTGGTATTGCTAGTCGAAATGCCCCCGCTGGAGACAGTGCTTCCAGGATTATGACTGTACAAATTACATTGCACAAGGTATCCGCCGATCTCATAGGGGCCGCCCGCGCCCCAAGCGCGCACGAACAGCACGGCACGCGCCCACGGATGAATGGCGCCGTCCGAGATCCTTCGCAAGCAGGCCCAGAAGCGCCATTCGGTGCAAAGTGGCCCGCTGCGGATCACCTCGTATCCCCAGGTCGGATTCGGTCTCCACGGCCAGTTCGAGCCGCCCGCAATGATGTCATTGACGCGACATTGCCACTGATCACCTCCTAAATCGTATCCGGTGCAGATGAGTTTGATGTCATTATTGGTGCTTAGCTGGGAAAGAGTAACATTTGGAGTGCGGTTTGGGGCTCCCGGCACAGCCCAAATATCGTATCCAACAGTGACCTGAGCCCACATGTTTGTAGCGGTAGGCGACCCCGACGATGCGCCCGGATTAGCAGCAAGAGGATAGCTGAACTGAGTAGAGGAAACAACTGTAGGGACAAACGTGCCTTCAAAACCAATCGGACTCACTCCATTGATATTGACAAGCTGTCCGGGTCCAAAACTGATAGGACTGACAGTATTGACCGTTACCGTCCCGTTGTTCCAACTGATCGAGGAAATCTGCACCCGCCCGGCAAACGTATCCGGCAGCAATGCACTGATGGCAACCGTCTTATAGCTGCCATTATTGGCATTGGTCGTGTTAATGGTCCCGTCAGTATTGTAGAACTGCCAGGTGCTTTCCTGGTCTTGCTGGGTAGGGATGATGGTCCCGCTCTTTGTTCGCAACTGGACAATGCTGCCAGCAGGAACGTCGCCAGGGGCAAATGGTTGGGCAAAGGTAAAAGGAATGCTCATTTTTCGTGTATACAGTGTGCAGCGGCCCGCCTGGCCCTCATCGAGTGAGGCGGGTCAGAGGTGATTGAGAAGTCATCCATGTGCATTGACGAGGCTGTGCCCGGTGTCAAGTAGCCGGCAAAGACCGTCAAGGAGGTATTGGAACAACTGTTGAAGGAAACTGAGTACTGTTGATAGCCGCTTCCATTTACAGCCCCAATGTCGGCCACAATCTTGCCGGCGGACGTTTTGACACCAAGAAGCGGCTCTGTCGTCCCACTCGCATTAAGCCAAGCGCTTAGCACATAAGAGGTATTGGCGACAACGCCAACCGCCTGCTCGATATCAATGAAATTCCCGGTATGTGTGCTGTCAGATATCAAGCCGCTGTTGTTGCCGGAATGGGCGTTGGCTGTCGTCGTATCTACAGAAAACGAGTCAGCGATCCCCGAGGTCGCCCAATACGGGGAAAGCGTATTGGCTGCCTCAAATCCGGGATCGTTGATTGCTACTTGCACCACCACTGTGGCCGAGGCTGTTGCACCACTACAGTTGACAGAGTAGGTTGTGGTTGTCGTGGGGGAAACCGAAGTTGATCCGGAAGTGGCATTGCCTGTGTTGAAGTTGGTGCCGGTGCAAGAGGCGGCGCCACTTGAGTTCCAAGTCAGCGTTGAGGACTGGCCAGGGTTGATGGTAGTCGGATTAGCCGTTAGAGAGGCTGTTGCTCCATTAACCACTGAATAGGTGTTATTGATATCGGATTGGGCAGAGTTGTCAGTAGCGTCAGAGGTTTGCCCAACAAAGACCTCGCCCTCGATGAAAGCGCCGCAAGCGCCTCCTGGGTTGCCACAACCGCCGCCGCCAGCACCATCACCACCAACCCCCATCGTCAGGCCGCCTTCAAGACTCCATGACGACGGAGCCCCCAGACAGCTACTCATCGACACATTGTTCAAAACGGTTCCAACCGGGCAGGGATACCCTGTGTCTCCCCAAGTCGCAAATGCAAGGCTCTTACCATCGGTAGCCCATTTCTCCGAAAAGACTGAAGTCCCATTTGTCTTGATCAGAGAGGTAAAAATGTTGTAAGCGCTCCCTGGCTCGTTCTGGTACGGTATCCCGTCCTCAATGTCCATCCGCAGCCGATAATCATTACCGCTCGGCAGGATCGCAAACATATGACCTCTGCCGGTATCACCTATAGACGCCTCTGCCTCCCCAAAATCATAGCAACAGTTGCTTTCCAGCGAGGCGCCACTTGTTACCTCCAACTCGGTAACAGCACTTGCCCCAGTTGGCATCTGCCCATTGCTCGCCCCAGCAAACGCCCTTGATCCTGCGCTACAAAATCCATTCAACGCATATGGAACAGTCTTTCCGTTTGGCGTTGTCGTCGTCGCGTAGGTCGGCATAAGCGGGTTTTGGGCGCCTGTACTGGCGAACACATAACAGTACAAATGCATCGCATTTGGGCTCTGGTCGTATATTATGTAGAAATTGCATGTGTGACCGGAGCAAAACTGATTAGCAGTATTGATGTCGGCAAAGCCATTCACCAAGCCGATATTCTGCAACGCACCATCGTTCCGCTTCAGCTCAAACAGGTTGCCTGTGTAGTTCGAGTATAAGGCCCGATAGGTTGAGAAGGCAACAGCGCAAGGAGTGCCGGCCGATTGTGCCGTATCACATATCGCGGCCTGTGCCGATATCGGCGCCAAAGCAAGAAAAACCAGAAAGACAAAAAGTCGCACAGCAAACCTACGGTATCTGGGCAATAACAATGTCGGAGGGTCCCGAATTTCCTGCGGAGTTGGTAGCAGTTACATAGTATGTCCAATTGGTTCCCGACGTCAGAACAGAACTGTTATCGGTATAGCCTGGCGAGGACACCGTCGCTATCTGGCTGTAACTTGATGATCCCTGCGAGGCTCGGAAGACACTGTAGCCAGATACGCTATCTCCGGCAGGATTGGCGTTCCAAATCAAGGCAACATAGTTGGTGCTGCACTGTTCGGCCAAAGCTAATCCTGTCGGGTTGCTCGGCAGCGCCTGTGTCCCCAACTGCGAAGAGCCAACATTCGCCACCTGGATGCTTGTGACAAGCGTTCCCCCCGAGCCTCCGCCTGTAATTGTAGCCGCTGCACTAACCACCAGATCAGAAATGAGCCTTGCCAAATTGGTATGAGTTATCGCTTTGCTTGTGGCGACAAACGACAAATTGGCAAGACGGAAAAGGCCCCTGAATGTGTCGATGATGCGTGCTGTGCCGCCGGGAAGCACTATCTGTTGCGGATTAATTCCCGCGGCAGAGCGGCCGACATGGGCAACACCATTCAGAATTAAATTGCTGACAGAAACAGCCCCAGAGAAGTGTCTCTGTAAAGAGCCGCTGTGATAAGTCCAATATGTCCTGTAGACAGATGGCATCAGCCTTGCCCAGCATAAACACTGCGCAACTCGGCAACCGATAATGCACGACTGTAAAGGCGAACGTCAAACAGTTTTCCTTGAAAAAAGGAGGAGTATGTTTGTGTAGGCTCGCCGTTCCCAATGTAGCCAACCGTTCCGGCAACATTGGCGGGTCCGAAAGACGGATTGTAAGGAGTTACCGAGACAGGCTCACCGTCTATGTACAAGGCCCATTGAGAGCCTGTGTACAAGCCGGCATAGTGGTGCCATCCACCAGGAAAATTGAACGTGGTGTAGCAACCGCTGTAATTGGTTCCATCAAAGGAAAAGACATCAAAGCCGGGATTTTGGGCGGCGGTCCGAAGGCCCCAATTTGTTTGATTTGATGAGTTGACGTTGGCTGCTACCGTGCCATGCCCTGCCGCATTCCCAGTAAAGTTCACCCAGGCCATGATTGTCACAGGCCCGGCGCCTGGTATTGTCAGAGACGGGGCGCTTCCGCAGTTGGCATACTGGCCAGATCCACTCAGAGACAAGGCCGCACCATTGGGGCCGCCGCTCCAAGCCGGCACTCCAACCAGAGCCCCATCAAGTCCCGCCCGTCCGCTGACATTGTGGGCAACATCGCCGCTTGTCTCATACAACGGCCAAGCGGCAAGCAGCCCTCGTGCCAGCAGCCTGCCACGCTGTAGCCTCGGCAATGGCGGCATAAACACAGCTATGCCCCAATTGCCGTCACAATTGAAATATCGGCATCGACCGTTACGTTTTGACCTGTGTTGCTTCCAGCTACAAGCTGGACGGCCGCCACCGAAATCGGCAGATCTACAGAAAGATAATCGACCTCGCTTGCCGCCGTACCTCCGACAATAGGTCCACCGAAGTTGCAAGGCAGATGCGGGGAGCCACTGTTGTAGTCATTGGCCACCACAATCTGCACTTGCGCTGCCGCCGTTGGGCCGGTTGCCCCATTTGTCAATCTGATGCTGATTTGTGCAGAGTCGGCCGAAGACAAATCGATCCAAGAAGAAGAAGTGCTTGCAGCTCCGGCCGTTAGGGTTTGCCCAGACCAGATCTGGATTAGAGATTTTGTTGCCATTAAGCCCCCGGAGCCGTCAGCGTAAAGCCGGTCAACTGAACTGTCTGCCCACTTGCAATAGAGGTATTGTCAACAGTCAAATCACCGCCGCCGCCTGTAGCGGTCACTGTACCCTGCATGTGGCAAACACCAGTCCCGTTTACAGAGGGCGGGTTGGTCGTTGTCGGCATCACAGTAATGGTGTAGTTGGTGCCGAGTGCAGTGCCAGCGCCATTAGCAAGGTAGAAGGTTCCTGCAGAACCGCTCGATGAGACATATACCCTGTACAATGAGGCAGAGCCGCCTGGGCTGGATGGAGATGTAACTGTGATTGTGCTGGTAGAACCTGTGGTAGTCTGACTGCTCGATGAGGAAGCATTAGTTTCCTCACCGTTTACACCCACTTCTGTTACCTGGACGTAGTAAGTACCAGCAGCGAGGCTGCCTCCGGTTGTGTTGGTAGAAAGCGTGGGGGCAGACGGAGTGGATATTAGTTGGTCGTAGTAGCGGAAGTAGCCCGCTGTGCCTGTCGCAACTGCTGTTGCAGATAAAGGCAGACCGTTAAGGGTCATCTGGCCCGAGGCAGCAGCACCCCAATCGCTAGATGCAGCCAAGTCCCATTCGACAAGTTCTGTACCACTGTCGGATGCGGCACAGTTAGTCGGAACAGACCCAGTCCAAATTTTGATTTTCCCGTCCTGCCCGACTGTTGTGGAAAATTGTGTCAGAAGGCCGTTTCGATAAGTCGTCGAAAATTGCAGTGCCACTGCGCATTACCTCTGTGCGCGGGTTTGCACCGGAGCCAGTGCCAAAAAGCTCCAACCAGGCCGTTTCAGGTCTTGCCGAGGACCTACCCCCCAATAAGCTGGGCCAATGCAAGCAACACAAAAGCCCCCTCTGTCACAAAATGAGCAATCATTTCTCTATTGTTTCTGAGCGATATCTCATCCACCCCATCCAGAATTTTTGATAAGGTTCTCAAGACTACACTTACACGTTCCAATGCAGCAAGCTTAGTTTCTTCTTTTTCTTCTTCTTCTGTCAAGATCGCTGCCAAGTTCCCTCCTATTGTATCTCTAGCGTTACAGGTGTCGCAGCCGCCGAAGCAACCGCGTTGATCGCATCATTAGGCACAAAACCGCTGTGCCAAGTCAGGCACGATGGGGCTCCGCTCGCCGGCATAGACGGCAGTGTAAAACTTCCTCCTGCGTTGAGGGCCGGGGTTGCCGTTCCGAAGGCGATAGCTACTGAAGCAGTCGTGCTTTCGTTGCATACCTTCAGAAAGACGCGGCCTGCTGGCGAGGCAGGAAACACTTGCCCTGCCGTTGTCCCCACTGAGGCAGAAGCTACCATAGCAGGACCAGAGTAAGGCAAAGCAAACATCTGCACAGGATGCTGGCGCTCTTGCCCACTTGCCCCCCACCAACAAAGCACTCCCAACCCAAGCAGCAAGGTGCCAACAGCGGCCTTATTTGTGAAGCTCATCAAGTGCGCCTCGCAAACTCTCCTCGCCCACTTTACTACCACCATTGAAACGGTTCTCCCCTAGCACTTGCTGGGGCATAGGGTGTCCTGGGGGCCGGCGGGAGAGCGCATTGGTATCCGACAATGTGTGAGAGCCAGAACACGGCCGCTGCATTACCGCCCCCTCGGCAAAATCAACAAGCCATGTGGACCAACATCAATGTTCTTGTTGGTCCCATCCACCTGCTGAAGCACCGCTTTTCCGGACAACACATCGGCATAGACAATCAGCCCCGGAATATCAGCTAGGCTGTCCCTCCGTACCAATTTCCATCTCTTCCGCTCTTCCTCAGGCGCTCCATTCTCAATCTTTTCCGGATACATCTTCTGCAGGTTCCCAATACTTGCACCATCCCCTTGGCGAGATATGCCCCTTGACCAACGTGCATTTATCCGGCTTCCTAAACATAGAGCAGACAGAACAATGCTCACCACCATTGGGCCGAGGACGATATCTTGCCTCCTGTTTTTCGATTTTGGTTATTTCTTCGCCCCCACAGTCTTGTGGAACTTCTGGCCGTCATGGCCATTGGCCCAAGGATTGGACGGATTGGGGCGAACCGCCGGCTCGTGGTGGGGATGATGATGTGGGCGCTCCGGACCATGGTGTGGGCCGAGATCATTCCATCGCTGGGGATGCTGCTCGTGAAGCTCACGGACCGCACCAGCCAGTCCGTCATCGTGCACTTTGCCGTTGTCTGTCATCTCTGTCTCCTTAGCACACACTTTGCCCGACAAAGTGTGTGTCAACCCTTCACACGCTTCAGTCTAGGATTTGCCTTCTTTGCCTTCTCTGACGCCTCTCGCGAAGAAGCCGCCAGAATAGCATCCGCCGCCTTCTGACTAACATGCTCCTTCTTCGCAATTTTCCCGCTAACCTTATCAAACCCCGGATGTTTAGCCATTACCAAACTCCTCAGGAGTCCTGGCCCTTTGTCTCTCCCCAGCCTCCTTAATAAGCATAACCGCCTCGCGCGTCTCCGGCCCCAACGGATGCGGAAAATCTATCTCCCTTACCGCCTCTGCCAAGGAATGCGTAGGCGCCAAATTCAACGGAGGCTTACTGTTTTGATCTCTTTTCTTAATTTTCAGCATTTGGCGTTACATCAATCATCTTGTCCTTGCCATCCACAAACTCAATTCGGATGTTGGTGGAAGCTTTTTCGGAAATCGGATGACCGCCACCAAGACCAAGCATCTCGGCCAGCTCCATCAGCTCCCTGTTGCTCCATTTCTCCGGCGCCTCCGCCAGCCTTTCCTGTATCTCTCCTATTGTCTGTACTTGCAGCGCTTTCATCCGTTCTAGCACATCCGAAAACAACACCTTCCGCTGCTCGCTGTAGTAGGCAATAAGCTCCTGAAAGGCCGGATCACGCTGAATAGTCGAGATGTAGCTCTGGCTGTACCCTGACAGACTGCTGACTTCAACGTTTTTATGGCCCTTGGCGATCAGTTGGGCAAGCAAATGGTGAGAATGGCGGATCTTGTAGAGGGGTTTGACTGGAGCGGGGACACCATGTTTAGGGGGACGGCCCCTCCTATCCGGCTGAACAACAGGATCAAACAACAAATCGTCAGACATTTCCCTCTATCCTAAAAGATGGGAATTCTGCGTGTGGCCCCGCATTCCCATGTCTGCTGCATTGCCTGCGCTGTGCTTGCCGGCCACCGTTGCGTAGGCTGGGCGGAGCTTTGGGGCTTAACCAGCTTAGCCGCGTCACCAGCAATCCGGCAAGGTTGTTTCCCATCGCCATTACATCGCCATGTCAAAAGTAGGGAGTTTAGGGCGCCGACCAATCCGGCTGACCACGCCACGCAGCCGAGTTGATCTCCCAAAGGCGAAGCGCCCCTGTATAGGGCTGGCATCGGCGGTAAGGAGGAAGGACCCGCCAAGCCAGGGCAGCCATGCTGCTCAACTCCCAACAACCCTAATCCTCTATCAAACCTGCGCCCCTGCACTAGGCACAGATTGGCTCCAAATAAAATCCCCGTGCACCGACAGCACCCCACTCGGCCCGCGGCTCCAATCCGGATTTCCTCCGATGGCAAGCAAAATCTCCAGGAACGTCGCAAGCCCGCTCCCAAACAAGCCGTCTCGCGAAACCCAATCGGACCAAATGCACGCCGAGCATTGTTTCGCATACGTCTGCCAATAATCCCAGCTAATCCTGACAATCTTGCCAAACGCACTTGCCAAAATCGGCTCCCCGCCGTTGACAGCAGCCCTCAGAACCAGCACCTCTTGGCTCCCAATCGGCGCCTCAGGCCGCATCGGCAAATCCCATTCCGCCAGAGGCTCGCTATCATTCCAGACAGAGGGCGTCACCAGCAAACCTGCCAGAACACCGCCACACTGCTGCAAGCTGGCTACAAGATCCGCCAGCCGTTTGGGGTCTATGTCGAAAACGCCCTCCAAGCCGACTCCGGGAATTGGCTGCTCTTCCATCAACAAGCCCCAAGCCGCTTGCGGGTTCGCCGGCGCCCCGACCAACGCCGAGATAGCCGCCACAATGGCTTCATTGTCAATAGGCAATACGCCCGTCCGAATCAAAACCCGAAGCCGCCACGCATCGTATATGGCACGGGCGAAGCCGTCGGGCGCAAGGGAAATCGCCCCGATCGGAACAAAACCGGCCGACCAATCCCACCGTGGGGGCACTTGTATCTGTGTCGGCCCCAATTGTGGCGCCCCTGTGAACGGCACAATATTAGGCGCCACCACCTTCCCAACTTGCCCCGGCGCCACCAAATTCCCAAGCCAAATCTCCCCGACAGGCTTTGGCGGCGCCGGAGGAGGCCCTATCCTCGCCGCCATCGTCAAATCGGACAGCAGGGCCGCCAGGACAGCATGGGCAATCCTGGTTGTGGCTGTCCCCGTCAGGGCCAAATCCCCAACCTGATTTAGTCCCGCCGCTCTCCCAGCAAAATGCGTCTGCCCTTGCAGCGCCAAAGCGGGAATGGAGTCCTCTAGCGTCCCGACAACCTTAGCAATGGCCGTCGCCGAGCCACTTAAAGAAACATCCCCAATCGCATTGCCTAGCCCCGCTCCGCTCCTAATGCCTCCCGCATGGACCGCTGTAGCAGCAACAGTTAGATCAGGAAACTTCTTCTGGATTGATGCGGCATGCCCCGCAAAGGCCGCCGCCTGCAGTGTCAAGTTGGGGACACTGCTTCCCACCCCAGCCAAATGGCTTAGGCTCAGATCCCCAATAAGATTGTTGAGGCCAGTCGCATGCCCTATACCAGAGGCGGTCCCAACGCCTCCCGCAAGCTGTAGATCCGGAACCGTCTCGGCTACATTGGCCCTGACAACGTCCTTGGCAGATCCGGCAACAGCCAAACCGGGAACAGCAGCCAGCCCTGCCACATGGATCGTATGTGTAGCGGTCCCATACAAAGACAATTCGGGAATAGCACTGAGACCTGTCGCGTAGCCGTGCGCGGCATGGACCGTCCCTGTTAAGGTCAGAGCAGGGATGCTGGCCCCTGTGCTGACCTTATGCCCTAGCGATAAGTCTCCAACAACATTGCCAAGACCTGCCGCATGGTTTGCGACAAACAGCCCTATCTGGCCAGAGACAGTCAGATTGCCGTAGTAAGCTTGGCAAGTGGCATGGATCACTACCTTGCTCTGACCAGACACGGTCAGATTGCTGACGCCGTGCTGAAGGACGATGTCCCCAACAGCAACTTTGCTGGATGCAACTATGGTCAGGTCGGGCGCTGTGTTATTGAGGCCAGAGAGGTGGTTGGCTCCCCTAGTGGCAGCCCCACTCAGGGTCAAATCTCCAACAGCCCCACTCAGCCCGGTAGCCTTGCTTGTTACCTTAACAGATCCGGCCAGAGTAAGATCGGCAATGCCCGCACCCAGTCCAGTTCCGTGCGCTATGTCCTTCGCTGTTGCTGCGAGGGTTAGGTCGCCGATGGTGTTGGCTAGGCCGTTGGCGAGTACGCCTGATCCGGAAACGACCAGGATGCTGCCGCGATAGATCGATGAGCGGGCGACGAGGACCACTCCGCCCGAGCGGGCAAGGCCGGTTGTCCCGGTCCCCCTCACGGTCAGATCCGGAAAGATACCGCCCAGAAACGCCCTATCCAGGTCTTTGGCTGTTCCGGCCAGCACCAAATTGCCAAAATTGCCAAGACCTGTCGCATGGACCGGATCTTTGGCTGCCCCCGTCAGGGCCAAAGCGCCAAAATTGTTCAGCCCTGTCGCATGATCTCCATTTGTTGCCGTCCCTCTTAGCGTCAAGTCCCCGATGGTGTTGCCAAGACCTGTTGCGTGGACCGGCGTAGCACCAGCCGCAACAACGTCAACGCCAATTTGGACCCAATCACCGCTGCCATTGCCGCTTGCTGTCATATTGACGCTGGAAGCGCCGGCAGCATAATTTCCCCAAGCGTTCTGCTGGGCGCCTACCTGATCAAAAAATATCTCTGTGCCGTTAAATGTAACGGAAGTACCGCCCATAGTCCCGGAACCTGTCGCCACCACCATATTGCCGCTGCTGCTGGTGATAGTGACAGACGCCGTGGTGCCGGAGCCGGTCGCAAAGTTGTAATGGGCAAAAGAGGAAGTGCCACCGGCCTGGTTGACTCCGGTGAAGCTGACTGCATCGACGTAGACGGTGCAGCTTCCCGTCCAAGAGACATGCAGGGTCTTCTGGCCGGAAGTTGGGGCGATAAGCCCATAGAGGAGGGAGATGGCGTCGCCGCCGGAGTCGGCGTTAGAGCCAATCAGGGTCATCACCTGATTGGTGCCGCCGCTGTCCCAGACGACCGATATGTTGCTGGCTGTCGTCAGGCCTAAGGACAGCAGCACCACAAGAGCGCGGTTACTGCCGGTGCCGACAGTAATGTTGCTGAAATTTATACTGGTGGCATTGTCAGCCGTTACGTCGGCTGTGCCTTTGGCGTCGAAGGCGACAGCCACTTTCGCCCGCCTGCCGTCTGGTGTTTGCTACTTGCCGAACAGCTTAGCCAACCTGGTCCCGATCGGCCTACCTAAGCCACTGCAAGGATCAGGCCCCGGCCCGGCTCGAAACATCCCGTTGTCCCCTCTGGTAACATCAACAAAGGCAACATGGTTTCGCCAAAGGACGGGAGCGATAAAGCCAAGCCCTTTTCCGATAGCGGCGAACAGACCGGTCATCAGGGGAGATACTGCGCTTGTGCCTCCGATCGGCCCTTCCTGTCCTCCTGCAACAATGAGCCAACCCGTCTCAGGATCGGCATTGGCCGCCAGATCCGGAACCATCCGCCCCGGCCCATTTGGCACCCCAGCCATCCATGGGGCATCAGACGGAAGAAAGGCGCTGGAAAAGCCTCCGCCCGTCCCATTGCCGTCCGGGTTTCCTGGATTGTTGTTCCAAACAGACTCAAGCAACCCGAACGTATCCTCGACAGTCCTAGTCCCACCGCAAGCGATCACATGTGGGCAAGAGGCCGGCGCATCCACATTGGCCGGATTTGGCCCTCCATCACTGCTATCATTGTCCCCTGCTGCCGCAAGCACCACCGTCCCGCCCTCAGTAAGCAGCCTCATTGTAGACTCAAGCTGTCTAACCGAATGCCTGTTTTGATCCAGCCAAATAGCCTCATCGGCCCCCCAAGACCAACTGAGCACGTCATAGCCCTGCGCAAGCTGGCTCGCAGCCACAATGTCAGTGTGCCAGATCAGGGTAATGTCCGCCGCCTGCCCGCCCGTGGCAAAGCTGTAGCTTGCCGCGGCCAATTCGACATCCAGCATCACCTCAACATCAGCATCGGAGCTAGGAAACGGACTTGCCTGTATCGGCTTGCCATCTGGTCCGATGTGACTTACAGTCGGAACAGGAAACCCATTGAGCCGGCAGAACTCAACCAAATCATCTTCGGAAAAAGCCCCGCCAAGCTCGCCAATGGCAATCCGGCCGCCCCCCGCACAATCCTTAGGCCATTCATAGGCCTCCAGTAGGCTTCTGGCCCGCCACGGCTGCCCCTGCACTGCCCTTTTTACATAAGACCTCATCATCAAACCGCCCTCGGATAATCAACGAAAACAGTTCTCACTCTCTAGGTCTGTCATGTGTTTAAGGTATCTCCCGACTACAATTCCCAGCGGAACGCTTGCCAAAAACCAAACTGCAAAACCAATCGCAATGTTTTCAATCATGTCAGATCCCATGCCCATGCGTAATAATCTCAATGATGACAGTGGTCAGAGTGCCTAGCAGGCCAATAAGAGCCATCCACATGCCCATCTCAACCCGATTCATCCTCTTCTCAACCGACTGCTCCAGCCTATTGATCCTGTCGATTAGTTCCTTATACCGCTCTACACACTCCTTGAGGTGATATCGGAACAACTCGCTCGGATGGTATCCCCCATTGGTATCCCTTTCATACGGCATATCCTGATCAATCCAAGTATCTATCTCCTGTTTCCCGTTTCCACCATTCTCCAATATCACCTCCTGCTGGGTTCCACCTGCTGATATCCACTTCCCCACCTGCGCCGTTTGGGGTTCCCCTGTTTGTGTACTGCCAGAGGGTCCACATCTGCCAGCCGGCCGGCAAGTTTGGCTTATCTACCGTCGCGTATTCCGACACCCACAACGGGCTTCTGGACAGGATCGAGTTCGGTAATCCTGTTCCTCGACCGTCCGGGCCGTACTTGCCGATGTAAATTAAGGGGGGGCGGTTTGTTTGCTGGGCAATTAGGCTGGCAATCTCGGCTGTCTGCGAAACGGTCGGAGAGTGGCCAATATCGTTTTGCTCGATGTCAACGGCAAGCAAGGGGATGTCGCCGGCCACCGACAAAAACGCCTTGACTTGGGCTTGAGGGGACAGATCGCCTGTGGCAAACAAGTAGGCGCCAATCAGCATGCCAGCCTTGTGGGCATTGGCGACTCGGGAGACAAAACGGGGATCGACAAGGTAACCTTGAGTCGCCTTGAGGATGACGCCTGAAACAGATTTGGCCAGGATCGGCCAATCTGGTTCTGCATTCCAGTGGCTCAGATCCACTACCAGCACATCAGGCATCTGGCCCCCTCAAGTGCCCCAGTTTCGGCGCGGGAATTTTCAACTTCATTCTAATTTTGGTCAGTGAGGTGCTATGGCCGAGTTTCAGATTAGGCACTTTCAGCTGGCCAATAGCCTTGCGAGACCTCTTGACAATCTTGCTGAGCCATCTTCCGAACACTCATCTCCTCCGCTGCCAACACATAGTTTCTGGCAGTTGCAGGACAGCAGCCCACTTCAGCCCCAATATCGACATACGTCATCCCTTTCTGCCTCAACTCCAACATTCTCTGCGCCATAGCCTGCGACCGTCTTGGTCCTGCTGTGTGCCGCCTCGCTTTGATGCCGGCCGCATAAAGCCGATGCGCGACTGTCCGTTTAGACAGGCCAAGTTTGGCCGCAATCTCCGGGACCGAGAACCCGCGCCAGGCCCAAACGGCAATTTGTCTAGCAAGGTTTTGGTGTCTGTTCATTGCTGACTGGCCGATACAGTCACATTCCACGCCTTGCCGCAATCTGCCTGATTGATCCCGCCAGGCCCCACCACAACCTCATTGTTGCCGGTTCCGCCCATAACGAAGTCGTTGTTGTTTGCTCCGGCAAGGCTGTAGGTGACGGGGTTGCCGTCTCCGCCTGTGGTTGAGGCGGTTGATACTGGGGTGCCAGCGGAGGCATTGCAGGCTACTGTGGCCGAAGTTGGATTGAGACTTAGGCTCAGGCTCAGGGGCGGGTTGGAGGGTGTGAAGACGATATCGACGTAGTAATTGGAGTTGTTGTAGGTTTGGGTTGGGAAAGAGATGGCCGAGCCGTAGGTAAAGACGCCGCCATCTGGCGGGACAGACAGAGGGGAGACCGAGTAGCCGTTTGCCATTGAGCCTTGATCGTCGGGGTAGGAGCCGTTTGGGGTCCAATAGGCTGCCGTGTATCGGATGCTGGATAATATGGGAGCCGGCGAGGCGAATTTGACCGACTCCCAGCAGGGCACTTGGCAAGTGTCTGACGGGGTTGAAGCTGTCGCCACCGTATTGCCGCTGCTGTCGTATAAGGCAACAGTGTATCCGGTCGGGCTTGCGGCCGCGCGGAAGAACCGGATGGCAGATACGGCACCAGAGGATGAGGACTTGAATTGGACGCCAAGCGTAACAGGGGCGGTGTCGCTTGTGACAGCAGGCGTCTGGGGCAACGCATCCCCGAAAATTGTTTGGCTAGCAGATGAGGAAGGAGAGACGTTGATGGTCAGAGGGGCGGAGGCTCCCATCAGGCCGACCAGGACAAGGGGGAGCCAGAGCGGTCTATTTGGGGTCATCGGATGTCACCCATTTCCAGGCAGTACCGACCCAAACCCACTGGCCGAAGTTGGCTGTGTCGCCGAATTGCTCCGCCTGGTAGGCCGAGTTCCAGTGCCAGTGCGGGCGTGCCTCCTCCTGTGAGCGGCACAGGCCGGCCGGTGCAATTTTGGCCAACTCGGGCCGATTGCACATCACCGAGACTGACCATCCCTCCAGGCCACGGCTGTGGTAAGTGACGGCTAGCTTGGCCATCAGTGTTATCCACTGGCGGGCTTGGCACGGATTTTCCAATGAGGGCTCAACATGTGTGCGGCCAAAGCCGAAGCCCATGTAGGGGGCGCCAATGCCGAAGCTGGTCCCTTGGGCCGGGCATTCAGCGCTCTGGTTGAGAATGGAGGGGGCGACGCCGATGCCGAGCGGCATGCCACTGGTGCCGGCGCCGGCGACGGCTACGGCATTTGCGGCGCCGACGGCCTCTTGGGCGACCTGGGCAAAAGCCGGCGGGGCCGCCAGCGCTAAGGCAAAGGCGGCCCCTGCAAACGAAAACAGATAAGGCCGTTTGGTCATTGCTGCTCTTCCTGTTTGGGCTGCTAGTTGCCGATGGCGAGGGCTTGCAGGCCGCCGAGGGCGCCAAACGCAGCATGGCCGGCCGAGAAGCCGCCAAGGGTCTGGTTGAACGTGGCGACCGACTTGGCCTCTCCGATGTTCATGCCGACAGCGACGCCGTGGCTGAATGCGCCAGCGACGGCATTGCCTGATCCGGCAGCAGAAAGTTCGCTTTGGCCAGCTGCGGCAGTGATGCAGCAAGTGGCCCCATAGGTGCCCTCGGTGCCGGTGAAGACACCATCGGCCAGGGCAACGGCGGGGACCAAGGCAAAAACGGCAGCAATCAACAACTTCTTCATGGTTTCCTGTCTCCTTTGCTTTGGTTAGCGGCCTGCCATCAAGCGCTCTCGTGTTACCCAGGGGAGCGCTATGGCGGAAACCTCTGCAACGGGCGGGACTTTCTTTTTCCTGAGTCCCGCATGGATCGGGCTTTTGTTTTGCCCAAAGTGGCTGCGTCGTCTAAGCTCTATTTCGTGCTCTAGGCAGCATGATTTCCGCTGATTTCTGTGCTTGAACTTGAGGCCGCAGACTGCGCAGACACATTTGTATGAGTTTTTCTTTGTCATCCTGCTCCGACTTTTTGTCTTGTCATTTGCCTTCAAGAACGGCTATGGCAGTGGGGACGGACATTAGCGGGCGGGCTGCCTTGGACGTTGGGAGGCCGAAAGCGCTGCTCAGGGTGGGAAGGACGGAGATGATGGCAGCGAGGATCACTTGAATCTGCTGGGGGAGGCCGGGCATTCCGCCCAGCACAGAAAGGATTGGGGACATAGCCTGGAGGATGTTTTGCACAGTAGACTGGCTTATGGTGCTGCTGGCCGCCTGCTGGAGGATTTTGAGGGCGTTCTGGATGTCGGCCACTACTGTTTGGGGGAGATGTAGTGAGGGCAAGAGAGAGGAGAGGGTTTGGAGGCCGGTAAGGAGGGCTGTGACGATTTGGGATGGGGTGGTGTCGGAGCCGCCAGGTGTGGTGCAGGCGGAGAGGGCCAGGGGGCTGGCGAAGAGAAGCAAGACGGAACGGCGGCTAACGAGCATTGGGGGGTCCTTTTTGGCTGGGCAAGTGGACGCCAAGGAAGGCGCAAGCGGCGGCCAAGGCGCCAAGCCCAATGGCGGCGCTGTGAGACCAACTGTAGGATTGGCTTGCAAGAAAAGAGGCGGCGCTTGCAAAGACGGAAGCAAGGCTGGCCCAGGTTGAACCCTCGCCAGCCTTCTGAGCAATGTAGTTCATGGCCCCTCTGCGAACAGTCTAGGTCCGGTAGATAGACTGTCAGTCTAGGCTGCGCGCTATTAACACGTTGGGCAAAGCGATTGCAAATGATAAGGGTTATGATGGCGGCAAAAAGGCGTAAATGTGGCCCTTTGGCGATGCTTAAAGTTTTAGTAAAATATGTGCCAGGCCGGAGGCAGGTGGGTCGGGTGTTATTGAAACCGTGGCTGGGGGATTTCACCGTCCCCGTCCCAGACCCTTTTCGGCCAGCCCCCCCCTCGTCGCAGGCTCCTCGGGCTGGCCAGTCAGTCAGAGGGGTAATCTTAAACAAAAAGGGCTGGCCATTGCTGACCAGCCCCACATCAGTCTGTCTGCTGGATTAGAGGCCGAATCCAGCCAAACCTGCCTTTGCCACCTCAGCCTTCTTGCCGGCTTTCTCTTTCCGTTCCTCGATATTGCGTCGGGCAAGCCGCTCAATCCGCGGCCTGTTCTGGGTGCCAGCCTTCCCGAACAGCCCGCTCACATCCGCACTGTCGATCCACTTTGCTTTCAAACCGGCCAGAGTGACAGTGCTGCCGTCCGGCAAATTGAACTCGGCCTCTTCATCCTCAGCATATTTGGCAACAACCGAAGACGGTCGTGACACGCCAGCACTCTTCAAGATGCTGGTCAAAATCTGCTTTACCTCGATTGTAGTAATCCGATCGACCTCGGCCTCAAATGGATCAACAGTGACGGCCCGGCCGCGGCGCTCGCCAAGCCGGCCGTTGTAAAGTTGATCGAGTTTACCTTCGATGAACTCGGAGCGAACCTTTTCCAAGTCCGCGGTGTGTTCCTGCGCCCATGCTTCCCGGTCGGCCCCGTTCGCCTTGTCCCGGACGTAGTTGGAGACCACGGCCGATAACTCGTTAGAGAAAATGTGGCCGAGGGCACGTTGAACCAGCACGCGAAGATTGTGGTCCGCGATACGATCGGTATCAACCTGCACCCCGGCCACCTCGATCATCCCAAACGCCATTGCTTGATCCTCCAAATTGGCCGTCAATCGGCCTACGCAGCGTCATATAGGGCTGCTTTGGAAGATGACAAGAGCCCTCTTTGAAAAAAGTGGCGCTGTCGAGAAAATTTTTTGGTGGGGCTTAGCGGACCTGTTTGGCATGGGTTTTGCGAGCGGCGAACGACCGGGAAACGGCTCTTTGCGGAGTGGGAACGGGAAAAGAGTCGGCTCCGCGGGGGCAGACGGGAAATAGTGGCGCTCGGGAGGCCGGACACACGTGGCGGGAATGGCGGGCCGAAATGAGAACAAAGCATGGATCAGGTCGGAATGAGAACAGGCGGGAACAGGAACAGGGGGCGGGCCGAAAGCAAGCCAAACGGATGTTTTCGGGGTGCGCGAAGCGGCGCATTAGCGGGCCGTAGAGGGGCAAAAGGCGATTTGGGCTGCGCGGGGGTACGGGCGCGCGAAACGGCGCAATGGGCGGGCTTTGGCATTGGCGGCTATTGGCGTTTGCGGGCAAGGGTTTGGCGGCAAATCGGCAGGGCTTGGCATTGCGCCAATACCCCTCGCAAATACCCCGTGGCAATACCCCGTCGTGTCGCGCGAACCCTGTTTTTTTGGGGGGGGGCTCTTTAAAAAATCTGTTCTCGTTTTGTTTTGTTTTTTTTTTTTTTTTTTTTTTTTTTCAATAA
>Ga0209061_1002795_pt1 | contig 20676 bp, 17 predicted proteins | sample Coa_R1_10_FD_187157 | JGI IMG/M metagenome (GOLD analysis project Ga0209061, IMG submission 187157) | Surface soil microbial communities from Centralia Pennsylvania, which are recovering from an underground coalmine fire - Coalmine... | ecosystem: Environmental > Terrestrial > Soil >...
TCGGCTCTTGGCGCAGCGCCATCGAGGCCGCGGGGCTTGACTACAGCATGATCCGACGCTATCAGGAGTGGGATGAGGAGCGGATTCTGCGGCGCCTTCGCGAACTGCACGCCAAAGGGGTGCCTCTTAATGCAAAAAGCGTTGAGGCGCACGACATCACGCTCATCACCGCCGCTCGCCGACGCTTCGAGAGTTGGGATAGAGCGCTCACCGCTGCCGGGCTCGACTACAAGCAGATCGTGCTGCGCGCGCCCTTTAAGCGCCGAAGAGCAACAGAGACCGACTCCGACGAGAACCCGCCTACTAAGCACAATTAAACTGCTGAGCGAGGCAACCATTCTCTTGGAGGAGGTACGACGACGGATATCGGAATGACATCTGCAGCCCTTACAACCCTGTGGGCGAACTGTGTGGAGCGGCTGAAAGATCGCATCAACAACCGCTCGTACTGGGAAGCCCTGGAGAACGCACGTCCCATCACCATCGAGAACGGCACGCTGGTTCTCGGTATGGAGGAGACGAAATACAACCTTGCAAACCATATTCAGCAACCCGGTCACCTGCAGCCGACGCTGGAAGTGATACGCGCTCTCTTCAATCAGCCGCTGAACATCCGAATTATCGAGGGGACTACCTTGGCGGATTGGGAGGCCACGAAGGAGCGCGATGCCCGTATCGCCGCTATGCAACATGCCACCACGCAACGGCAGATCGCACAGGCGGCTGTGAGCGAGGGATGGGATGGTGTGTACGAGTATATCGCCCGTCTCTATGTGCAGACTCCGTTACGTGCGCTTCCTCAAGGAAAAGCACGCTATTTGAGCGATGCGCTCTATGTGCTCGCCGAGGCGATGGATAAGCTCTACCCCGAAGAGCCGGATGAGGTGACCGAGCGTAGCCTAGCCCGCATCATCGATCGCATTGCGAGCGCTGCAGATGTCCCCGCTGCCATGGTGGCATTTGAGTTGGAAAGGCTTCGAACCTACCTCAAGTCGGCAGGAGAGGCCTAACCCATCGAGGAAACTTTTGGTATAATCTTAGGCGCATCCTAGAAGGTGCTAGGGTGCGTTTTTTTATTTCATTTCCAGCAGAGGGGTGACGATCCATGCCGTTCCATGTTTTGAGCCGGCGACTGATGCTGTTTATCGCAATCTGCTGTTTTCCCATAAGCCTGAAAGCAGACCCTCCGAAGGGCGACCCCTACATCTCCCAAGCCTACTTTACCGATCTCCCTTTTGGCGCTCACTCTTACTGGTTACAGCCCTGGCGCGCCTACCTAGAAACGGTGCCGGCAGCGGATTTCGTGAAAGGGATTGGTATCAATCTCGGTGGATCGGTGAAAAACCCCGATCTGGTCGCGAAGATGTTGGCCAAGTATGGCTTTCGCCATATGCGAATCGAGATCGGCTGGTCAAGCCTCGACTACGACTCCGAGCAGATACCTCCAGCAGTTGCCGACGGCTATCGTAAAATTCTGCTCGCATGCAAGAAGTACGGCATTCGTCCCCTTATACTACTCAACGGCAACAGCGGGGCCCCTTGCCCGGTACGTTTCTTCGACAAGGTGCTTGCAGCCCCGGTCCATAAGGGCGACCGAGAGATCCAAGTGACCGATGTGGACGGGATAAAACCGGGCTATAGCGGCGTTAGCAATCTGACCGGTTATTGGGCGGCGGAGGCCTTAGTGACAGATATCCATGGCCAGACGCTTGTGCTCTCCAAACCGCTGCCAAAAGACCTCGGTATAGCGGGAACTGTCATCCATATGGCGACGCTGAAATACCGGCCGTTTTCGGCTCCTGGCAGTGACGATGATAAAAGGACGTTGGAGGGATGGCAGCACTATGTGGGAACGGTGGCGCGCTTTGTAGCCCAGACACTCGGCACAGTCGGCTCCAAAGACCTCGGCTTCGATATAGAGATATGGAACGAGTTGAGCTTTGGCTCGAACTTTCTTTACATTAATCAGTATTACAATCCACCCCTGTACCATTATAACGAAGATGCTGTTTGGGGAGATGTGGTAAGAGCAACGGCGGACTACGCCGAGCAGCATCCGGACGAGTTTCAGGGCGTTGCCTTATGCGATGGATTTTCCAACACCATCCCCTGGCCAGCCTCTTCAGAGGAGCCGGCTCGCGTGATAGCGCTTTCCAAACACCCCTATCATGGGCGAACGACCTATCCTCAAGATGAGCAGCACGGTGTGCTTGTTAATGCGTTAGGCCAACAAGAGCCTGCCGGCGCTTTTAAACCTCACTTTTCCGAACTGTTCCCGGAATACTATGCCACGGCGCTACAGACCGAATGCCTCGAACGCGATATGGGGCCTATAACGAACTATATCGGCAAAACAGCTCACGGACGCTACGCTCGCGTGATAAACGGCCACGTCATGCCCTGCTATACTTGGATCACCGAGGTCAATATAGCGCCGAATGAGCAAGGAATAACAGACCGTCGTCAGGCGTTGATGCTGAAGGCGAAAACGACGGCGAGATACCTCTGTTTCCTCCTGAATAAGGGCATACAGAGAATCTATTTTTTCGCTGCGCTAGGGGGCGATTTGGGGTTAGGTATTCTGCAAGACAATTTTCTTTCCTATGCCAATGCCCATGAAACCTATCCTGCAGATGACAGCGCCTACGTGTCGCCTGCTTTAGAGGTGGTTCATCGCATCGTCATGAAAATGCAGGAAGGTTTAGACCCTTCGCTTACGAAAACCCGTTCCCTGGCGGTGCTCTCATGGAAGGGCGGGGAGGGGCAGAAGGTGTTTTCCGGAGATGGCAGTCCGGCACATCCAGATCTAACCTATCACGATCTGTTTGCCTTCTTGCCCTATCAGGTAAATCGGCATCGTTTCGTAATCCCCTACTATGTCATGACTTATGATGTTGTCATGACTTATGATGTTCTTGCCCCTTTCAAACAGGAGACATTTGTCGTAAAGATTGGGGGAGTGAAAGGAAAGCAGACGGTTGTTTCCATCTACGATCCCTTTACCGAACACGACGTTCCCGTGCATGTGTTAGAGCGTAACGCGAGCAGCATCACGGTGTCCATGCCCACGGAGGACTATCCGCGCCTGCTGATTCTGCAGGAACGTTGAAGCTCAAGCCGAGTTAGGGAGGATGTAGGGCTGTAGTCGCCCCTGCATCTCCTTGGTGACGCAGGCGTTAAGGTAGATGCCATCGGTACCATACTCTACCGAGGTGACACGGCCAAAAGAATAGCATTCGGAGAGGAGCTCGCCTTTTTCAAAAGGCAGTTTGGCATGTACCGGCACAAGAAGGCTTTCGATGGTTTGGGCTATGTGGGCAACCAGATGCTCCAAGCCCTCTCGTTTCTGGGCGGAGATATACACCGCGTTGGGGATACGAGACACCAGCTCGCGCAGAGCGAACTGATCGCCCACCAAGTCGGCCTTATTAAAGACTGTGAGGAGGGGCTTTTCATTCAACCCAAGCTCTTCGAGCGTCTGAAGCACAGCCTGTATCTGTATGTCCCGATGCGGATGGCTTGCATCTACAACATGGATAAGAAAATCGGCCTCTGCCACCTCTTCGAGTGTTGCTCGGAAGGCAGCAATGAGGTGTGCTGGCAAGTTGCGAATAAAGCCCACGGTGTCGGTAAGCAGGACACCCCAGCCGTCCGGCAGCTCCATGCGTCGGGTGGTGGGGTCAAGTGTGGCAAACAGCATGGGGTCGGCATAGACATCGCTGCCGCAGAGCACATTCAGCAACGTAGATTTGCCGGCACTGGTGTAGCCCACCAGGGCCGCGGTGGGAAAAGGCAGGCGGCGGCGATGGGCGCGCTGGTTCTGGCGGTTTTTGCGAATCTCGGCGAGGCGCGCTTGCAGATCACGGATGGTGTCACGCACGCGGCGCCTATCGGTTTCAAGCTTCGTCTCTCCAGGGCCTCCGCGTACCCCAATGCCTCCCTGCTGACGCTCGAAACGCGTATAGAGGTCTGACAGGCGCGGTAGTAGGTAGGTAAGTTGTGCCAGCTCCACCTGCAGTTTTCCCTCTCGGCTGCGCGCTCGTTGGGCAAAGATGTCGAGGATGAGCTGGGTGCGGTCAATAACGCGGCAGTGCAGGGCCTCCTCCAGGTTGCGAGCCTGCACAGGAGAAAGCTCGCTATCTACGATCACAAGGTTGGCTTGGCTGGCATGAATGCCGGCGAGCAGTTCCTCCACCTTGCCGGGGCCGATGAAGAAGGCCGCGTCGGGGCGGAGGCGCCGTTGATAGAACTCACCAACGACTTCAGCGCCGGCGGTACGCGCGAGTGCTGCCAGTTCTGCCAGGGCATAGGGGCGCAAAGCTTCGTCCGGTTCAACGGAGACGAGCACCGCGCGCTCCAGTTCATTAGAGGCGATTAGTGTTCTTGTGGGCATATGCTGTATTATTGTCCTATAACCCTGTGCTTTGAGTCAAGCGATTCGTTGCTATATCGGTTGAATGAGGGCAAAACTTAAAAATGGGGGTAGATTTCTGGGTTCGTTTGACGTGGATGCACCAAAGAGATTAAACTATAGATAATGAGGCGAACAGATGGGAACCGATAGAATGGACATATCACCTTACTCTTTTACCCCGCCTGCCGATGCGGAGACGAAGTGGACGGAGTTCGAGCGGCTTGTTCGTGAGGAAGAGGCCGATTTTTTTGACGGTGTAGGCCCGATTGCCGGTGCACGTGCACCCGGTCGGCTCGATGTTATGGGTGGGGTGGGCGATTACTCTGGCGGCACCGTGTTGGAGATGCCCATAGCCCATGCCGCCTATGCAGCTTGGCAATGGCGATCGGATAGGTTTTTACGCATTCGCAGCCTGGGAATAGAGCAGGAGGGTTTAAAGCCCGAAGTAACGCTCTCCTTAGACCTCTTGGTAGATGCACAGGGGCGACCACGGCCGGTGGAGGAGGTTCATGCGGCTCTCACCTCCGATCCGGAGACAAAGTGGGCAGCCTACATAGCAGGCTGTTTCTACATTATGCTGGCTGCTTACAGTAAGTTTACCGAGGGCGTGGTGGATGAGCGTCTTGGGCTACAGGGTGCCAACATTCTCCTTCGCAGCGATGTGCCCCCTGGGGCCGGAGTCTCCTCCTCGGCAGCCATCGAGGTGGCTACCATGCATGCCCTCAGTGAGGCGACCGGTATCCAACCGAGCGATCTCACGCTGGCGGCTTGGTGTCAGCGGGTTGAGAACCTTATTGTGGGCGCGCCTTGTGGCATTATGGACCAGGTGACGGCGGCGCTTGGGCGGGAGAACGCCCTGCTTGTGCTGCGCTGCCAGCCGCACGATCTGCTGGGCAATCAGCGCATACCTCCGGGGTGGCGGTTTGTGGGGATCGATTCGCGGGTTAAGCACTCGGTTGGTGGCGATCACTATGTGAAGGCCCGTGTGGGGGCCTTCATGGGACTGAAGATCATCCAATTGGAGAGCGGGGGCAAGCTTTTGGAGAACTACCTGACGCGAATGTCTTCGGCGGAATTTGCTCAGTATCGGGAGATGATCCCTGAGACGCTGACGGGGGCGGAGTTCCAAAGGCTTTACGGCATGTTGCCCGATCGCGTGACGCGGGTAGACCCCGAGCAGACCTATCATCCGCGAGCCTGTGCAGAGCATCCAATTTTGGATAATGAGCGGGTTCACGCTTTCATTGCGATTATGCACCTTGCCTCGCTGCGGTATGAGGAGCGCAGAGAATGGGAGAAGAGGAAAGGGAAACTGGAAGAGGCGCCTTCTCCGCAGGTGGATACTTATCTCATGGAGGAGGCAGGGAAACTGATGTATGCCACACACGAGTCCTACAGCACGCGGCTTGACCTAGGTTCGCCGGAGACAGACTTGTTGGTGGAGTTGGTGCGTGAGAGAGGGCCAGAACGCGGGCTTTACGGCGCAAGGGTGAGCGGAGGGGGATCGGGCGGAGTCGTGGTAGTGCTCTGTAGGGAAAGTCCAGAGGCCGACAAAGCGCTTCAAGAGGTCTGTGCGGAATATGAGCGCAGGACGGGGATCGTGCCTCGGCCTATTGTGGGAAGCTCTCATGGGGCTGTGATGTTTGGGGCACGGCAGATCATGCGCGGGTAGAAGGGAAGGCATTTGCGAAAAACGGGCTTTCTCTCTGCCGGCCTCCTGCTTTTGCTGGCCGTTCTTGGGCACCGAGGTTTTGCACAAACGGCACCCCTGAATCCAGACTACGGTTTGCCCCAGGGGCCGATCCCTTTACGCGACCCGCGCCCTGCGAACCTGCTATTCCTGCAGTTTTTGCCCGACAACGCCGTACCGTTGCCTGATGGGGCGGTTAGGCTTGGGGTTCAACTCGATCTCATCAACAACCTGCTGATCCCTGGCCCAAGCTTGGGTGCCACCGTGGTGGAGGACAACGAGTATCAGCGGCTCACCTTCTCATGGCATAAAGGCTATTTGCATAACACCGAACTATCCGTGTATGTGCCTGTTGAATGGCGCAACGGGGGCATTTTGGACGGGATCATCCGCGCCTATCATCGTCTCTTTGGGTTGCCGGCCAACGCTGAAGATGACCCGTTGGGCCGCGACCACTGGCCGATGTACCGTAGCATTTGGCAGATCATAGATGCTCAAGGCCATGTGCTGTTAAATCAAGGAAATGCCTTTGGTTTAGGAGAGACCACCTTCATTGTCAAAAGAAGTCTTTTACCCACAACATCGCGCGGCACGCTCGCTTTGCGTTTCGGGCTTAAGTTACCTACAGGCAACACGGCCTTGCTTTTAGGGAGTGGCAACGTGGATGTGGGTCTCTCTTTGGACGCTCGCTATATTTTAGGGCGGAACACCATTGTCTATATCAACATAGGTGGGGTGTGTCTGGGGCATCCTCGGCATCTCCCCCATCCGCTTGGTGGAGTGGGCCAGGGGGCAATTGCCGTTGAGTATCGTGCAAACAACAGGGATAGCTACATCTTACAGATAGATGCGGCAGGCCCTGTTATGCGAACCGGCAACACCTTCGTGGATCAGGCCAACGTCACGGCTACGTTTGGTTACCGGCGCATTATGGATCGGCACACGGAGTTCTACGCATCCTATTCCGAAAACGGCGACATCCATAACTACACGCTGCCTTGGTTGAGCAACATAGGCCCCGACATCTCCTTTTCGTTTGGGGTGTGTTGGGTGCCGTGAAGGGGGCTTCGAGGTGAGACCGGTTACAGGCGTCTTCTAAGCGATTTCGGAGACGACCTGAATGCCATTAGAGGCCATGTTGTAGAGAAAGACGAGATGGAGAAGGTCGCCGGGGTGAGCGGGTATCTTCTCTTTTTTGGCTACCTCCACCGGAATATCGTAGGTTTGGACGCAGTTGGCCGGAAGAATAACGGGGTCGAGGCGATTGGCCGCATTGGCGCGAAGTTTTAGGTGCATGGCGAGCTGATAGGTGCAAAGGTCGGTGCAGTCGCCCACAACAATACGATGGGTTACTTGGGGATGGGTATCGAGCCAGTTATCTAGGCCGGTACCGATGGAGGAGCTGATAGAGTTTTTGGGAAGGAGAAGGTAGTGGGGGGCGCAGGGTAGCTTCATAAGTTCCGGCACGATGTCCGATTCGCTTGTGCCGCGAATGCAATGTGGGGGGTAGTCGTTGAACTCCACGGCGGCTGGATCGTGGGCATCGTGGGTGAGCACATAGTTGCGCACGCCCATCGCATAGGCCTTTTGAAAGAGGGCGACGATGGGGGGTACGATGGAGGCGATGCGGTCGCTATGAAGGGGGCCTTCATAGCAAAAGCCGTTAATTACATCCACACAGAAAATGCCGATATGTTCGGGGCCTTTGGCCTCTTGTACGATCTGTTCGAGGGGAACGATGGCCAATTGGGTGCGCCACGTTTCGAGATAGTCGGCATACTCCCGCACGGTCTCTGCCAAGCGGACATCCAGGTCCATCTTGCGTACCTCCTTCTTCGCATTATCTTGTCAACTATTGTACCCTCTTTTGACATTGGGTAAGTTGACATGGCAAGCAGCTGTGTAGCGGGTGTGCACATACGGTCTGCAACAATCATCGTTCTCTGGACGTATTTGCATCGGTAATATAACCTATTTTTAATACATGTGAACAGCTTAAATGTAACAATCTTGTTGCGTAATTTCGATGTTGACTCTAGAGTCGACTTTAGACTATAAACTGAAGGTCAGAGGAGGGACAGATATGAGAATTGGTGAGTTAGCCGAGCGAACTGGCAAAAGCGTTGCAACCATACGCTACTACGAGAAGATAGGTTTGCTAGCCGAACCAAGGAGAACGGGATCAGGGTATCGTGATTTTGATACGGATGCGATAGAACGTATCCAATTTATTGTTCGAGCTAAGGAGCTGAGTTTCTCTCTCAAGGAGATCCGTGTTGTATTAGCGCTTCATGACAAGGGTTTTTCCCCTTGTGACAGAGTTAGTAAGATGATCCAGAAAAAGATTGAGCGCCTAGATAATCGAATTACTCAACTACAGGCACGTCGTATTTCTTTGCAGAAAATCCTGCTCTTATGGCAGAACCATAAGCTTACTGACGCTCCCTTCTGTTCTATTATCTCAGGTAACACCATGGCACAGACGCCAGAAAGCAACAGCGGTGAAGCCCCAAAGGCTAGAACAATTGAGGTTTTTGCTGCTGGATGTCTACTTTGCAAAGAGACGATAGAGCATATAAAGAAAGCAGTTACTCCATGTGGCTGTAAGGTTGTCATCTGCTCTCCTGAGAGCGTCGAGGCACAGCAGTATCATATCTCTAGCGTGCCGGCTATCGCGATCGATGGCCAGGTAATCTACGCTGGTACACTTACAGAGGCAGAGGCAACTACACTCTTGCGTCATTAGAGTAACACAACGTTTGAGTTAGATTATACGAAGCCAGTCTTAGAAACGGTACATGTGGCGAAAGCAACAAGATGATAAAAAGGGCGACTATGGCATCAACGGCCGCTGGGCGACCTGATCCACGGGAGTGCATATTGTGGGTGCTTACGGCAGCCACTTTCCTGATATTTTTCCAAGCCTATATGATTGCCCTATTGATTCAATAGGTTTTCAAATGTCTTCAAAGTTACTAACCAAACCATTGGGCTGGCATTACCTGCTTATATGATTCCCTATGGCCTCGCTACCTTGTTTTACGGCTTACTGTTGGACAAGCTAGGTCGACAGCGTATAATGCTTATATCGTCTGGCACATTCATACTGCTAACTGCGTCTACAGCCGCATCATGGTCTGCTAACGCGTTCATTATTTCTCGCTTGCTAACAGGCTTGGGTGCGAGTGGAGTGATCCCTCTTGGTCTTGCACTCGTCGGCGATCTATTCCCTTATGAACGACGTGGCCGACCGCTTGGCTATTTGTTTAGTGCAGTGGTTGGTGGAATGGCGTTCGGATCAACATTCGGGATAATCTTTGAGACGTTCATCGGTTGGCGCATGCTGTTCGTAAGCATTACAATTGTTACTAAAACAGCAATGATACTTTTATTTTTTTATCGAATTCCTGAAAGCAATACAGAACATTCAACTGAATCTCTGTGTCGGGTGTTTGCGAGTTATCGCGATCTGCTCAGTAGGGGCGTGGTTTGAGCCCCTATATGTATGTCTATGTCTTCCTAAATGCGGTCTTTCATTCTGGTATATATACGTGGCTCGGGCTTTACTTCATACACCGCTACGACTTAAGCGAAGTAGGTATTGGGATCGCACTTTTGGGATACGGCATACTAGGTATGATCCTTGGCCCAGCGATTGGTCGTGCTGCCAATCGGTGGGGACGTAGGTGGTTAATACCTGCTAGGCTAACTATATCTGCTCTCAGCGCAGCATCTCTAATCCCAAAGCTGCCACTCTGACTTGCTGCTATAGTGGTGACAGTGTTGTCACTTGGTTATGATATGACACAGCCACTACTAGCCGGAATCGTTACTAGTCTCAAACCAAATCGCGGAGGGCAAGCGATGGGCCTCAATGTGTTTACACTGTTTGTCGGCTTCGGAGTTGGCCGTTATTTTTTGCAAGATCCTCATCGCTAGCTTCAATTCAGCTTTACTCATCTTCAGTGGTATAGAACTTGCAGCTGCAGGGGGGCGGAATTGCTCTTTTCCACAATGAAATGCATTCAGACAGTACCTCCTAATTCCTAATTTAGATACTCTAGAACGGGAAAGCTAATGGCTAGGAAATTTTACGATAGCAGTTCAGAAAGCCAGTTTAAGTATACCAATAGAAGACTTTGTTGCGTAGTTTCTATGTTGACCCTAAAGCCGACTTCAGGTTGTATACTAGAGTTGGAGGGGGGCGAATATGAGGGATGCTTCCAAGCTGTTCTCCTCCATGATTCTTCTGCTATGAGGAAAGGAGGTGAGGAAAAGTGGCACCACGAAGAGCGTTTGTTCTCCTGGCAGTCCTGCTACCAGTAGCAGCCTTGGCAGAGCCGCCAACGCACTCACGGACGGCTAAGCCGGCTGTTAAAAAGGCGGCTGTGACGGCGCAACGCAAGGAAGACTGTCCCTTGTGCCCATCGCCTTGTGTCCAGCCATGTCCGTGTTGCACACCAACTGCAAAGCGCTCAAGATAAGCTCTTCTAGCAGGGCTAAGCAAACAATGCGGGGAGAGAATAGGCCAAGCCATTCTCTCCCTCATTCTCCGCTGCAGTTAGTTGGCAATGTAACCTACTCTCGTGGTTACCAAAAATCACTCATGTTTTTCTTCTCGTAGGTTAAGACGATTTACAGAAGATCCATCCTAAAGCCATTAAGCCGCTTTCCGAGCAATTTCTAGTTCCGCCAGATTCTCGGCAGCGATGGGATTGTCCGGCTCTAGATCGAGTGCATGGCGGAAATGCGTAAACGCCTCCTGGTTTTGGCCCACCTCGCGGAGGGTGAGAGCGAGATTGATGTGTGCATCTACGAAGCGAGGGTTGAGACGAAGGGCATAACGAAACTCGGCCATTGCCTCTTGATAGAGGCCCGAGGCCTTGTAGGCCATGCCAAGGTGATGACGAATATCGGCATAGTCGGGGTTGAGGGTGAGGGCCTTTTGGTATTCTGCAATGGCCTCTTGGTAGAGCGCCTTGCGGTAGAGGTCGTCCCCAAGACGAAAGTGAAAGAGGATGTCATCAACTTGGGTATGATGAACCTGTTCAAACCATTGGAGGGCTGAGAGCGTATCCCCCTGTTCGTGGCAGGCGATCCCGTTGCGATAGGCCTCGGAATGAAAAGCCGGTTCTAGCAGGGTTGCCTGGCGAATGGCCTCTAGGCCCTCTTGGTGAAAGCCCTGCTCATAGCGAATAAGCCCTACGAGCAGATGGGCGCGGGCATAGCGGGGGTTGATGGCGAGGGCTTTTTGAAGCGCCTCAAGCGCCTCCTGTTTGTTGCCCATGGCGCGGTGCGCTTGGGCCAGTTGAAAATGAAGGTCGGCGTAGTTGGGGTGAATGGCAAGCGCCTGGGAAAAGTGGTGGGCAGCGGTCGCCCACTGGCCTTGTCGCATTCGCTCTTGACCTAAATGGGTGTGGGTCTCCGCGATGTAAAAGTTGGTAAGGCGACTTAAGAGCGCAGAAGGGCGTTTGCGAAGATCGTCTCGTGCTCTCTCAAACGCTTCGAGCGCTTTTTCATAACGCGCCTCGTCGAAGAGGCGAAGGCCCTCATCGTAGTATTCGTTGCGGCCAAGGCCGAGCACTTTTCGTAGCAGCGACATAACTTTTCACTCCTTGCAGAACTTAATGGCGGTGGTTGGGGATGGCGGCGCGGGTACGTCCAACGCAATGATACTCAAAACCGAGACGCCTCATGCGAATGGGGTCGTAGATGTTACGTCCGTCGAAGAGAATGGGGCGTCGCATAGAGTTTTTGATTCGCTCCATATCAAGCAGCTTAAACTCGTTCCATTCGGTGACGATCATAAGCGCATCGGCCTCTTGTGCCACATCGTAGGGGTTCTTTCCATAGCATATCTGCGGGAAGATGCGCTTTGCGTTATCCATCGCGATAGGATCGTAGGCTTTCACCTCGGCGTTTTCGGCGAGCAGGCGGGCGATGATCTCCACGCTTTTCGCATCGCGCATATCGTCGGTATTGGGCTTAAAAGCCAGTCCTAATATTCCGACGATTTTGCCATCGAAGCTTCCATCGAGGGCGACCCGCAGCCTATCTAGAAAGCGAATGGGTTGCTCGGCGTTAACATCCATGACCGCGCGAAGAATTTTAAAGTCAACGCCCACCTTTTCGGCGGTACGTACGAGAGCTGCGGTGTCTTTGGGAAAGCAGGAGCCACCATAGCCAAGCCCTGGATTCAGGAAGGCCGGCCCGATGCGGCTGTCGAGACCCATGCCTTTAACCACCTGGGCTACATCGGCACCCACTTCGTCGCAGATATTGGCGATGGTGTTGGCGAAACTGATCTTGGTGGCGAGGAAAGCATTGGAGGCGTATTTGATCATCTCGGCACTGGCCACATCGGTGATGATCATGGGGCGTTCGAGCGGCGCATAGAGTTCCAATATCTTCATGGCGACCACATGGTTTGGAGCGCCGATGACGATGCGGTCGGGTTCCAGAGTATCTTTTATGGCGCTGCCTTCTCGCAGGAACTCAGGATTGGACACCACATCGAAATCCACGTTTCGCACTCGATTAGTTTCAATGATTTCACGCACCATATCGCCGGTTCCTACGGGCACCGTGGATTTGTTCACGATGACTTTGTAGCGGTTAAGAGCACGGGCGATGCCACGGGCCACTTCCTGAATGGCGCGCATGTCGGGGTCACCGGTTTCTGTTGGAGGCGTTCCCACGCAGATGAAAACGACGTCCGATCGCTCAACGGCGTAGGTGAGATCGGTGGTGAAGAAAAGCCGGTTGTCTTCGCGGTTACGTTTCACCATCTCTTCAAGGCCAGGCTCATAGATGGGCATCTCGCCGCGCTCGAGCATGGCGATCTTTTCCGCATTGTTATCTACGCAGATCACCTCGTTGCCGAGGTCGCTGAAAACGGAGCCGGTTACCAGCCCCACATAGCCGGTGCCTACAACGCAGATGTTCATAAAAGGTTCCTTTCCTCCCTGATGATTAGGTTCGTTTCTCCTAGCGGTGGCGAGAGCATTCAGAGGAGGGCGCCCGTTTCTTCTGCATTATCGGATAGGTTTCCGCAAAAGCTTAGATACGCAGAACCGCTCCTCGTTTACATTTTACCTGTTGGCATAGCAAGTACGGCATTTCGTAATGTTTAGGCGCCGAGGCTTGCCGGTGCCCTCCGTAAGGACGGTTTTTGGGCATGGCGAAGGTGCGACCTCTGTAAAAATACCTGTTTTCTGCGACTCGCTAGGCTCCGTTCTTATGAAAGGCCGCTCTTCGTCCAAAAATCAGAGCGCTTGTGCTCTGTAGGTTGCACAGGGGTAACCGGCACGGAGACTACCTTTTTGACGAAGGAGATGCGATGTTCGTTCTAGTGGGGATCGGCTTGCTTTTTGCAAGCATTCTTGTTGGGTTTCTCATGGATGGGGGAAAGATAGGGGCTTTGATCCAGCCGAACGAGCTGGTGATCATTGGGGGAGCCGCCTTAAGCAGTCTACTCATCGCTAACCCTTTTTCCATGGTGATGACCATTTTACGAAGCGTGCTCTCCTTGCTCAAGCCCAGCCCTTTCACGCGAGAGCGCTATATGGAGCTACTCAAGATGCTCTACGACCTCTTTATGATGGCCCGCAAGGAGGGGTTGGTAGCGTTGGATAAACACGTGGAGCATCCGGAGGAGAGCGAGTTCTTCGCTCAGTACCCCAATTTTATGGCCAATCACCATGCGCTTCTGTTTTTGGCCGACACAATGAAGGTGATCGTTACGGGAACGGTGGCCAGTCATGATTTGGCCGAAATGATGGATATCGATCTGGAGACCGCCCATGAGGAGCTGGTTCAGCCAGCGCATATTTTGGCCAAACTAGGCGATGCTATGCCCGGATTTGGAATTGTGGCGGCGGTGCTTGGAGTTGTTGTAACGATGGCGGCGATAGGAGGGCCGCCGGAAGAGATAGGGCATAAAGTGGCGGCGGCTCTGGTAGGTACGTTCATGGGAATCCTTTTGGCCTACGGCATCTTCGCCCCTCTCTCTTCGGCCTTAGAAGCGCGGGTGCGGGGTGAGAGCGCCTACATGGCCTGCATTAAATGCGCCCTGCTGTCGTTTGCGCGTGGCGATGCACCTCTAACGGCGGTGGAGTTTGCGCGACGTAATATCGAGCCGTCTCTACGCCCCTCCTTCACCGAAATGGAGCAGTACGTGAAGAATTTAGGCGGCGAAGAGCAGCGCTTGGCAGCCTAAAGCTGGAAATGGAGACGGAACATGGCCTTGAATGAGAACGATGCAAACCCCATTGTCATTCGCATTGTGAAGAAAAAGCGGGGTGGAGGCCATCACGGCGGAGCGTGGAAGGTGGCCTACGCCGACTTTGTAACCGCCATGATGGCTTTCTTCCTTGTGATGTGGATTGTGGGACTTAGTAAGCCGATTCGGGAGGCCATCGCCGCCTATTTTCGTGACCCCACCGGCTTTATGAAAACGGCGCACGGCGGAAAAAGCCCTTTGGCCGATCAGCCTCAAATAAAACAGGGCAAGCCCGCACCGCTCATCCCACAGGATGGAGGTTTTGCGGCAAATGCAACGGTTAATGTGGATTTTCAAAAAGTAAAGCAGGCCATTCTAAGTCAGATCATGCGCACACCCGAACTAAAAGGCCTGCGCGATAGCATTGAAATTCACCTCACGCCGGAAGGCCTGCGCATTGAGCTAATGGAGAAGACCCCTGCACTCTTCTTCGATACCGGCAGCGCTCGCTTGAAGCCCCGAACGATAGAGCTGTTGCGAATTATCGCCCATCAGTTGAGGAAGCTCAGCAACCCGATAATCGTAGAAGGGCATACCGACGCACGCCCCTATGGCACGCTCTATGGCTATTCGAACTGGGAGCTTTCCACCGATAGGGCCAATGCAGCCCGCCGCGCGATGGAGGAGAACGGGTTGCGGCCACGACAGGTGTTGGCCGTTCGAGGCTATGCCGACCGCAAATTGCTAGACCCGGCTCACCCCTATAGTTATGTGAATCGACGGGTTTCTATTCTCGTTGCCTATACGGCTAAGGGCGTGTAGGACGGCTTGTTGGCCATTCGTTCCGCCTTGTACGTATAAAATAAACGAAAGCCGATTTTGGGATGGAAAGGAAAGAACTTGGAATCGTACGATCTGGTGGTTATTGGGGGCGGTTCGGCAGGGCTAAAAGCGGCGCGCCTTGCCGCACGAATGGGTAAGCACGTTGCGGTTGCGGAGGCGCGAGAGACCGGAGGCGAGTGTTTTTGGGCCGGATGTGTGCCCACAAAGGCGCTGCTGCGGGCCGCACAGGTCTGGAAGCAGGTTACCCAAACGGCACCCTATGGCATCCATGTAAGGGTGGATCGAGCCGACTTTGCGGAAGCGATGGCCTATAAAGCCCGCAAGATGCGCGAGGTTGGCGGTGACGGGCCGCCGGACGCCGGGCTTTCTAAGTGGGGTGCGGCCTTTTTCCCGGAATATGCCTCTTTTGAGGAGCCTCACAAAATTCGTGTAGGGAAAAAGGTGGTTCATGCGGAACAGGTGCTCATCGCGACCGGAACGGTTCCTGCCATTCCGCCGATATCGGGCTTACAAGAGACCGGTTTTATAACCAATAGAGAGGCTGTGGGCTTGACAAGCCTTCCCAAGCGACTGGCCGTCATAGGGGCAGGGCCGATCGGTCTGGAGTTTGCTCTTCTCTTCAGGCGCTTCGGTGCCGAGGTCACCGTGCTGGAGCGTCTGCCTCAGGTGCTGCCCCGAGAGGATGTAGAGATTGCAGAGCGAGTGGCGGTCTCGTTGCAGCAGGAGGGGATACGCCTGATTCTATCGGCCCATGTGGAGTGCGTTGAACGATGTAACGGGTCTAAATGCCTTCATCTCTCCTCCCCAAACGGTGCGGAAGAGATATACTGCGACGAGATTCTCGTGGCCGCCGGACGATGGCCGGCCGTTGAAGAGCTGAACTTGGAGGCCGCCGGACTTGCGATTGAGCAAAACGCTCTGCCGGTAGATGCCTATCTGCGAACCCGCGTGCCTTCCATTTGGGCTGCAGGCGATGTCACCGGAAGCCCTCTGTTTACCCACGTGGCAAGCTATGCGGGGGGCGTGATGGTGCGTAACGCATTTGCCAATGCGAACGAACCTGTAGACTATTCGGTAACTCCGCGGTGTACCTACATTGACCCTGAGGTGGCGAGTGTGGGACTAACCGAGCAGGAGGCCCTTTCTGCCGGTTTGAAGATTAAAGTGGCCCGCTTTGACTATGCCGATCTCGATCGAGCTGTTCTGAGCAATACACCAGAGGGTTTGGTGAAACTTGTTGTCGAAGAGACGAGTGGGCGTATTTTAGGAGGTCATATCTTCGGGGAGCACGCCTCCAGCACCATCGCCGAGATCGCCGTCTGTATGCGTAATGGTCTGCCTATTCAGGCCATCACCCAAACCATGCACGCCTATCCCAGCTTCCCAGAGGCCGTTGAGGCAGCAGCCTCGCAGTTCTAGAGTGCGGGTAGTGTAACTTTCGGGGTCACAGAGCGTCTCAAAAAAGCGTATTTAAATATAGAAAACCCCGTTACCGCCGTCTAGAGCCATGCGCCGAATGTTTCCACAACCATACATATCGCCTGTCGTGCAGAGCTTGAGGCGAACCGTCGCCATCGCCTTGATTGTTGCGGCTTGTTTGGCGATAGTGGGGCAGAAGGCATTTGCCCAAACGACCGGCACGTCTACAAGTCCCCTCTCGGTACGCATTATGGATGCATCGGGAGCCATTCTTCCTGCAGGCTCTCGGTTCGATGCGAAAAACGACCTCCAAACCGACCTTATTCTTGGGCAGAATACCGTGGGGCCGTACCGGCTATCCTGGCGAAATGCGGTACAAGGCTCCGAAATGGTGGTTGTAGATGGCCGTCTGTTACAGGCAGGCCGAGACTATACGATAGACTGGTCTTCAGGGGTTATCCGCTTTAGCGTGCCGTTGCCGAGTGGGGAGCTTGCCCGAGTGACGTATAGTGTGAACACGCCGACAGCGGTACGTGTGCTCTCGGCGAGCTACGTGCCGCTACAATGGAACTTCTGGCAAAACGATAACGGGTTTCTTAGAATCTCTTCATTGCTACGTGCCGGCGATAGTCCTGCATCACCGAGTGCATCTGACCCACGGACTTACAGCGCCCTGCAGTTTCAGGATCGTTTTCATCTTCTGCCCACCTCCGATCTCACAACAGGCCTCTTTTTAGATATGCACGGGCAAGACTGGCTTCGGCGCAGCGGTTTTCTGCTCGATAGCACGGCTACGATGCGCGGTGCCAGTTTTGGGCTTTCGTATCATCGTGCAGGAACTCTCTTTGCGCAACAAGGGATTACCGGGCTAAACCCCGGTCAAGAGATAATGGGGTTGACGGGCACGCTCACGCCCCTACAGTCACTTGCCATTCAACTTACAGCCCGTCAAACCGATCAGCTAGCTGCTGAGAGTGCAAACAGCCTAACGGATAACGTGAACACGTCAGACCGATTGCTCTCCGCTGCCATCAGTGCCAAGCTGCCGCAAAACGGCCAACTGGCTGCAGGTAGCGCTTTAGAGACCGTGGCGAACGCGCATGGGGGGACCTCAACACTTCATAACATGGTGTCGCTATCTCATCCGCTCGCACCGACCACCAATGCAACGCTTCGTTTTGATGCCCTTTCTACGGCTCCGTTAAAGGCGTCGAGCGGCGCAACCTATACGCAGAGCGCCGGGATAGATGTTGCGGGAAGCCTGAATTCTGGTATCCATTTCGATACCGCTTTTATCAATCGGTTAACCCCTGCCGGCTTTGCAAATGATCAGAAGGTGAGTTTGAGCGCCGGCATACCGATTGATAAGAACCAGGCGCTCAAAGTAGACACGCTTTATGAAGATGTTCTAGGAAACACGGGGGCACAACGCAATCGTTCCCTCTTGCTTCAGGCCCCATTGCAGGGGTTGCGCGCGCAACTTTCTAGCGGCGTGGAGTATACGGGAACACCCACAAACAGGGCGTTGGTTGGACTGTTTGATCTGTCCGCACAACCTACGAAGGGATTGCAGTTAATCGGAACGGTGCGTCTGAGGGATATGCGTCTCCACACGGGCGCTCCGGCACCCGACAACGTAAATACCTATGGGGTTCAGTTGAGCTATGCACCCCTCGCTCAGCTACAGCTTACCGGCGCTCTCTACTACAATCCGGAGCAGAATGGCCAATTACAACAGGTTCAACGAGAGGATTTTGGGCTGCAAACGCGGGTCGGTCTCTTAATGTTACAGGCGCGGTTGGGGCTATTGCACAATCTGCTGAACCCAAGCCGTTCCGATACGGCCAACTTCAGTTTAGGTTTCAACCTCACCCCCTGGGATAGCCTGACGACGGGGTTGCAAGCCCAGAACCTCTTCGGGGGGCCGAACTGGGCGCGTACCTACCTGTTAAGTTTCACGCATCACTTCAACTCGGTCTTCGATTTCTCCCTTTCCGGCTCCATCTCTTATAACGGCGCCTTAGGGGCGCAAGCACAGCCACAATATGCGGCCCAGGCGCAGCTCGGTATTCATTTCTAAACTCTGGGCGATTAGCCTGCCGATCCTTTCTCTCTTCGACCTGCAGTTGCAGCAGCACCCACCCCCCTGGTGGGCCGCCGAGCCACTTCAAAACATTTACGGGAATTTTATGTTGCTGTAATTCGGTTTGTAGATGATGTTGCCACGTATCGGCGGAGGTGATCACGTCTACTCTACCCATGCTTAACGGAACCGTTTTGGTAAGCCATGGCAGGAGGGGTAACTCCTTATGCTCATAGGGCGAGTAGTTGGCATAGAAAAGCATGGAGGGGCGCCTGGGGATAATGTGATAGTAGACGATGGGAATGCCGCGGGTCGCATCGTTATTGGCGTCTTTGGCGAGCTGCTGGTAGGGGTCTTGAACGTAACGTGCGGCATCGTGATAGCCCACGGTATATCCCAGAAGCATGATGAGCGTCATGGTAAGCGCAAGAACGGTGACACCTAGGCGAAACGCCCGCTTACGAAAGCACAACAGCGCGAGCAGCGTTCCTAGTGCTAATAGGGTCGTTAGTTGCCGAGCAAGCGTTGCAATAGGAGGCGCAATGGGGGCGTTGCGAGGGACAAAATGGGGGCCTAGGAGGGCGGCTAGTAAGAGAAGGAGGGCGGTGATGAAAGCGGCCAAAGCGCCGCGCCGGAGGGTTTTAGCAAAGGATGCATTTGGGTGCGCGAAGCCGATATCGAGCCACCTGCCGGTGAGAATGGCTGCAGCCGGGTAGAGTGGGGCGATGTAGGATGGGAGTTTGGCGGAAGCGAGAGAAAAGAGGACGAACACCGCCCAGAACCAGACAACCAAGAAGCGCTCGTGGCGTCGGTGGGAAGCCCATAAATCTTGAATAGAGAGGACTGCAGGAGCAAAACAGGCCCATGGGAAGAACCCAATGAGGAAAAAGACAATGTAGGTAGGCAACGGCATATCATGCACTTTGTCGAGGCCACGGAAGCGCCCTAGGTGTTGACGCAAAATGTACTCTTGAAACCATGTGTGCCCAAGCTCATCTCGGCCTCCGGCTTTCCAGATGAGGTAGTGCCATGGCGCGGCTATTGCCAGGCAGAGGAGGAGGCCGAGGAAGGGATACAAGCAACGCCATGCGGCGAGGAGAGTACGAGACGACGCGAACTGCAAAGAGAGATAGAATCGAAAGCCACTGTGTGCTTTGATACGCAGTGTAAAGCGTTTAAGAAGAAGGAAGAGGGCTAGAATAAAGAGTGGCAGGGCACCGGCAGCTCCTTTGGTTAGAATGGAGAGGGCGAGAGATGCCCAGAAGACCATGGCTAGGCCGAACCTCATTTTGGGAGTGACCCAAGAGGGTGGTTCAAGACAGAGATAGGCGCTTAGCATCATGGTGGTAAACCAGAAAGTGAGCAGGGCATCGGTGGTAAGTTGGCGAGCATCGAGGAGGGTGAGAGGGGCAAGCATGTAGGTAAGAGCTGCCCAGGCCGCTGCTCGGCGTCCGAAGGCGATTTTGGCGAACCACCAGACGAGCAGCGTTGTGAGCAGACTTGCGATGGCCGAAGGAAGTCGGGCGGCCAGAGGGGTAAGTCCAAAAAGGCGCATAGAGAGCGCCCCAAGCCAGTAGACAAGAATGGGTTTCTCAAAAAAGGGGGTTGTGGAGGCAGAAGGGTTTAGTGGCGGGTGGCTGTTAAGGCGTGGGGTGATCCAGTCTCCATGAAGAACCATTTGGCGGGCGCAAGCCACATAGAGGCCCTCATCGAGATCGAAGAGGGGTACGGAACCAAGTCGCCAGAAGAAGAGGAGCAGGCAGAGGAGCAGCAGACCTATTTCGGCGAGCGGGGACGATTCGGTTTTGTGTGCGGTTTCTTTTGTAAGGGTTCCCGTGTGTAGCATGTTCTCGTATAGAGTTTACCTGTGTTATGGGAATATACGGGAGAGATTGTCTAGGCTGTTGAAAGAAGGGGGTGCAGAAGCTTTGTAGCTCTCTGCACCCCTAGTGGGGTAGGGAAGCACTACTTCTAACCCGAAAAGGGGAAGAAGACACGTTGGCCGG
>Ga0209061_1002796_pt1 | contig 20669 bp, 7 predicted proteins | sample Coa_R1_10_FD_187157 | JGI IMG/M metagenome (GOLD analysis project Ga0209061, IMG submission 187157) | Surface soil microbial communities from Centralia Pennsylvania, which are recovering from an underground coalmine fire - Coalmine... | ecosystem: Environmental > Terrestrial > Soil > Unclassified...
GAAATTTTTAATCTTTTAAAAAAAAATAAAAAAAAATAAAAAAAAAATTTTAAAAAATATAATGAAAAACTTTTAATTCGTATTTTATTAAAAAACAAACAAAAAATATAATAATAAATCAATTCAACAAAATATTGATTTTTATTTATATATAAATCTAAATTTTTTTGAATCATAAAATTATTAACTTTTACTTCTTTTAATAAATTAAACAATAATTCAAAAAAAAAATTATTCATTACATTTTTACTTAAATATTTAATAAACAACCCATACAAAAATATATTATAATTATATATTGAATAATATCGCTCTAAATATTTATTATATGATTCCATCAAATAATAATTTGAAAAATCAACAACATTATAAGCTTGAAATTCTACATACTCATTAAAACCATATTCTTTATATCTTTCAAAAATAGATTCTACAAATACATAATCATTAAAATATACCGCTAAAACCATAGGAGTAGTTACAGGCCGAATTTCATAATCAACACCCTCAAAAAATTTTAATTGAGTCAATAAACTCATATCAACATCATTTTGTTCAACATCTGTAAAATTCATCATATACAATTCAAACATATCAAAAAATAATGCTTCAGTTATAGAATAATCTACATTCAATCCTTTTGATAAATATAAATATGGATTTAAATATAATAAATATAATTTATTTAAATAACATAAATTTATATTTCTAAAAAAATCATAATCTTCAAAAACAAAAGCTTCTTGCAATCTAAATAAATTAGGAATCATTAACATAAATGAAGAATGTAAAAATTCTTCACCACCTTCCTCTCGCTCAAAAAATAAAAATTTTTCAAAATCAACTAAACTATAAACCGTTTCAATTATACTTAAAAAAAACGTTTCCCAAAAATATAATAAATTACTTTTTTTTATATTCAAATAATAACTACCCATAAATGACATAAATGAATTATGTATTAAATCCATATAAATATTTTCAATTCTTTTAATATATAAATATAAATTACTATTTATATTATTAGTAGTTTTTTTATACACACTATGTGTATATTCATATACATAAATATATAAATCTAAATAATTATATAAAAAAAGTAAACTATTAAACATATGTAAATACTTATAATAATAAACCTCTATATTTTTTATAAATTTTTTTTCATCAATATTCTCAGTTATTAAAAATTCTTTATTCGTAAAATCATTAATATTTAAATTATAATAAATTAAAGCAACTAACTTATTCAAATCATCAGTACTATTAAATATACGAAAAATATACATTTTTAAATATTCTTCATCAGACATTAATATACTATATAAACCACTAATTATATACGAATTTAAAAATAATAATTCATCCATTGATCTTGGATAAAAAAATTTATTTAAAAAATCAATTGAATACATCCGTAACATATACTCCCACCAAATCCACATTTCATGTAAAATAACTAAATCTCTAACACCACTATCACGATTAAAACCAATAAAAAAATCAAATAATGTTCCACGTAAATTATCAACATTACTTGTATTATAATAAACCCATTTTTTAAAAAATTCATTAAAACACGAATACTCAGTAATTATATCTTCATCTATAATTATATTACCACTATAATTATTTATTTTATCTTTAGTTAAAAATTTTTCATGCATAAATATATAATAAAATAAATTATCAACATAAATTTCTTTATATTTAAAAATCAAATCATATTGCTTTGTTTCAACATTATATATATATTCAAATACAACTTTAAATGTTAAATTTAACACACGTGAACTATTAGTATTACTAATTTCATATTTTTTTTTTAAAAATGTAAATCTTCCATTATTACTTGGATAAATCTCATATATATTTGGTAAAAATTGAATTAAATCACCAATTAAAAAATGACTTAACCAATTATACCATGTATTTATATCAAATTCTTCTTCTAAATATCCTTTATACTCATAATCATTAAAATAAATAAACTCCTTATCTCGAAGCGGACTATAAAAACTATATAAAAAATCAAAATAATCATTTACACCAAATGCACTTCGTTCTAATGTACTAAATTCTATATATTTATAATTTAACAACTCATAAATATAATAATTTACAGAAATTAATTCATCAATATAAAAAAAAAAAAAATACTCATCTAATTCAAATTCTTCATAAAACTCATCAAGATAATCAGATTCATCTTCTAAAAAATCTATATCCGCAAAATCAGAATCTCGCATTTCTTCAATAACAAAATCTTCTAATAATAAATTAAAATCTTCTAATAAAAATTCTTCCGAAACAAAAAAAAAAAAATTTTCAATATGAACTTTAATTCGCATCTTTAATGGTATATATAAATTCTTTACATTTACATAAAATAAATTATATAAAACTTTAAATAAACTATAATTAATACTTAAAAAAAAAACTCTATTAATATAACTAAACAAATAAAATTTTTTTTTTTCACTATCAATTAAACTATAATTATTTACATTTAATCCTTCAAAAAACCAATAAACAGTTCGAAATGTCAATAATTCCTGACTACTTCTTATTTTAATATTTATAAAATTTATTTGATTATTAGTAATCAAATAATAATAAACAATAAAATGTTTAACTCTATATGAAAATAAAGAATTTAAACAAAAAATTCTAATAAAATTCAAATAATTAAATTTTTTATATTCATCAATAAAAATAATATCCTTCATAAAATTAATCTCATTATTCCTATTTTTTATTTTTAAAAAATCTAAATTATTTAATAATATAATAACCAATTCTGATAAATTATAAAAAAAATATTTTTTATAAAGCACCTGTAAGCTAACTAATTTATAAAACTTATAAAAAATTATATTTAAAATATTTAATAAAATAAAAAACATATTCTTATTTTTTAATAACAACAATAAATACTTACGTATTTTTACATATAATAAAATACAATAAATTTCAAAATCAATATTTTTTAACTTTAAAAATTTTAATAATAATAAAAATCTATATTTAAACAATTTATATAATTTATTAATATAAACCTTTGTTGTTCCATTTTTTATTAAAAAATAAAATTTATAAATATATAATCTAAAAAAACAAAAAAGCTCATGTAAAATACTTAAAAAATAATTAAATTCAATAAATTTATAATTATACCGATCATATTTAAAACATAAACCTTTATTTTGTAATTTTAAATATAAAAACTTATAATAATTATAATGTTCTGTATATCTCATATAACTTATAAAATTTAACACATTTAATAAATTATAAACAAAATTATCAAATAATAACTCAATAATTTCTAAAAAATTCGTTCGACGATAAAATAAATCATTAAAAAACCGTTGTTCATCACTATAAATTTCTAAATCATTTTTACTTTTTATTAATAATTTATAATTATAAAAAACCCTAAAATCATCAAAAAAAAAAACATTCGATAAAATTAATTGCTTAAAATCTATAAAATTAATAAATTTACTATATTTTTCTTTATTATTAAATAAACAAATTACATAAAACCGCCAACATTCTAACTCAATACTTCTATTCAACTTATTTACCATTTGATAAATTTGTACCTTTGATAAAAAACGATTACTAAAAATATAATAAAGCTCACTTACTGAACTATTTAACATAAAATAAATAATCATTGATTCACTTTTAAAATATTTAAAACAAAATATTAAATTATCTAAAAAATAATTATCATTTATCATTGTACTATCAAAACCCCAAAACATTAAAAAATTAATTAATTCACTTTTTGTTATCATTCGAATATTATAAAAAAATCCAGAAAACCGATTAAAATTTTTCAAACTATCAATAAAATCAAAAGACATTTTACTTTCAATACAATTATTCGTTTCAAACAACAAAAAAGTTTTAACATTTATATTATTTATATTCTCATTCATTTTTTATATATTTTTTATTCATATTATCTTCTTAAAAAAAAAAATTAACCAGATGAAGATGAGATTTGAACTCATAACAATTGTTTTGGAAACAACTATTTTACCAATTAAACTACTTCCATAAACCCACTATGATTTGAACATAGATCTTTGCATTCGAAGTGCACTATTTTACCAATTAAACTATAGGATAAAATAAAAATAAATACTAAATACACTATAAATATAAACTAAATACATAAAACTAATAAAATAAAAGGAAAGAAATCTTTCCTTTTATCCAGGACCAGATTCCTCTAACCCTGCCTTGTTACGACTTCTCCCCAATCATCAATCCAGGATCTTATAAAATAAATATATAATATATATAATATTATCCATTTATTTTATTTATTCTGAATCAACTATCATGGAGTGACGGGCAGTCTGTACTAGACCAAAAACAAATTCACCGTAAAACGCTGATTTACGATTACTAGCGATTCCACCTTCATGCTCCCAAGTTACAGAGAACAATTCGAACTACGATTAGTTTTAAAGTTTAATTAAAAATTAAATTTTTATAACTCTTTGTCCTAACCATTGTAACACGTTTGTAGCCCAACATATATAGACCATACAGACTTGACATCATCCACCCCTTCCTTTTACAATTAGTAAACATTCATTATAATTAATAAATACAATAATTATAATTATGGGTTGCACTCGTTAGCAGAATTAACCAAACACCTCACAGCACGAGCTGACGACAGCCATGCAGTACCTGTAATATAGAGATAATTATTTATAATTATATATTTAATAATTATAAATTATATAATAATTATATAGATAATTCTATATATTATATAAACTTCTATATCCTAATGTTGGTAAGATTTTGCGCGTTATATCGAATTAAACAACATGTTCCACCGCTTGTAAAAAATCTCAGTCATATTCTTTGATTTTCAATCTTGCGATCGTACTAATCAGGCGGAATGCTTAATGCGTTAACTTCACAACTAATATATTATATATTAATTATTAGCATTCATCGTTGATAGCATGGACTACTAGAGTATCTAATTCTATTTGAGCCCCATGCTGTAGTGTCTCAGTGTCAGTTTAATATTAGATTATTGCATTAACCTTTGATCGTCCCCATAATATCTCTGGATGTCACCCCTGCATTATGAGTACAAACCTCTCATACTAAACTCTAGATAAACAGTTTATAAAAATACTTTTTAATAACTAATTTTTTATTTAAAACTTATTTATCCACCTACACACCCTTTACGCCCAGTAAAGATGAGTAACACTAGCCTCCCCCGTTTTACCGCGGCTGCTGGCACGAGGATAGCCGAGACTTCTCACTAAATAAATCATTATTTTATTTAATGGACATTTATATACACAACCATGCGGTATATAATACTTTACGATACTATGTCGTCATCATATACGTAATATAGCTGGGTCAAGCTTGCGCCCATTGCCCAAGATTCCTCACTGCTGCCTTAAAATAAGTTCGGATCTTATTGCAACTCCGATGTGACTGATCACTCGCAAAAGCCAGTTAAGCATTATCGGCTTGGTACAACCATTACTTATACCAACTACCATAAAACTAAAGTAAACTAAAATAAAAGCAATATAATTTTTTTTTATTTTTTATATAATTTTTTATATTTAAATATTAAAAAAAATATATTTAAATATACTACTATATTATACTTTTATTTATATTTTTACTCCATACTCACCCGTTCACTACGTAAATTTTTAAACTTACGTCTAATTTGCATGTGTTAGGCCTATTACTAGCATTCACTCCGAGCCAGAATAAAACTCCCCGCTAAATTATTAAAATAAAAAATTTTAATAAAAATAACACTAACTATCTTAAAATCAATATTTAATTTTAATCAAAAATTTATAATTTTAAAATATAATAAATTAAATTATAATTATAATGCACCACGATCCCAATACCATTTTGCATAACCTGGCGGTTCATCAACATATACATATTCTTCAAACATATCTAAAAACCAATCTTCATAAATTTCTAAATAATCAAAATTTACCCACAATACTTTATAAAAATAACTATATATTAACAAAAATATAAAAATTATTAAACTACTAAACGATATAAACGCACCACAACTACTTACAAAATTCCAAAACATAAAAATATCCGGATAATCAGAGATTCGACGTGGCATACCAGCTATTCCTAAAAAATGCATTGGAAAAAAAGTAATATTAACCCCTAAAAATAATAACCAAAATTGTAATCTACTTAAAAAAATATCATATTTATAAGTAAATATCTTTTCAAACCAATAATAAAATCCCGCAAATATTCCAAATACAGCACCCATTGATAAAACATAATGAAAATGTGCAACAACATAATATGTATCATGTAAAGCAATATCAATTGCAGCATTCGCTAATATTATACCAGTAAAACCACCAATTGTAAATAAAATTATAAAACCTAAACAATATAAAACTGCAACAGAATATTCTAATTTACCACCATACATTGTTGCTAACCAACTAAATATTTTTATTCCAGTTGGTACCGCAATAATCATTGTTGCAGCCGTAAAATAAGCTCTCGTATCCACATCTAATCCAACAGTATACATATGATGACCCCAAACAATAAAACCTAAAATACTAATTGAAATTAATGCATATACCATACCCGTATAACCAAAAATTCTTTTCATCGAATTACCTTCTAAAACTTCACTAACAATTCCAAAAGCAGGCATTATTAATATATACACCTCTGGATGACCAAAAAACCAAAACAAATGCTGATATAAAACTGGATCACCACCACCATTCGGATCAAAAAATGTTGTATTAAAATTTCGATCAGTCAATAACATAGTTAATGCACTACCTAATACCGGTAATGATAACAATAATAAATATGCAGTTATATAAATCGCCCAAATAAATAAAGGCAATTTAAAAAAATCACATTGTTTTAATCTCATATTTGTTATTGTACATATAAAATTTATAGCACCTAAAATTGAACCTAAACCCGATAAATGTAAACTAAAAATAACAAAATCAACAGCAGGAGTTGCATGAGCAATTATACCACTTAAAGGTGGATATAATGTCCACCCTGCACCAACACCACCATCAATAAAAATTGAAAAAACTAATAATAAAAATGAAAAAGGTAAAACCCAAAAACTTAAATTATTTAAACGCGGAAACGCCATATCTGGAACACCTAATAATAATGGAACAAATAAATTACCATAAGCACCTATTAATATAGGCATTACCATAAAAAAAATCATAATCACGCCATGACCTGTTATCAACACATTATAAAACTGATAATTACCCATTAAAATATTTGTACCTGGTAATGCTAACTCTAATCTAATAAAAACCGAAAATATAACACCACATATACCCGCAAAAACACCAAAAATTAAATATAAAAAACCAATATCTTTATGATTTGTTGAACAAAAATATTTTAATAAAAAACCTTTTATCTTAAAAGGCATATATTCTTTACTGAAAAATTTTAAATCTTCAATTTCTTCTTTATATAATTCAAAATATTTATTTAAATAGTCCCTTAATTTTAACATTATAATTTATCAAAAATTTTTTAAATTTATATATACGGATAATCGGACTCGAACCGATACTTATTATTATTTAATAAAGTAACTTCTAAAATTACCGCGTTTACCAATTCCGCCATATCAATTTTATTTAAAAATAATAAAAAGAACTTATAGACGGTGAGACTTGAACCCACACTTTAGGTTTATGAGACCCATGAACTAAACCAGTTATTCTACGTCAAAGTCCTATAATATTATTACATTATAATAAAAAAATTAATTAAATTAAACCATCAAAAATAATTTCTACTACAAATTTCGTTATAAACATTTATTAATAATTTTTACTATAAAATAAACTATTATTATATAAACTATTGGATGATCTAAATCAACAAATATTTTTACTAAATTAATTAATTCAAAACCTATCGTATTTATATCAGTATATAATACCATTATATAAAATATCAATTGAATAAATTTAACAAATAAATATAAAAATATATTAAAATAATCTAAAATAGGCATAACAATTGATTTTAAAAAAATAACTTCTAACATCTCTTCATACGTCAAATCAATAATTTTACCAAATATTAATTCATACGTACCAAATATATTAAGAAACACAAATACAAAATAAACAAATACACTAAAAATAAACCAATATCTAGCAATTATCATATGTCTATCAGGTTGTCTTAAAAATTTAAAAATTTTTATATAAAAAAAAACTGATAAACATAAATATATTATCGAATAATCAAAATTTAATATAAAACATGGAACCACTCGATTAAAAAATAAAAAATAATTATTATTAATTATAAGTAATACATCAAAATGAATTTGAAATTCTTTAATAATACATAATTCAATAAGAATTTTTAATTGTTCAACACAAATATCTATTACTGTTATTAAATTTAATAAAAATGGACAATAACTAAAAAAACTAACCAATTTAAATAATTTAACAAATATTAAAAAAATTAATATTACTATATATGCAACACAAAACATATTAATAAGTGCAACATATATTAACTTATCCACCATAAAAATAAATAAAAATATAAACCAATATATAAAATTATTAAATTCAACATATTCAATCTTCAAATTTAAAAATAAATAAAATGCATTTATAATATTAAAAATTAATGAATTTACTTCACTCGAATTAAATACAAAAAAATAATTTATATAATTTAATCCCAAACCTTGTAAACAACAAATTTCAAATAAAAATTTTAAAAATAATACAATAACTAATAAAATACCAAATTTAATAAAAAATATAAAAATACCAACAATTTCGATAAAAAAAAACTTAATTAGTTTTAATAAAAAATCACATATTGTGATAATAAAATTTTTAACATTTATCATAAACAAATTAAACTTATTTTTCAATATATTATACATTTTTAAATTATCAAAATTAAAATTTTTTTTTAAAAAAAAAATACCAATAATAATATCCGATATCCCACTATTCTCAAAAAATTTAATTTTATAATTTAAACATTCTTTTAAAAATAAAGAAATATCAATTGCTTCAACTTTTATTGGCATAAATCCATGATTTACTCCACACAATTCTGAACATTGCCCATATAAAACACCTAAATGATTAATATATAAACCAATTTGATTTAATCGACCAGGAATCGCATCAATTTTTACACCTAATGATGGTACAGCCCAACTATGAATAACATCCATTGCTGTAACTAAAACTCTGATATGAGTATCAATAGGTAAAACTAAACTTTTTGTAACATCTAATAACCGATAATGACCTAAATTTAAATCCATTTCATTTATAATAACACTATCATATTTTACATTTTTATACGTACACGACTGCGTATAATTTAATATATCATTCAAATAATCATAACCCACCACAAATTCATTATTCGAATATTCATAATTCCAATACCACTGATATCCTAATACTTTAACTGTTATATTTGAATTCATAACTTCATCAATATCATATAATAAAATAAACGATGGTATTGCCATTACTATTATAATTATTATTGGAACAATTGTCCACAATAATTCTAATAAAACATTCGAATTAATTTTTCGAGTAATTAAAAATTCACTTACAATTGATGTACGATCATACACTTCACTTAAATAAAAATTTTTAAAAACATTATAATAATTATATTGAGGTGGATTACACATCCAAAATAAATTTGTTCTTTCAGCAATAATATATTCTGGATTTTCATTTATAGTTAAATAATAATACGTATACTTCTTATACAACCATAACCAATAAGCAGAAAATAATATATAAAATAAAAACCACATTATTATACAGAATATTATGATTATTAGAATAATGATACGATAATATAAATCCACAATACCCTCCATTACAGGAGTTACTGCTTCATTAAAATAAATATTTAAAAAATAATTTAACAATAAATATTTTAAATACTTTTTCATTTTTTATTAATAATTAATTGTATAAATTAAAAAAATTATATAATCATTCAAATACATTAAAAAATAATTAAAATATATACCACCTAAAATTATCGGAATTAATAAAATAATTAATAAACTAATTTCACGATGTAATAAATCAACATTATAAAAAAAATAAAAATAAATATTATTTAAAAAAAAAATACGAACAAATAAATACAAATTATAAATCAAATTTAAAATTACAACTAAACAACACACAAACGCTAAATACATATTTACTTCTAAAAAACCTATTAAACAAAATAATTCCGATAAATAATTTATTGTACCAGGAAAACTAATATTAGCTAAAAAAAAAAAAAAAAAAAAAACCCTAATCGCGCATTTATTCTTAACAAACTTTTATAATAAAATATATACCTCGTTTTATAACGATCATAAATACATCCAATTAAAAAAAATAAACCAGCTGATATAAAACTATGCCCTATAATTAACCCAAAACTACCTATTAAACCTTCAATATTATTTACAATAATACCTAATAACACAAACGCCATATGACCTATTGACGAATATGCAATAATTTTTTTTATATCAATTTGTACAATTGCATTTAAACTTACATAATACAAACTTAATAAACACATAACATAAATAATTGGCCGATAATAAATAATACCATAACTAAATAAAAAATTATTAAACTTTATTAACCCATATGGACCAATCTTTAATAAAATACCCGCCAATAAAATAGACCCTACAGTTGGTGCTTCAGCATGTGCTTCTGGTAACCATAAATGAAAAGGATAAATAGGAAATTTTATAGCAAAACTAATAAATAAAAATAACCAACCAATTATCTGAAAATTTTTATAAAAATCCATATATATATATAATTTATAAATATTTAATGTCCCACAATAAATAAATAAATAAATAATAATTAAAAGAAAAAAAAAAGATCCATACACAGTATATAACCATATTCGATATGCAGCTGTTATCCGCCGACTACGAGACCCCCAAATTCCAATTATTAAAAAAATCGGAACTAATATTAACTCAAATAATATATAAAATACTAATAAATTAATTACACTAAATAAAAAAATTAATAAAACAATACTTATAAATAATAAAAAATATAAAAAAATAATTTTATACTTAATATCCCAAATTGCACCGATACAAATTAAATATAATATAAACGTAATATAAATTAAAATTAACGAAAATATATCAATATGCATAAAATAAATATTTATAATTAATCCTGTTTTATAATATAATAAACACTTATACAAATATATCAAATATGTACAATAAATAATACCACATATACAAATACCTAACGAAAATAATTTTACATATAATAATAAACTCATTTTTTTTCCTTTGGTAAGAATTGAACTTACATCAATGAATCCGCAAATCATTATTTTACCAATTAAACTACAAAAAGAAAAAATTATATACAACTTATTAACACATATAATATTATATATATATTATTATAAGCTTATTTTTCATAATTTTATATATAATTTTTTAAATTTTTTTCCAATTTCGACCGGATTTGAACCGATAAATATAACTTAGAAGGTTATTGTTTTACCAATTAAACTACGAAAAAAATATAAACAAAAATAATAATGGGGATAGGATTTGAACCCATGAACTCTCACGAGAATAAATTTACAATCTACCGCTTTTAACCACTCAGCCACCCCATTACCTTAAATTTAAAAAAAAAACTAACAGTAGGATTCGAACCTACGCTCATACAGTCAAAGTGTATTGCCTTACCACTTGGCTATGTTTTAATTTTATTTTTTTTTATAAAAAAAAAAATTAACAAATTTATTTCTAATCTTATAAAAACTCTTCTTAAAAAAAAAACACTCAATTAAAAAAATAAAAAATATAAAACACACTATACAAAAATTATATCTTATAAATATTAATATAACAAATACATTATTCATAAAATAAATAACAGTATAATTAACATTATAATAATATCCCTTATAATCTACCCAAAATTTTAATAATACACGCATTAAAATTGTATTTATATAACTATAATAATATACAAAATTTATTGTTATCAAAACATTAAAATACATATATACATATATACTAAATATAAAAAATATATAAACATACAATTCCCAATTAACTAAATTATAAAAATATTTATTTGTACATTTATAATACCCAAATTTATCCTTCCACAACTTATCATTAACAATTTTATAAAAAAAAATATATACAAAAATTATATATATACTTATAAATATAAACTTCATTGTTGTAAAATTTTAATACTTAATACGTTAAACCCGCACGAATACCACTTCGCTTAGTAACTTTATTACCAGACCGTAAATAATATCCACGTAAATTTATATAACAATGAATCATTATAAAAATACATACACTTACATATATTAAAAAATCTGCTTCATACAAATCATCACTATCAATATCTAATATTGGAAAAACTTTTCGCATAAATAAGGAACTCAATATTAAAACACAAACATAAAATAAAATTAATCGATATTTATAAATTGATCGACTTTTAAATAAACGCTCTACATACCGCATATCTAAAATTACATATGGCATTATAAATTTATTTTCACGTTTTTCTTTCAAATAAACAATAAACATATAATATTTTTTCAAACGAACTAAATAACTTCTAATACGACGAAAAATTCGACGTCTTAAAATTTTTTTTTTTATTATACGTTTTATCGTAAAAAAAATCGAATAAAGTGTCTTAAAAATTAATTTAAATTTAAATTTCTTCTGTAAATAACGATTAAATTTTTTAAACATTTTTCTTTCATTACGAAAAAATTGTTTTAATTTATATTTAAAACGATCACGATAATACGTAAAAATAAACCGCCCTGGTATTTTATACAAATAATAATTTTTATAATTATAATTATAAACAAACTGATTTTTTCTTAAAATCCAATAATCTAAAAATTTATTATTTCGCGCTTGTGTAATATTATATGGAACACCTCGTCTTTTTATTAATTCCTCATCTTTTAACCATTTACGAATATGATCAACTCGATCATCACGAATATCAGGATTTTGTTCTAATGGATATAAATGATGATACGTTTTTTCAGCCAAATCCTCTCGTTTAAGTTTTAAAACTTTATTTAATTCATTAAAATATCCAATTTTAAAAAATTTTACAATATCATTATAATCCATCTCAATTAATTTCAAAATTGTATAAATTTGTTCCTTTTTTAATTTTCGAAAATCATTATTAATTAATTTTTTCTGATAAAATAATTTTAATTTTTTTAAATTATTTAAATTATATAAATTTGGATAAATTACTGTATCATACAATGGCGTAAAAACATCAAAATCATCTCGTAATAATAACTTAGTTTTAAATGACTTATTATTTAAAACTAATTTTTTAATATATCTATCAAATCTTTTCTTTAAACGCATTATCGCCTCTTCTCGCGGTAAAACACCCATCTCCATATCATAATCACGTCTCATTTCAAATTCTGCAACATCTTTTTTTTTTTCCTTTACACGTTTTTCTCGCAAAAATTGATTTAATTTTTTTTTATTAATTTCATCAATTTTATTATATAATAAATTTAACTTATATCCATATTTTCCATAATTATAAATTTCTTTACTTAATATCAACCATAATTTATCTTTATCAATTTCAGATAAATTTTTATTAAAAATTAAACTAATTACAAAATGTTTTAATGGTACTTCATTTTTAAAACATAAAGTATCTAATACCTCAAAATCATCAATAAATTTTTTAAAATCAATATTATTTATAAGTTTATCAACATTAACATAAATTATTTTATCAGGAAAAAAAAACTTTTTAATTAAAAAATTTTTCATCTTTAAAACATATATATTAATAAATTTACTAATTTTACAAACTAATATTTCATTTATATAATTAAAATAATACAAAAAATAACTAAAATTAAATTTATTATATATAAATTTATAAATAATACTTAAAAATTGATAATACATTTTTACGATTATTTTTATTTTACAAACTACTAAAATTAAAATTTTTTTTATTAATACTATTAAAAAATTAAATACATTTAAACCAATTTTTATTATAAAATTTAAAATTATATTTAATAAATATTGTTCATTAAAACTTTTTTCTTTATCAATATCACTAAAATTATTATTATCAATCTTTAAATATATATTTTCATAATATAAATTTTTTAACTTTAAATAATTTAAAAAACTTTTTTTTAAAAAATTAAACTTTTTAAAAAATGTAAAATATGAAAGTTTCAATTTTGCATAAATTTTAACAAATTCATTATTCTTTAAATTTTTTTTAAAAAAAAAATAATTTTTTACACGATATTTATATCGTGTATATAAACTTCTCCAAAATGTTGCACGCGATAAATTATCATATTGATCCCCCATTCGATAACTAAAAAGTGGATTAAACTTATTATCACCCAATTCAATATCAATACTACTAAATCCAATAAATTTCTTATTAAATCTATTTTGTTTTAAAAAAAACTCATCATATAATAAATCAAAACGATTTGGCATTTTATATGAAACTAATTGTATTTTTTTACGTTTTTGTTTTCTATTTCTATTAAAACCAAAACCAACCGGATATGTAGTTTGTTTATATTTAAAAGGTTGAACAGTATTTGAATATTTAAAATATCGCCGCGCATATTTATGTACATTTTTTCGAAGAAATAATGAATGTGATCTTAAAAATCGTTTAAATCTTTTATTTTTATAAAATAATTCTTTAAATAATATATTATCATTCCTAATTATTTTATATAATAAATCACTTACATACTGTAATTTTTTAATATTATTTCGATATAAATATGACATCATAAAATAATTCTTAAACCGATATGGTTCAATATTTTTTTTAAAAAAATTATTATATATATAATAATTTAAATCATTATACAAAAATAAAATATAATTTTTTTTTTCATTATTATTAAATTTATTTAACTTTGAAATCTTATTTAAATAATCAAATAATATATAATTTAAATTATTAAAATATTTATACTCATAACTTTTTCTTAATTCATATTCATAATTATGTAAATCATCAAATATCATTTTAATAAATGAATCCCGATAATATTTTTCATACCATGAAAAAAATTTATTATAATCCATTACATAATAATTTATATTTTCAAATTTAAAAAAACTTTCCAATTTATATAATAAATCATAAAATTGATAATATTTATATAAATTACCATAATATAAAAAATCTAAAATTTTATAATGTAATTTTGAATCTATATTTTTTCTTTTACTAAAATATAAATATTTATGTAACATTTTTTTTAATAACCATTTTCTTCGTTTTTTATAAATTTTATTTAAGTTTTGCAAATATATTAATTCTAATGGTTTAGTTAATACTATTTTTTTTACAATTACATTTTTTACTAAATCTTTAAAAAATTTATTTTTTTCAAAAAAAGTATTATCATAACAATCTCTAATATATAATGGTAAATCTTCATATTTTATTTTAAAAAATTTATTTACTTTAATTTTCTTATTAATTATTTGATAAATTTCACTATTAATCAATGGACTTATATCTTTCAAAAAATTATTACTATAATAAAAACTTTTTGAAAAAATAGGTACAAATCTATATGGTTTAACTCGTCGGGCAGTAAAATAATATCGATCATATCCCGGATCCCACTCTATATCTAAATTATAAAGACCCCAACCAAACAACCTATTTTGACGATTAAATTTATAATTTGGAAATAAAGTATAATAAGCATTAAAATTACGATTATAAACATATTCGTGCAACTTTCTTAAATTAAACAATAAATTAAATTCATTAAGTACATTAAATATACGATTATAATCATGTTGTAAATAATTTGGAGTATTTTTATTTATCAATATTTTTTTATATTTATTTAACATTTCTAAATATTTATATTTAAAAAAATTATCATAATAAAACATTTTTTTATTAAACGCATTACGAATCTTAAAATAACCCCAACGATACTCATCAATTTCAAGATTATAAAAATCCTTACGAAGCCATTTAAACCAAAGTTGTAATCGATTAACCTCATAATCACGATCATACCGATGTTGATCTGGATAAATAAAAACAAAAAAACCACTTGGATTACGTCTATTTTTTTCATTAAATCCTGGCATAATAGTATGAGTAATTTTATTAGCATAACGATCTAAAGTTAAAAACGGCAAAATAAAATCATTATAATTATATACATACTGTAATTTATGAATATATTTTTTATATTTATATAAACTATATATAATATATAAAATTTCATTCGGTACATATAATTTATCATTATATAAAAGATATCCACCATCAATTAATAAATAATTAACAGGTTCTTCTAAAAATACTTGATTATCAAGCACATTTCTTAATTGCATTATAACCACATCTGGATACCACCATAATATAATTTCAAATTGAAAAAAATAAATAAATAAAACACCTATTAAAAAAAAAAAAAAAAATAAATAAATAATTTTTATAATTTTATAAAAATTAATTTTATTATAATTTAAATTATATGTATATAAATTCCTTAAAACTAATTTACTACGATTACTATTACTATTACTATTATTTTTTTTATTTAATCCAATATAATTTATAATATTAGTACAAAAACTTAAATAAAAAATATTATATCTTAAATTAAATTTATTATTATTCATTATTTTCTATAAATATTTATCCAAAAATAATCTTCAATTTTACTAAAATATGGCAAAACCACTAAAAAATAAATATAATAATTTACTACACAAAGTTGACTAATAAATATATACGGTTCTTCAGCTGGTTTACTTCCTACCCATCCTAATAACAAACAAATAAAAACTAAATACCAAAAAAAATATCGTAATAAACACCTAAATAACAATGAACTAACTTCAAATTCAATTATAAAAGGAATAACAAATAAAACACCAATTCCCATTAACATAAATATAACACCACTCATTTTATCCGGAATCGCACGTAAAATTGCATAAAAAAATAAAAAATACCATTCCGGTACAATATGCGTTGGTGTTACTAATATATTTGCCATTATATAATTATCATAATGACCTAAATAATTCGGAAAAAAAAAAACAATAAAACCATATAAAATAAAAAAAATACTCAAACCAAATAAATCTTTATATATATAATAAGGATAAAATAATATATAATCTATATATTTAAATTCAATACCTATCGGATTACTTGAACCAATTTCATGCAAAAAAATTAAATGTAAAACAACACATAATACTATTATAAATGGAAAAAAATAATGTAAACTAAAAAATCGATGTAATGTAACATTATCAACCGAATAACTACCCCATAACCAAATTACTAAACTATCACCTATATATGGAACTACCGATACTAAATTTGTAATCACTGTAGCTGCCCAATAACTCATTTGACCCCATGGTAAAACATAACCTAAAAACGCAGTAATTACTAATAATATATAAATAATTAAACCACTATACCATATATAAATTCGTGGATACAAATATGATCCAAAATATAAATTTCTAAATATATGAACATATATAACTAAAAAAAAAAATGATGCACCATTTGCATGCAAATACCGTAAAATCCACCCATATGATACTTCCCGCATTATATATTCAACACTTAAAAATGCCGATACACTATCTGAAATATAATACATAACTAAAAAAATACCTGTTATTATTTGAAATATTAAACAAAATAATGCATAAATACCAAAATTCCATAAATATGATAAATTTATTGCTACAGGATAAAAAAAAAAAAAATTATACAAAATCTTTAATTTTAATTTTTCTATATTTCGCATAAATATAAACAACAAAATAAAATAAATATTATTTTTTATTCATAAATACCCCTTATGAGATTTGAACCCATCTTTTCACACTGAAAATGTACTGTCCTAACCAAATAGACGAAAGGGCAAAAAATTATATCTAGAAGACTGGATTTGAACCAATATCAATTAATCCCAAATCAATCATGTTACCAATTACACCACTTCTATTTTATATCGCTTTGGTAAATAAAGGGACTCGAACCCTTATCTCTAAAATCACAACCTAGTATTTTAAACCATTTAAACTATATTTATACTATTACTAAATATCGGGAGATAGAATCGAACCATCATCCTAAGCTTTTCAAGCTTATACTCTAACCATTGAGCTATCCCAAAAAATTAATACCGATGAAATCGTACCCGTTTACAAACACGATTAAAAAAAAATGAATCATATTTTTTATCTAATTTTAAATAATTAAAATGTGAACCCCAATAAGGTGAACCTATAAAACCAAAATCAGGAATTAAATAATTATAATGATATAATCGTGAACTATATAAATTATGTTGTTTATTAATATTCCAACGATAAACTCGTTTTTCTTTTGGTTTACTCATTCGTTTTAATAAAATTGGATCTTCAATTTTCATTTTTTTCTTATCAAATTTTATTTCATTATGTTCAACCGCATACATTTCTTTAATTAATTCACTTCGATATTTTCGTAAACTCTTAAGTAATTTTTGTTTTTTTGATAATACACGACTTGAATAATATTTCTTTTTAGTCTTAATTAAATTAAACTCAAATCTACTCTTTAAATTATCAAAACTATTAAAATCATAATATTCTAAACCACGAAATAATTCATATTTATATAAATCTATAAAATATAATTCATCATAACCATATCGTTTTTTTGGAATACTACTATATTTTCGACCAACCGAACTTTTATTTCTAAGTTTTTGTCTTTTTAACAAATCTTCTAATACTCTATATTTTTTACTATCAGTTATTCGCCAATCACGACAATAAAATTCTATAAAATTTTCATTTGTAACTACATAATTTCCCCATAAATCTGTACGTAATTTATTAAACATATTTTGATAATACATAAACCTCCACATATATGCAACCATTGGATCAATATCATAATTCAATATTAAATTATAATATGCACGTTCAAAACCTTTTATATCATATTGATATAAATATCGTTTTATAAAACCATATTGTTCAAAATATAAAAATGTAAAAATCATATAATAATAATAAAAAAATGAAGAATTATTTAAAATTATTAATGATTCTAATGACTTAAAAATACGTTTATCAAAATTTAATTCACCCAATTGTTTAATTAATAATTCTACTATAAAATTCACATTCCCAAAAAACTTATTAATCATAAATAAATCAGAAAATTTATATGAATAATAATATATATACTTTAATAATTCAGGATAATAAACACTAAACCAACTTAATGTCATTTGATCCTGTAAAAAATAACGTTTAACACGGTATAATTGACCTTTAGTATTATATATATAAAATGGATCAATAAATTTATAATAAAAATTTATATATGTTGTTATAAAATTATATAAATAATCTATATTTTTATCCCATAACATACTAAATAAAATTTCAATTGAATTAATAGTACCTGCAAAAAACCATAAAATTATTAAAATACCAATAAATAAATATCTACAATACCAAATATATAAACTTATTTTTAATGGATATAAAAAAATAATTAATAATATAAACAAAATAATACTATAAAAAAAAAATATCGAACGATATGAAATATTTATATATAAAACTTTTTCTAAAAAAAATACTATATTATCATAATTTAAAAAAATTACAACACATATTACATATAATATTAAAATTTTAAAAAAACATAAACTAATAAACTTAAATAAAAAAAAAATAAAATCTTTAACTCTTTTATAATTTTTTTTATAAATAGTTAAACAAAAACTACATATAACTAACAACCGATGATATAAAAATTTAACATATAATTTAATACATATAACACGAATTAATTCAAAAATACTAACATATAAAAATATTATCCAATATAAAATATCTAAAATATAATATTTTTCTAATAAATTAATAAATGTTTGAATAAAATTATGTAATATTATATAACTTTTAATTATACTTAATTTTAAAAATATTAAACCAATATATAAACTATAAAAAAATATAAACAATATAACTTCAATAATTAAAAATAAACTTTTAAAAAATAACTTTATAAAATAATAAATAGGATAAAATACTCCAATATATACATATTTAAAAAATAAAACAATTATTAATTTTATTAAATCTTTTACAAAATCAAACATTATAAACCAAAAAAAAAAATCAATACTCTTATAAGTAAACACATATGATAATAAATTCTTTTTTAATAAATACCTATTATCTAACTCATTTAAATAACCATTCAATCCAAATGATTTTACAGCAGAATCAGCCCAAAAAGTTCCTCTATTAGTAAAATAATCATATTCTGTATAATTTATAAAATTTAAATCATTTTCAACTAATTTAAATCCAAAATCCTCAAATATCTCTCCATATCGTTCTATAAATTTTTGATAATATTTACTTTTTGAAAATAATTGTATAAAATAATAAATATCAAAAACTTTTTTTATAAGATAAAAAA
>Ga0209061_1002797_pt1 | contig 20669 bp, 18 predicted proteins | sample Coa_R1_10_FD_187157 | JGI IMG/M metagenome (GOLD analysis project Ga0209061, IMG submission 187157) | Surface soil microbial communities from Centralia Pennsylvania, which are recovering from an underground coalmine fire - Coalmine... | ecosystem: Environmental > Terrestrial > Soil >...
GACAGCGCCTGGGTCACATCGTCCGCCGATCGTGCTGGCCTCGGCCTCGCCGCGACGACGCGAGCTGCTTGCCGCGCTGGATGTGCCGTTCGTCGTCCGGCCGGCGAACGTCGATGAAACACCACCTGCAGGGCTCGATCCCGCAGGCGTTGCGCTGGCGATCGCGCGGCGCAAGGCGGCCGCAGCGAGCGCGTCTGCCGGAGGTCAACTCGTGCTCGCCGCGGATACCGTCGTGGCGCTCGAGGGCTGCCTGCTTGGTAAGCCCGCCGACGCAGCCGAAGCGCGGGCGATGCTCGAACGTCTCTCGGGGCGCACGCACGATGTCTACACTGCGATAGTGCTGGTTCTAGATGACCAGCGCTGCGAAGCCGTACCGCTCACCCGCGTATCGATGCGCCAGCTGAGCGCAAGCGAGATCGCGGCCTCGATCGCGGCCGGCACCCCATTCGACAAGGCGGGAGGCTACGCGATCCAGGACCCGCTGCTCGCCCCCGTGGCACGCTGGGAGGGTTGCTACTGCAACGTAGTCGGGCTGCCGCTCTGGTCAACCTGGCAGTGTCTCCGCACGCTCCTGCCGGATGCAACGCCGCGCCCGCCGGATACCGCTTTCGAGCGCTGCGCTGCCTGCCCATTACGACAGCGGATATAAGCAGAGACGCTTCGTTAGCAAGATGCTTCAACTCGTCGCTGGACGATGATACCCTCTGGCCGACCTTTCAACAGGGAGGCCGTCATGGCCTGGCTGAATGCCCTGCTCCCCCACAAAGCGCGCACGCTCGGCGCGACGCTTGCCGCCTTCATGCTCGTGTTCGCGCTGAGCGTCGCGCCGGTTGCGTCCCCTCACACGCGTGCGCAGGATGACAGCACCCACCTCACGGTTATCCAGGCTCAGTACCACATTTTGCTCACAAGCTACTGGGAACCACTCGACCCCGCCGACCTGCTGAACGCGGCCTGGACCGGGGCCACCAGTTATCTGACCAGGAACAACGTGCCCTTCTCGACCCCGGCGCCAGCCATCTCCGGCGATGAAAACCAGGCCTTCGCGACTTTTGCCGCGGCCTGGCGAGCGCTCGTTGCCGAAACCGCCGGCAAAGCCGATCCGCAAATGCTCGCCTTTGTCGCCGATGCGGCAATGGGCATCTCCTTGGAGGACGATCACACCGGCTTCCTCCCGCCCGACGTGTACAAGCGCGTCCAGCAAGAGCTTGGCGGGAGCGATACACCATCGATCGGGATCGGTATCGTCGGCAACCAGAACCCACCGCACCTCATCACCGACGTTGCGCCCGGAGGCCCGGCAGAGAAGGCCGGTATCCATCCCGGCGATACGATCATCGCGGTCGATGGCCAGGACGTGACCAACCTGGGTGGCAGCGACTATGGATCGCTGCTACGCAAGCCGGCCGGCACCACGCTCTCGCTCACCGTACAGCGTCCGAACGCCGGGCAGCTGACGTTGCAGGTCACGATCGGGCCGTACCGCTTCCCGATCTTCAGCAGCGCGGTGCTACCGGGTGGTATTGGCTACATGAAGCTGCGCAGTTTTGTCACGCCCTGGTCGCCACTCGCCGACGGGAAGACGTTGCCGGAAGAGCTAGACGACGCGCTGGCGAAGTTCGAGCAGGCCGGCGTGACGATGTGGATCCTCGATCTGCGCGACAACAGCGGCGGCTCGGTGGCGGCGAACCAGGCGGTGATCGGGCGCTTCCTCGCCGACGGGCGCACCGCCGTGGCTTTCGACGCCCGCGGCGACCGCTCCGAATCGCTGGTCGATGGCCATCCGTTCCCGGCACAGCGGCCGCTGGCCGTGCTCATCAACAACAACTCCGCTTCCTCATCCGAGATCACGGCGTCGGCGCTGCACGACTACGGTCGCGCCATTCTCGTCGGTAGTACGTCGGCTGGTGCGCTCGCGACATCCGAGATCTTCCCACTGCCCGAAGGGGCGGCGGTGGAAGTGAACGTCGCGCCAACGGTAGCAGGCAAAACCGAAGCGCAGATCGATATTGTTGGCGTGCCGGTGGATATCGAGGCGCCCGCTCCCAATGCGGAGCAGCTAGCAGCAGGCAAACAGGCCGATCCGGCGGTCGTCGCGGCGGTGAAGGGGCTCCAGGGCCGGCAGGTAGCGCCACAGCCGGCGCCGGATGACGGCACGCTACCTCAAGATCAGCTCCGCGCGCTGCTCGCACCGTACCAGGTAACAGCCGACCAGGTACCGCTCGCACCGGAGATCTCGGTCGAGAAGCTGCTGGGCACCTACACGATCAACACGGATAACGAATGGGTCAATTACGAAGCGCCCGCGGCTGATGCCTACGCCGCGCGGCAGCTGCCGCGGCAGCGCGGCTGGCTGGGCGCTGTGTTCCAGTTCTTCGGTGAAAACCCCACAGGCGCCGATATCCAGACGCAGATCGACCTCTACGCCACGGCCGATGGCGCGGCAGCCGCGCTGGCCTCCAACGATGTGCCCGCGTTGCAGGATGCCGTGCCGGCGCCGATCCAGCTCGGCGATGGCACCGTGGCGTACCACGGCAAGTGGCTGGCAACCGGGCTGTACGCGCTCACCTGGCGGCACGGACGCGTGCTGTTCACCGTCGCGCTGAGCACGGTGCCCGGCGAGGAAACGCTCGATCCGCTGGTGCAATTGGCACAGACGATCGATGCGCTCTGGCAGGCGAATCCTCTGCCGTAGAATGGCGGCGTGGATGCTACTGAACGAGCTGTAGCAAAACCGGGCGAGCAGGGGGAAGCGTACGCGCAAAGCGCCCCCTTGCTCGCCTTTCCTGGTGCGACGCCGCCAGCGCAGGCCATTGCCGAAGTCTTAAACGAGTACTTCGCCCAGCGCGCGCCGGGCATCCGCGTCGTTACCTGCGAGCGCATTCCCGGCGGCTACGAAACGTTCATCTACCATTTGCAACTGCAGGGCCGCGGCACACTCCCCGTGGCACAGCCGCTGATCCTGCGGCTCTACCAGGGGCCGGGGATGGCAGCGCGCTCGGCGTGGGAAGCGGCGGCGATCGCGCGAGCGCGCGCGGCCGGCATCCCGGCGCCAGCTGTCCATCTATACGAGCAGGACGCGACCATCCTCGGCGCGCCATTTTTGCTGCTCGACCACGCGCGCGGCGAGCGAATGGATGCCGCGGCGGCGCACGCATCGCCGCTGGCCGTGGCGCGCATGCTGCGCGATTTCGCCCGCGTGCAGACCGCGATCCACCGCATCGACTGGCCCGAGGGTCGCGCCCTTGCCCCCGGACACAGCGGCAGCAATGATCTCGGCCCGTTTGTCTGGGCGCCCGATCGCCTCGCCCAGGCGCGACGTGCGCTGCTAGCCCGGCGGTTGGAGGTGCTGCTGCCGATCGTGGACTGGCTCGAGGAGCGGGAAGCGGCTGTGCGAGGACCGGAGGTCTTCATCCACGGCGATTACCACCCGTACAACGTCTTCGTGGCTGGCGGCCGGGTGAGCGACGTGATCGACTGGGGCGCCGGTGGCTTCGCGGGCGTCCACGAGGATATCGGCTGGACAAGCCTGCTACTGGCGACGGCCACCGCTGCCGAGCCAGCCGCAGATCGCGGCCTCGCGGCGGTGCGGACGCTAGGGCGGCGCGTCTATCTGGCCGCAATCTGGGAGGCGTGCCGCATCGGCCGAACGCGGCTGCGCTACGGCGAGGTATACGCCGCGCTGCGCTGGCTGCTGCTCTTTCTGCCCTCTGCGCTGCCCGACGCTGGTCCGCCGGTACTCAATCCAGACGCGCGTGCCTTCGCTACACCACTGTATGTGCGGCGCGTGCTGGCCTTCGTCAATCGGCGCACGCGGCTACGCCTCGATCTGAGGAGCAGAGGTCTGCCGCCCGCGCGCCGCAACCGCACCTGAGCACAGGAGCGAGACGATGACCGGGAACGCAACGATCACGCGCTGGAACGCGGACATACCGCCAAGCGAGGCGGCGATCCGACGCATCTACGCCGCTGAGGGACTACAACCACACATCTGGGGTAACAGCCCCGGCGACCGCTACGCTTTTCACGCGCATCCCTACCACAAAGTGCTGTACTGTCTCGAAGGATCGATCCGCTTCGTTCTGGGCGATGGGACCGCGCTCGATCTTGCCCCCGGAGACAGGCTCGATCTGCCGCCGGGCACGGCGCACGCGGCGATCGTCGGGCCGGAAGGTGTGCGCTGCATCGAAGCGCCGCGCTTTTCCACACACGAACGGTAGTAGCCATCCATGAGAGCACGCTACCCCCTCCGCCGTGGCTCTCGACCAGCGCCGTACAAGGCGACAGATGGAGCGGCGCGTGGCCGTACGCAAACCTCCGGGCGACTCCGCCAACCAGAAGCCGCAGCATCACCCGATCGGGTGATGCAATGAGGTAACGGTTTCCCGATGATAGTGTCATCGGAGGTGGTGCCAGCGTCAGGGTTGGCACCGGGTGAATCCACACAAGACACTGCGTCCGAAAGGAGGTGGTGGCCATGTGTAGGATGAACCCTTCGCCAAACCTTGCACTGCCCCACATCCAGGTCGGAAAGCCCCGGTGAGAGCCGGGGCTTTTCGGCGTCTCTCGGCGTTGAGGGCGCGAAGCAACGCGCGCCTTTCGCCACGCTATGCCGTAGAGAGCATCCCGCGAACGGCCGGCGCACGTCCCCGATCGAGGCGTGGGTGCAGGTCAGCGTAGCGCTATCGTCGCCGCCATCAAGGCCTATGCAGATCTCCAGGGCACCGGCCGCGCATCCCCTTCACGGTCAGCGCCGCGAAAACGGGCTGCAACAGCCTCGCAGATCCGGCGCAGCGGCAAGGATCTCGCAACCGGCCCGGAGGCACGGCACGAACGCGCCAGCAGCAGCGAGTTATGCTCGAACCATGTCAGGCTTCGATAGCAACGCTGGCGCGGCTTTGCCGGACCTGCTCGCGCCCGGACTCGACCTCGTGCTGTGCGGCTGCAACCCTGGCCTCTACTCGGCCGCGGTCGGCCACTATTTCGCTCATCCGGGCAACGCCTTCTGGCGCTTGCTAGCCGAGGCCAGCATCACTCCGCGGTTCTTTCACCCCGAGGAGGACCAGCTGCTGCCCGCACTTGGCATCGGCCTCACCGATGTCGTCGCCCGGTCGAGCGCGGGTATCGATGCTGTGCGCCCGGAAGAGTGGCAGGCGGGAGCGCGCGCTCTCGCCCAGCGCTTGCTGCGTTATCGTCCCGCGGCGGTGTGCTTCGTTGGTGCGGCGGGCTACCGCGCCTTCGCGGGGCGGAGGCACACGCGCTGGGGCCGCCAGCCCGAGGATTGGGAAGGGATCGCCGTGTTTGTCGTGCCGTCGCCGAGCGGTCGCGCCGCGCGGCTGGGCGAGACGCGGCGGGTCGCCTTCGCCGAGGTTGGCACCTGGCTGCGCGAGCGCCGCGCACGTTCTTAATCGAGGTGCAAAACGGCCTTGCCGTCTACCTGCCGTTCCATCAACGCCGTGAAGGCGCGTTCGGCGTTGCGCCAGCTCTCTTCGAGCGCGATCTGTGGATCGAGCTGCCCGCGCGCCACGAGATCGGCGAGCACGCGCAGATCGCGGGAGCCAGACCCCTCGCGCTGCAGCTCGGTGAAGAGCAGGAAGGCGTACATGCGCGCTCCGGGCCGCATGTAGAAGCTGCTGGCGTCGAACGTCACCGGCTCGCGCGAGGAGTTGCCGTAGGACACGATGAGACCGCCCGGGGCAACACTCGTCAACGCCGCGGCGAGCGAACGTCCGCCAACCGATTCGAGGATCAGATCCCAGACGCGATCGATGGGAAAGTCACCGATCACGACTTCATCGGCGCCCAGCTCGTGCAGACCACGCGCCCGCTCTGGCCGGCCGACGATGCCCGTCACGCGCGCACCCGACCGCGCGGCAAGCTGGATCGCAAACCGGCCCACGCCGCCGGCCGCGCCGGTGATGAGCACGCGTCGCTCCAGCAGCATGCCACCAAGCTGCAATGATTTGAGCGCCGTCAAGCCCGCCACGGGCAGGGTCGCGGCGGCGGCGAAGGAGACACCCTCCGGCAGCTCGGCGAGCATATCGACCGGCACAGCCACGCGCTGCGCCCATGCGCCGCTCGGCAACAGCCCCACGACACGCGCACCCTCTTTCGGGCCGCGTCCGTTCGCGGCAGCACGTGCCACCACACCCGCGAGATCCCACCCCGGCCGCGCCCCAGGCTGCGCCTCCAGCAACCGGCGCACCTCGCCGCGATTGAGCGAGATCGCACGCACGTCAACGAGCGCCTCATCGCGCGCCGGCTCTGGTTCCGGCACCTCCGTTAGCGTCGCTTTGAGCGCGTGTCCCGCGGCAACCAGCGCGAGCATCCGCGTCACTCCTGCTATCGTTAGTGTCTGCCAAACGGCGGCACACCCCGCGCTTCAACACGAGGGCAAGCGGTGGAGATCGCCGGTGGCAGGCTGACCACACCCTGACTATGGAAGTGTCAGCAGGTAGCGTCAACCAGAGACGACGGAGGAAAGGAGCGCCGTGCCTTCTCTTCTATCTCTCGGTGTGCGCGATCTCGACCGATCCGAACAGCGCATACGCGTGCACCCGCACGAGCGGCGCATCGTCACCGCTGTCCCGAGGTGCTGGCGGCGCGGTGCGCTCTTCTTCCCCTTCGTCACCGACATCGCGCCAGCGGCGGCGATGGCGATGACGTGACCAGCCGAAACCGAGCGGACCCTCTTCGCGCTCCTCAACGTTGCCGCGGTGGCCGAAGATCGCCAGACCGTCGCAATCGACCTCGGCGCCCCGCGGCACGACGATGCGCACGCTGCCCAGGACGGCAACGGCAACGATCTCGGCGACGGCGCCGTCGAGACGCGCGCTGCGGAGGTCGAGGAGCGAGCTGCCGAGCGCCGAGATCGCGACGATACGGCGTCCGGCGAGCCAGCGTCCCGCCTGCCGCGCCGAGCCGAAGACGGCGAGCACGAAGCGCGTGGATTTGCGGGCGGGCGCGCTCGGCGGCGCGGGGATGGCGAGATCGGCCAGCAGCGCGTTGAGATCGCCGCGCGTGCGCGCCGTGAGCGTCTTGTCGAGCCGTTGCGAGTACTCGTCCAGCGTCAGCCGGCCGTCGATGCACGCCTGGCGCAGGCGCTCGATGGCCTGATCGCGCTCAGCATCGGTGGCCAGCACGTCGAGGTCGCTCATTGCTGCGCTCCTTTCATCGCCATCGCCGGGATTATAGCCCCGCCGACAGACCGAGGGTCAGGTGAGCAGCGCGCGGCCCTGCGCATGGCACGGCGCGGGGATGCCGAGCAGCGCCGCGACCGTCGGCGCGAGATCGATCGCGCGGGCATGCTCCAGTGTGTGCCCCGTGGGCACCCCAGGACCAGCGAGCAGGAACGGCGAACGCAGGTCGCAATCGAAGCGCGGGTCGACGGTATCGGGCAGATAGCCGTGCTGGCCGTACAGCGGCGAGAGCGCGATCACCTCCCCGGGGGTGGGCGCATCGAACTGGTATGGCGGCGCGGCGAAGACGACGACATCGCCAGTCCGACCGGGGAACTGCAGCGAGGCCGTGCCGCCGCTCGTTGGGATCGTCGCCGTTTCTGCGAATGTCTTCACGGCCGCGATGGGCGGTAGTGGCGCATCCTCGTTCAGCGCGCGAAAGGCGCGGACGATGCGATCCTGCACTTCGGCGTAGCGCGCGGGTGGGACGATACCGCCTGGCTCACGCCCGGCGAGGTTGATGTAGACGCTGCAGAAGCCGCCCGCCCAGTAGGCAACCGCCTGGCTCTCGGGCAGCGGCTTTCCGGCGGCGTCGCAGGCGAGCAGGCCGGCGCGTTCAAGAATGAAATTGGCGTTGATCGAGAGCCAGGCCGCGCTGAAGCCGTGATCGGAGGTCACCGCTACCAACGGCTCGGCGCCGTGGATCTCGCGCATTAGCGCGATCAAGTAGCCAAGGTAGCGATCGGTGCGTGCGTAGGCCTCGCGGATCAGCGCGGCGTACTCGCGCGCGCGCGCTGGGTCGAAGCGCGGACAGGCGGGCAACGTCAGACCGAGGAACTGGTGCGAGAATTCGTCGGTCACTGGCGCGGCGGCGACGAGGAGATCGGGCCGCTGCCGTTCGACGATGGCGCGGCTAACCTGCTCGGCGCGCGGGAAGAACATCAGCGCCTGCTCGACGTACGTCTCGACATCGATCAGGCCACACTCCAGCGGTCCGTGGTCGGCGTTCTCGGCCACGGGGAAGGGCGACCGGTTCAGCCACTCTTCCAGGTCGGGCGCGCTCGCCCGCGAACGCGACAGCGTGGTGGCGTACAGCCAGACGCGCGAGAGATCGGGCGCGAGTGCGATCAACTTGAGATGGAAGCCAGCGGTCCGGCCGTCGGCCAGGGCGACGCGCACCTCGGCCCACTCTCCCGGGGCAAGGCGCGCGACGGCCGCGGCGGCATCGCGCTGGGGTGCAACGAGCAGCGTATCGTAGCCGCCGCCCCGCGCTGCGTACGCGAGCAGATAGTACGTGCGCGGCGGGTTTTCGCCCGCGGCGGCGGTGGGCAGATCGAAGCGCGCCTCCTGCGGCGGCAACGCGCTGGCAGGTAGCGTGCGCCATGCGCGTGCGGGTTGGAATTCGAGCTGTTGCGCCAGCAGGCCCAGCCGCCGCGCGAGATCGAGGCGCAGCCCCGCCGGTGGGCTGGTGAACGCTGCTCCACGCACCGCGTAGAAGGCGCGGAAATCGACAACCGGCCCGGCGCAGGTGGCGGGCAGCGTGCCCGGCCACTCGATCTGCGCCACGCGCAGGCCCTGCCGCTCCGCTACCTGGGGCAGCGTCTCGGCGGCGATCAACGTGGCATCGAAACCCGATGCCGGCTGCGTGATCGGCGTGTCGGTGCGGTGGTAGATGTTGTTGATCGCGCCGGTGACGCCCGGCCAGGCGCCGGTGAGCAAGGTAGGCCAGCCCGCGCCGGTGTTCGAGGGCACCGTAGGCAACGCGCCGTGCCGCGCCGTCGTACCGCGCCGCAGCAGCTCGGCCACGACTGGCATCACGCCTTCGACGGCGTACCGCATCATCAGGTCGTGGCGCATGCCGTCGGAGCCAAAGATCAGGGCCGGTGGGCGGCGCGTCGCGCTCATCGTTGCCAGTATAGCCGCCGCGAGGGCGCGCTCGCCGCTGCTCCCGCTACACTGACAACGCACTTCTGCCCGGAGGAACGGATCGTGGCGTTGTCGCAAAGCGAGCGCGAAGCATTTGTCCGTCAGCCGCACACCGCCGTGCTAGCAACGGCCTGGCACAACGGCCGTATCCACGCGGTGCCGGTCTGGTACCGGTACAACGACGGCGTGTTTACCATTCTGACGGAGCGCGGCTCGCAAAAGGCGCGCAACGTCGAGCGAACGGGCCGCGCCACGCTCTGCATCGACGAGCGCGAGGGTACGTACCGCTACGTGACCATCGAAGGGCCAGCGCGCGTGGCTGACACCGTGACATACGAGGAGCGGCTTGCTCTGCACCGCCTCTATCGCGGCGAGGCCGAGGCACGGCGCATCGTCGACGCCGGTGGCCACGAGCGGCTGGTCAAGATCGTGCTCACGCCCGAGCGCTGGCTGGACGGTTAGCGGCACGCCTCGCCCCGGCGCATGACGCGTCCGGCACGCGGACATGCTATTGTGCTTTGCTGAAGCGTGAGCAGGAGCGCCGCGATGTCCGAGTACGCGCCGATCACGATCACCCAGCGCGAGATCCACACCTTCGCCGAAGCGGCGGCACGCTTTTGCGCTACGCTGGACGATGTCGAGCAACGCATGTGGCGGACGCTGCTCCTGCGTGCCGGCGGCAATGATGCGCCGCTCGACGCCGATGGCCTCACCACGGCCTTCGCAGGCATCTGGGAAGACGGGGTGCAGATCGCGCCGCTCTACTCCGGCGCGATGCCGGAAACCGGCCACGTCGATTAAGGTGACCGCGATGCATCTTGCTCGGCAGCATTTCGACCCGGACGCGATCGCCCGCTTCGGCGACAAGCTCGCCGCCTGGGCGGAGACGCTCGACCCCACGAGCCAGGCGATGCTCGTCGACCTGCTCGCGCGTGCGGGCGCCGATGCGCGCGGGGCGCCTCGCGAGCCCGCCGCCAGCCGCGAGGGCGACGATCCGACCAGCGACGAACTCTCGCCGCTCGAAAACCGCGACTTCGCCACCGCCGCGCGCGCAATTCTCGAAGCTGGCGACGTCACGGACGCGGAACGTGGTTGAGGGTTGCGCCATCCAACGAGATGGTCCGCGTGCAGCAACGGCACCGCGCCCCGAAGCGCGGCCGAGAGGCAGATTGATGATGGCGAACGGCGATGCGCCGATCTACACCGTGCGTGGCGAGCGCGTGGCGCTGGGGCCGCCACGGCGCGACCAGATCGACCTCTGGTTGCGCTGGTACAACGACCTTGAAGTCACCCGCACGCTCGGCGCATCGCGTGTTATCACGCGCGAGATGGAGGAGCGCTTCTACGAAGAGGCGACGCAGGAAAAGCAGCAGGGAAAGGCCGTAAGCTTCGCCATCTACGAGCTGGAGACGGGGCGGCCGATCGGTACATGCAGCCTGCGCGAGATCGACCATCAGAACGGCACAGCGACGTTCGGCATCGCCATCGGCGAAAAAGAGTGCTGGAACCGCGGCTACGGCACCGAGGCAACCCGATTGACGCTCGATTACGCGTTCCACGCCCTCGGGCTGCACAATGTGTTGCTGCAGGTCTACGCCAACAACCTGCGCGGAGCGCGCGCCTACGAGAAGGCGGGCTTCCGCGTGATCGGCCGGCGGCGCGGAGCGAGGCGGCTCGGCCAGCGGCGCATGGACGTGATCCTGATGGACGCCGTTGCGGACGATTTCACCAGCCCGGTGCTCGAACGGCTGCTACACGCGCCGCAGGAGCCGCCAGACGGTGGAACAAGCGCCGGACCAGCGTCAGCGCCCGCGCGGGAGGATGGCGCGCAAAGAGACGCGACGCGCTAACCAGATGGAAGAGGCCGCTTATCCTCAGCGCAGATGGCTGGCGGCAATGACGATCGCGAGCACAGCGGCCACGAAGAGCAGAAAGCCGGCGGCGATCGCCGCACCAAGCAGGAAGATCCGTTTCTCGGCGCTGGGTAGATCGCTCTCTTCTTCGGGCGGAAAGTGGAAATCGGCCGCCGAGAGCTGCTCGTAGCGGTCGAGGTCGGCGAGCAACTCGCTGGCAGACTGGTAGCGCTCATCCGGATTACGGCGCATGCACCGCGCCACGATGCCGGCCAGGCCAGGAGGCACATTCACGGGTAGCGCGTCGGCGCGGCCACGCAGATGCTCGCGCATCACGCGCAGCGGATCGTCACCAGGATCGCCGTACGGCGGGCGGCCCTTGAGCATTTCGTAGAGGATGATGCCAAAAGCGTAGATATCGGTGCGGGCGTCGCCGCGTTTGCCCTGGATCTGCTCGGGGGCCATATAGGCAGGCGTGCCGCTGGCGTTGGTCAGCCAGCGCCAGGTCATGCGTCGCGAGCCTTCCATCAGCGCGATGCCGAAGTCGATGATCTTCACCCGGCCGTCGGGCGTGACGATCACGTTCTCGGGCTTGAGGTCGCGATGGTAGATGCGCTGGGCGTGCATATGCTCGAGCCCCTGCGCGATCTGCCGCGCGATCGCCACGGCTTCATCGACGGGGAGGCGGCCCCGCTCGCGGATGATGCGGTGCAGCGGCGTCCCCTCGACGTATTCCAGCACCAGGTAGGGCGCGGAGCGGCTTTCGCCGTCATCGATCGCGCACTGGATGTTCGGGTGATGCAGTTTGCGCGTGATCGCCATTTCACGGCGGAAGTGCTCGAAAACGGTCGGATCGCCGAGCAGCGTTTCATCCGGCCACTTGATCACCACCTCGCGGCCGGTACGTGTATCGCGCGCGAGATACGTGGCGGCGAAACCGCCCTCGCCCAACAACCGCTCGATCTGGTAGTGATCGATCCGTTCGCCAACGGCGTGTGCCACGGGTATCCCCTGCATCGCATTCCAGACAGTTGTATCGTACGACGCAGCGCGACAAAAGACTGTTTGGGCAGCGTTGGAAAACGGATCGGCGACGCAAAGCCCGGCCCACAACGCGGACTCAACGCGCGGGCACATATATCACGGCGGTTGTGTCAGCGAAGGCTTTGTGCCAGCCGGGATCGCCGGCCAGCGCTCGAGCGAGCGGGCTGTGCGGTTTGACGATGACGGCATCGACGCGCCACGCGGCGAGCGTTTGCTCCCAGCCGGCGCGGGCGGCCATGGTGGCGATGTACGTGCCGAAGAGCGCGTCGCCGTACATCTCCTCGCGACCGTCGATAAAGACGTTAGGGCGCGGGTAGAGCGCGTCGTCGAGATAACCGCCCCAGTTGTACTCGTTGAAGAGGCGCGCTCCGGGGAGGTCATCGCGCAGCCAGGCGGCGGCGGCCACCGGATATCCGCCTCGGGTGGCATCCGGAACGCGGCGGAACTGCCCCGGTGCGAAGCGGAGCAGGGCAAGGGCAGCGATCAACCCCGCCGCGATGCTCAGCGCGCCGAGGTGACGTGTCCGCGGCGTCTCTTCCTCAGCGGTGGCGGCGGAGCGCATCCCAGCGGCCAGCCAGACGTAGGCGAGGGCGGCGCTGATGCCGAACAACGGCATGTAGCGCCCCGAACGCGCCGCCGGCACGGCGAACGCCAGCGCCAGCACGCCGGGCCAGAGCGTGCGCCGTCGCATCATGCCAAAGAGGGTGAACGCCAGCAGCGCTGCGCCACCGAGGTACAGCGCCGCATCGTAGCCGGAGAAGGGTAGCGGCTCCCACTCCTGGATGTACCGCAGACGCAGCGCGTGAGGTTGGATGTACCGCAGCACAAAGAGGAACAGCGCCGGACCGCGTGGGTTGACGTTCAACGCCAGCGCCGAGAGGGCGCCGACCATCAGCACGTGTTGCAGCCGCGCCCGCTCTTCGGCGCGTGCCGCGCCCCCCGCGTGCAGCCAGACGATGGTGCGATGCACGGCGTATAGAGCCAGCATCAGTCCGCCTGCCAGCGCTAGCAGATTGAGGTTGATCGCCAGCACGAACAGCAGCGGCAGATGCCACAGACGACGCCGCGCCCCGGCGTCGTGGGCGGCCAGCTCGTGCAGCAGCGCCAGGAGCAGGACGAAGACCCAGACCTGCGGCCGCACCGCCACGGCAACGGCGATATAGAAGAACGCGATCGCTACGCCCGTGGTCGCGGAGCGGCGCGTGGCGCCGTACAGGCGTGCCGCCTGCCAGAGCAGGGCGCAACCGGCGCCCAGCATCAGAACCGTCAGTGCGAGCGCAAGGGCGTAGCCACCAAGCCTGTTGGCAGCGGCGAAGGCCAGCTCGGCGAGCCACTCGTGCGCCACCCAGGACTGTCCGCCATGCGTGATCGAGAATGGATCGACGTGCGGCACGCGGCCATGGTCGAGCATCCAGCGACCAGCAGCGAGATGCCACCAGTAATCGGGATCAACGGCCTTGCCGCAGAGCAGCCGCAGCGCGGCAATGGTAACGATGGCCGCGGTGAAAGGCGGCCAGAGCAGCCCCTGTGCGCCCACCAGGCGGCGAACGACGGCCCATCTGCGCCGCGGTAACGCGATCTCCACACCGCAGCTATCGGTCTGCAGACGGGCGTTTGCAGAACAGTTGGGTAACGGTTCGGTATCGGCACGCGCCGGGCGACCGTGGCGTCGTGGCGAGAGGCGGTGCGCCGGTCGATTACTTCGGAGGAGAGCCGCCAGGCATCGAGGTGGAGACGATGGCGAACGCGGCCGTGCTGGTGCGCCTGCGGCGCACGCAAGCGCGATCGCTGCCGCTGAGCGTGGTAGCGCCAGTGTGCGCGGTGTTGCTCGCGGTAGCGCTGCCGTTATTTTTGCGGCTGCACGTGCCGATCGATTTTTACGACGAAGGGGTAATCCTGCAGGGAGCCGAACGGATCGCACGCGGTGGACTACCGTACCGCGACTTTCAGACGGTTTACGCACCCGGGCAGTTCTACGTTGTGGCAGCGGCGTTCCGTGTCTTCGGCACGACCACGCTGACCGAGCGGCTAGTCGATTGGGCGGAGCGCATCGCCCTAGCGCTTGCGCTCTACGCCTGCTGCCGCTGCTTCGCCTCACGGCGCTTCGCCGCCGTCGCGGCAGGTATCATTGCGGCCGGCATGACGTACTATGGCAATTTCGGCTACCCGGCGTTCCCCGCCCTCGCCGCCGCGTTCTGGTGCGGAGCGCTGCTCTGCCATGGAGGCGGATGCCGCTCAAGCCAGTACTCGGCGGCAGCGGGCATCTGCGCCGGTCTGACGGCCCTGATCCGCCTCGACTTTGGCGTCTATCTGCTGCTGGCAGCGGGAGTGACGCTGCTGGCCAGCGTGTTCGCCCGCAGGCAGGAAGGCCGCCGCATCTTCGCGCCGGTGGTTGCTTTCGGCGCTGCCGCCGCCACGACCGCCGGGACGCCGTTCGTTTTGCTGCTACGCGCCGTGCCTATCCACCTGGTCTGGCAGGAGCTGGTGGTTTTTCCCGTCACCACGCTGCACGCCGAGCGTGCGCTGCCGTATCCGACGCCGCTAAGCGATCTGCGCGCGCTGCTCGCGGGTCATCTTCTCCCGACGCTGCACGCGCAACTGCTGCATCTGCTGTTCTACGGGTCGCTGGCGTTGCTGGCTGGCGAGGCGTGGTCGTTGGTGCGGGACCGTGCCAGCGCAGATGATATCTCTCAGCGGATGCGACTCTTTTGCATGGTCTTCGGCCTTGCGCTCGTGGCGCAGGCGCTGAGCCGCTTCGACGAAGCGCACCTGCTACCGATGGCCCTGTGCGCGGCAGTGCTGCTGGCAGGTTGGCTCGAACGTCACCGGCCGTGGCGTCGTGGCACGCGTCTGCGCGCCCCCATCCTGTTGGGGCTAACCTGGACGGTGATGCTCTGGCTCGTGCTAACGCTGGCGGGCATAAGCTTCGCGGTGCGCGATGCGCCGCCATGGCGGTGCCTCTCGACGATCACGCGGGCAAGCTGCGCCTGGCTGCTCCCCGAACAACAAGAGGCGCTGCTCTACATTCAACGCGCCACACCGCCCACTGCTCCGATCTTCGTCACCAACCAGCGCAACGATCTGGGCGCCAACAGCGACGCCACGTTCAGTTTCCTTGCCGCCCGGCCGTTTGCCGGCTCCTATAGCCACTTTGAACCCGGCATTTCGACGACGGCCCCCGTGCAACGCGCGGAGATCGCCGCGATCGAAGCGGCGCACGTCCAGACGATCGTGCGCGTGAACGTGACCCAAAAACCGGAGCCAAACGGGAGCTTTCGTTCGAGCGGGATAACGCTGCTCGATGACTACATCGCGGCGCGCTACCGGCCTGTCTACGCTAACGACGTCTACACGGTGCTGCGACGCGATGACGCGCTGTTCCGCTGAGCGGCAGCCTTTCGCTCTGGCCAGACTTGCGGTCTCCCCCGGCTTGCTGCCACTCTTGAAACTCAGAAGCTGGGAGAAGCGCATGACCGCCACGGAAACATCCGCCGGCCCCGATCTCGCCGCACGGCTCGCCTCCTACCTGCGATCGCGCCTGCCCGCCGCGGGTGATCTACGCATCGAGAGGCTCACGCGCATTCCGGGCGGCGCCTCGCGCGAAACGTGGTCGTTCGATGCCGTCTGGCATGAGGACGGCACGGAGCGGCGCCAGGGCTTCATCCTGCGCCGCGACCCCGTTGCGGGGTTGCTGGAATCGGATCGGCGGCTGGAGTACCGTGCGTACGCCGCATTCGCCAGCACGGCAGTGCCGGTGCCGCGCATCTACTGGCTCGAAGAGGCAGAAGGCGGGCCGCTGGAACGGCCATTTTTCATCATGGAACGGCTCGATGGCTGCCAGTCCGACGGGCAGGCGCTGGCGATGCGCCCGAACGATGAGAACAAAGCGCGCATCGCCCGGCGTTTCATCGAGATTCTGGCCACAATCCACAGCGCCGATCCGGTCGCGCTCGGCCTCGGCGACCTCAACAGCGATGGTTTTCCCGCGCCAGAAGCGTGTGCGCTACGCGAGCTGCGCCACTGGACCGCGATCATCGACGCACAGGCAACCGAGCCGCTGCCCGTGATCCGCCTGGCGATCGGCTGGCTGCGCGCGCACCTGCCCCCGCCAGCGCAAAAGATCGTGGTCTGCCATGGCGATTACCGGGCTGGCAACTTTCTCTACGACGAGCGCGATATCCGCGCCGTGCTCGATTGGGAGATGGTGCACCTCGGCGATCCGATCGAAGACTTCGCCTGGATGTGCCTGGAGAACTGGCGCTACGGCGAGCACTACGCGACAGGACAACGTCGTCCCGACGCGCCGATCGGTGGTCTGCTGCCGTTCGATGAAGCGCAAACTCTGTATCAGGCGGCTTCGGGGCTGCGGATCGACCCCGAAGCGTTGCGCTGGTGGACGATCTTCGCACACGTGAAGGCGCTCGGTATCTGGGTAACCGGCGGACGCTCGTTCCGCGATGGGCGCACGCACGACCCGCTGATGGCTCTGATCCCCCGCCTGCTCAACTGGCTGCAGGATACCTGCATCCTCGAGCTGCTCGGCTGGTAGCGCTGCCAGCTTCGCCTCTAGCCAGTGCGGCGGGCGCGTCTTCTGCGCCCAGATTCTTGATCTAGTTGATTGATTTCATCTACTATTGCGGGGAATTGATGCGCGCCGTGAGCGGCGTAGCGAACAGGATGGCACCCCATGGCCGAGATGCCTTCCCTCGATCTCGTGCTGCGGCGCAACTCGATCGAGCGGCTCAAGCGGGAGAAGTTCCCTCTGGCGGTGATGGACGAGCTGCCGGAGCTGATCGCACGCGGGTACGAGGCGATCTCCGAGGAAGACATCGTGCGCTTCCAGTGGTATGGCCTCTACCACGACAAGCCGAAGGTTGGCTACTTCATGATGCGGATCAAGCTGCCGAGCGGCATCCTCGCGCCGCATCAACTGCGCGCCATCGGCGAGCTCTCGCGCCGTTTCGGGCGCAACGAGGGCGAGCTGACCACGCGCCAGAACATCCAGCTACACTGGATCCGGCTGGAGCACCTGCCCGACATCTTCCCCGCCCTGAGCGCGGCCGGCCTCACCACGCTTGGTGGCTGTGGCGATTGCGTGCGCAATATCACCGGCTGCCCGGTCGCCGGTCTCGATCCGGATGAGATCTTCGATTGCACCGGTCTGATCCGCGAGGCGGCGGCGTTCTTCTACGGCAACCCCGAGTACTCCGACCTGCCACGCAAGCATAAGATCACGATCAGCACCTGCGCGTATCAGTGCAACGCGCCGGCGATCAACTGCATCGCGCTGATCGGCACGATCAAGGATGGCCGCCGTGGCTACGCGGTGCGCGTGGGTGGCGGTCTTTCAACCGTTCCCCGCATCGCTCAGCCGCTGGGCGTCTTCGTGCCTGAGGAGCAAGCGCTCGAAACGTTGCGCGCGATCCTCGATGCGTGGCGCACGAACCTCAAATATCGCCTCTCACGGGTCAAAGCCCGGCTCAAGTTCATGGTGGACGATTACGGCCCCGATGGTTTCCGCGCCGAGATCGAGCGCTTCCTCGGTCGCCCGCTGGACGACCTCGCCGAGCATCCGCGTCCCATCGGCGAGACCGATCATCTGGGCATCCACCCGCAGAAGCAGCCGGGGTTGTTCTACATCGGCTTTCCGGTCTACCTGGGGCGGATCAGCGGCGATCAGATGGTGCGTCTCGCCGCGATCGCGGAGGCGTTCGGCGGCGATATCCGTCTGACGCGGCAGCAGAACTTCATCCTGACCGGCGTGCCAGAGGCAGAGATCGCGCGCGTCGTGGACGAGGTTGGCGCACTCGGCTTTCCGCTGGATGTCAACCGGCTGCGCGGCACCTCGATCGGCTGCACCGGCTCGCCGCTGTGCAACTACTCCGTTGCCGAAACGAAGGTCAAGCTGGACGAGATCATCCGCCATCTCGAAGCGCGGTTCGGGCGCGCGGCAGAAGGGATCACGATCGGCATCGATGGGTGTCCGCACGCCTGCGCGCACCACTGGGTAGCCGATATCGGCCTGCAGGGTAGCACGCTCCGCGAGCGCGACGGCAGCGGCGGCAAGATCGAGGCGTACGAGATCTATCTGCGCGGCAGCCTGGGCGAGAACGCCAGCATCGGCCGGCCGATCGTGCGCCGCGTGCCTGCCACCGAGGCGCAGGCGTATGTCGCCCGTCTGGTGGGCGCGTACCTGGCCGAACGCGAACCGGGCGAGCGTTTCCACGACTTCGTTGGCCGCCACGACGATGACGCGCTGATCGCCATCGCCACGGGCCAGGCTGTTCAAACAACCCCGGAAGAAGTGTGAGGAGCACAGCATGACCACGGATGCACGCGAACTGCTGGACGAGTACGAGGTTGGCCAGATCGCCGTCGAGCTGGACGACCAGGAGCCGCAGGAGGTGCTGCGCTGGGGGATCGAACGCTTCGGCAACCGCCTGGCGCTCTGCACCAGCTTCCAGGCGGAGGGGATGGCGCTCCTCGATATGGCCTGGCGCATCGACCCGCGCATTCGCGTCTTCACTGTCGATACCGGCCGCATGCCCGCGGAGACGTACGAGCTGATGGAGCGTGTGCGCGAGCGCTACGGCATCAGCATCGAGGTCTACTATCCGGACGCGCGCGAGCTGGAAGAGTTTGTACGCGCCGAGGGTGTCAACGCCTTTTATCGCAGCGTGCCCCTGCGGCTGCGCTGCTGCGAGATCCGCAAAGTGAACCCACTGAAGAAGGTGCTGCACGGCCTCGACGCCTGGGTAACGGGGCTGCGTCGCGACCAGTGGGCCAGCCGCGCCAACATCCGCAAGGTGGAGATCGATCACGATCATGGCGGCCTGCTGAAGCTCAACCCGCTGGCCGATTGGATGGAAGACGAGGTGTGGGAGTACATCCGCGCCAACGACGTGCCCTACAACGCGCTGTACGATCGGGGCTACACCAGCATCGGCTGCGCGCCCTGCACGCGCCCTACGGCGCCGGGCGAGGATCCGCGTGCCGGCCGCTGGTGGTGGGAGACGAACGCGCCCAAAGAGTGCGGTATGCACTGCCCGATCGAAACAGGCGGCTTCGAGCACGAAACCGAGGCGCTGCTTGGCGAGGAACGCGCGTTGTGGGGAGCGTCCCGGTGAAGCTCTCGTCGACCGAGCAAGCGTTGCTGCTGCCCGAGATCGCCGTGTTCATGGCGGCCCTGCACGACCCGCTCGCGCGAGCACGCTATCAGGAGCTGCGCGAGCAGGTCGAGGCTGGCGAGATCGCGGACGATTTCCTGCCCCGCCTGGCAACCATTCTCGAGATCGGTCTGCAGAGCGGGCGCATCCGCCAGCAGTACGGCGCCGATGGTGAGCAAGAGCTCACACGTCTTTTCCACCGCACGCCCGCGGGAGCAGCGCTTGCCGCGGGCGCGGCGGCGGTCACGGAGGCGCTGGCAGCGCTGCATAGCCAGGTGATCGATCGCATCCAGGTCACGGTGCGGGGGCCAGGCAGCTACAGCCTGCTGATCGACACCGACCGCTGCCAGATCAGCATCAGCATCGATCGCGGCGGCGTACGCGTGGAGAACGTCGCCATCGGCGTCTGACCAGCTTATCTAGGCTCGCACCTCCCGATGTTTGCGCTAGGCGAGCGAGGCGGTAGCGTGCTACCTGGCCTTGCCTGCATGCACGCGGGGGAAAAATCCTCGACACGCGTCTGTGCGCCCACGTGCGCGCCGGCATGTTTCCTGGCGCGTCTGCTACTGCTCGATCTCACACGCACTCGTGGACGTGCGAGGCTGCCCCCGGACAAGTCTGGAGCTGCCAGGATGACATGAGAATCGGATACGAGCGCGCATCACCGCTTCACAGTCGACTACGATGCCCCATGCGTTCTTGCGAGAAACAAACGAGCGGGCCAGCAGCAAGAGATTCTTTCTACTGCTGGCCCGCGATACACTAGCGATTGAACCACCAGCGCATAATGTAGCGGTACGGGAAGAAAGAGCTGGGTTTCACATCTTGAAGCGAAGGATCCCAGAAGAACGTGCGCGTATCGGTGCTGAAGTAGATCTCCCACTGATTTTCGGCAATCAGCGATTCGATTGCCTTGAGTGTTTGCTTTCGCTCGTTAACATCGTACTGACCGCGTTGCTTATCGAGCAGCGCGTTGAGATCGGGATCGTTGACGTAGCTGAGGTTGATACGCGCGCGCCCGGTGGCTTTGTCCCAGTAGAAACGATCGCTTAGCGTATCCTGGTACGTGGGCACGGCGCGCGGGCTATGGCCGATCCCTTCATAGTTACCGGCGTACGTTGTGCTGATATACGTCGCATATGGCTGCTGGTTATCCTTCACCGTCACCCCGATATCGCGCCACTGCGCCTGCGTTAGTGTCGCGGTATCGACGTAGGCCTGCGTATACGGCGCGGCATCAGCGTGGCTCCAGGTCGTTTCGAGCGTCTCGTAACCCGCGGCCTTGAGTAGCTGTTTCGCCGTCTGGGGATCGTACTGCCAGTACTTGGCCGCATCGCCAAGGTCTTTTACCTGCCGTGCCCAGCCAACGTTGCCAACGAACAGCGCCTGATCGTCCACGCCCTCGCCCTTAGTGATAGCGTCGCGCAGAGCCTTGCGATTGATCCCCATACTGAGCGCTTGCCGCACGCGCTTGTCGTTGAACGGCGGCTTATCTGTTCGCA
>Ga0209061_1002798_pt1 | contig 20663 bp, 17 predicted proteins | sample Coa_R1_10_FD_187157 | JGI IMG/M metagenome (GOLD analysis project Ga0209061, IMG submission 187157) | Surface soil microbial communities from Centralia Pennsylvania, which are recovering from an underground coalmine fire - Coalmine... | ecosystem: Environmental > Terrestrial > Soil >...
TCAGTCAGCGAGACGTCGCCGTCCCGGTGGTCTCGCGGGGGAGTGGGCGGGATCGGGCCCGGGGCGCTCGCCGGCACCGCCCGGCCCTGCGCGACCAGGCGGTCCAGCAGGGCCGACCCTGTCGACGGCGTCGCCGGGGTCAGCCGGGCGATCGGTCGGCCGTACTCGCTGATCTCCAGCGACTCGCCGCCCTTCACTCGTTCCAGGACCCGCGCGGTCTGCTGGTTCAGCTCACTCACCGTGACAGTATCCATGAACCTTAGAGTACTAGTAATTACTAGTTGCCGAGTAGTACCCGGGGACCTCAGCGGTCGGCCTCCGGCGACCACACACTTCTCCAGGCAGACGGGGGTAGATAACGAAGCTGCCGGGTTCACGCGTCCCACTCGCAGCGGAACGAGACGACCCGGCCGGACTCGTCGCCGTCGATCTCGAAGCGGCTGGCGAGCGCCTGGACGATTGCCAGGCCGCGGCCGCGTTCGTCGTCGCAGGGCGGTTCCTTCCACGGGCCGCCGGCGTCGGCGACCGCGACGCGGACGTAGCCGGGCTCGCCGGCATCGACGCGCACGGTGAGCTGGCCGCCGGGCAAACCCGACGCGCTGTGCTGGACGGCGTTGCCCGCGATCTCGCCGAGGCAGAGGACGGCGTCGTCGGCCGCCGGGCAGCCGTCCAGGATGCCGCGGAGAAAGACGCGAGCGCACCGCACCTGATCCAGCCGCCCCGGGTAGGACCGGATGAAGATCCTCGGCGTGCCGGTGCCGGATGGCTCGCCGTCCTGCGATGCGCTCACTGTCCCCTGGCCCCTTCAAGATCGTCTTACTTCAGGGACAGCATGCCGTCGCGGGGTTACGCTGAGCCAGGGACCGCACGGCCACACCGGACTGTCCCGGTAGCCCGCGCCGTGTCCGGTCCTGTCCCGGCGTGTCCGGCCTGGTCAACGAGTGGGACCGGGGCGGGCTGGCGCTGCGCCCGTCCGTTCCCGCCGTATCCCGGAATCCATCGCCAGGCCGAACGGAAGGTGGTGTCACGATGCCGCAGACGCGGGAGAGCGACCGGGGCGCGCCCCTGCTGGCGTTCTTCGGCACCGAACTGCGGCGGCGCAGGGCGGCGGCCGGCCTGTCGCTGGAGGATCTCGGCGCGAAGATCAGCTTCTCCGGATCGCTGATCGGCAAGGTCGAGACGGGGGAGCGGATGCCCAGCCCGGACCTTGCCCGCGCCTGCGACGAGGCGCTCGGCACCGACGGGATCTTCGCGCGCCTGTGTAAGGCCATCAAGGAAGAGATCCGCGCCTACCCGTCGGGATTCCCCGAGTTCCTTGACAAGGAGCGTGAGGCGACCAGCATCTGCGAGTTCGACGTACTGTATCTTCCCGGGCTGCTGCAGACAGAGGACTACGCGCGTGCGTTGTTCCGCGCCGGGCGCCCGCGCGACTCCAACGACGAGGTTGACCAGCTCGTCGCGGCGCGGCTGGAGCGGCAGCAGATCCTGGACCGGTCCAAGCCGCCGATGCTCTGGTTCGTCATCGACGAGGCGGCCCTGCGCCGCCCGGTGGGCGGCCCCGCGGTGATGGCCGCTCAGCTCGGCCACATCGCCCGGCTCGCCGAACGTCCCGGCGTGGTGATCCAGGTGATGCCGTTTGCCACAGGGGCACACGCCGGGCTGCTCGGCACGTTCACGCTGCTCAGTCTCGGCGACGGCACCGATCTCGCTTACACTGAGAGCGTCACGGTCTCGCAGCTCATCGAGCGGCCCGAAGACGTCGCCGAGTTCGCCCTCGCCTATGACATGCTTCGGATCGAGGCGCTGTCGCGCGAGGCGTCGCTTGAATTCATCCGTACCGTGCAAGGGGAGTATGAACGTGAACCGCAGTCGAGCCGGGTGGCGGGAGAGCAGTGACGGTGCCGCTCGTAGCGGTGACTGTGTGGAACTGACCGCCTGGCGCAAGAGCAGTTACAGCGGGGCAAACGGCGGCCAGTGCGTCGAGGTCGCCGGCCGCGTTCCCCGTGGTGTCGCCGTCCGGGACTCCAAGGACCCCGGGGGCCCGGCGCTGGCGTTCACCCCGTCCGCCTGGGAATCCTTCACGGCCGGAGTCAGGAACGGGGCGTTCGCCATCCGGTAGTCCCCGCCGCCCGCAGGACGTGATGCCGCCTGATCGTGGCGGCGTGGTCGCCCATGTCTTGTGCGGGAGATGATTGGTCATTCAGGTGCGATAGGCGTCTGCGCGGTGCCGGATGGAGCGGATCTCGGTGGCATGCTTGTTCGCGCCGATCTTGGACAGCACCCGGCAGGTGCCGCACCTGGCTGCGTGCAGCCCCTCGTACGGCCCGTGCAGGGGCTTGCCGGCTCGCCACGGATCGTCCGCTAGCGCGCCGGTAATCAGCTCCCACGCGGCAGCAGCCACTGCGGGCGGCACCGCCACGGAGGTGGCGGCCGCATTTGTGGTGGAACACAAGATCTGCTGTGAAAATTTGGCACTGACCCAGTAGCCTTGACGAGGGGCCGAGAGGCGCTGCAACGGGCGTTCGCCCGCCACGCTCGGCCCCGCGCGGGCGGTCGCAGCAGCCGCCCGCGCGAGCGGCAGTGACCAAGGGCGCCTCCCTGTCGAGCTATCGAGCGGGAGGTAACCGCATGCGGGAACTGGCAGAGCTCCTCGACCAGCGGATCGCTGTCCTGGACGGCTCCTGGGGCACGATGCTCCAGTCGGAGCGCCTCGCGCCGGACGACTACCGTCTCGAAGGGCACGGCCGCGACACGGCCGGCGACCCGGACCTGCTGAACCTCACCCGCCCGGATGTCGTCCTCGACGTGCACAGGCGCTATCTCGCCGCCGGCGCGGACATCACCACGACGAACACGTTCACCGCGACACGCATCGGCCAGGCCGACTACGGCCTGCAGGGCCGGGTCCGCGAGATCAACGTCCGCGGCGCCGAGCTGGCCAGGCAGGCGGTGGCCTCGTCAGGGAAGCCAGCCTTCGTGGCCGGCTCGGTCGGCCCGCTGAACGTCACGTTGTCGCTGTCGCCCAAGGTCGAGGACCCCGCCTACCGCGCGGTGACGTTCGACCAGGTGAAGGCCGCCTACGCGGAGCAGATCGCGGCGCTGGCCGAAGGCGGCGTCGACCTCCTCCTGATCGAGACCATCTTCGACACGCTGAACGCCAAGGCGGCGATCACGGCGGCGGGCGAGGCCGCCCCGCACCTGCCGCTGTGGCTGTCGGTGACGATCGTGGACCTGAGCGGCCGGACGCTGTCCGGCCAGACGGTGGAGGCGTTCTGGACCTCGGTTGAGCACGCCGGCCCGCTGGTCGTCGGCGTGAACTGCTCGCTCGGCGCGAAGGAGATCCGCCCGCACATCACCGAGCTCAGCAGGATCGCGGGCACCTACACGGCCTGCCATCCGAACGCGGGCCTGCCGAACGCGTTCGGCGGTTACGACCAGACGCCGGAGGAGACCGCGTACCTGCTGAAGGAGTTCGCCGGCGAGGGCCTGGTGAACATCGTCGGCGGCTGCTGCGGCACCACGCCGGAGCACATCGCGCGCATCGCAGCAGCGGTCCGCGCGCAGCGTCCCCGCCCCCTGCGCGCTCCGCGCCGTGATGCGCCCGCATCGCACCACGGAACGCCCGCGGCCGCGACTCCCGCGGCCGGGTCGCCCGCCGCGCAGATCCCCGCACATACGCGTCTTGCGGGTCTTGAGCCGTTCACCATCGGGCCGGACACCGGTTTCGTGATGATCGGCGAGCGCACCAACGTCACAGGGTCGGCGAGGTTCCGCCGGCTGATCGAGGCGGGTGACTACCAGGCGGCGGCCGCCGTGGCCCTGGACCAGGTCCGCGGCGGCGCGAACCTGCTGGACGTGAACATGGACGCGGACCTCCTGGACAGCGAGCGGGCGATGACCACGTTCCTGAACCTGATCGCCACCGAGCCGGAGGTGGCCCGCATCCCGGTGATGATCGACAGCTCCCGGTGGAGCGTGCTCGAGGCCGGCCTGAAGTGCCTGCAGGGCAGGGGCGTGGTGAACTCGATCAGCCTCAAGGAGGGTGAGCAGACCTTCCTGGACCACGCCAGGACGATCAGGCAGTACGGCGCGGGCGTCGTGGTCATGGCCTTCGACGAGCAGGGCCAGGCGGATACCAGGGACCGCAAGGTGGAGATCTGCGGCCGGGCCTACGACCTGCTGACAGAGCACGCGGACTTCAGCCCGCAGGACATCATCTTCGACCCCAACGTGCTCGCGGTCGCCACCGGGATACCCGAGCACAACGGCTACGCCAGGGCGTTCATCGAGTCCCTCCCGATGATCAAGGAGCGCTGCCCGGGCGCGCGCACCAGCGGCGGCATCTCGAACCTGTCGTTCGCGTTCCGCGGCAACGAGACGGTGCGGCAGGCGATGCACGCGGCGTTCCTGTTCCACGCGATCAACGCCGGCCTGGACATGGGCATCGTGAACGCCGGCCAGCTCACCGTCTACCAGGACATCCCCGCGGACCTGCTGGAACTGGTCGAGGACGTGCTCTTCGACCGCCGCGGCGACGCCACCGACCGGCTGGTGGCGTTCGCGGAGAGCGTCAGGAACACGGGCGGCGCGAAACGCTCCGACGACCTGTCCTGGCGCGGTAAGCCCGTCGGCGAGCGGCTCGCGCACGCCCTCGTGCACGGCATCGCGGACTTCATCGAAGCGGACACCGAGGAGGCCCGCCAGCAGGCGAGCCGGCCCCTCGACGTCATCGAGGGCCCGCTGATGGACGGCATGAAGATCGTGGGGGACCTGTTCGGCTCGGGGAAGATGTTCCTGCCGCAGGTGGTCAAGTCGGCGCGGGTGATGAAGCGCGCAGTGGCCTACCTGGAGCCGTTCATGGAGGCCGGGAAGGACGCGGGAAGCACCACGGAGAACCGCGGCAACGGCAGGGTGGTGCTGGCGACGGTCAAGGGCGACGTGCACGACATCGGCAAGAACATCGTGGGCGTGGTCCTCGGCTGCAACAACTACGAGGTCCTTGACCTGGGCGTGATGGTGCCCGCGGACACGATCCTGGACACGGCTGCCGAGCACAGGGCCGACGTGATCGGCCTGTCCGGCCTGATCACCCCGTCGCTGGACGAGATGGTGAACGTGGCGACCCAGATGCAGCGGCGGGGCCTGAACATCCCGCTGCTGATCGGCGGCGCCACCACCTCCCGGCAGCACACGGCGGTGCGCATCGCGCCCGCCTACGAGGGCACGACCGTGCACGTGCTGGACGCCTCGCGCGTGACCGGGGTGGTGTCCGATCTCCTCGACCCGGGCCGTGCGCGGAAGCTCAGGGAAACCAACGCGGCGGAGCAGCAGCGGCTGCGCGAGCTGCACGAGACGCGCCGGCGCCAGCCACTGCTCACGCTCGACCGGGCACGCGCGAACAAGGAGCAGCTTGCCTTCGGTGACCTGCCGGTCCCGGCCTTCACCGGGGTCCGCGCCGCGGCGCCGGGGCTGGACGAGCTGCGTGCGATGATCGACTGGCGTTTCTTCTTCCTCGCCTGGGAGCTGAAGGGCCAGTACCCGGCGATCCTGGAGCGCCCGGAGGCCCGCGAGCTGTTCGGCGACGCGAATACGCTGCTCGACGAGATCGTCGCGGATGGTCAGCTCACGGCGCGCGGCGGCTACGGCTTCTGGCCCGCGCACTCCGACGGCGATGACATCGTCGTCGGCGGCCGCCGGCTGCCGATGCTGCGGCAGCAGACCGTGAAGCCGGACGGCCGCCCGAACCGGTGCCTCGCCGATTTCGTGGCCCCGGCAGGCGACCACGTGGGCGGTTTCGCGGTCGCCATCCACGGTGCCACCGAACTCGCGGAACGCTACGAGAAGGCCAATGACGACTACAAGTCGATCATGGTGAAGGCGCTGGCGGACCGGCTCGCGGAGGCGTTCGCGGAGCACACGCACCTGACGGCGCGCCGTGCCTGGTTCGAGCCCGGGGCGAACCCGGCGATCGAGGACCTGCACGCGGAGCGCTTCCGCGGCATCCGCCCGGCGCTCGGGTACCCGGCGTGCCCGGACCACAGCCTGAAGCGTGACCTGTTCGACCTGCTCGGCGCCGTCGATTCCGGCATAATCCTGACCGAGTCCTTCGCGATGACCCCGGGCGCGAGCGTGAGCGGCCTGCTGTTCGCCCACCCGGCCTCGCGCTACTTCACGGTGGGCCGCATCGGCAAGGACCAGGCCGCCGACTACGCCTCCCGCCGCGGGATGCCGCTGCCGGTGATCGAGCACTGGCTCCGGCCGAACCTCGCGTACGAACCCGACTGATGCCGAACGGGCGCGTGGTTCCCCGTTCCCGGGAACAGGTCACCACGTTTGTGACAACCTGTTTGGTTTTGTGACTTCGTCGCGTTCTGGCCGGGTGAGTGGCCGCTGACGCGGCGAACGCCGCGCTGTGCAGCAACCCGGCTGACGAGTGGCTGCCGGGGCCGTCGCTGCCTCAGTGCCACTCGCGGCGGAGTTCCGCGAGCCAGGAGATCGCGAGCCAGGAGATGAGGCCTGTCAGCGGCTGCACGGCCGGCGTGCGGAGGTCAGCGGCCCAGATATCCCGCAAACCGTGCGATCCTGGTCCACGTGGACCGGATGGCGCCGGTGCTTTCACCCGCCTGCATCCGGGGCGGCGCGGGCGAATCTGGTCTCGTCGCCGCGTGGCCGGGGACATACGGTATCCCCGCGCAAGGACAGCAGGAACAGGAGGCGTGATGAACCACGTGGCGGGCACGATGACCGGCGCCTACATCACCGAGTGCGGGCCTCCCGAGAACATCCGGATTGGTAAATTCGAGATTCCGGTCCCAGGGGCGACGGAGGTTCTGGTCCGCAGTGAGGCGATGGCGGTCAACCACGTTGACACCTTTATCCGCTCCGGTGCCTATCGGACGAACCTGCCGTTCCCGTTCATTATCGGCCGCGACCTGGTCGGTACCGTCGAAAGGGCGGGGGAACGGGTGGCGGGGTTCACACCCGGAGACCGTGTCTGGTGCAACAGCCTCGGTTATGACGGGCGCCAGGGCTCCTTCGCCGAGTATGCGGTGATTGCCGCCGACCGGCTCTACCACCTGCCCGGGGGGGTGTCCCCGGCTGAGGCGGCCGCCGTCCTGCACACAGCCGCAACCGCGCACATCGGCCTGTTCCGGGAAGCGCGGATCCGGTTCGGCGAGACGATCGTGGTTTTCGGCGCGGCCGGCGGCGTCGGCAGCGCGGTCGTGCAACTCGCCGCCGCCACGGGCGCGCGCGTCATCGCCGTCGCCCGTGCCGGCCAGGCTGACTGGTGCCGGGCATGCGGCGCCGAACAGGCTCTTGACGCCGGCGATCCCGCGCTGACCAAGGTGATCGCGGACCTGGTGCCTGACGGCGTCGCCGTGCTGTGGGACACTACCGGCACACATGACCTCACGAGCACCCTGCCGTTGCTGGCCCGCGGCGGCCGGATCATAGCCATGGCCGGGCTCAGCGCGACTCCTGTCCTGCCGGCCGGTCAGCTCTATACACGCGATGCGAGCATCCGCGGCTTCGTCATCACCAATGCCAGCACCGCGGACCTGGCTTCGGCGGCGCGCACCGTCAACCACGGGCTCGCTACCGGAATCCTCAAGCCCCGCATCGCCGAACGGCTTCCGCTTACCGACGCCGCAAACGCCCACCGCCACCAGGAAAGCGGCGTCCGCGGACGGATCGTCGTCCTTCCGTAGGACACGGCTACCATGATGCGACTCCGTCTCGCCGGGCAGCCGGGCTGACACGGGCATGCCGCCGTGTCCCCGGGGGATGCCTGCCCCTGGCCCGGATCACCCACTGCGGCGGCAGCCGGCTGTCACCTCCATGTAGAGGGCGGCGGTCTGGGCGGCTATGGCCGGCCAGGCGAACTCGGCGGCGGCCCGCTCGCGCCCCGCGCGGCCCATCGCCGCGGCACGGTCCGGGTCGCGCACGAGGGCGTTCAGCGCGTCCGCGAGCTCGGCGGGGTCGTCAGGCGGCACGAGCAGCCCGGTCACGCCGTCGGCGACGACCTCCGGTATGCCGCCGACGGCGGAGGCGGCCACGGCCGTGCCGCACGCCATCGCCTCCAGGTTCACGATGCCGAGCGGCTCGTACAGCGACGGGCAGGCGAACGCGGTCGCGTGCGTGAGAAGCTGGATGACCTCCCGCTTGCCGAGCATGCCGGAGATCCACACGACACCGGGGCGGCTCGCGCGCAGGCCGTCCACGAGCCCGGCCACCTCCGCGAGCTGGCCGGGTGTGTCGGGCTGGCCCGCGCACAGCACAAGCTGCGCCGCCGGGTCGAGCTTGGCCGCCGCACGGAGCAGCACCGGCACGCCCTTCTGGCGGGTGATCCGCCCGACGAACACCACGTAGGGCCGGCGGGGGTCGACGCCGTACCGGTCCAGCACGTCCGTCGCCGGGTCCGGCGCGTACTCCCGGGTGTCGATGCCGTTACGTATCACCCGCACCCGTTCGGCTGGGATGCGGGGGTATGCGGCGAGCACGTCGTCCCGCATGGCCCCGGAGACGGCGATGATGGCGGCGGCCGACTCGGCCGCCACCCGCTCGCACCATGACGACAGGGCGTAGCCGCCGCCGAGCTGCTCCGCCTTCCACGGCCGCAGCGGCTCCAGCGAGTGCGCCGTCATGACGTGCGGGATGCCGTGCAGCAGCCCTGCGAGATGGCCGGCGAGGTTCGCGTACCAGGTGTGCGAGTGCACCAGGTCGGCCGAGGAGGTGGCCGCGGCCATCGACAGGTCCGCGGAGATCGTCCGCAGCGCCCCGTTGGCGCCGTCGAGCCGGTCCCAGGGCTGGTGGGCGACGGCGCCGGGGCGCGCGGCGCCCTGGCAGTGCACGGTGAGATCCACCAGGCTGGCCAGCTCGCGGGCGAGGTAGGTGACGTGCACGCCCGCGCCGCCGTACACCTCGGGCGGGTACTCCCGGGTGAGCAGCGCGACACGCAGCCCGTGCCCGCGGCCGCCGTCCACGGGCATCCCGGCATCCGCGGTCACCATGCCTCCTCCGGTGCTCGTGCCGCCGCAGGGGCGGCGGTGATCACGGGATCACCTCCTGGCCTTTGCCGACCACGGTGACGCCCCCGGCGGACACCGTGAACCCCCGGGCCTTGTCACGTTCCTTGTCGACGCCGACCATCGCCCCGGCCGGCACCGTGACGTTCTTGTCGATGATCGCGTTCCTGACGATGGCGTGACGGCCGATCGTCGTGTTGTCGAGCACCACGGAGCGCTCGACGCGGGACCAGCTATTGACGCGCACGCCCGGGGACAGCACGGATTCGCGCACCAGGCCGCCGGACACGATGACGCCGTTGCTGACCAGGCTGTTGATCGCCCGGCCCACCCGCTCCCTCGCCTCGTGCACGAACTTCGCGGGCGGCAGCGACGGCACGCGCGTCAGGATCGGCCACTTGTCGTTGTAGAGGCTGAACGCCGGCTTGGCCGCGCACAGGTCCATGTGCGCGTCGAAGTAGGAATCCAGCGTGCCGACGTCACGCCAGTACGGGGGGTCGCCGGCGTCCGTACCCGGCACCTTGTTGGCCGTGAAGTCGTACGCCTGGGCGAGTCCGTTCCGCACCAGCATCGGGATGATGGACCCGCCGATATCGTGGCGGCTGGTGTCGTCGGCGGCGTCCTTGCGCAGCGCGTCAACGAGCACGTCGGTGGAGAACACGTAGTTGCCCATGGACGCGTACGCCTGATCGGGGTCACCGGGCAGCGCCGGCGGGTCGGCGGGTTTCTCAAGGAAGGACTCGACGCTGCGCCCGTCCCTGCCGACCCCGACGACACCGAACGCGGTGGCCTCGCGGCGCGGCACGGGAAGCGCCGCGATCGTCACGCCGGCGCCGCAGGCCACATGCTGCTCCACCATCTGCCTGGGGTCCATCCGGTACACGTGGTCGGCGCCGAAGACGATCACCACGTCGGGCTGCTCGTCGTTGAGCAGGTTCATCGACTGGTAGATGGCGTTCGCCGAGCCCGTGAACCACTGCGGCCCGAGCCGCTGCTGGGCGGGGACGGGCGTGACGTAGTTACCGAGCAGGTCGCTCATCCGCCAGGTGACGGAGATGTGCCGGTCCAGGCTGTGGCTCTTGTACTGGGTGAGCACGCACACACGCCGGTACCCCGCGTTGACGAGGTTGGACAGCGCGAAGTCAACAAGCCGGTAGAGCCCGCCGAACGGCACGGCGGGTTTGGCCCTGTCGGCGGTGAGCGGGCTCAGGCGCTTGCCCTCGCCGCCGGCGAGCACGATAGCCAGGACGTGAGGCATGGCAGGCCCCTTTCGCATAGCTCCGGATATTTCCTCCCCGTAGGTGCCGGTGAGCACACCTCCGGCGCCTGCCGCCTGCCGCCTGCCGCCTGCCGCCGGCTGCCGGGGATGCCGGCTTTGCCGTATACCGCCATATACCGTCATGCTGCTCCGTGATGCCCGGGCAGGGGAAGTCCCCGCCTGGGCCGCCCGGCTGGCTGCCGCATGCCGCCTGTCCCCGGTGCCGCAGCGGGGACAGGCGATGGCGTGGACGGCATCGCTGCCCGCCGCCCGGCTGTAAAGCCGCGGCGCGGCCTGGCGCCTTAGCCCGGTGCGTGATTGGAACGGTAGTATCGTCACGGTGATTAATGCTGGTAATTACTGATAGCCATCGCATCAGTTTGGCGCTGGAAATTTTCCTGCCAGATGTCTATCGTTGGGTTTCCCGGCGTGGTGCGGTCCCGAGAATCCGGGGGGACGGTGACCGCACCACGTCCGCGGGTGACCGCTGATGACCGCGGCGAGGCGGCGGAGCGGAGGGGCGAACGGGCAGCGGCTCCCCCCAGGGGAAGGTCACGTGCTCATCCGTACGCTTACCGCCGCACGCACCGTCATCACGCGGGCACTTTACGGCGCGGCGGCCGCCGGTGCCGCCCGCCGGACGGGCGGCACGGCGCCGTGCCGGTGCGGGCACGGCCGCGACGCGCACATGCACTACCGTCGTGGCAGCGACTGCGCCCTCTGCGAGTGCCCGCGGTGGTCCCCGGCCCGCCGCCCGCGCCTGACCGGCAGATGATCAGGGCGCGGTGCGGGACCGCCGGTTAGCCCGGCGCCCGGTGTCCCTGACGTCGATGCCCATGTGCTTGGCGAGCAGCGGGGCGATGGTCGCGAGCTGGACGCCGTCGATCACGGCACCGCGGAGCGAGTCGTAGCCTGCGGCGATGGACAGGTCGGCACCGCGCAGGTCCGCCTCCTCCAGCACGGCCCCGGTGAAGCCGGCGCCGGTGAGCCTGCTGCCGGGGAAACGGGTGCGCACGAGCCTGGCCTCGCCGAAATCCACGTCACGCAGCAGGCAGCCCTCGAACGCGACATCGGTGAGAACGGCCGTGCGGACGTTCACCGAGTCCAGCTTGCAGCCATGGAAGACGACCCGGCGCAGGCTGGAGCCGGACACCTGCGCCCCGGCGGCGGCACAGTTCGGGAACGTCGCGTCCAGCCAGCCGGTCTCCGCCAGGTCAGCCGGCACGAGGCGGACATCGCGCAGCCACACGTCGCTGAACCGGCTCTTGCGCAACGTCCCGCCGTCGAGCGTCACGCTGGGGAACGCGCATTCGGTGAAGCGGCAGCCGCCCGCGTCGGCATCGCCGAAGGTGGTGTCCGCGAAGTGATCGCCGTCGTATTCTTCGCCGCCGGCCAGGCCGCCCCGGTGGGGCCGGAGCGCACCGGAGAACGGCAGGTCCCCGGCTTCGCGCGCCATGGCCGCGGGGGCGCGGCCCGGCCGCTGTCCTCGCGGCCGCTGGTCACGGTTCACCGGGTTCAGGCTACTCGGCGGTCGCTGTACGGTCACCCGGTGGCCGCCCGTCTGCCCCGGTACGGGCGTCCGTTTGCGCACCGCGCTGCCGGGTAGCCACGGGGGCACGGAGGTCTGGCGCGATAAACGATTGCGGGTACCGTGCGGTATGCACACTGGCGGGCCGAGCCGATCTGGCCTGCCGAGCTCCTGATCCGCTGCCTGGCGGGGCACCGCGGGGCCGGCCACCGGATCGTGTTCACGAACGGCTGCTTCGACGTGCTGCACCGGGGTCACGTGCAGTATCTCCAGCAAGCGGCGGCCCTGGGGGACGTGCTCGCCGTCGCGGTGAACTCGGATGCGGCGGTGCGGAGGCTGAAGGGGCCGGGCAGGCCGCTCAACCCCGCCGACGACCGCGCGGCGGTTGTCGCGGCCATCGGCTGCGTCGAGTACGTCACCGTCTTCGACGAGGACACGCCGGCGCGACTGCTGGAGGCGATCAGGCCCGACGTCTACGTCAAGGGCGGCGACTACGACGCCGCGGCGCTGCCCGAGCGGCGACTGGTGGAACGTCACGGCGGCAGGGTGGTCATCGCCGGCTACCTGCCCGGGCGTTCCACCTCGCGTCTCCTGCGGCAGATGCGCCACGCTGCCACGCTCAGTGCCTGACCCCGCCGGCCCGGGCTGCTCGGCTGGTGAGGAGTTCTGCCCCACAATGAGCTGTTATGCGAAATGACCTATTTGAAAGTCTCTGTTTAGGCTCTTCCCGCCTCGGTAGCTGTGACGCAGCGCCTATGACGCAGGCACGCTGCGGGGGCACCGGCCAGGGCGCATCTGGGGGAGAGGCCAGGCCGTATCTGACGGAGGTGTGCGTGCGCGTACTCGGTATCAACGCGATCTTCCATGACCCGGCTGCCGCCGTGGCGGTCGACGGGGAGATCGTCGTCGCTGCCGAGGAAGAGCGGTTCACCCGCCGCAAGCACGGCAAGCGGCCTGTGCCGTTCTCGGCATGGGAGCTTCCCGAGCAGGCGGCGCGCTGGTGCCTGGCCGGCACCGGGATCGGCGCGGACGACCTCGACGCGGTCGCGTACTCCTACGATCCGTCCCTGGTGCGGCCTGGCCAGGGCGGCGCTGTACCGGGCCATGGCGCTGGCCGGCACGGGCTGGGTGCGGGCCGGAAGCGACCGGACCCGCGCTGGGAGGGGCAGGACACGGAGGCTCCGGACTGGGAGGGCCTGCGCACGATGTACGCGCGCCGCGCGCCGCGTTTCCTCGCCAGCGCGCTGCCCGGCCTGGACCCGGCGAAGGTCGTGCCGGTTCCCCACCACGTCGCGCACGCCGCCTCCGCGGGGCTCGCCGCGCCGTTCGGTGACTGCGCGGTGCTCGTCGCCGATGGCCGGGGCGAGGCCGCCTCCCACCTCGCGGGCAGCTACCGCGGCGGGGAGCTGACCGTGCTGGCCAGCCAGGAGCTGCCGCACTCGCTCGGCCTCATGTACGAGGAGGTCACGCAGCACCTCGGGTTCCAGCGCTCAAGCGACGAATACAAGGTGATGGCGCTCGCCTCCTACGGCAAGCCGCGCTTCCTCGGCGAGCTGGCGGAGGCGGTCAGGGCGACGGGCGACGGGGGGTTCGTCACCGAGCCCGTCAACTGGGAATCCATGGCCAGGAGCAGGCAGCCAGGAGAGGAATGGACGCAGGACCACGCCGACCTGGCCGCCAGCGTGCAGGCGCGCCTGGAGGAGGTACTCGCCGACCTGGCACGCTGGCTGCACGAGCGCACCGGGCAGCGGAACCTCGCCCTCGCCGGGGGAGTGGCGCTCAACTGCGTGGCGAACACGAAGCTGGCCAGCGAGGGGCCGTTTGAGCACGTGTGGGTGCAGCCCGCCGCGGGCGACGCGGGCACGGCGCTCGGCGGCGCGCTCGAACTGTCCCGCCGCGGCGGCCTCCCTCTCACCCCGATGGGCGACGCCGGCCTGGGCAGGGTCTGGGAGGATGCCCAGATCGAGGCGGCGCTGCGGGCCGCAGCCGTGCCGTTCACCCGGCCAGCCGATCTCGCGGACACGGTCGCGGACGCCCTTGCGGGCGACCGGATCGTCGCATGGTTCCAGGGCCGCGCCGAGTTCGGCCCCCGCGCGCTCGGGCATCGCTCCCTGCTAGCCCATCCCGGTCGCGCGGGCAACATCGGCAGGCTGAACGCGGTGAAGGGCCGCGAGCAGTTCCGGCCCGTGGCGCCGATGGTACTGGCGGACCGTGCCGCGGAGATCTTCTCCCGGGGCCCCCTGCCGAGCCCGTACATGCTGTTCGTGCACGACGTGGCTCCGGCCTGGCGGGACCGCATCCCCGCCGTGGTCCACGTGGACGGCACGGCGCGGATCCAGACGGTGGACCCCGGCAGCCAGCCGCTGCTCGCCAGCCTGCTGCGCTCCTTCACAGGCCGGACCGGCCTGCCCGTCCTCGTGAACACGTCCCTGAATACCGCGGGCCGCCCGATGGCGGACAGTCCCCGCGACGCCCTCGAGTGTTTCGGTTCGGCTCCGGTGGACGTGCTGGCGATCGGGCCGTTCGTCGTGCGGCGTGCGGGGTGGCGCCCATGAGCGGCCGGCCCGCGCGCATGACCGGGCGGTATCCGCGCGGATGCGGCCGGGCCGCCGGGACGGCGGCGCTGATACCGGCCGGCAGCAGGAGCTGGCACGGTCCCCGATGAGCGCCCGGGTTCTCGTCGCGCGCCTGGACAGCCTTGGCGATGTCCTGATCAGCGGGCCGGCGATCCGGGCGGTGGCCGCACGCGCGGACAGCGTCGCGCTGCTGTGCGGCCCGCGGGGCCGCGCGGCCGCCGCGCTGCTGCCCGGCGTCGATCACATCCTGGAGTGGGACGCGCCGTGGGCAGGCCCGGAGCCTGGCGAGGTGACGGCAGGGGGGACGATCGCGCTGCTGCGTCTGGTGCGCGGCTTCGCGCCCGACGCGGCACTCATCCTGACCTCCTTCCACCAGTCGCCGCTGCCGCTGGCGCTGCTGCTCCGGCTGGCCGGGGTGGGCTGGACCGGGGCGATCTGCCATGACTACCCGGGCGGGCTCCTCGACCTGAGGCACCAGCTCAGCGAGGACGCTGGCCTCGCCGAGCCCGAGCGCGCGGTGAGCCTGGCCGCCGCCGCCGGGTACCCTCTGCCAGCCGGTGACGACGGCAGGCTCGCCCTCAGCGGCCCGCTGCCCGACGCGACGGAAATCACCGGGCCCGGCCCCTACCTGTGCCTGCACCCCGGCACCTCCGCCCCGGCGCGGGCCTGGTCGGCGTGGCGCCATGCCCAGGCGGTGCGGGCACTGGCCGCCGCCGGGCACCGGGTCCTCGTGACAGGCAGCGCGGCCGAGCGGGCGCTGACGTCGCAGGCCGCCGCCGGCTGCGGCGCCGACCTGGGCGGGCGGACCACGCTGGCGGAACTCGCGGCCGTCTTCGCGGGTGCCAGCGCCGTCATCGCCGGCAACACGGGCCCCGCGCACCTGGCGGCAGCGGCCGGGACGCCCGTGGTGTCGCTGTTCGCCCCCACCGTCCCCGCGCACCGCTGGGCACCGTACGGGGTGGACGTCGCGCTGCTCGGTGACCAGCGTGCCCGCTGCGCGGGCAGCAGGGCGAGGACCTGCCCGGTACCGGGGCACCCGTGCCTGTCGCAGGTCACCGCGGAGGACGTGGTCGCCGCCGTCGGCAGGCTCACGGGCGCGCCGCCGATGCCGGCCGGCGCCCGGAGGCCTGCCAGCGGCCAGATCGGGGTGGCGCGATGAAGGTGCTGCTGTGGAACGTGCACGGTTCGTGGGACACCGCGTTCGCGATGGGCAGGCATTCCTGCGTCGTGCCCGTCACCAGGGGCAGGGGGCCGGACGGCCGGGGGCTGCCGCGAACCTACGACTGGCCGCCCTCAGCCCGCGAGGTCCCCGCGGGCAGGCTGCGGGACGAGGACATCGACGTGGTCCTGCTGCAGCGGCCGCGGGAACTGGAGCTCACCGCGCGCTGGCTCGGCCGCCGCCCCGGGCGCGACATCCCCGCCGTGTACGTGGAGCACAACACGCCGCGCGGCCACGTGCCCGATGCCCGCCACCCGCTGGCCGGCCGCCGCGACATCCTGCTCGTCCACGTCACGCACTTCAACGCGATGTACTGGGACAACGGCCGCGCCCCGGTGATGGTGATCGAGCACGGGGTGCCCGACCCCGGCTACCGCTACCGCGGTGACTGGCCGCGCGCGGGCGTGGTGATCAACGAGCCGGTCCGCCGCTGGCGGGTGGCGGGGACCGACCTGCTGCCCGCGTTCACGCGGGTGGCGCCGCTCGACGTCTTCGGCATGCGGGCCGGCGGGCTGCCGCAGCGGCTCGGCGTCGATCCCGCATCGGTCTGGGTCTTCGACGACCTGCCCCAGAAGAAGATGCACGCCGAACTGGCCCGCAGGCGCGTCTACCTGCACCCGTTCCGCTGGACCTCGCTCGGCCTGTCGCTCATCGAGGCGATGCTCCTCGGCATGCCGGCGGTCGCGCTGGCCGCCACGGAGGCGGCCGAGGCCGTGCCGCCGGAGGCGGGCGTCGTCTCCAGCAGGCTCGATGTGCTGACGGACGCCGTCCGGCGGTTCATCGGCGACCCGCTCGCCGCGCGAAGGGCCGGGCAGGCGGCACGGGCAGCCGCCCTCGGCAGGTACTCGCTGGCCCGGTTCCACCGGGACTGGGACCGCGCCCTACAGGAGGTGTCGCGATGAGGATCGCCTTCGTCTCCGAGCACGCCAGCCCGCTCGCGGCGGTGGGCGGCCCCGACTGCGGCGGCCAGAACGTGCACGTCGCCGGGCTGGCCCGTGCTCTGGGAGCGGCAGGCCATCAGGTGACGGTCTACACGCGCAGGGACTCGGCGACCCTGCAGGACCAGGTGCGGATGTGCCGGGGCGTGACCGTCGAGCACGTGCCGGCGGGACCGCCGGTCCCGGTGCCCAGGGACAAGCTGCTGCCGTACATGTCGGCGTTCGGCCGGTACCTCGCCGCCCGCTGGGTGCGGGAACCGCCGGACGTGGTCCACGCGCACTTCTGGATGAGCGGGCTCGCCGCCCTCGCGGGCGCGCGCGGCCAGGGGCTGCCGGTCGTGCAGACCTTCCACGCGCTCGGCGTGGTCAAGCGGCGTCACCAGGGAGCGGAGGACACCAGCCCGGCGTCGCGGATCCAGCTCGAGGTGGCGATCGCCAGGGACGCCGCCGTGGTGATCGCCGCCTGCAGTGACGAGGCGTTCGAGCTGGCGAGGCTGGGCGTGCCGCGGCAGCGCATCAGCGTGATCCCCTGCGGGGTGGACATCCGCGCGTTCACGCCGCACGGCCCTGTCGCGCGGCGCGGGCGGCGCCCGCGTCTGCTCGCCGCCTCCCGGCTCGTGCCGCGCAAGGGCCTGGACACCGCCGTGCAGGCACTGACCGGCGTGCCAGACGCCGAACTGGTCATCGCGGGCGGCCCGCCCGCTGCGCGGCTGCGGGGCGACCCCGAGTACCGGCGCCTTGCCAGGCTCGCCGCCCAGCTCGGCGTGGCGGACCGCGTGTCGTTCCGCGGCCGGGTCGGCCGCCAGGACATGCCGGCGCTCATGCGCTCCGCCGACCTGGTGGTGAGCGTGCCCTGGTACGAGCCGTTCGGCATCGTGCCGCTCGAGGCGATGGCCTGCGGCGTGCCCGTCGTGGCGTCCGCCGTCGGCGGCCACATGGACACCGTGGTGGATGGCGTGACGGGCGTGCTCGTCCCGCCACGCCAGCCGCAGGTGCTGGCGCGGCGCATCCGGGAGCTGCTGGCCGGCCCGGGGCTGCGCGGTTACGGCTCCGCCGCCGCGGAGCGCGTCGCCGGGCGCTATTCGTGGGAGCGGATCAGCCAGGAGACGGCCGCGGTGTACGAACGGGCCTGCCAGGGCCGCAGGGCCCGCAGCGCCCGGCGCAGCAGCAGCGCAGGCAGCTGAGTGGGCCCTCCCCGACCGGGTAGCTCCGAAGCGCCCGCCCGGAAGGAAGGACGTGCTCATGGGTGATCATCTCGACCGGCTGATGCGGGCGATCGCCGGCTCGGCTGGCCTCGACGATGAGGTGTCGGCGTGGGGCAGGCATCTCGCCGGCGTGCTCTCCTCCGGCGGCCGCCTGCTTGCCTGCGGCAACGGCGGCAGCGCGGCACAGGCACAGCACCTGTCGGCCGAGCTTTCCGGGCGCTACCTGGCCGACCGCGAGCCGCTGTCGGCGATCGCGCTGACCGCGGAGCCCGCCGCGCTCACCGCGATCAGCAACGACTACGGGTTCGGCCAGGCATTCGCCCGCCAGGTACGCGCCCACGGCCGGCCGGGCGACGTGCTGATGCTGCTGTCCACGAGCGGCAGGAGCCAGAACCTGATCAGGGCCGCGGAGGCTGCCAGACGGGCTGGGCTGACAAGCTGGGCCCTGACGGGGCCGGCGCCGAACCCGCTCGCCGCGAGCTGCGACGACGCGGTGGCCATCGACGCCGAATGCCCTGCGACCGTGCAGGAGGTCCACCTGGCCTGCGTGCACATCCTCTGCTCGGCCGTCGATGAGGTGGTCACCGGCGGCGCGGGCGGCCATGCCGCAGCCACCCGGCCGCGGCCGGGCACGGTGCTCAGCGGGAGGACGCCATGACCGGCGGGCCGCTCGTGATCGTCGGCGACGCGCTGCTCGACGTCGATATCCGCGGGACGCTGAGCAGGGTCACGTCCGGGGGGGCAGGTGGCACCGGGGGCTCCGTGCCCGTGGTCGACTGCGGGGAGCGGCGTGAGCGGCCGGGCGGCGCCGGGCTCGCGGCGCTGCTCGCCGCCGCGCCCGGCGACCGTGACGTCGTGCTCGTCACCGGGCTCGGCGACGACGAGGCGGGTATCGCGGTCGCCGCGATGCTGGAGGGGGCCGTCGACCTGATACGGCTTCCGCTGGCCGGGGGGACACCGCAGAAAACCCGCGTCATGGCGGGACCGCGCGCGCTGCTGCGGCTGGATGCCGGCACGGGCCGGGTGCCGCCCGGCGCTGCCGTCCCCTGGCGCGCGCAGGCGGCGCTGCGCGGCGCGGCGGGAATCCTCGTCGCGGACTACGGGCGCGGCATGGCCGCCCACCCGGACGTCGCCGGCCTTCTGGCGGCCCTGGCCGGGAAACTGCCCGTCACGTGGGACCCGCATCCGCGGGGAGGCTTTCCCCTGCCGGGCATCCGCCTGGCCATGCCGAATGAAGCCGAGGCCATCGCGTTCTGCGCCCGGGGCGCCGGCGCCCGCGGCGGCGTTTGCGGCGGCGCCGCGAGGCGTGCCGGGTACCTGATGCGTGCCTGGGGCGTGTCAGGGGTCGCGGTCACGCTCGGCGCCCGCGGCGCCGTGCTCGCCACGCCGTCCAAGCCGCCGGTGGTGGCGCCCGCGCCCCGGGTGGCCGCAGCCGACACCTGCGGCGCGGGGGACAGCTTCGCCGCCGCCGTGACGCGCGGGCTCGCCGACGGACTGCCGCTCGCTGAGGTGGTGGCGTCCGGCGTGCACGCCGCGGCCAGCTTCGTCGGCGCGGGAGCCGCGTCGTCCATCGGCATGCGGAAAGGAGCGCAGGAATGCCCGGTAGCTCACCTGGCACGGTGCTGATCACGGGAGGAGCCTCGGGCCTGGGCGCGGCGACCGCGCGCGCGGTCGCGGGGGCGGGCGGGCGGCCGCTGGTGATCGACCGCGTGCCGCCGCCCGGCCCGTGGGACCACGAGCTCGCCGACGTGGCCGACCGCCCGGCAGCGGAGCAGGCGACCCGTGTGCTCGCCGGGCGGGCCGGGGGGCTCGACGCGGTTTTCACCGCGGCGGGCGTGGACGCCTGCGGCCAGCTCGGCGACATCCCCGGCGAGGACTGGGACCGGGTGATCGCCGTCAACCTGCTCGGCACGGCAGCGGTGGTCCGTGCCGCCCTGCCCTTCCTGGAGAGCCGCGGCGGCCGGGTGGTCACCTGCGCCTCCACGCTCGGTTTCCGCGCGCTGAGCGACGCGACGGCGTACTGCGCGTCCAAGTTCGGCGTTGCCGGTTTCAGCCGCGCGCTCGCCGCCGAACTGGCGGGCAGGGTCGGGGTGACGATGCTGGTTCCCGGCGGCATGCGCACGGCGTTCTTCGACGGCCGTGACCCGCAGTACAAGCCGCCGCCCGACGCCAAGCTCAACGACCCCGCCGACGTGGCGGCGGCGGTGCTGTTCGCGCTGCGCCAGCCGGCCGGGTGCGAGCTGCGGGAGATGGTGATCTGCCCGTCCAGGGAGCCGTCGTGGCCGTGACCCCGGCGGCACGCCCGGTGGCCGTCGTGCTGCGCGCGCTGGGCCTCGGGGACCTGCTGACGGCGGTGCCCGCGCTGCGGGCGCTGCGCGGGGGACTGCCTGACCATGAGATCGTGCTGGCCGCGCCCGCGCCGCTGGCCGCGCTCGTGCCGGTGCTCGGGGCGGTGGACAGGCTGCTTCCGCTGCCCGGTCTCGTGCCGGTGCCGCAGCCGTTCCCGCGCCCGGCCGCTGCCGTGAACCTGCACGGCCGCGGCCCGGAAAGCCACGGGGTGCTTCGGGCGCTGCGGCCCGCGGCGCTGATGGCGTTCGCACACCCCGCGCATCCCGGCGCGGGCGGCCCGCTGGCTCCGGCGTGGCAGGCGGAGGAGCACGAGGTGACGCGGTGGTGCAGGCTCGTGGCCGCCTACGGGTTCCGCCCGGACCCCGCCGACCTGGACCTGCGGCCGCCTCCGGCGCCCAGCCCACTGCCCGGCGTGGTCATCGTGCATCCCGGCGCGAAGCACGCTGCCCGGCGCTGGCCGGCGGGCAGGTTCGCGGCTGTGGCCGCAGCGCTGCGCGCGGACGGCCACCGGGTGGTGGTCACGGGAAGCCGGGAGGAAGGCGGCCTCGCCCGCTCGGTGGCCCT
>Ga0209061_1002803_pt1 | contig 20642 bp, 25 predicted proteins | sample Coa_R1_10_FD_187157 | JGI IMG/M metagenome (GOLD analysis project Ga0209061, IMG submission 187157) | Surface soil microbial communities from Centralia Pennsylvania, which are recovering from an underground coalmine fire - Coalmine... | ecosystem: Environmental > Terrestrial > Soil >...
CATCGAAAACCAGGCCCACGAGATCGCCTTCCTCCGGGGCCGGCAGGAGGAGATCCTCGCCCGCCACACGGGGCAGTCGATCGAGCGCATCGCCCGGGACACCGACCGTGACTACATCCTCGGCGCCGAGGACGCGGTCACCTACGGCTTGGTCGACGAGGTGCTCACCCCCCGGGTCGCCCCGAGCAAGGAGCTAGTCGGAGCGGCCGCCTCGTAGGAACGGCCGGGACCGGGCCCGCCGGTCCCGGCCGAGCCGGCGCTACGGTCGACCCGTGAGCGCCGGCTTCAAGGTCCTTCTCACCCTGCACCTCCTGTGTGTGATCGGCGGCTTCGGCTACCTGGCCTACTCCGGGGTCACCCTGGTTGTCGGCCGGCGCCGCGGCGCGGCGATCGGCACGCTCGAGGTCACCCTGCAGGTCGGGCTGCTGGCCGAGCTGCTCATCTACGGCGCCGTCATCTTCGGGATCGGCGCCGTCGGGTCGAGCCACCACTGGAAGTTCCAGCAGACGTGGGTGTGGCTGGCCCTCGTCCTGTACGTGGTGGCCTTGGGCATCCTCCACGGCCTCATCAAGCGCAGCCAGCGCGAATACGCCACCCTCGCCCGCCAGCTGAGCCAGGTGGGCCCGGTCAGGGAGCGACCACCGCAGATCGACCGGATCGAGTCGCTCGAGCAGCGGATCGCCTTCGGCTGGGGCGTGTTCAACCTGCTGGTGGTGGCGGTCGTCTGCCTGATGGTGTGGAAGCCGGGCGCCTGATGCACCCGGTCGAGCGCCTCCGTCACGTGGCCCGGGTCGAGGGGGCCGACCCGGGACTGGTCGCCCGCGAGGCGGCGTCGGCCATCGCCGCGCTGGCCCGGGAGGACCCGACCGGGCTCCTGCCCGGGTGCCGCCGGCTGGTCGAGCGGCACGTGGCCAACGGCCCGCTCTGGTGGCTGTCGGCCCGGGTGCTGTCGTCGCCCGACCCCCGCGACGCGGCCAGGGAGGCGGCTGCCGCCCTCGAGGCCGACCGCACCGCCGACCGGCTCGCCGCCGCCCTCCCCGACGACACCTGCGTGCTGGTCGTGGGCTGGCCCGACCTGGCCGCCGAGGCCCTGGCCCGCCGGGGCGACATCGAGGTGCTGGTCGTGGAGAGCGGGATGGAGGGCCACGGGTTGGCCCGGCGGCTGGGCGCCGACTCGGACGTGGCCCTCGTGCCCGACCGGGGGATCGGGGCCGCCGCCACCGTGGCCGGCATCGTGCTCCTCGAGGCGGGCGCGGCCGGCCCGGGCGGGATCGTCGCCGCCCCCGGCTCCCACGCCTCGGCCGCCGTCGCCCGCCAGGCCGGCGTGCCCGTCTGGGCCGTCACCGGTGTGGGGCGGGTCCTGCCCGACGCCCTCTGGTCGGCGCTGCTCGCGCGCCTGGACGGCAGCGGCCTCGAGCCCTGGGACCGGGACACCGAACTGGTCCCGGCCGAGCTCATCGACACGGTTGTCGGCCCCGACGGCGCGGTAGCCGCCGCCGACGGGCTGGCTGCCTCCACCTGCCCGGCCGTCGCCGAGCTCCTCCGACCGACCGTCTGACCCGGCCGGCGGCGCCGCCGCCCGACCCCGACCGCGACACGTTCGGGGCTGCGGACACTCTTAGGGCATGACGGTGAGCGACGACGCGCTCTGGAAGGCGGCCAGGCGCGACCCGGATGCCTTCGGTGTCCTCTGGGAGCGCCACGCCCGGGCCGTCCTCGGCTTCTGCCTGGCCCGGACGGGAGACCGGGGCAGGGCCGAGGACCTGACCAGCACCGTGTTCCTCGAGGCGTGGCGCCGGCGGAGGTCGGTCGAGCTGACCAACGCCAGCGCCCTGCCCTTCCTGCTCGGGGTGGCCAACAACGTCACCCGCAACGCCGACCGCTCCCTGCACCGGTACCGGGCCGCCCTGAGCCGGCTGGCGCCGGCCGCCGCCGCCCCGGCCGGCCCGGAGGACGACATCGTCGATCGGATCGACTCCCAGCGGGCCTTCGACGACGCCATCCGGGCCCTCACCGTCCTCAGCCAGGGCGAACGGGACGCCTTCGCCCTCGTCGCCTGGAGCGGCCTCACCTACGAGGAGGCCGCCACCGCCCTCGGCGTCGAGCTCGGCGCCGTCCGGTCCCGCCTGTGGCGGGCTCGCCAGAAGCTGCAGCTCGCTCTCGCCGCCGCGCCGTCCGGGAGCTACAAGCCCGCACCCCAAAGGAGCGTGTGATGTTCGACCCCACCCTGCCCCCGCCCCCGCGCCCCACCGACGAGTGGATGCGCACCCGTCGCGACCACCTGGTCGCCGAGGTGACCCGCCGCCGGCGGGTAACGCTGAGCGGTCGGATCACCGCCCTCGGCGGCGGGTTCGTGGCCGCCTCCGCCGCGGCCAGCATCGCCCTGGCGACCGGGCCGACGTCCGCCCAGGCCTTCGGCGGCTGGGCCTCGACGCCGACCACGGCCAGCGCCGCCCAGCTGACCTCGGCCCACAACCGCTGCGCCGGGGTGGGCACGGGCGGCACCCTGGTGCTGACCGACACCCGCGGGCCGTACACGGTCGAGTTGTTCACCCACGCCACGTCGGGCGCCGACGAGGAGTGGATGTGCATCACCGGGCCATCGTTCGTGGCCTCCACCTTCACCACCGTCCAGCCGTCCACCGTGGCCAAGGTGGCGGCCGGCCAGATCGGCAACTACCGCCAGCTGCTCCTCAACCGCGGTCACACCCCCTACGAGCTGAGCGTCGGGCGGGTCGGCGCCGGGGTCACGGCTGTCGCCTTCGTCCTGCGCGACGGCAAGACCGTCACCGCCACCGTCGAGCACGGCTACTTCGCCGCCTGGTGGCCGGGCGGCGAAGGCACCCCCGCCACCGCCCGGGTCACCACCGCCAGCGGGACGACCACCCAGCACCTCACCTGGCTGACGCCCACGCCCAAGCACCCCAAGGCCTGCCTGGTGCGGCCTCCCACCCTCAAGGTCGGGCAGATCGTGGGGCAGAAGGCGTCACGGATGGGCCCGATCCACCTGCCCCTCCAGGGGCACGCCGCCCCCAAGGCGTTGGCTCCCCTCAAGATCAACTCGGCCAAGCTGCCGGCCATCGCCCGGGCCTTTGCCGCCGGCGGCAAGGAGGTCGGCGGGGTCCCGGTCAAGCTTCCCAACCGCCTCGCCTGCGCCCCCATCCAGTTCCCTCCTACCACCCAGCGCTAGCCGCACTCCGGCCTCATTTCCCCACACCTCCTGCCGGAGGACTAAAACGGGGCCGCAGTGCAGCTGCAACTCGCCTCCACAAGCCACTACGTCAACCTCCTCGACCTCGACTGGTCGCTCCCGCTCAGCCACTGGAACGATCCCCGGCTGGTGCGCATGGCCCGAGGTCCGTCCCGGCACCTCGTGCGGTTCGTCGAGATGGACGGGCGGGTCTACGCCTTGAAGGAGATCGACGACGAGCTGGCCCGGCGGGAGTACCGGATCCTGCGGGAGATGGCGGAGGCCGGGCTGCCGGTCGTCGAGCCGGTGGGGACGGTCGTCGAGCGCACCACCAACGCCGGCGACCCCCTGCCAGGGGTGCTCATCACCCGCTACCTCGACTTCGCCCTGCCGTACTCGTACCTGCTGGCCCGGGAGGGGAGCACCGACCGCCAGCACCGCCTCCTCGACGCGGCCGCCATCCTGCTGGTCCAGCTCCACCTCGACGGGTTCTATTGGGGGGACTGCTCGCTGGCCAACATCCTGTTCCGGCGGGATGCGGGCGGGTTGTCCGCCTACCTGGTCGACTCCGAGACGGCCGAGCGCCACCCCAAGCTGTCGACCCGGCAGCGGGAGGCCGACCTGGGCATCGCGGTCGACAACTTCATCGGCGGCATGGAGGACCTCATCGCCGCCGGGCGGGTGGGGGCGTTCACCGATTCGGTGGCGTTCGCCGAGCGCCTCGATCGGCGCTACCACGTGCTCTGGACGGAGCTCACCACCGAGGAGGAGTTCGACAGCGACGAGGCGTGGCGGCTCGAGGAACGGGTCCGCCGCCTCAACGACATGGGGTTCGACGCCGACGAGATGTCGGTGGTGGCGGTGGCCGGCGGGGAGCGCATCCGGATCCGCCCGACGGTGGTGGAGGAAGGCCATCACCACCGCAAGCTGCTCCGGCTCACCGGCATCGACGTGCAGGAAAACCAGGCCCGCCGCCTGCTCAACGACATGGCCTCCTACCGGACGGCCATGGAGAAGCGGGAGAAGCGGCCGGTGCCCGAGGCGGTGGCCGCCTACCACTGGCTGACCGACCGCTTCGAGCCCTTTATCTCGTCCATCCCGCCCGAGTACGCCACCCGCCTCGAGCCGGCCGAGGCCTTCCACCAGTACCTGGACCACCGGTGGTACCTGTCCGAGGAAGCCGGCCACGACGTCCCCGACTCGGAGGCCATGCACAGCTACGTCGAAAACGTGCTGGCGGCCAAGCCGGACGAGCGGCTGGTCCTGCCCGACCTCACCGGTGAGCTCGACATCCTCAACCTCGACGAGGCCGACGAGGTCGGCAACCTGGCCTACTCGGAGGAGGAGCCGGACGTGCTGCGCTCGTCCCGGCAGCTGCGCAGCTCCCGCGGGCCGGCGCCCGGCCCGTCCAAGCCGTGGGGCGCGCTGCGCTCGTCCCGGCGGTCGTCGGACTCTTAGACCGCCGGGCGGCGGGCGACCACCGTCACCAGCGGCGGGAGCACGATGGACACGCCCTCGCCGGACGGCACCTCGGTCATGGCCTCTAAGTAGTCGGCGACCGGGCCGGGACCGGCCCACGCCGGCGCCTCGGCCCAGGCGTCGACCAGCTCCAGCCCGGTCCGGCGGATGAGGGCCGGCAGCTCGGCGCCCACGTCGGGATGGCGGGCGTCGGGCATGCTCAGCGGCACCCCGTCGACCCGGCCGGCGGTCGTCACCGGCTCCTGGGCCACCACCCACCCGCCCGGGCGGACGGCCCCCGCCATCCGGGCCAGGACCACCAGCGGGTCGAACACGTGCAGCAGGACGAAGCGGCAAAAGGCCAGGTCGAGAGGCTCAGGCAGGATCAGGTCCTCGCCGGCCTGGGTGAGGGCGATCACCTGGGCCTGGGCCGCCGCCGCGGCCGCTTTGGCCACCTCGTCCCGCCGCAGCGGGTCGTTGTCCACCGCGTAGATCCGCCCGTCCCGGCCGACCAGCTGGGCCAGGGCCACCGACACGTCACCGCCGCCGGCGCCCACGTCGGCGCAGCGCCAGCCTTCCCGCAGCCCCAACCGGTCGAGGGCGGTGGCCAGCGGGCGGCGGTAGACGTCGTTGCGCAGGTCGAGCTCGATCATGGTCTTGTGATGATGGCAGGCTCGGGACCCTGACTTCTGCGCTTCAGTCGTCCGCCTCGGGGTGGTCCGCTTCGGCATCCTCGCTGGCCGCCTCGCTGGGGACCGCCGTCCTCGAGTGGTCGGCCGGCACCCGGCGCGACCTGCCCTGGCGGCGAACCCGCGACCCCTGGGCCGTCCTCGTCAGCGAGGCCATGCTCCAGCAGACGCAGGTCGCCCGGGTCGTCGGTCCCTGGCACGCCTTCCTGGCCCGCTTCCCCGACCCGCCGGCCTGCGCGGCGGCCGAGGTGGGGGAGGTGGTGACCGCCTGGTCGGGGCTCGGGTACAACCGGCGGGCCGTCCATATGCACCGGGCCGCAGTGGAGGTCACCGTCCGCCACGGCGGGCAGGTGCCCGACGACCTGGACGCCCTGCTCGCCCTGCCCGGCATCGGGCCCTACACGGCCCGGGCGGTGCTGGCCTTCGCGTTCGAGCGGGACGTCGGCGTGATCGACACCAACGCCGCCCGGGTGCTGGCCCGGGCCGCCGCCGGCCGACCGCTGCGGCCCCGCGAGGCCCAGGCCCTGGCCGACGCCTGCGTGCCCGCCGGGGAGGGGTGGGCCTACAACCAGGGCCTGCTCGACCTCGGCGCCGGCGTCTGCACCAGCCGGGCGCCGGCCTGTGACCGCTGCCCGCTGGCCGGCGTGTGCGCCTGGCGACGCTCGGGCCCCGGGCCCGACCCGGCGGTGGGCTCGGCCGGCACCGGGAGCCGGCAATCGACCTTCGCCGGGTCCCACCGCCAGGGGCGGGGCCGGCTGGTCGCCGCCCTCCGGGCCGGGCCGCTGCGGCCCGACGAGGTGGCCGCGGCGGCCGGGTGGCCCGACGACCCTTCACGGGCCGCCCTCGCGCTGGCCGGCCTGGTCGCCGACGGCCTGGCCGTTGTCGACCCCGCCGGAATTGTCCGTTTACCGTGATTTGTCCCGATGTCAACCGGCCTGGGGTGTGACCATCGTCCTGTTCCATTCAGGTAAATGCCGTGAGTACGCTCGGTAAAACGGCAAGGGGGAGATGGTGGACGTCACCTTCTTCGGGGTCCGGGGCTCGTGCCCCTGCCCCTCCGAAGCGAATCGACGGTACGGCGGCAACACCGCCTGCGTCGCCCTCACCCATCCGGGTGAAGCGCCGATCATCTTCGATCTCGGCACCGGTCTCCGCGCCTTCGGGTCGACTCAGCCGGCCGACGGGAGCTTCCGCGGCACCGCCCTGGTCACCCACATGCACTGGGACCACGTGCAGGGGCTGCCGTTTTTCCCGCCGGCGGACCGCCCGGGGGCCGTGCTCGACGTCTACGGTCCGCCGCAGCCGGACGGCTCGTTCGGGGAGGCGTTCGACGATCTGATGCGCCCGCCCTTCTTCCCGGTGCGGGCGGGCGAGCTGCGGGGCGACATCACCTTCCACGACGCGGTCGAGGACGACCTGGCCGTCGGCAACGCCAAGATCCGCATCCGTAACGTCCCCCACGTCGGGCCGACCGTCGGCTACCGGGTGTCCTGGGAGGGCCGCACCGTCGCCTACATCAGCGACCACCAGGCCCCGCTCGACCTCGACACCGTCGCCGACGGCGTGCTCGAGCTGGCCGAGACGGCCGACGTGCTCATCCACGACGCCCAGTACACCCCCGACGAGTTCCGCGAGAAGGCCCACTGGGGGCACTGCACCATCGGCTACGCCCTCGACGTGGCCCGGCAGGCGGGGGCGGGCCAGCTGGTGCTGTTCCACCACGACCCGGCCCACGACGACGACGCCATCGACCGGATCGTGCGGGATGTCAGGGCGAGGCGGCGGCCCGGCGACCCCGAGGTGATCGCCGCCTACGAGGGCCTCACCCTGCACCTCTGAGGCTGTTTAGTGACGCCTACCAGTCAAAAAGACCGGTAGGCGTCACTAAACAAGACCGCTCCGATCTGCGCTGACAGCTGGTCCCGGGTGGGGCTCAGCCCGCCTCAGCCCGCCTCAGCCCGCCAGGCCCGGCTCAGCCCGCCGTGCCTGAAGCCCCCGAGGCCTCCGCAGCCCCCTCCGCCCCCAACGCCACCAGCACAAACGCCTGCACCCGCGCCTCGTCGTGCCACACGTCGTACCGGCCCGAGAGCCCCTGGTGGCCGGCGCCGAGCTCGGTGCGCAGCAGCACCGGGTAACGGGTGGCCGCGGTGGCCCGCAGCCGGGCCACCCACTTGGCCGGCTCCCAGTAGCCGACGCGGGGGTCGTTGAGCCCGCCGGTGACGTACATGGCCGGATAGACGACGCCGCCATCGGGCGAAGACGGGCGAACATTGTCGTAGGGCGAGTAGGCCCGCATGACGGCCAGCTGGTCGGCCTCGGCCGGGTTGCCCCACTCCTCCCACTCGGTGACGGTGAGCGGCAGGGTCGGGTCGGACATGGTGGTGACCACGTCGACGAACGGGACCTCCGCCACCACCGCCCGCCACAACTCCGGGCGGAGGTTGGTGACCGCCCCCATGAGCAGCCCGCCGGCGCTGCCGCCCCGGATGGCCAGCCGGTCGGGAGCGGACCAGCCGGTGCTCACCAGGTGCTCGGCGCAGGCGATGAAGTCGGTGAAGGTGTTGGCCTTGGCGGCCAGGCGGCCCTCCTCGTGCCAGCGCCGGCCCATCTCGCCGCCGCCCCGGATGTGGGCGATGGCGAAGACGACGCCCCGCTCCAGCAGGTTGAGCCGGAGCGAGGAGAAGGTCGGGTCGATGCTGGCCTCGTACGAGCCGTAGCCGTACAGCAGGCACGGGGCGGTGCCGTCGGTGGCCACGTCGGCCCGGGCGACCAGCGAGATGGGCACCTGGGTGCCGTCGGGGGCGGTGGCCCACAGCCGGCTGGTGGTGTAGCGGGACGGGTCGTGGCCCCGCACCGGCTGGACCCGGACGACCCGCCGGGCCTCCGGCGAGTCGGGCGAGCTCAAGGAGATCTCCACCGTCGAAGGCGGCGTGACCAGCGACGTGTACCCGAACCGGTAGGCGCCGGCCGCCCACTCCGGGTTGGGCGAGCCGAGCAGGCTGTAGACGGCGTCCGGTTGGGGGACGAGCCGATCCCTGCCGGTGGCCAGGTCGAGCACCCGGAGCTGCTCGAGGCCGCCGCTGCGCTCGCCCACCACCACGTGCCCGGCGAACGTGTCGACGTCGTCGACCTTGGTCCCGGGCCGGTGGGGGAGGACCTCGACCAGGTCGTCGGGGCCGCCGCCGACCGGCAGGCGCCACACCGCGAAGTCGGTGGCCGTCTCTCCGCCGGGCGTCGCCGGCCGGTTGGTGCGGATCACCCAGCTGTCGCCGGCGCCGGGCCACACCACGTGATCGGCGTCGTACTCGACACCCTCCTCGCGCGGGAGGATCACCGCCGGCGGCCCCTCGGGCTCGGCGGCGGCGATGGCCAGGCACTCGGAGGTGAGCTTGGACTCGCTCTGGACGAGCACGTACCGCTCGGAGCGGGTCAGCCCCACGGACACGAAGAACCGTTCGTCGGGGTCCTCCCACACCAGCGTGTCGGTGGCCGGGTCGGTGCCGACCCGGTGGCGCCACACCTGGTAGGGACGCAGCGCCTCGTCAGGCCGGACGTAGTAGAAGGTCCGGCCGGCCCAGGCCGAGCCGTAGGTGACTCCCTCGATCCGGTCGGGCAGGTCGTCGCCGGTGGCCAGGTCCCTGAACCGCAGCGAGTACTGCTCGGAGCCGTCGAGATCGATGGCGTAGGCCAGGGTGGTGTGGTCCTGGGACAGGTCGAACACGCCGAGGGCGAAGTACTCGCTCTCCCCGGCCAGCACGTTTTCGTCCAGGATGACGGTGTCGTCCCCGGTTCCGGCCCTGGCGTCGGCCAGCACCGTTGCCGCGTCGAGCGACCGGTCAGGGTCGGCCCGCCGGCAGTAGATGGCGTACTGCTGGCCCTCCACCGTCCGGGTCAAGTACCACCAGCCGCCGTGCCGGACCGGGGCGTCGACGTCGGTCTCGACCACCCGCGCCTTGATGTCGGCGAACAGCCGGTCCTGCAGGCCCTTGGTGGGCGCGAGGACGGCCTCGGCGTAGGCGTTCTCCGCCTCCAGGTAGGCCAGCACGGCCGGATCGTCCCGGTCCCGGAGCCAGTAGTACGGGTCGTCGCGGGTCCCGTCGGCGGCCTGGAGCTGATGGGGGCGGCGCTCGGCCACGGGCGGGGTCACGGAGGACTCGGGAGCGAAGGGCATCGTCAGGCACACTAGAAGCCGTGGTCTGGGTGGGCGCCGACGAACGGCGAGCCGTGGCGGAGCTGGCCGCCGGTCGCCCCGCGGTGCTCGTCCTGCCCGCCGGGGCCACGGTGCCGCCCGAGGTGGCGGCGGCCGCGACGGCCGGGAAAGGAGGCCGGCTCGCGGTCTTCGTCGATCTGTCTCGCCCCGCCGGCGCGCCGGCCGAGGGCGAGCCACCGGCGGCGGCCCTGGAACTGGCCGCCGAGCTGTTCGGGGCGTAAAGGAACGTCATGGAAATCAGTGTCGCACTGGGGTATGACAAGGGCTTCAAGCAGGCCGTCGACGAGGTGGCCGACCTCGAGCGGGCCGGCCTCGACACGGTGTGGGTGGCGGAGGCGTACGGCCTCGACAGTCCGAGCCTCATGGGCTACCTGGCTGCCCGGACCACGACGGTCAGGATCGGGTCGGCCATCCTGCCCATCTACTCCCGGACGCCGGCCCTGATCGCCATGACCGCGGCCGGGATCGACGCCCTGTCGGACGGGCGCATGGTGCTCGGCCTGGGCGCCTCCGGGCCGCAGGTCGTGGAGGGCTGGCACGGGGTCCGCTACGACGCCCCCGTCGGGCGGACCCGGGAGATCGTGGACATCTGCCGGCAGATCTGGCGCCGCCAAGGCCCGCTCGTCCACGAGGGCCGCTATTACCGGCTCCCCCTGCCGCCGGAGCAAGGAACGGGCCTCGGTAAGCCGCTCAAGATCATTGCCCACCCGGTCCGGCCCGCCATCCCCATCTGGTTGGCCGCCCTGGGGGAGCGCAACGTCGAGCTGGCGGCCGAGGTGGCCGACGGTTGGTTGCCGTTCCTCTTCGTCCCCGAGCGGGCCAAGCCGGTGTGGGGCCGGGCCTTGGCCGCCGGGACGGCCAAGCGGGATCCGTCCCTCGGGCCGCTGCAGGTGGCCGCCGGCGGCCTGCTGGCCATCGGCGAGGGCGATGACATCCTGTCGCTGCGGGAGTTGGCCCGGCCCGCAGTCGCCCTCTACGTGGGCGGCATGGGCGCCAAGGGCCGCAACTTCTACTACGACCTGGCCGTGCGGTACGGCTACGGGGAGCAGGCCGCCCGGATCCAGGACCTGTACCTGGAGGGCCACAAGGCGGAGGCGGCCGCCGCCGTGCCCGACGAGCTGCTGGCCCTCACCTCGCTGGTCGGCCCCGCCGGCTGGGTGGCCGAGCGGGTCGCCGCCTACCGGGAGGCCGGCGTGACCAACCTGCAGGTCGTGCCGTTGCCGACCGGCGACCAGACGGCCGCCCAACTGATCGAGCAGCTGCGAGCGATCACCGGTTGATCCCCCTTTGGGGGAGTGCCGGCTGATCCCCCTCCGGGGGAGTGCCGGTTATCCCGGGCGGCGGGTTGGCTCCGCCACCAGGCCCATCGTTAGGATTCCCACCTATGCGGCCCGCTGCAGTCAAGGCTCCGATGGACTACCTGTTCGCCCTGGTCGTGTGCCTCATCGTGATCGGCTCGAGCTTCGCCGTGGAGCCGCCGGAGACGCGCTGGATCGTCTTCGGGGTCGGCTGCGTGATGGCCGTGGCCGTGCTGGCCGCCGCCGCCCGCCCCGTGCGCGACTGACCACCGCCGCCTCATCCAGCTCCCCCGCAGTCGTGAACTTCGGCCGGGCGGGTACCTCCTTCCGGCGACGAGGTTGTTACTATCGTCGTAGGAGAAATTCATCGGTAGGAGTGTGACCTGTGGCCACCACGGACCTCGATCTCGGTCGATACAAGCTGGGTTGGAGCGACATCGAGGACTTCTACGTCTTCAAACCCAAGAAGGGCCTGTCGGAGGAGATCCTCCGCGAGATGTCGTGGATGAAGGGCGAGCCCGAGTGGATGACGCAGCGGCGCCTCAAGGCTTTCCGCCACTTCCAGCGCCGGCCCATGCCGACGTGGGGCGGGGACATGTCGGGCATCGACTTCGACGACATCTTCTACTACATCAAGCCGGTCGACAAGCAGGTTGACGCTTGGGACGAGCTGCCCGACTCGGTCAAGGCGACCTACGAGAAGCTGGGCATCCCGGAGGCTGAGCGCAAGTACCTGGCCGGCGTGACCGCCCAGTACGAGAGCGAAGTCGTCTACCACAAGAACCGGGAGGACCTGGAAGCCCAGGGCGTCCTGTTCTGCGACATGGACACCGCCCTGCGGGAGTACCCGGACCTGGTCAAGGAGCACTTCGGCAAGGTCATCACCGCCAACGACAACAAGTTCGCCGCCCTCAACACGGCGGCGTGGAGCGGCGGCAGCTTCATCTACGTCCCGCCGGGCGTGAAGGTCGAGATGCCGCTGCAGGCCTACTTCCGCATCAACGCGGAAAACATGGGCCAGTTCGAGCGGACCCTGATCATCGCTGACGAGGGCTCCCAGGTCCACTACATCGAGGGCTGCTCGGCCCCGGTGTACACCTCGGATTCGCTGCACTCGGCCGTGGTCGAGATCGTGGTCAAGCCGAGCGCCCGGGTGACCTACACGACCATCCAAAACTGGTCCAACAACGTCTACAACCTGGTCACCAAGCGGGCCGTGGTGGAGGCCGAAGGCCACATGGAGTGGATCGACGGCAACATCGGCAGCCGGCTCACCATGAAGTACCCGGCCGTCTACCTGGTGGGGCCCAAGGCGTCGGGCGAGGTGCTGTCGGTCGCCTACGCCGGTCCCGGCCAGCACCAGGACGCCGGGGCCAAGATGATCCACGCCGCGCCGGAGACCACCTCGACCATCATCTCCAAGTCGATCTCCAAGGACGCCGGGCGGACCTCCTACCGCGGGTTGGTCGACTTCCGCGAGGGGGCCCGCAAGTCCAAGAGCTTTGTGCGCTGCGACGCCCTGCTGCTGGACGACATCTCCCGCAGCGACACCTACCCCTACATCGAGGTACGGGAGCAGGACGCCGAGGTCGGGCACGAGGCGACCGTCTCCAAGGTCGGCGACGACCAGCTCTTCTACCTGATGAGCCGGGGCCTCTCGGAGCAGCAGGCCATGAGCATGATCGTCAACGGCTTCATCGAGCCGATCACCCGCACCCTGCCGATGGAGTACGCGGTCGAGTGGAGCCGGCTGATCGAGCTGCAGATGGAAGGATCCGTGGGCTGACGGCTCGAGGACCCCGGCCCATGGGCCGCTAAAGCCTCGAGCCGATGGCACGATGGGGGTGTGCCGATGCGGGAGGACTGCAAGTACTTCCAGACCAGGAACTTTGCCTCCGGCGAGACGGCGCGCTTCTGCGCCATCGACCTGGCGCCGGAGGCCCCTTGGCGCTGCCCGGTCAACTGCCCCCGCTACACCAAGCGGGCGGATGCGTTCGCCCGGTCCACGGCGACGTCGTCGGCCTCGCCGGAGCCCGAACTCCACCCCGACGCCGCGGTCGTGCTCGGCTCGGCCGAGGAGATCATCAGCGCGGTGGCCCCCCAACTGGCCGCCGAGGAGCGCCGGCGCCGGCAGCAGGAGGCCGCGCAGTCGGAGACGTCGTGGTGGCAGCGGCTGCGCCAGCGCGGCGCCCGCTGGCGCCGCTGAGCCAGCCTGGCCGCTCGGTAATCTGACACCCATGGCCGCCGCCATCGCCCTCGCTGTGGTGCTCGTGATCGCCGTCGGCGGCGTCAGCCTGGCCATGCAGTCGCAACGCCCGCTCCAGCCGCAGCCCCGACCGCGGCCCGAGCCCCGCCCGCAGGCCCCCACGGTCCGGGCTCGGCCCCGGCGGACCCCACCGCCCCGGCCCGAGCCGGTGCCGCCCCCCAACCCGGTCGTCCCGCCCGACCCGGAGGCCAAGGGGCCCGAACTGCTGCGCACGGGCGTGGCCGCCGACGCCAAGGTGGTCAACGTGGTGGACGAGCGCATCCTCGGGCCGGTCACCCGGAGCCGCCTGACCCTGCGGTTCGAGCCCGAGGGCACCGACGCGGTCGAGATCGACCTGCGCCACACCTTCGCCTCGCCCGAGGCCAGGGCCAAGGTCAAGGTGGGCGGCACCCTCGCCGTCCACTACGACAAAGAGCGGCCCAAGAAGGTCGTCATCGACCCGATCAACTGAGGGGCTCGGCACACTGCGCACCGTCTTTGTCACCGGATCCACGCAGGGCATCGGCCTCGAGATCGCCCGCCAGCTGGCCGCCTCGGGCCACCGAGTGATCCTCCACGCCCGCAACGAACAGCGGGCCAAGGAGGCGGCCACCGCCTTTGGCGACCCGGCCGCCGTGGTGGTCGGGGACCTGGCCTCGCTGGAGGAGACCCGGCGGCTGGCCGCCGACGCAGTGGCGGCCGCCCAAGGCCCGCTCGACGCGGTGATCCACAACGCCGGGATCGGCTCATCCGAGCACCTGACGACCGGGGACGGCCTGGACGCCATCTTCCAGGTCAACGTGGTCGCCCCCTATCTGCTGACCGCGCTGATGCCGCCGCCGGGCCGGCTCGTCTACCTGACGTCCGGTCTCTCGTCCCGCGGCCAGCTGGTCTGGGACGACCTGCAGTGGAAGAGGCGGCGGTGGGACGGGTCCCAGGCCTACAGCGATTCCAAGCTCCACGACCTGCTGCTGACCTTCGCCGTGGCCCGCCACTGGCCTGAGACGATCACCAACGCCGTCGACCCGGGCTGGATCAAGACCCGCATGGGCGGTCGGGGCGCGCCCGGCAGCCTGGCGGACGGGGCCGACACCCCGGTGTGGCTGGCCGTCGGCGAGGAGCCCGACGCCACCGTCACCGGCCGCTACCTCAAGTCGCGCCGCCCGTTGACCCCCAACCCGCTCGCCGTCCAACCGGCCCAGCAGGAGCGGCTGCTCAACGTGCTGGCCGAGCTCACCTCGGTTTCCCTGCCCACCACCTGACCATCGATAGGATGGCCAGCCGGCCCGCCCCCACCGGACCCGGGCTCCCGTCACGAGGAAGTGTCCCCTGCCTCCCTTCAGCTCTGATGACGTCGCCGCCCTCGGCGGCCCGGCCGAGCGGCAAGCCGCCCGTCAAGCCGCTTTCGAACGCTTCGCCGCCGCGTCCCTGCCCAGCTCGGCCCTCGAGGAGTGGCGCTACAGCCGCATCGACGCCCTCGACCTCGACCGGTACCGGCCGGCGCCCGCCGTCGACTCCGGCGAGGCCGCGGTCGATCTGGCCCTGCCCGCGATCGTCGCCGGCCTCGAGGCGGCCACCGTCCTGGTGGTCCAGGACGGCCGGCTGATCGGTCGCCGGGGCGACGATCCGGCCGTGACCGTGACCGCCGAGCCGCTCGGCGAGGCTCCGCCGGCCGGCCGCCCGCCGGCCCCGTCGATCGCCGGCGAGCCGGACGCCCTCATCTCCCTCAACGCCGCCTTCAGCCAGACGGTGGAAGTGGAGGTGGCGGCGGGTGCCCGTCTCGGCGCGCCGGTCGTGATCGTGCACCACACGGGCGCTGCCGCGGCGGCCTCCTTTCCCCGCCTCGTCGTCCGCATCGGCGCCCAGGCCGAGGCCTCGGTGGTCGAGGTGGCGACCTCGGCCGACGTCGACGCCCTGGTCGTGCCCGTCACCGAGCTCGACGTGGGCGACGGCGCCCATGCCGGCTACGTCCACGTGCAGCAGCTCGGCGACCGGGTCTGGCAGACCGGCCTGCAAACCAGCCGGGTCGGCCGGGACGCCACCTTCACTTCGGCCGCCGTCGCCCTCGGCGGCGACTACGCCCGGCTGCGGACCGCCTCGTCGATGGTCGGGGCCGGCGGGACGGCCCGGCTCCTGGCCGTCTACCTGGGCTCGGACCGGCGCATGATCGACTTCCGCACCGTCCAGGACCACCGGGCCCCCAACGCCACGTCGGAGCTGCTGTTCAAGGGGGCGGTGGCCAACCAGTCCCGCGGCGTCTACACCGGTCTGATCCGGGTCGAAAAAGGGGCCCGCGGCACCAACGCCTTCCAGACCAACCGCAACCTGGTGCTGCACGAGGGGGCGGAGGCCTGGTCGGTCCCCAACCTCGAGATCGAGGACAACGACGTGCGCTGCAGCCACGCCTCGGCCGTCGGGCCGATCGCTCCCGACGAGCGGTTTTACCTCGAGAGCCGCGGCGTGCGCCCCGACACCGCCGAGCGGCTGATCACGCTCGGCTTTCTCGACGAGGTGGTGGCCCGCCTGCCGGTCGCCGGGGTGGCCGCCCCGGTCCGTCGGGCCCTGGCCGCCACCCTCGACCGTGCCGACGCCGCCGAGCGCGCCGGCGACCCCGCAGAGGAGACCGACTGATGCCCGATATCCGCGTCCGCCGCGACGACCTCGCCCCCGGCACGGCCATGCGGGTCGAGGGCGGCCCCTACGGGATCTGCCTGGTGCGGATCGGCGACGACTTCTACGCCATCAGCGACCGCTGCAGCCACGCCGAGGTGGCCCTGTCCGAGGGCGAGGTCGACACCTACGACTGCGCCATCGAATGCTGGAAGCACGGCAGCATGTTCTCCCTGCTCGACGGCGAGCCCCAGGCCCTGCCGGCCACCGAGCCGGTGCCGGTGTACAAGGTCGTGGTGGACGGCGACGACGTGGTGGTGACGGTCCCGTGAGCAGCTCCCTCGTCATCGAAGGGCTGCGGGTCGAGGTCGGCCACCAGGAGATCCTCCGCGGCGTCGACCTCGAGGTCGGCGCCGGCCAGGTGCACGCCGTCATGGGGCCCAACGGCGCCGGCAAGAGCACCCTCTCGCACGTGCTGATGGGCCGGCCCGGCTACACCGTCACCGGCGGCGAGGTTCGCCTCGACGGGGTCGACCTGCTCCGGCGGCCGACGTGGGAGCGGGCCCGGGCCGGGCTGTTCCTCGGCATGCAGTACCCGATCGAGGTGCCCGGCGTTTCCCTCGAGGACGCGCTGACCGAGGCCCTGGTCGACTCCGGGCGGGACCGGGCCGACGTCGTCCGCCAGCTGCGGGTCGAGGCCGAGCGGGTCGGGTTCGACGCCCGGTTCCTCGACCGGCCCCTCAACGTCGACCTGTCCGGCGGGGAACGCAAGCGCAACGAGACCGTCCAGCTGGGCGTCCTGCGACCCCGGTTCGCCATCCTCGACGAGGTCGACTCCGGCCTGGACGTCGACGCCCTGCGGGCCGTGAGCCGCCGGGTCGAGGCGGCCACCGAGGAGGACGGCCTCGGCGTGCTGGCCATCACCCACTACACCCGGCTGCTGCGCGAGCTGCGCCCGGACCGGGTGCACGTGCTGGCCGGCGGCCGCATCGTCGCCGAGGGCGGCCCGGAGCTGGCCGACGAGCTCGAGCGCACCGGGTACGCGGCGTGGGCCGACGAGTCGGAATCCGGCTCCGCCGACGCGGTGCCCTCCGACTTCCCGTTCTAAAAGCCTTCGGGGAAATGAGGCCGGAGTGCGGGTCGCTTGACAGTGGTCCGCGCCCGCTGTACGTTTAACACGTCAGTTAATTAACCAGAGACGGAAATGGCAGGAGACGACCGGCTCAGCTCCATCTTCGCCGCTCTGGCCGATCCCACCCGGCGGGCCATCCTGGCCCGGTTGGCCGAGGGGGAGGCCACCGTGACGGAGCTGGCGGCCCCTTTTTCGATCAGCCTCCCGGCCATCTCCCGGCACCTCAAGGTCCTGGAGAGCGCCGGCCTGATCGCTCGCCACCAGTCGGCCCAGTGGCGGTCGAGCACACTCGAAGCGGGGGCGCTGCAGGAGCTGGCCGACTGGATGGACCAGTACCGCCGGTTCTGGGACGCCCGCCTCGACCGCCTCGACGCCCACCTCCGCCAGCGCCTGGCCGAGGAGCACTCCCGGGAAGGGGACGACCAATGACCCAGCCGATCGACGACCAGGTGCGCATCACACGGGTGTTCGACGCCCCACGCGCCATGGTGTTCCAGGCTTTCACCGACCCCGAGCAGATGGCCCAATGGTTCGGTCCGGTCGGCTATTCGGTGCCCCGCGAGGAGATCGTGATCGAGCCCCACGCCGGCGGCCGAGAACGGATCCTGATGGTAAAAGACGGCTCCGGTGACCGGGAGCTGTTGGAGTCCGTCTATACCGAGGTCGTCCCCGACGAGGTGATCGCCGGGCACGGGGTGGAGGGCGAGTCCGGCGAGGGCAATTTTCGGTTCGAATTTCACGACGAGCCGGGCGGCAAGACCCGCCTCGAGATCACCGTGTGGCCGTTCACCGGTAAGTGGGCGGACGAGCTGCGGGAAGGCTGGGAGAGCAGCCTCCACAAACTCGACCACCTGCTCGCGGGCTCGACCCGGCGGTGACGGCGGTGCTGGCCCACCGCACCATTACCGCCGTGGCCCTCGCCGAGCAGCGGCTGCGGGCCTCAGACCTGAGCCCGCGGCTCCAGCTCGACCGACCCCATCCGGTGGTCCATCCGCTGGCCCGCCTGCTGGTTCAGTGGCGCCGCCGAGCCGGCATGGGCATGGTCACCGTCGGGCTCCGTCTGGTGCTCGCCGGCGACGATCTCGACCCTGTGTAGCTCAGGGATCAGCGGTCCTTGCGCTCCCGCTCGTGGTGGCGCATGGCGCCGTGCAACCGGCCGGCGCCGTAGCCGATGGTGCCGGCCACCACGCCGACGAAGGCCACCTCGAGGATGTGGATCAGACCCCGGATGATCTCGGTGGACAGCCCGATGGCGATCACCGCCGCCGCGATCAGGGCCAGGATGATCAGCACCTCGGTGAACGTCCGGCCGTGCGGGCGGGGCGAGCGGCCGGGGGCCGGCGCCGGCTGGGCGGCCCCGCGGCTCTCGTGAGACCGGGAGTGACGGGTCGGGGCCGGGGACGGGGTGGCCGTCAGCACCGGGGCCGACGACGCCGCCGGGGCGGGAGCGGGCGCGGCCGCGCGGGTCGCGGTCTGCTGGCCGGCGGCGGACTGGTCGCCCGACTGGAGCGTGCTGCAGATGAGGCACTGGCCAGGAGCAAAACCGTGGATGCACGCCATGAGCCCATTGTGCCCAGTTCCCCGTTGATGCGGTGATCGTGCGCGAGCATGGCCGTGATGCGCGCCCCGCCGTCCGCCCTCCTGCTGACGTCGCAATTCGACAGCCCGATCGGGATCTTCGGGCTGGCCGCCGAGGAGGACGGCACCGTGGTGCAGGTCACCCTGCCCGGGCTGGGCCGGGTGCCGGACGGCCGGCCGAGCAACGCCGTGCTGGCTCCGGTACTCGAGGCGCTAGGCCGGTACTTCGCCGGCGACCCTCCGGTGTGGGCGTTCCGGTACCGGCCGGCCGGCAGTCCCTTCCAGCAGCGGGTCTGGGCCGCCCTCGAGGCCATCCCGTATGGGGAGACCCGTTCGTACGGGGCGGTGGCCGACGCGGTCGGCTGCCCGGGCGCGGCTCGGGCCGTCGGCGCCGCCAACCGGGCCAACCCGCTGCCGGTCGTCATTCCCTGCCACCGGGTCGTCGCCGCCGACGGCGCCCTGACCGGCTACGCCGGCCGGCGGGGGCTCGGCATCAAGCGCTACCTGCTCGACCTCGAGAGCGGGACCGGCCACCTGCCGCTGGGCTGACGCCCCGCCGGCGGGTGTCGCCGGCCTCCCGGCTGTCGGTCTCGGTCCCGGCCGCGCCCCCTCGCTGTATAGGAAGGGCCCGCTGGTGGCTTAAAGCGCTCAGGCGCAGCGCCGGCCCGGGTCGCCCGATGGTCACAACCGCACAGCGAAACCGATCACTGCGGCCGGCGACCACTCCGGCCGCATTTCCCCTCGTTCGCCGTTATGGGTAACGGCGAACGGCTAGGCCGGTCGGCTGGCCAGGGTGAAGAACGAGCTCAACGGGATGACCTGCACGTCGGCACCGGTGTAGGGCGCCTGGACGATCTTGCCGCCCCCGATGTACATGGCCACGTGGTACAGCCCGCCGGGGTAGACGAGGTCGCCCGGCTGGAGGTCGCCCATCGAGATGTGGGTGGTGTCGGCGTACTGCAGCTCGCTGCTGTGGGGGAGGGAGACGCCGGCGTGGGCGTAAGCCCACATGACCAGGCCCGAGCAGTCGAAGCCGGACGGGCTGGCGCCACCCCAGACGTAGGGGACACCGACCTCGCCGACCGCGGCGTTGACCGCGATCTGGGCGGCACTGCCGCCGCCACCGCCCCCACCGCCGACGCCCACGGTGGGCGGGGGCGTGGTGGCCGGCGGGGCCGTCGTCACCGGGGTGGTCGGCGGCGGAGCCTGGCGGGGCGAGGTGGCGGGGGAGGTCGAGCCCGACGAGTGGGTGGGCGGCGGGTCAGCGGTGGTGGCCGGCGCCACGGTGGTCGTCGTGGTCTCCGCCGCCGCCCTGGCTGCGGCGGCCCGGGCGGCCGCGGCCCGCTCGGCGGCCAGCCGGCGCTGCTCGGCGGCCGCGGCCCGGCGGATGGCCTCCTCGCGGTACTGGGCGACGAGGGTCTTGATGCGGCCCTTGTCGGTGGCCTCGGCCGACTGCAGCTGGGTCACCGTGTGGTTGATCGACGCCTTGTCGGCCAGGATGGCGGCGTTGGTCTTGGTCTGGGCCCGTTCCTTGGCCTGCAGGTTGCTCTCGGCCGTGGCCTCGACCTCGGAGGCCAGCTTGTACTGGTCTTCGGCGTCGGCCTGGCGGCCGGCCATGGTCTGTTCGTACTCGGCTCGCAGAAGGCCCGAGTTGGCGCTGCCGACCGAAGAGGAAGAGGTGGCGCTGCTCGTGCCGCTGTCGATGTAGGCGCTGACGGCCTCCGACCGCAGGGCGGTGGCCGCCGCCCCGGCCTGGCCGTCAGCCTTGGCGACCCGGGCCTTGGCCGCCGCGACGTTGGCCTTGTCGCGCTTCAGGGCGATGACCGAACTGTCGTACTTCTCGGCCAGCTGCTCTTCCTGGTTGCCGAGAGTGTTGATCCGGCTGGCCAGCGCGGCCGCCTGTGCCCGCAGGGTGCTGAGGTTGCCGGACGCGGCGTCGGCCGTCTGGGAGACAGCGGTGGTGAAGCCGGCCGTGAGGCCAAGCGCCACCAGTGCGGCGCCGCAGCGACGTGGGAAACAACGCGTCACCTTGGTCACAATGGCCCGAGAGCCTAAGGCTATCGTCCGGCGCAGGTCAAGAAACCTTGTATTTCCGCAGCTCGAACGCCCTCTAGGAGAGCCGTTCGACCACCATAGCCATCCCCTGGCCACCGCCCACGCACATGGATTCCAGGCCGATGGTCTTGTCGTCGGTGCGCAAACCGTTGATCAGTGTGGTCATGATGCGGGCGC
>Ga0209061_1002804_pt1 | contig 20640 bp, 18 predicted proteins | sample Coa_R1_10_FD_187157 | JGI IMG/M metagenome (GOLD analysis project Ga0209061, IMG submission 187157) | Surface soil microbial communities from Centralia Pennsylvania, which are recovering from an underground coalmine fire - Coalmine... | ecosystem: Environmental > Terrestrial > Soil >...
CCCCGGCGATCCGAAGCGTACGCTTGATCTCCGTCGCTTTCGCGACGTCGAAGCCGAGCTCGGAAGTCGTCAGGAGTACCCCTGCTCCGGCTCCCGCCAACTTGAAAAAGTCGCCGCGTGTAACCTTAGCCACGGTAAACCTCCCCCTCATCAGGGACGACCGAATTCTGACGTCTGCCTTCTTTTGGCACGGGTCGCTTCCTTTTCGGTAGCGGAACGTTTTGGGAACCATAGATGGTTATCGCCACAGGCGCAGGGATGACCGTTGCGCACCACCGCGTTAGTCCTTGCCCACGATGAGGACGGGGCAGGCCGCATAGCGGCTAACCCTATCTGAGACGCTGCCGATCATGAAGCGCTGGGCGAGCGACTTTCCGCGGCGCCCCATGATGATGAGATCGACGCCGCCCTGGTGCGCGACTTTGAGGATGCCCTCAGCCGGATGCGACCCAGGGACCACCCGAAAATGCAGGTCGATTCCCCGCTCCCGGGCGGCCTGGACCAGCCCCGCCGCTTGTTCTTCGTAGTAGGCACGTGCTTCAGCTACGTTGCGCTCCCTTTCGACGTCGCTCCGAACGTGCTCGGGGGCTTGAGCGATTGAAACCAGGTCGATGCGCGAGCTGAAACGCGCTGCGATTTCCTGGCCGTATTCAAAGGCCCGGTGAGCTTCAGGTGAGGCATCCCAGGCAATCAAAATGTGTGAGAACATGGGCCCTCCTACCAATGCCGTAACGACGGATAGAAGACGAGCAAAAGAATCGTGAAGATGAGGATGTAGGTGAGATAAGCGCTGATGGCACCGGATTGCGTGCGGCGAACCGCAGCGCTGATGCGCAGTGCGCTACTAACGAACGGTCGGTAGAACGTGATATCGAAAAATGGTCGCGTCGCGCTCTCATAGCGTACGCCTTGGCCCTCCAGCTCTTCGATGCTTCGAGTGGTCCGAATCCCGACGTCCAGAATGACGCGCGTCGGGTTGGCGAAGCCAGTTCCGCCGTACTGCGTCCATGGCCGATACGGCTCTCCTGAGGTCCACGCCGCCGTACGACGGCGCGAAGGCCGAGCGAACAGCCGCGCGACGAGCGCAAAGATCAACCCGAAGCCCGCGATCAAAGCGCCTAACCCGAGCGGAGACACGGACGAAAATCCGTGGAAGGCGGGCTGGATGATGCCGGGCTCCGCAAGCATGGCATCCACCGTGGCAGCGTGAGAAATGCCGTCGATTGCCGGGGCCAGTAGCCGCAGGTACGGACCTGCTAGGACGCCGAGAGCGAAGACGCCGCCCGCGGAGAGCGCAATGGCGACTGGTCCGAGAGCCGGCCCCTCCTGCGCCGAAGACGCGTCGTCGCTGCGCGCCGCACCGAGGAACCCAATCCCTGCGAATTTCACGAATGCGACGATGGCGATGCCCGCCGCGATGCCGATCGCCGCGGCACAAAGCGCGAAGGTGACCTCAACCGCGGCGTTTGCCGTCCGAAACGCCTGCATGAAGGACTCGAGCACCAGCCATTCACCGGCGAATCCGCCCATCGGTGGAATCGCAGCGAGCGAGAACGCCGCAACGATCGCGCCGGCTGTCGTTACCGGCATGCTTCGCGCCAAGCCACCCAAACGGTCGAACGACGTCGAGCCGGCGCGTGAACCGAGGCTTGCGCATCCGAGAAACAGCGTGCATTTCGCGAGTGCGTGCGCTGCGATCTGAACGAGCGCGCTCGCGATGCCCACGCCGACGAGCAGGTTGAGGTTGAGGCTACGGCCGACGAGCGCGATGCCGAGCGCCGAAACGATGATGCCGGCGTTTTCAATGCTGGAGTAGGCGGCCAGGGTTCTCGCGTCGCGCTGCGCCGCGGCCCCCGCGATGCCGAGGATTGCACCCACCGCTCCTACGCTGCACACCAACAACCCCCACCAGAGCGGCGCCGGGGAAGGTATCCCGAAGATGAACCGCAGGATGCCGTAAAAACCGACATTGAGCGCGCCGCCCGCCATCAGCGCGACGACCACGGAGGGCGCCGCGCGGTAGCCGTATGGGAGCCAGCCCTGTAGCGGCAGCAGACCGATCTTTCCGCCGAAGCCGATCAGCATCAGGACGAAGAGCATCGATTTCGCCGCCGCTGACACCGTGGAGATTCCGGCAAGAGCGTCCTGCACCGTCGATCCCGAGACTGCCATGATCAGCAGCGCGATAAAGAGCGCCGCAGCGGAAACGTGCGTGACCGCAAGCGTAAAGAAGCCGGCGATCGGCGCGCTATCGTCCGTGCCCGCGTACGCGATCGCCCAGTAAAACGAAAGCGCGAGTAACTCCCAAGCAAACAGGAAGAGATAGACGTCGTTCGCCAGGCAGATGAGAAGCGATGCCAGCATGATCGCGCATGCGGTGGATGCGGCAGTCCGTCCGGTGCGACGCTCGTCGTCGGACTTGCCTCCAATGCCGTAGAGCCCGGCCGCGAGCGCAACGGCTCCGATAATGCCGATGAAAGCAGCGGAGAGGGCGTCGAGCCGCAAAACGACGTGCATCTCGGAACCGCCTGCGACGAACGTGGACCGCGAAAGCAGCCCATAAGCGCCGGCCCAAGTCGCCGCCGCGCCGGACGCTGCGAGCGCGCAAAATCCGGTCCTCCGTCCCGCAGCGCCGGGAATGGCAAACGACACGACGACGCCGGCGATTACCGCGGCGAGCGCCGCGAACGTCAAGTCGAACGGCGTCATAGATCGCGCACTCCTCTTCGAGCCGTGGCTCGTCCGAGCGCGACCCACAAGCCGTGAATGATCGTAAGCGGCGCCGGCGGCGTGCCCGGTATCTTCACCTCAACTGGAAGGAAGCGATCGACCGCACCTGCGACGGCGCCTTCCTCGTAGATCGTACCCGAACACGCCGCGCTTCCGAGAGCGACGACGATCTTCGGTTCCGGCATCGCTTCAAACGCACGCCGCAAGGGCTCGATCATCGCATGCGTGACGACCCCGCTTGCAACCAGGATGTCGGCGTGGCGCGGGGTCGCCGTCATGAAGATGCCAAGACGATTGACGTCGTAGAACGGATTGAAGATCGCTTGCAGCTCTTGCTCCGTCGATGCGTCGCTGCCGCAGTCGACGTGACGCAAGTGCACGGAACCGCCGAACGCCGCGGCTCGCTTGCGTAAGCGTTCGCGGGCGGCGTCGACGTCGGCGTCGCCGACGGTCGCCAGCTCATGGTCGTTCGTCGTCGCAAATGCGCTCGGCGCCGCCCGCGCGCATTCTCCACATTGGAAGCACCGCTCAGCGAGAATCGCGGTGCCGTCCACGCGAATGGCCGCTGACAAGCACGCTGCCGCACCTCTTTCGAGCGACGCGGCGTCATCATCGGACGTTACTGAGGCGCGTCCGCGATAGGTTGGCGGCATCGCGTCATCACGGCGCGGATACGACGTCGTGAGGATTCCGCGACGCAGCCCTCGCGCGATCCAATTGCTCATCGGTCGGTCTCCGCCTGGACTAGGCCGAAGGAATGCTCGATGAAGGAAAAGTCGGTAAAGATGTTCCCCGGCAGCGACGGAACGAAGAGCGGCCAGTTCGCGAAGGACGCCGAACGGATCGCGACGCGATGCAATCCGTTATGGTAGCGCACGAAATAGATCAGCTCGCCTTGCGGGGATTCGACCCGTCCGAATGCAGCGGCTTCGCCGCGCAGGCTGCCTTCAGAGAGCTTGGTCCGATACGGCCCGGCAGGCGCTGCGTCCAGCATGTTGCGGACGTGCTGGAACGATCGGCGTATCTCCGTTTCTCGGACACGTGCTCGTGCGAGAGCGTCGCCCTCCGTCTCGCGTGCTTCCTCGGCTTCCAATCGCGTGTACAACCAGCCGTCCGTCAGGCGCGCGTCGTTCACTACGCCGCTCCCGCGCGCGACGGGCCCGACACCGCCGTAATCGCTCACCGTGCGCTGGGAAAGTCTGCCCGTCCCGACCAAGCGATCCATCAGCGATTGCGTTCCAAAGAGGCCTTCCAAAGCGGAAAGGGCTTCACGCTCGACGTCGTCGAGCATGCGAACTGCGGACTGTGAAAGGGAGCTAAAGACGTCTTCACGCACGCCGCCGATACAGATCGAGCCGCGTGCAAAGCGATGGCCGGTCGCATCGCAAAGCATACGATGGACGCGTTCTTTCGCCGCGAACGTGAGGGCCGATCCGACCGATAGCGAGCCGTCGTCAGCCAGTTTCGCGAGCGAATCGAGATGCTGATGGATGCGCTCGAGCTCGACGAGAATCGCGCGCGCCGCACGTGCACGTTTCGGAACGTCGATTCCGAGCGCTGCCTCCACCGTTCGGCAGAACGCGGTCGCGTGACTCGACGGCGTGACTCCCGAGACGTGCTCGGCAATCAGCGGCGCGAGCTCCAGGCGGACGCCTTCGAACCTTTTTTCGAGACCTCGATGCTTGAAAAACATCGAGGGATGCACGCAGATGAAATCCTCGCCGGCCGTCTCGATCACCCAGCACGCCGACTCAACGATACCGGATCGGATCGGGCCGTAAAGGACCGTCGAGACCTCGTCGCCCAGCGCGCGCCGCATACGCTCGGCGTCTGCTTCCGGCGCTTTCACGATCGACGGCTCGTCACTAGGGCCGCCGAAGTCGACTCCATAGCGGTAGCGCGCCTCCTGTTCGTACCAGCGGCTCGCCGGCACGTCCTTCGAAAGCGAACGCGTCCCGGGCGTAGCGACGCCTTCGAACGATTCGAGCCTGCCCTGTCTGTCGACGACGTAGCGGGCAATCGTAGCGTCGCCGACGCGTTCGCAGAAAAGCCAGAGGAAACGAGCTCCATCGCGCACCTTGAGCGTCGCAAGCTCCGCAGCTTCATCGGCTCGCAGATTCGCGATCATCGGCTTTGGTCTACCAGCGCCATCGAACGCTCGAGTAAGGTCCATAGGGGCGCGGGAACGACGAGGCCCAATCCGACCACCACGACGAGCGCCAGCAACATGGCGTACGTCGCGGAGCTGCCACGCTCGCCGACTGGGACGCTCGCGCGCGGCGCTCCGGCACTGGTGGCATGGACCCAACGAGCGATGCCTGCGAAGGCGATGGCGAGGAGCACGACTATAGCGATCGCGGCGCTCCATATCCCCGACGCAAACCCTCCTGACAGAATCATCAGCTCGCTGCGGAAGATTCCGAATGGCGGCAGCCCGGCCAGCGAAAGCCCCGCGAGTGCAAAGAGCGTGCCTGAAAACGGCAGCGTAGCGACGCCTCCCCGAATTCCGTCAAGCTCGCGCGTCTCATAACGCTCGCTGAGGCGTCCTGCGGCGAGAAAGGCCAGCGATTTCGAAGCAGCGTGGTTGACGGCATGCAGCAGGGCGCCCATGATCGCGATCGGCGCGCCGAATGCAAGCCCCGAAGCGACGACACCCATGTGCTCGATGCTGGAATATGCCAACATACGTTTGACATCACGCTGCTGCAAGAGAAAGAACGCGGCGACGAACAGCGAGACCAGTCCTACGATGAAGAACAGCACGTGCGTGAACGCGCCGCCGACGACCGCATTTGTAATGCCGGCGAAGCGGAGAATCGCGTACAGCGCATCGGAGAGCAAGGCACCGGAAAGCATCGCGCTGGTCGGCGTGGGTCCCGCGCCGTGGGCGTCGGGCAGCCAGGCATGCATCGGCGCCAAGCCCATCTTGGTTCCGAAGCCGATGAGCGCGAAGATGAAGGCGAGACGAATGACGTCCGGATCGAGCCGAGGAGCTGCGGCGACGTAAGCTTCCCACTGCGGCACGTGGTGCTCACCGAGAGGTCCGGCGCCCGCCACGTAGAGCACGATCACCGCGATCAAACCGAACGCAAGACCACACGACGCGATCAAGATATATTTCCACGCCGCCTCGAGCGCCGCGAGCGTTCCCTGCAATCGGACGAGCAGCGCCGAAATGATGGTCGTCGCCTCTAGCGCGACCCACAAACCCGCCATGTTTGTCAGTAGCGGGACGATGATCTCGCTGCACGCAAAGGCGTTCGTGAGTGCGAGGAATTCGCGTCGAAAAAGCTCGCCCGGATTTCCCTCGGCGCTTTCCGCATTGACGTACCAGACCGTGTACAGACCGACGGTCGAATAGACAATCGCGACGGGGAGCAGGAAAAGGGAGGACAGAGCGTCAGGAGCCGTCACGCCGTGAGCGCTACCCAGACCGACGGCGATGATGCACCCTGCCGATACGAGGCCGCCCAAGGCGGTAAGCGGTCCGCCGGTGCGCGACGGAACGAGCAGCGTTATCGCCGCAAGCAGCGCCGGGATCGCAATGACGACCGCCGTCAAAGGCATCATCCGGCGAGGTCCTGCAACTGCGCGGTTGCCGCGGTCGAGCGAAGTGCGACGAGCACGCGCACGAGCACGGCAAAGACGACGACCGCTACCAAGACGTCAAAGAGCACGAGCACCCCGACGATGAACGGCAATCCCGGCGTCAACGTGACGGCACCGAAAAATACGCCGTTCTCGAGGGTCAGAAATCCGATCACCTGCGTTACGGCATTGGGCCGCAAGATCGCAACCAGAAAACCGATGAAGACAATCGAGAGCATCGTGCCGAGATCCGCATTCGCCAAGAATGCGCCCATCTTGAGCGGCAGCTGCGCGGAAATGAGAAATGAGACGCCGACGAGGCCTGCCGCAATGAGCAGCGACAGCATCACGTTGATGCGGCTCGGAATCTCGACGCGCGACGAGATTCCTCGCGTCAGGCCGCGGAGATAGATCGGCAGGGCGACAACCTTGAACAGAAACGTCAGAATTGCCAAGGCGGTCAGATCCCATGCCGCCGTCGATAACCCGACTGCGAGGCTTATCACCGCCACAAAGAATGATTGCACCGCGTAGAGGGTAATGAGCTCGGCGAGCACGACGGAGCGGAACAACGCGAGCTGCACCAGGAGGAGCAGTGCTGCAATCGTTCCCGCGAACGCCTGGCTGGCTGTGAGGTGGTGGATGCTCATCCGAATCCCACGACGTACGCGAAAACGGCTACGACCGCGACGACTAAACCCGTAGCGATGAATTCGGTGATCTTATACAATCGCAGCTTTGCAAACGTCGTCTCGACGATTACGACGAAGCCGGCAACGAGGCACATTTTCAAGAACAGGATGACGACGGCTGCGGCGACGGATGCCAGGCTGCCGTCGGATGAAAGTCCCTGGGGCAGCAGCAACACGTTGATGAAGACGGTGTAGAGCAGGAACTGCTTCATGGCGCCGCCCCATTTGAAAAGCGCCATTTCGGGGCCGCTGTGCTCGAATAAGCGCGCGTCATCGATCATTCCGAACTCGATCGTTGCCGACGAGCTCTCGATGGGAATCCGTCCCGTGTCGACCAGCATCATCATGAAGAATGCAGCCGTTGCCAGAACGTGCGCTGGCCGAAGCACGTCGGCGGCGGAAGCGCGCAGCGTCGCGTTGAGCGCATACGGCAGATCGGTTCCGGTGATGAAGGCGACGGAGAAAAAGACAAAGATGAGCGTCGGCTCGACGAGGATTCCAACCATCGTCGCACGGCTGGCACCGATCGACGTGTACTGCGAGCCGGCGTCCAAGGCGGCAAGCGCCGTCGCGAACGATCCGAACGCGAATACGAACGCGCTCCCCAGTATGTCGCCGAACGTCGCCCCCGGCAACGGATACGTGGTGAGAACGGGAATCAGCGTCGCGAAGGTGGCGTAGGCACCGCATACCGCATATGGCGCGAAACGAAACACCCAAGACGCCTGCGTCGGCACGAGCGATTGCTTGCGGAAAAACTTGACGATGTCGCGATACGGCTGGAAGATCGATGGGCCGCGCTTACCCGCGATCATCGCCACGGCGCGCGCAATTACGCCGCTAAGCAACGGCGAAAGAAGCGTCACCGTGAGAACCTGAGCAGCTTGCACGGCAAGAGGCGGGAGGACGAGCAACGGATCTCCTGACGGTCTGAAGACGACTAGACGGCGTCAGGAGTCATCGGCCTAGGCTGTTCGCGGCGCGTCGGCCGCACGCGGACTCCACCGCGCCAGCGCGGACGATTCCACGCGCTCATCGAACCGCCTGCCGGCTCGATGAGCGACTTTTATCGCAGTTTGAGCTCACGGCGACTCGTCATTGACAACAATTGGTGCCGTATCCTCGTAGACGTCTTCCACGGTTTCGTACTGCCGCAGTCGTTGCTTCAGCTCATCGATGCGCCTTTGCAGCACCTTGTACCGTTCCATGATGACGTCTTGCGCGGCATAGGCGCCGGCGTTGCGCATCCGCTCGATCTTGAGATTGCGCATCGATTCTGCAAGTTCGAAATGCTCCGTAGAATACTGGTGCTGCATAGCATACAGCGCCTCACTACGTTCGCGCAGCCGAACTTCGGACGCGTGCAGCCGTTCTTCGAGATCCCGTATGGCAGCTCGCAAGCGGTCGTTCTCGCTCGAGGAAGACGCATGCGCGGCCGGGTTTTCGATTTTGAACCAGCGCTTGATATTCATGTTTCGGCTTGCGCGTCGGCAAAGAGCCCGGTTGTAAGCCGCTCGACTATCAATTCGTCACGCTCCAAATCGGCGACCCGAAGATGTACCCCTTCGTCATCGACGTCGGCCGCATCATCGAGGGCGTTTCGCACGGCAGCCTCTGCGGCGACCAACCGTCGCTGTGCGGCCGAGACCAGTACCTTTGCGATCCTCTCGAGTTCTTGATGCGCCGCGTAACGCAAACGGCCGTGCCTGCGATCCAGCCGTTCGCGCACGGCTTCGTCGAGCCGAGCGCGAAGTGCACGCGCTCTGAGCGGGCGCGGCAACAGCGCCATGCCGCTTTTGGCGACAATCTCCAGTCCGGTATCGGCGATGCGTTCTTTCGGAAGCGAGATGCCGGGCAAGTCGAACGCTTCAGGGACGGCGTGAGGAATCGCTTCCTGCAGCTGAACCACGTCGAGGCCACGTTTCAGGATCTCATTTTCCAGCTCGCCGACTCGCCCTAACAGGACTTCGGCTTGTTCGCGCATCTGCTCGTCGATGATCTGCCAAACGTCGTCCCACCACGATGCCGCCTCGCGGGCGGCGCCCATTTCGGCCTCACGCTCGAAAGCCGCGAGATCGCCATCATCCGCGCAGGGCAAAAGATGCTTGGTCAGGATCGCGTGCGAGAGCCTCACACGTTCGGCGAGACATTCGTCGATGCGTGTTGTGGCGCTGCGCATTGCGTGTTCGATTTGAACCGGTAATTCGCCGGCACGGCGACGCACTTCTCCGGAGAGCTGCTCGAATCGTTTTCGTGCGGTGCGCCGTTCCTGCGCGGGGAGGAGCAGCGCGTGGCGGCGCAGACGCAGCGTGGTTTCTAGCCGCTTGCTTAGCGCCAGGAACTTTCGTGTCAGCGAACGTTCACGAATCACGTCGCGATGCGCGTCAATGAAATTGCGGAACTCTCTCAAGAACTCGGAGAAGCGCCGATCGTCGCGGCCGGCTTTCAGTGCGTGCAGTGCTTCACGGGCGCTGAGCACGAAGAGTTTCGGGGCGAATCCGAGCGCATCCTCAAGCTGCGCTTTGGTAAAGTCGACCAGCACGCGTTCTTGATCGGCAAGCACGTCGGCCTTGTTGTAGACGACGAAAAAGCGCTCCGAAGCTTTGCGCAGTTCCTTCGTAAAGGAAATCTCGGCTTCACCGACCGGTGGATCGGGCGCAACGATGAGTATCGCGAGGTCCGCCTCGCGCAACGCAGCACGCGCGGCCTCGGTGTTGTGAACAAACGTCGATGCTATGCCCGGAGTGTCGACGAGCCGAATTCCTTCGAGAAGCGGCAGCGGGACTTCGACGTCGACGCGCGACACGCGCAAACGGTTCTCCGGATTTTCGGCTTCCGTGACATAGCGACCGATGTCCGCCGGATCGACTTGCATCGTATTTCCGTCGCGGAAGCTGACCAAGCCCCGGCGTTCAGGTCCGTAATGGATCATCGTTGCGACCGACGTCAGTGGAAGGACGCCCGTCGGCAAGAGGTCCTCACCGAGAAGAGCATTGATGAAGGTGCTCTTGCCCCGTTTGAATTGACCCGCTATCAATACGGTCAGCTCCTCCGCATGCGCGCGATCGGCGAGCCATTGCGATTCTCGCACGATGCCTTCATCGCTGTATCGTTTGGCAATGTCTTTGATCGTTTGCAAGGCAGAATCGAGGCGTGAGCCGACGAGGCGTTGGGGCATGAGTGCTAGCGCACGACGAGAACCGAGCGTTGACTGAGGTCAGCGACGCGGTGCGACGTTCCGCCGATTTCGACGGGATGTCGATGGTCGAGGCCGACTGCACCAAGCACGACCAGATCCGCGTCCATATCGTCCGCGAATTCCAAAATCGCCTGAACCGGATGCCCGCGCGTCACCGCAAGATCTTCATGAATTCCGCAATCGGCCACGAGGGCGCGCACCTCTTCGATCGTCGTCGCATTATCCGCTGCGGCGACGGCTAAGACGACGTTCAGCGTTCCCGAAAACGCGATGCGCAGCTCGTCGGCGACGCAAAGCGCGCTTCGGCTGCTCTCGGAGCCATCCACGGCAGCGAGCACGCGATTGAAGCGACGCCCCCATTCGTGCGGACGAACGACGAGCACGCTCGTCGGCGCATGCGCCACCAGTTGAGCCGTCGTTCCGCCAAGGAAGCGCGCAAAAGGCCCTGAATGGCCGGCCGATCCCACGACGAGCAAGTCGGCACCGGTTTCCCTCGCGGCCTCGATCAGCGTCTTCGTCTTCGGTCCGCGACGTATCTCGGACGTCAGCCGGACCTCGCTGCGACCCGCGAGAGCCTTGGCCTCTTCGTGTATCCTCCTGAAGCGCGCGCCTTCGCCGTCGAGGTCCACTCCCGCGTCGTGATCTCGCGACGCCTTATGCGGTAGATCTTCCACGACCGATACGACGTCAAGCGTCGTGCCGGTTATGCGTGCCATCTCGATGGCGCGTACCAGCGCTTTCTGCGCGGATTGAGAGCCGTCGAGCGCGACCAGCAGGTGACCGAACATCGGCCGTCAGAGCGCCCGTACGATCAGCGCGATCAGCACGATGACGAAGATATAGAAGACGTAGGCGTTGACGCTGCCCGATTGCAGCAATCGGATCCGCGCCGTCAAGGTGTCGCCGAAGCGAACCAGCGGCCGATACAGCGGTCGCCACAGCGGCTCGGGAATCTCTTGCCGGTATTCGATGCGGCTTGCTCCTCCGCGCGCTGCGAGATCGAGCGGCTCGTAGATCGCGCGAGACCGGTAGAAGAGGCTGAAGATCAGCCGGATCGGATTCGCGTACGCGAGAGGTCCGTATTCTTTGCGACCGCTGAAGGTCGGAATACCTCCGGCCCACACGGGGGCTGTCCGCTCTGGTCCTCGCACCGGGATCGCACGCATTACGAGCCAAACGATGCCGAGCGCGAGTAAAAGGGCGATCGTGAGATACGATGGTGACCCTATCGTAGCGAAGTGCGCCGCCGGGATCACGATCAAACCTTTGACTGGAAGGCCGAGATTGTGGAAAACGGCACCGCCGAGCGAGACGAGCGGCGCATATTCACCCGGGTAGTTGGTGAACACCGGAGGAACGACGCGATCGACGACGCTCACGCCGAGCATCGGCGCCGTGACGCGATCCAGTGCGGTAAGCACGAAAGTTGGCAGCACGCCCAAGAAGAGCGCAGCCACCGCAAGAACTGCCATCCCGACCCGCATGGAGACACCGGCCTCGCGTGCGTTTTCTGCCGCCGCGCTGCGCGGCATTGCCAGAAACGCCGTCCCGTAAAAGCGAACGAAGACGAGCACGGCAAGCGCGGCTGCCAGCGCAATCACGGCCGTGGCAAGTCCGAGCAGCAGCTTGACGAGCGTCGACTGCAATGGAAAGCTTTGCAGCAGGGTCTCGAGGAAGCCCCATTCGCTCGTGAATCCTGCGAACGGTGGTAACGCGGCGATCGATAGACTTCCGATCAGACAAAGGAACGCCGTTCCGGGCATGCGTCTCATCAAGCCGCCCATCGCCTCGAGATCGCGCGTGCCCGTACCTTCGGCAATCGCTCCCGCGCCGAGAAACAAGAGTCCTTTATACGTCGCGTGCCCGAGAACGTGATAGAGCGCGAACATCAATACGATCGCCGCCAAGATCGGTAAGCCGGAACCGCGCATCATGACGCCAAGGCCGATCGCCGCGACGATGATGCCCACGTTCTCGATCGTGGAATACGCCAACAACCTTTTACAGTCGTTAGCAACGGCCGCGTATAGCACGCCCAGCAGCGCCGTGAGCGCCCCGAGCGAAAGTGTCGCGAGGCCGAGCCATGCGTCGACCGGGCCAAGCAGGTCGACGCCGAAGCGCAAGAGACCGTAAACGCCCATCTTCACGATCACAGCTGACAGGACGGCGGAAATGTGGCTCGGCGCCGCTGGGTGCGCTTCAGGGAGCCACAGTTGCAGCGGAAGAATCCCAATTTTTGCGCCAAAGCCGAGCACGCAAAGCGCAAAGACCCAATCGCGTTGTGCGATGCTCATCATATGAGCGCCGGTTCGCAACGCGTCGAACCCGAGGCCGCCGCCGGCGTATGCGAGCATCACGATTGCGACGACGATCAGCACCGTACCGATTTCGCTGATCGCGATCATGAGATAGGCGGCGTTGCGCACCTCGCGATCATCGTGCTCGGATAGCACGGCGAGATAGCTCAGCGCGGCCATGACTTCCCAGGCAATCAAAAATGAGAAGCCATCGCCTGCAAAGACGATCCCAACGAGCGATAGCAGCAGCACGTTGAGTACCGCCAGCGTACCGCGAAGTCCGTGCGTTCCGTGCGGCCGCAAATAATCGATTGCGTAGATCGACGCGGCAAAGCCCACCAGTCCGACGATTGCCAGGAAGAGTCCGCCAAACGAGTCGGCGTGCAGGGTGAGCGGCCCCAGCGGTAAGCCCGTCTCGAACGTCGCATCGAAGGTCCCGCCGAAAAGCGCGGCGATGCCGGTGGCAAACGCTGCGATGCTCGCGATCGCGGCGAAAGCGAGCGAGACGTGACGCGTCGCTCGAACGGGAAGCACGATGGCCGATACTGCGCCGCAACCGTACGCGAGCGCCGCCGCGGCAAGCAGCCATCCGGTCATCGCGCCCCTGCCCGTTGGCGCGCACGACCCAGCGCCAGAAGCAGGCCGTGTAAGAGCGCGATCGGCGTCGGAGGGCACCCGGGGATCGTCACGTCGACGGGCAGCACGGCGCCCGCACCCTCGTGCGTCAAGCTTCCCCCGGCAAAGATGCCGCCGGTGGACGCGCACGCGCCGGTTGCGATGACGAGCTTCGGATCCGCCGTTGCCTCGTACGTGCGGCGCAGCGGCGCTTCCATCGCGCGCGTCACCGGCCCCGTGATCAGCAGTCCATCGGCAGCGCGCGGCGACGTGGAGATGAAGATGCCAAGGCGATGGAGATCGTAGAACGGCGACATCAGCATCTTGATCTCCGACTCGCATCCGTTGCACGAGCCGGCATCAACGTGGCGCAGATGCAGGGAGCGCCGAAACAAGCGGTTTACGTCATTTCGTACGCGTTGTTTGAGGACTGCCAGCTCGACGTCGCTCGACATAGCGACTGCGTCATGCGGGCACGCCTTCGCGCAGAGGCCGCACATGATGCAAGCTTCTTCTTTGAGCTCGAGAACGCGTGACGATTCGTCATACCTTAGCGCGCCGGAGAGACACGACTGCGCGCAGGTTTTTTCACAAGCGGTGTCGTGCCCAGCGGTAACATCGATGTACGGAATCCCGCGAATTCCGGCGAGTTCGTCGTCGAGCGAGTTTGGATAGCGTGTCGTGACGACGCCGGTGCGCAATCCGCGAAATAACCAGCCTAGCTTCATCGATCCGCTTCCGCAACGGAAAGATTGAAGCTTTGCTCGATCACCGGGAAATCGGTGAGAATGTTGTGACCGGGAACCGCTACCGCGAAGGCTTGCCAGTTTGCGAATGATGCAGGCCGCACGCGGTAACGGCACAACGTCCCGTTAGCCGCGACCGCGACCCATGAGAGCGTCTCCCCGTGCGAGGACTCCGCCCACCCGAATCCCGTCGTACCGGGAGAGGGACGAACTCCGGCGAGGCAGGTTGAGCCGCCGGGAATTCCGTCGCAGACCTGCTCGACGACGCGGATCGCTTCGTGCACTTCCGCGAAACGCACGCGCGTCCGCGCCATCGCATCCCCGCCGGTTTCGAGCGGCACCGCAAAGTCAACCTCGCCATAGGCTGCGTAAGGATGATCGCGGCGCAAATCGCGATCGATGCCCGCGGCACGCGCAATCGGGCCAACGGCCCCGAAAAGCCGTGCATCTTCGGGCGTCAGGATTCCCGTTCCAAGGAGCCGATCGACGTGTGATGGCGTGCTGAGGTACATTGCTTCGAGCGGCTTCAGCCATTCGCGCAGCGCTTTGCAGCCGTTCCGCACCATCGCGATTCGCTCCCGGCTGAGATCGCACGCGACTCCGCCGATTGCGTTGGTGCCGAAGAGATACCGATGACCCGTCAGTACGCCGTGCAGGCGCAACTGCTTTTCCTTGAGCATCTCGAACTGCGCCTGTGCGACCGCGAGGCCCGTCGCTTGTGCGAGGTCGGCAAAGGCACTCAAGTGGTTGTAGATGCGTTCCAATTCGCCGAACAGCGTGCGCAGCCACTGACCGCGCGCAGGAACCTCAACCGCGGCCGCATCCTCGAGCGCTCGCACAAATGCCAGCGAATTGTTGAAGGCACTGGTTCCCGAAACACGCTCCGCTACGAGCAGCGCGTGCTCGAGTCGGAGGCCCTCTGCCCGCTTTTCGACACCGCGGTGCTTATAGAACAGCTGAAGCGCGCAGTCAAGAAGCTCTTCTCCAACGGTTCGTAGCGTATAGTGCGCCGATTCGACGACGCCGGAGCGCACCGGACCGAGCGGGTAGTCGACGACGCCTGACGGTGCTTCCACGAGCGCTGGGATCTCGTCGAGTTCCTCCTGAAAAGGCGTTCGTTCGTTCCACGCGCGATCGCGGCGCATCGGATAATAGCCGCGGGGCCAATTTGCCGGGAGCGTGAGCCGCCTGAGCCGCGGATGTCCCTCGACGCCGATGCCGAACTGCTCGGCGATTTCGCGTTCGTACCAACCCAACGCCGGGTACGTCATGGCGAGGGATGCAAACCCCGGAAGCTCGTCGGACAACGCAACGTCGATCTCGACCCAGCCGGGGGACGTCGGGATGGAAAACATTGCGTGCACGCTGAAACCGCCGCCATCTTCGCGGTCGTCGGTCGCGAAAAGGTCGCCGAACCTGGTCTCCGGCGTATTCGCGATCTCCGAGAAGACGCGGTGAAAGCTCGAACCGTCGCTTTCGACGATCGCGCGGTTGCCTGCGGCGCGCCTTGCGATCATCATGTCCTCAGGATGCGCGTGCTCTGCTCGATGAGGCCACGCAGTGGTGCCGGAACGAAGAGACCGAGGAGGAGCACGATGGCGAGGCTGAATGCCATAACTGCAACGGCGCCGCGGTCGGAGCGGCGCGGTACGATCGTGCTCGGCGATGCGCCGAAGACCATTGCCGTAACGGGCGCGAGGAATCGCACGAACACCAGTGCGAGCAACGCGAGCATCAGGATCGACGCCCAGGCAACGTTTGCGGTGAAGCCGGCGCTGAAAATCGTCAGCTCGCTGGTGAAGATACCAAATGGCGGCGAGCCGATCAGCGAGAACGTTCCGGCTAGAAGCAGCAGTGCGGTAGTCGGCGTCGTGCGGATCGCGCCGCTGATGCGATCGATGTCTTTGGTGCCGTAGGTCAGCGCCAACTGCCCCCCGGCAAAGAACATCGTCGATTTGGTCAGGGCGTGGCTGATCATCTGCAAGATCGCGCCGCTGACGCCGAAGACGCCGCCGAATGCGATACCGATGAGGACGATGCCCATGTGCTCGATGCTGGAATACGCAAGCAGGCGTTTGAGGTTCGTTTGCCGCCAGATGAACGCGGTGGCAATTGCGAGCGAAAGCAATCCGAAGCCGAGCAGCAGGCTCCGTTCGAACGTTGCACCGAGCGCAATCCCTGCCAGCGCCAGATAGCGAAGGATGGCATACATCGCGGTGTTGAGAAGCACGCCCGAAAGAAGCGCGCTGACAGGGTTCGGCGCTTCGCTGTGCGCGTCCGGAAGCCATGTGTGCATCGGGGCCAAGCCTGCCTTCGTGCCGTAACCAATGATGATGAAGACGAATGCGAGCCGCATGACGCCGGGGTCGAGCTTGGCGCCGACGGGTAGGAGTTGCGACCAGGTGAGATCGTACGATGTGCCCAGTACCTGCACGGCGGCGTAATAGGTCAGAATCGTGCCGAAGAGCGCGAGCGCGATGCCGACGGAACCCACGATGACGTACTTCCATGCCGCTTCCAGCGCTTCGGCCGTGCGATAGAACGCGACGAGAAACAGCGATGCAAGCGTCGTGCCCTCGATTGCCACCCACAAAATCCCGAGGCTGTTTGAGACAGGAACCATGAGCATGGCGAAAATGAAGAGATTGAAGAGCGCGTAATAGCGGCTCAGCTCGCGCGCTCGCTCGACGTTGCCTCTAATTCCGGCGACGTTCGCTCGCAAGTAACCGATCGAATATACCGCTGCGGTCAGTCCGACGAACGCGATCACGCCGAGGGCGATGGCGCTTACCGCGTCGGCATAGAGCCACGATCCCAAGGCCGACATACCGCGCCGGACGGCGACGTCCACCGCGACGGCGAGCGAGAGGATAAAGACTGCAGCAGAGCCCGATACCGTCGCCGCTTCCATGAAACGTTCGCGACGCGTCAGCGTGCATATCGCGGCTACCGCGAGCGGAATGGCCAAAATTGCGACGAGCATCTATCCGCGTAACCTCCGTAATTCGCCCGTATCGGCTGAAACGAGTTCGCGCTGGATCAACGAGACGAGCAGCACGAGGACGACCGTTGCGACCAGGACGTCGAACAGGATGCCGAACTCGATGATGAGCGGCATGCCGTAAGCGATCGCGATCGCACCGGTGAAGAGACCGTTCTCAAGGGTGAGGAGCCCGACGATTTGGGTGACGACGTGCCGTCGCGTACTGAGAAGATACAAACCCATCAGCACGACCGCGATAGAGATGGCCAACGGCGGCTCATCGAGGAACGTTCCCGGCGCGACGACTTTAGGGGAGATCGCAAAGGCGAAGACGATGAGCCCGATCCCGATCAAGAGCGAAATCGGTTTGCTCCAAAGCGGTTCGATCTCGTGTTTCGCCTGCAGCCTGCGTTCCACTGCTCGCAAAAGCTGGGTAACGATGAGGACCTTCACCACCACCGTTAGCCCCGCAACGATGTATAGATTGATATCGTGCGTCGCAATCGCGACGACTAGCGCAACGGCTGCGACGATTAGCGATTGCACCGCATAGGCCGATAGATAACTGATTATTCGCCGTCCACCCAGCATCCAAAACGAGGTCATTATCAGCGCAGCGCCGAGGAGCCTGAGCGCAGTCTCGTTCGTCATGATACCGCGCCTTGCGTCAAATAGTAGAAAATAAGCCCAATTCCGGCGAGGATCAGGGCGGCGGCGAGAAAATCGGGGATGCGGAAGAAGCGCCATTTTGCCATGGACGATTCGACGGTAATGATGATCGCGCAGACGACGAGCATCTTGAGCAAGAGTGCGAGAACCGAGAGCGGAACCAACCCGGTACGCCACCCTTCAGGCAGCAAACCCCACGGTGTGCCAAGCACGTTGAGCAGGATGACCAGCAAGACAAAAAACTTCATCGCGCCGCCCCACTCGATCAGCGCGAGGCGGCGACCTGAATATTCCAGCACGCGAGAATGCTCGATCATCGACAGCTCGAACTTCGATGAGGGATTGTCAACCGGGATACGCCCGGCTTCGGCAAAGATCACCATGAGCAGCGCTGCGGCGATGAGCCAATGGGTAGGGCTCGCAACAAGCGCCGGCGAGACCAATGCTTGATTCACGACGAACGGGATCGTCGCGTGGGCGAGCGAGGCAACGGTAAAGAGTACGAGCAGCACCGTGGGTTCAGCGAGAAAGCCGACAATGCGTGCTCGGCTGCTGCCCATGCCGCCGTAGGGACTTGCCGTATCGAGCGCTGCGAGCGAGGTGAAAAATCCGCCGAGTGCGAGGATGAACCCGCCGCCGAGCATGTCGCCCATGAAGGCGTACGGCAGCGGGTACGCAGTCAGGACAGGAATGAGCGTTGCAACGATGAGCGGTGTGACGAAAGCGATATAAGGCGCGAATCGAAAGATCGCGGACGCATGTTCCGAAACCACGCTGCCCTTGCGCAGCAGCTTCGCGTAGTCGAAGTAAGGTTGCAAGACGCTTGGACCGCGCTTCGATTGCACGATATGCTTGCCGCGTTCGATGATGCCCCGGATCAACGGGGCCAATATGAGAACCGTCAGGACTTGCGCCGCCTGAAGCTCAACGCTGCGCAGCGATGGCAATAGGAATCCTCCATTGGAGGACCCATCAGCGTTGCTGCGGTTTCCGGGGCTCGTGCCTCGGGGGCGGGACCCATCGCCCGGCGCGTCCTTACGGACTGCTCTTGCTGACATTGAACGGACCGCGGTGCCCGTTGTCAAGGCCCAGCCCATTCGGTGACGCCGTCGCAGACGGAGAACTCCCGCCGAAGCGCGGCGAGGCCGAGCGGTCGGTCCGCTCGTGCTTACCGTCTCCCTGAGGTTATCGAAGGCAACGGCGGCCACCACTCCCTTCACGCGGCATTAGCGCCGTGGCCCTTACGGCGACCCCATCGTCATCGAAATTTATGGAAATGGTTCGCGTGATTCTCGCGCAAACGTCCCGATATGGTCACGAAGATGCTCGTTGTGCGGCACGGCCACGTCGACGGAATCGATCCGGTACGCTTTCGCGGGCGCCGCGATCTGCCGTTGACCGCAACAGGCATCGCGCAAGCCGAGTCAGTCGGACGTCGCATCGGCCGAGTTTGGCGGCCAACGGTGATTTATGCTAGTCCATTGTCGCGCACCGTCGTCACCGCCGAGAAGATTGCTCAGCATTTCGAGCTCGTCGTCGAGCGCGAACCCGATCTGATCGATGTCGACTACGGGGCATGGCACGGGCTTACCGTCGGCGAGGCTCGCGAACGATGGCCGGTTGACGTTGATTTGTGGTGTCGTGCGCCGCAGCTTGCCAGCATACCCGGCGGCGAAACCCTGCCGGCGGTTTTTACTCGCGTGGCAACTGCGCTGTTGCGCATTGCAGTCCGGCACTCCGGCGAGCTCGTCGTCCTCGTTGCGCACGAAAGCGTCAATCGCGTGATTCTCTTGCATGCACTGGACCTGCCCTTGTCGCACTATTGGACGATCGATCAGAGTCCGTGCTGTATCAACGAAATTGACTTCGTCGGCGATCGCTTCACCATTCGCCGCCTCAACGATACGGCGCACTTGGAATAGTACTACCGAGGCCGGTACGCCGGCTGAGCGAAGCAGCGGCACGCCGGATGCCGCGGAGGCAAGGTACGTCGCTCAAGCGGAGCGACGCCCCACGCAGCGCGGCAAAAGCGGCACGCGTCACGGTAGCCGTGGATTTCCACGTGCTCGGTTGCCGTTGCATCGGCGATCCGGTCGGCAATCGCGCACGCGCCGATCCAGTGCGCCACGATGACCACCAGCGCAAGATCGACGGCGAGCTTATCCGGATACGCCAGTGGAGCCAAGCGCAGGTCTTCTGAGCTGCCTTCAGCAAGGCCGGCGTCCCGCAACGCGGCGATCCTCGGATCTCTTCTTGCGAGTTTGATCCCTGCGCGTACGATGCCATCGACGTGAACTGCATGGGCCGGTGAGCCGGCGCGGGCCCGTAGGATGCGCGCCTCCAAAGGCAGGGAGCGCCATCGTGCGGTGTTCCAGCGCGCACACGGTTCAAAGGAAAATCGCCACATGGACGGACGCTCAGACTCGCGCTCGAAGCACTCTCGCCATGCTGCGATCTCGTCCCGCCGGAGATCGAGTCCCAGCACGACGGCCGCAGTATCCGCTTGCGAGAAGTTGCTTTGCGCGCTGCGGCACAGATAGTCGCGCTCGCGCGGAGAGAGATCACCGAACGCGCGGTCGACGGTTTCTTGAAGACGGCGCGTCATGCCGCCGGAGCCCGACGCATGAGCCGACCGACATGCGCGAAGATCGGGATTGCCGCGACTTGCAGGATCAGCGTGAAGGCGACGAGCGCAAACAGCGACCGATTGTAAAGAAATCCGATGACGACGCTTCCGGAGAACCATGCCAGCCCGTATGCCGCCGTGAAAATTCCATAAGCGGAAGGCCTCCGCTGCGCGGACACCATAGATGCCACGGCAGCCGGAATGATGGACTCTTGCACCCCCATCCCGATTCCCCACACGGCAACGCCGGCGATTGCCAGCGTAAAGTTGCCTAGGAACACGAGCGGTGCAAACAGCGCGCCCACGATCGTGAGCGGCACGAGCACTGCAATGCCGAATCGGTCGAACAGCTTGCCGAAGAGCAACGAACCGCTGCCGCTAGCTGCCATTGCGACGGAGTAGAAAATCGGCAGCAGCGAGCCGCCGATGCCAAGCGACGCGTGGAGACGATATGCAATGAGCGAGTAGTCCGCAAATCCGGCTGCAACGAGCATG
>Ga0209061_1002805_pt1 | contig 20636 bp, 19 predicted proteins | sample Coa_R1_10_FD_187157 | JGI IMG/M metagenome (GOLD analysis project Ga0209061, IMG submission 187157) | Surface soil microbial communities from Centralia Pennsylvania, which are recovering from an underground coalmine fire - Coalmine... | ecosystem: Environmental > Terrestrial > Soil >...
CCACCAGGTGGCGTAGGTGGAAAACTTGAAGCCCTTGCGCCAGTCGAACTTCTCGACCGCGTGCATCAGACCGAGGTTGCCTTCTTGGACCAGATCGAGGAGCGGAAGCTCAGCCGCCTGGTACTTCTTGGCAATCGACACGACCAGCCGAAGGTTTGCTTTGACGAATGTCTCGGCGGCGTCGTCACCCTCTCGAACGGTGCGGCGCAACTCCCGCTTTCGGGCGGCGGTAAGCGTCTTACCCGACGCCATCTCGGCCCGGGCCTCCCGACCGGCTTCTATGGCCTGTGCCAGGCGAGCCTCGTCGTCTTTCGTGAGTAGGGCGTGCTTACCGATGTCGTTCAAATAGAGGCGGACGAGGTCTTCCTCTGGTTGAGCGGCGTGGTTATTTGGCACTCTCGTCCTTCGTCTCTCGAATGAAACCGGCTCAAGAGTCTTCAGGGGACTCGTCGAGGAGGGCGGGCCGGATGCCGCACTCGGCGGTGGATCAATCCTACCGGAGATCAGTTGATTCGTGAAGAGGGAGAATAAGGACAAGCCGTCCGACCACCCTTTCGGAGTACTTCCGCCCGTGATCGCCACGGAGGGAGAGCGGTTGGCCACGGACGGCGTCCATCGGCTCAGGCCGGCGCCGACCCGGTCTCCACCGGATGACCGGCGGCGGCCCACCCGTTGGTGCCGGCGGCGACCGAGAGGGCCGGGTAGCCCGCCTCGACCAGGGCCTGGACGGCCCGGAGGCTGCGCCCGCCGGCGGCGCAGATGACGTACAGCGGGTCCTCGTTGGGGATCTCGTCGGTCCGCCCGGGCAGCTCGGACAGGGGGATGAGGACGGCACCCGGAACGTGCTTGTCCTCGTACTCATCGGGGTTGCGGACATCGAGCACCGTCGCGCCCTTGGCGTGGGCGGCGGCGAAGGTGTCGAGGTCCACCTCGAGCGGTCCGAGCGTGTCAGCCATGGGTCCATTGTGCCGGGCGCGGGCGGAGGAGCGGCCGGGTCATGGGCTCAGCCGCTCGATCTGCCATCCGGAGCCGTCGCGCCGGTACCGGTACCGGTCGTGTAGTCGACTGGCCCGGCCCTGCCAAAATTCGACCGTGTCGGGCACCACCAGGTAGCCGCCCCACCAGGGCGGACGGGGCACGTCGCCGCCGGCGAAGCGGGCTTCGACCTCGGCCAGGCGACCCTCGAGCTCGGCCCGGTCGGCCAGCACCGAGCTCTGCTGCGACGCCCAGGCGCCCAGCTGCGATCCGCGGGCCCGGCTGGCGAAGTAGGCGTCGGACTCGGCGTCATCGAGGAGGCGGGCGGTGCCCGTCGCCCGCACCTGCCGGTCGAGAAGGGCCCAGCGCCAGGCCAGCCCGACGGCCGGGTTGGCGGCCAGCTCGGCCCCTTTGCGACTGGTGCGATTGGTATAGAAGACAAAGCCGTCAGGCCCGGCCCGTTTGAGCAGCACCATCCGGACCGACGGCCGGCCGTCGGCGTCGGCGGTGGCCAGGCTCATCGCCTCCGGCTCGGGCTGGCCGGCCTCCTCCGCCTCTCGGTACCAGCGGGCGAACTGCTCCATCGGGTCGGCAATCAGGTCCTCCCGGTCGAGGGAGCGCAGGTCGCTCACGGCGCGGGGAGGAGCGGCTCGATGCCGAGGTCGGCCCAGGTCAGCAAGGGCACCCAGGGGATCCCGGCGGCGGCGAAGCGCTCGCCGACGGCCGGACTGCGATCGAGGAGGGTGGTGGCGGCCACCACGTCGGCGCCGGCGTCCCGCAGCTTGTCGATGGCCTCGAGCAGCGACCGGCCGGTCGAGGCGGTGTCCTCCACGGCCAGGACCCGGTCGCCCGGCTGCAGGCGGTGGCCCTCGACCCACGAGCCCCGGCCGTACCCCTTGGCCGTCTTACGCACCGACAGCCACTCCCGCCCGGACAGCATGGCGATGGCGTGGGCCAGCGGGTCGGCGCCCATCGTCGGGCCGCCCACCACGTCCCAGGGCACGTCCACGGCGTCGATGAAGGCCTGGCCGACGGTGCGCAGGGCCGGACCGGTAGCGACGACGTGCCGGCAGTCGACGTAGTCGTGGCTGGAGCCGCCGGAGGACAGGCGAAACGGCTCCTCGCGCCGCTCGTAGCCTCGGGTCAGGACCAGCTCGACGAGGGCGGCACGGGTCGCGGCGTCGATGGGCATGGCCGGATGGTACCGACCGGCGGCCATGGTGGCCGGCGGTCATGGTGGCGGCGGTCATGGTGCCGCCAGGCATGATGGCCGCAGTGCGCGCCCGTGACCTCGCCGTCTCCTGCGCCGGGCTGGCCGCCGGCGCCTGGCTCCTGGCCGGCATCCGCACCCCTCGACCGGCCCCCGGTGCCCTGCCCGGGCCCGCCGGCGTGAAGCCGCCGACCGGCGCCCAGGCCGACCCGCCGGCCGCCCCCGACGACCCGACCGCCCCACAGGCGGCCACCCGCGTCAGTGTCGTGATCCCGGCCCGCAACGAGGCGGCGTCCCTGCCCGCCCTCCTCGGCTCTCTGGCCGCCCAGAGCCGCCCGCCGGACGAGGTGCTGGTGGTGGACGACGGCTCCACGGACGGCACCGCCGGGGTGGCCGCCGCGCTGGGGGCGACGGTGCTGCACCCCGGCTCCCCTCCCGAAGGCTGGACGGGCAAGACCTGGGCCTGCCATACGGGCGCAGAGGCAGCCGCCGGCGACGTGTTGCTCTTCCTCGACGCCGACGTCACCCTCGCCCCCGACGCCCTGGCCCGGCTGCTGGCCGAGCCGGGGGCCGCCGACGGGGCGGTGACGGTGCAGCCGTCCCACCGGACGGCCAGGGCCTACGAACAGCTGTCGGCGGTGGCCAACGTGGTGACCCTGATGGGGACGGGGGCGTTCACCGGCCCGCCGCGGCGGCCGGCGGCCATGGCCTTCGGTCCGTGCATCCTGTGGCGCCGGAGCGCCTACCAGGCCGCCGGCGGGCACGCCGAGCCCGGCGCGCGGGGCCACGTGGCCGAGGACATCGCCATGGCCCGCAACGCCCGGGCCGCCGGGGTGCCGGTCACGGTGCTGGCCGGCGGCGACACGGTGACGTTCAGGATGTACCCGGACGGCCCCGGCCAGCTGCTGGCCGGGTGGACCAAGATGCTCGGCCAGGGCGCCCGGTGGACGCCTCCCCGGCTCCAGGTCCTCGTCGGGTTGTGGGTGACCGGCGCCCTTATCGGCGCCTCCCGCCTCCCCGCGTTCGTCTTCCACCGGCGGGCCAGCGACGCCGCCCTCTACGCCGCCTGGGTGGCCGAGATGGCCTGGCTGATGGACCGGGCCGGCACCTGGCGCCGCTGGACTCCGGCCGCCTTTCCCCTCCCCTTGCTCACCTTTGTGGCCCTCTTCGCCCGCTCGGCCTGGCTGGCCGTGACGGGACGGCCGGCGCGATGGCGGGGCCGGGCCGTCTCCGCCCGCTGACCCGCCAATAAAGCTCTAGGCCGATTCCTGGGCCCGGAGGCTGGCCGGCAGTGGCTCGGCGTGCACGACGGCCAGCCGCCGGGTGGCCCGGGTGACGGCCACGTAGAGCGCTCGGGCGCCCTGAGGGGACTCGTCGATGAGCCGGCTTGGCTCGACGACGACCACGGCGTCGAACTCCAGGCCCTTGGCGTCGGCCACGGCCAGGACCGAGACGGGCCGGTCGAGGGCGCCGGCGGCGGCCAGGCCAAAATCGATCCCGGCCGTCCGGAGCTGCTCGGCCACCGGGCCGAGCAGGCTGCCCGGGACGATCACCCCGACGGTGCCGGCCCCGTCCGGTCCGCCGGCCACCGCCGAGACCTCCGAAGCCACCACGTCGGCCACCGCCGCCGGCAGGGCGGCGGATCGGAAAGGCGCGGCGCCTTCGACGGTTACGAACTCGGGCTCCTCGTGGGTGGAGCGGACAGCCTCGGGGGCCCGCATGCCGGGAGCGGCGTCGCGCAGGATCCGGTCGGCCACCTCGATGATCTCGGCCGGGGTGCGGTAGTTGACGGTCAGCTCCACCATCCGCCAGCCCCGGCGGGCCGGGAGGTGCTCGACCACCCGGTTCCAGGAGGCCGGCGCCCAGCTGCCGGTGGCCTGGGCGATGTCGCCGACGACGGTCATCGACCCCGACAGGGAGCGGCGGGCCAGCATCCGCAGCTGCATGGGCGAGAGGTCCTGGGCCTCGTCGACCACGACGTGGCCGTAGGTCCGGATGTCGTCCTCGCCGCCGCCCCGCCGGCGGATGGGGCCGAGCAGGGCCCGGGCCTCGTCGAGCAGCGGGATGTCGCCGTCGGTCCAGGGGACGTCGAGCACCGACGCCGACCGGGGGCGGTACAGGCTGGCCCGCTCGGCGTCGTCGAGGAGGCCCCGGCCGGCCAGGTCGAGCAGGGGCCGGGCCCCGAGCAGGTCGTGCAGGAACGCCTCCGGGGTGAGCAGCGGCCACATCCGGTCGAGGGCCTCGGCCACCTCCGGCACCCGCCGCAGGGCCCGGCCCAGCTCGGCCGGGGTGGGCGGGTCGGCGGCCAGCGACGGCAGCTCGATCACCTCGGCCTGGCCTTCGCCGTTGTCGACCTCGATGCGCAGGTCGGCCGGATCGGCGCTGACCTCGGGCGCCCGCCGCTGGATCTCGTCCAGTAGGTGACGCCACAGCAGGGTCTCCACGCTGCGGCGCCGGGCGTTGTGGGTGCCGGCCCGGCGCTTGACCGCGTTGACGATCTGCTGGGTGGCGGCCGGCTCGAGCCGCAGGTAGATCCGCCCGTAGGGGATGTCGACCCGGCGCCGCAGCGGCCGCTGACGGTCGGCCACGGCCCGGGACAGCAGCCGGGCCATCCGCGGGTCGCCCTTCAGGCGGGTGACGTCGCTGTCCTCGGTGCCGGTCTTGGGGACGGGACCGAACAGGCCGGCGACGGTCGACAGCTCCACGCCGCTCTCCCCGAGGGACGGCAGGACGTGCTCGATGTAGCGCAGGAAGGTCGGGTTGGGGCCGACGACGAGGACGCCCTGGCGCTCGAGCGGGAACCGGTGGGTGTAGAGCAGGTAGGCGGCCCGGTGGAGGGCGACGGCCGTCTTGCCGGTACCGGGGCCGCCCTGGACGACCAGCACCCCGCCGAGCGGACCGCGGATGACCTCGTCCTGCTCCCGCTGGACAGTGGCGACGATGTCCCGCATCCGGCCGGTGCGGCCCCGGGACAGGGCGGTGAGCAGCACGGTGGAGCCGGACAGGCCGAGGCCGGCGCCCTCGTCGTCCCCGCCCTCGACCCCGAACAGCTCGTCCTCGAGGTCGACGATCCGCTGACCCTCGGTCAGGAAGTGGCGCCGCCGGCGCAGCGACATGGGGAAGGCGCCGGTCGCCCGGTAGAACGGCTCGGCGATCGGGGCCCGCCAGTCGACGACCAGCGGCTCCTGGTCGGCGTCGGAGATGGCCAGCCGCCCGATGTGGAAGGCTTCGGTGGCCCCGCTGCCGGGAGGGCCGGGAAGGAGCCGGTCGATGCGGCCGAAGACCAGGGCCTCGGAGCCGATCTGCAGCTGGTCCAGGCGGCCGAGGCTGTTGCGAACCCTGATATCCCGTTCGGTGACGGCCTGAAAGGTGCCGCCCCGCTCGCCGAAGGCGTCCTGCAACATCCCCCTGGCTCTGTCCCGCATCTCCTGGAGCCGTGCGTAGGCGTGATCAACGTGGGCCTGCTCGGCCGGGACGTCCGGGTGTGCCATAGGAAAGCATCCACAATGCGTGCTCGGGAGCGGTTTCGCAAGCGCGGGGCGTCAAACATCCCCGCCAGTGGGGGCCGGATAGCGTGCAACGGTGCCTGAGAGTGCGCCGTTCCTGGCCGCCTGCCGCCGGCAGCCGGTGCCGTACACGCCGGTGTGGTTCATGCGCCAGGCCGGCCGGGCGTTGCCGGAGTACCGGGCCCGGCGGGGCGAGGGATCGATCCTCGACGCCGTCCGCCGGCCGGCGCTGGCCGCCGAGCTGACCCGCCAGCCGGTGGACCGCTACGGCGTCGACGCCGCCATCCTGTTCTCCGACATCGTGGTGCCGGTGGCCGCCCTCGGGTTCGGGGTGGACATCGTGCCGGGGGTGGGGCCGGTGGTGGAGGAGCCGTTCGCCGGGCCCGCCGACCTCGACCGGCTGCGCCCGCTCGAGCCGGCCGTCGACCTCCCCTACGTGGCCGAGACGGTCCGGTTGCTCGTCGCCGACCTCGACGTGCCGCTGATCGGCTTCGCCGGCGCCCCCTTCACCGTCGCCAGCTACCTGGTGGAGGGGCGCCCCACCCGGGACTTCGCCCGGACCAAAGCGCTCATGTACGGCGAGCCGGGGCTGTGGGACGCCCTGCTCCAACGGCTGGCCGACATCGCCGCCGCCTCCCTGCTCGACCAGATCGAGGCCGGGGCAGCGGCCGTGCAGCTGTTCGACAGCTGGGTCGGGACCCTCAGCGCAGCCGACTACCGGCGCTACGTCGCCCCCGCCACCGCCCGGGTCGTCGAACAGGTGCGGGCGACCGGCGTCCCGGTCATCCTCTTCGGGGTCGGCGCCGGCGAGTTGCTGGGCGAACTGGCCGCGGCCGAGCCCGACGTCATCGGCGTCGACTGGCGGGTGCCGCTCTCCGCCGCCTGGGCGCGGGTCGGGCCCGACCGGGCCCTCCAGGGCAACCTCGACCCGGCCGTGTGCCTGGCCCCGTGGCCGGTGGTGGAGGCCAAGACCAGGGAGGTGCTGGCCGACGCCGGCGGCCGGCCCGGGCACGTGTTCAACCTGGGCCACGGCGTCCTGCCGGCCACCGACCCCGGTGTCCTGACCGCGGTGGTGGAGCTGGTCCACGCCGAGACAGCCGCCCGATGAGCACCCCCAAGCCCCGCCTGGCCGTGGTCGGCGGCGGCATCGCCGGCCTGGCCGCGGCCTGGGAGGCGCGGGACCGGGCCGACGTCACCGTCTTCGACCCCGGCCCGCTCGGGGGCAAGCTGCGGACCGAGCCGTTCGAGGGCCGGCCGGTCGATCTGGCCGCCGACGCCTTCCTCACCCGGGTGCCTGAAGCGGTGGCGCTGGCCGGCGAGCTCGGCCTGACCGACGACCTGGTGGCGCCAGCCGCCGGCCAGGCCCTCGTGTGGCACGCCGGCCGGCTCCACAAGCTGCCGGCCGAGCTGGTGCTGGGCGCCCCCCGGCGGGTCACGCCGCTGCTGCGGACCGGCCTGCTCGACCCCATCGGCGCGGCCCGGGCCGCCCTCGACCTGGTGCTGCCGGCCACCCAGTGGGGCGAAGACGTGTCCGTCTACGACCTGGTGGCCCGCCGGTTCGGGCGGCAGGTGGCGTCGCGCCTGGTCGACCCGCTGGTCGGCAGCATCCACGCCGGGCGGACCGAGGAGCTGAGCGCGGCGGCCACCGCCCCGCAGCTGCTGGCCGCGGCCCGCCGCCAGCGCAGCCTGATGCTGGCCCTCCGCCACCCGCCCACCCCGCCCAATGCCAACGCCAACAGCAGCAACGGCAAATCCGGGCCGGTGTTCCTGGCCCCGAGCGGGGGGATGCAGGTCCTGGTCGACCGGGTGGTGACGTTGTTGAAAGAGGCCGGGGTGCGGTTCGAGCCGAGCGCGGTCCGCCCCATCGAGTGGGGGCCCGACGGGCTGAAGCTAAGCGGGAAGGCCTGGGACGGCGTCGTCCTCGCCACCCCGGCCGAGGAGGCGGCCCGCCTGCTCGGCGACCGGGCCCCGGCCGGCCTGCGGAGCATCCCGACGGTGTCGGTGACGCTGGTGGCCATGGAGTACCGGGCGTCGGACCTGGACGCGCCGGCGGGGACGAGCGGGATCCTCGTGCCACGCGGCGAGGGGCTGGTGATGACGGCCTGTTCGTTCGCCGACACCAAGTGGCCGCAGCTGGCCCGGCCCGGGCGGGTCCTGCTGCGGGTGTCGGCCGGCCGGGACGGCGACGACCGCCACGCCCACCTGGACGACGACGCCCTGGTCGAACGCCTCCACCGGGACCTGGCGTCCGTGGCCGGCGCCACCGGGCGACCCGTGGCGTGGCGGGTGAGCCGCTGGCCGGCCTCCTTTCCCCAATACCGGGTCGGCCACCTCGCCCGGGTGGCCGACATCTTCGGGCAGCTCCCGCCCGGCGTGGCCGTCGCCGGGGCCAGCTACCAGGGCGTCGGCGTGCCGGCCTGCATCGCGTCGGGGCGGCGGGCGGCGGCGTCACTGGTACCCCGGTAGAAAAGGGCTACCGGGTCGACCCGGAAGAGGCCGCCGCTGGCGTGGGCCGAGTTGAGCACGTGATCGGCCAGGAGGACCGCCGCGGCCGTGTAGGTCGAGCGCTCCCCACCGGGAAAGCGGACGCACTCCGGGTGCACGCAGCCGGTCCAGTAGGACCCGTCGTCGTCCCGGAGGTGCCGGGTCCAGGTGTGCAGCTGGCGGGCGTGGGCGTCGAGGCCGACGGCGTCGAGGGCGATGACGCACTCGGCCGTCTCCGCCGCCGTCACCCACGGCCGGTCCGACACGCAGCGGACGCCGACCCCGTCCAAGACGTAGCGATCCCAGCCGCCGAGGATCCGCCGGCGGCCCTCGTCCGGCCCCAACGCCCCGCACAGCACCGGGTAGTACCAGTCCATGGCCCAGCGGTCCTTGGGGGCGAAATTCGGGGCGGCGGCTGCGCCGTGCTGGCCGCCGCACGCGGCGGCGACGGCCCGGACGGCCCGGGCGGCGGCGTCGGCCCACGCCGGCCGGGCCTGGCCGACGATCCCGGCGACCGCCACCGCGCACCGGAGGCTGTGGGCGATCGACGAGGTGCCGGTCAGCAGGGCGAACCGGCCCGGCCGGCCGTCCACGTCCCGCGACCACAGCACCTCGCCGGTGGGCTGCTGCAGCTCCAGCACCCACGACACGGCCCGGTCAACAGTGGGCCACAGCTCCTCGACCAGCTCCGTGTCGCCGGTCAGCAGGTGATGGCACAGGACGCCGGTGGCGACGTAGGCGCACACGTTGGGGTCACGGCGGGGGTCCTCGACGCCGTCGGCCAGGTAGTACACGCACCAGGACCCGTCCGGCAGCTGGGCCCGGGCCAGCCAGCGCAGGGCGGCGGCCGCCTCGGCGTCCCGGCCGGCGACGGCCAGGGCCATGGCCGCCTCCACGTGGTTCCACGGGTCGGCGTGGCCGGCCTCCCACCACGGGATCAGGCCGTCGGGCCGCTGGACCGAGGCGATCCAGTCGGCGGTGACGGCAATCTCGTCGGCGGAGAGGCCGGTCACCTGACCTTCTTGGCGTAGACCACCGTGCTCTTGCCCAGCACCGGGTTGAGCACGGCCTCGGGGACCCGGGTGACCGGCGAGGCGGCGGTGATGTCCCAGACCAGCAGCCGGTGGTAGGCCCGCACGGCCGGGTGGTCGTCGCGGTCGACGCCCACCGCGCACCGCAGCCACCAGTACGGGGAGTGCAGGGCGTGGGCGTGGTGGCTGGCGTAGGCCTCGAGGCCGGCGGCGGAGAGCCGTTGGACCAGCTCCGAGCGCTTGTAGATGCGGACGTGGCCGCCGGGCCGGTCGTGGTAGGCCGACGACAGCCACCAGTTGACCTTTTCGGGAAACCAGCGGGGGACGGTGACGGCGATGGTGCCGCCGGTGCGCAGCACCCGGGCCAGCTCGGCCATGGCCACCCCGTCCTCGGGGATGTGCTCGAGGACCTCGGCGGCGATCACCCGGTCGAAGACCCCGTCGGCGAAGGGCAGCCGCCGGGCGTCGCCGCTCACCGCCTCGCCCGTGCCGCCGGCCTCCTTGGTGGCGGCGTCCTCGCCCATCATGGCCGCCATCATGGCGGCCGCCCCGGCCACCTCCCCCCGGTCGGCGTCGACCGCCACCACCGCCGCGCCGCGCCGCATGGCCTCGAAGGCGTGCCGGCCCCCGCCGGTCCCGAGGTCGAGCAGCCGGTCGCCGGCGGCCAGGCCCAGCCGGTCGTAACGGACGGTCAGCACGGGCGAATCATCGTCGTCGCCGGGTCACCCGGCCCGCCCGGAGCTCAGGGCCCGGCGGGCCAGGTCAGTTGCGGCCCGCCGGCGGCCTGTGTCGTTTGTGGCCTGCCGGCGGGCCGTGTCCTCCATCACCCACCGGTACTGCTCGACGGTGCCCTCGGCGCACGCCCGCCACGTGAACCGGTCGAGGACCCGTTGCCGGCCGTTGACGGCCAGGCGGGCGGCCAACTCGGGGCGGTCCAACACCGACTCGATGGCCCAGGCCAAAGCGGCCGGCTCGCCCGGCGGGACCAGCAGGCCGGTCTCGCCGTCGGTGCCGACCACCTCGGGCAGCGCCCCGCCGGTGGTGGCCACCAGCGGCACCCCGGTCGCCATGGCCTCGACCGCCGGCAGCGAGAAGCCCTCGTACAGCGACGGCACCACCGCCACCTGCGCCTGGCGGTACAGCTCCACCATGCGCTCGTCGCTCACCCCGGACTCCCAACTGACCGCGTCGGCCAGCCCGAGGCGGCGCAGCGGGCCTTGCACCGGGCTGTCCTCGCGGAGCTTGCCGACCACGACGAGATGGGCCTCCGGGTGGCTGGCCCGCACCTTGGCCAGAGCCTCGAGGAGGGGCGTCAGTCCCTTCAGGGGGACGTCGGCGCTGGCCGTGGTCATGATCCGCCCGGGGACCCGGGGCACCCGGGGATCCGGCCGGAACCGCTGGTGGTCGGCGCCGACGGGCACGACGGCCAGCTGGCCGGCCGGCACCCCCATCTGCTCGGTGATGTCCCGCCGGGACGACTCCGAGACGGTGACGATCCGGGGCATCTGGCGGGCCACCCGCTTCTGCATGCGCAGGAACCCGTACCAGCGGCGCAGGGACAGCTGCCGGCGCCAGCCGTCGGCGTGGCTCAGCTCGAGCTCCCGGTCGACGGTGATCGGGTGGTGGCAGGTGCCGAGCAGCGGCCAGCCGTCGGCCATCACGCCGAGCAACCCGCTCCCGAACGTCTGGTTGTCGTGGACCACGTCGAACCGGCCCCGCCGGCCGGCCAGCAGCTTGCGGACCCGCCAGCTGAAGGTGAGCGGCTCGGGGAACCCGGCCGTGCACATGATGGCCACCTCGGCCACGTCGATCGGCGAGCGCAGCTGGTCGAGGCGGGGGAAGCGAAACGGGTCCGGCTGCCGGTACAGGTCCAGGCTGGGGACGGCGACCAGCTCGACTCCGGGGTCGAGGCGGGGCCACGGCTGCCCGGCGAACACGGTGACCTGGTGGCCGAGCGCGGTCAGCTCCCGCGACAGGTACCGGGTGTAGACGCCCTGGCCGCCGGAATGCGGGTTGCCCCGGTAGACGAGCAGTGCGACCCGCATCGGCCCGACTGTAGGTGATGAATGAACAGGGGAAAGGAGGCCGGCGCGCGGGAGCGGTCCGGGTGGTGCCAGCTACCCTGCCATGAAGTTATGGAGGCCGAGCGGATGCCGACGGCGGGTCGGTCGACCCCCGACGTCAGCGTCGTCGCCCCCGCCCACAACGAGGAGGCCTACCTGGCCGCTTCGGTGGAACTCGTGGTGGCCGGGCTGCGCGACCGTGGCCTCCGCTTCGAGGTGGTCATCTGCGAAAACGGGTCGACCGACCGGACGGTGGCGGTGGCCGCCGAGCTGGCCGCCCGGCTGCCCGAGGTCCGCTACGTGACCCTGCCCGAGGCCGACTACGGGAGGGCCCTGCGGGCCGGGTTCCTGGCCGCCGCCGGCCGGCTGGTCGTCAACTTCGACGTCGACTTCGTCGACCTCGGCTTCCTCGACCGGGCCCTCGCCCTCGAGGAGGCCGGCGCCGACGTGGTCATCGGCTCCAAGCGGACGGCCGGCGCCGACGACGAGCGGCCCCTCCCCCGCCGCCTGGTGACCGGCGTGTTCTCGGTCATGCTGCGCTGGGGGTTCGGGCTGCGGGCCAGCGACACCCACGGCATCAAGCTGCTCCGCAAGGGGACGCTGGAGACGCTGGTCAGCTCGATCGAGTCGGGCCGCGACATCTTCGACACCGAGCTGATCCTGCGGGCCGAGCGGGCCGGCCGGCAGGTCGACGAGGTCCCGGTCCACGTGGCCGAGCAGCGGCCGCCCCGGACCGGGATCGTCGGGCGCATCCCCCGGACCCTGGTCGGCCTGGCCCGGCTCAGGTGGCGGCTGTGGATGCAGCCCGTCGAAGGACCCGGAGGCTCCCGCAGGCGGCGCCGGCTTCCTCGGTCCACCCCCCGCCGCTGAGGGCGTCGGCGTAGATCTCGTATGGCGGCCGGCCCCCGTCGGCCGGGTCGGGGTACACGTCGTGGATGGCCAGCCACCCGCCGGGGGCCACCTTGGGCGCCCAGGCCCGGTAGTCGGCCCATTCGATCTCGGAGCTGTGGCCGCCGTCGATAAAGAGCAGCGACAGCGGCGTCGTCCAGGCCGTGGCGACGGCCGCCGAAACGCCCACGACCAGGATCACCGTGTCCTCGAGCCCGGCCGCCTCGAGAGTCCGGCGGGCCCAGGGCAGGGTGTCCATGCGGCCGGTGCCGGCGTCGACGACCTCCGGGTCGTGGTGCTCCCACCCCGGCTGGATCTCCTCGGAGCCGCGGTGGTGGTCGACGCTCCACAGGGTGGTCCCACCGGCCCGGGCGGCGGCGCCGAGGTAGACGGCCGACTTGCCGCAGTAGGTGCCGATCTCGAGCAGCGGTCCGAGCCCAGTGGCGGCGGCCCGCCGCCCCGCCTCGTGCAGCGCCAAGCCCTCGTCGTCGGGCATGAACCCCTTGACGGCGCGGGCGACGGCCAGGAGGTCGTGGTCCACCGGCTGAGCGCTCCGGGATGCCGCTGGTTCAGGCGGCCATGCTGTCCACGCCGGCCGGCTCGGCCCGCTCCGCGTGGTGGTCGATGAAGAGCAGCCGGTTGAAGATGATGAACTTGGCGATCCAGAGGATCCCGAAGGCCGCGATGTAGACCACTGCGTCGAGCCCGGCCTTGGCGTAGTGGGGCAGGGTGCTCGACTTGAGGGCCTGCTCGGTCAGGCGGACCGAGTAGGTCGAGAAGGCCCAGCCGATGAAGGCCAGCACCCAGAAGGGCACCACTTCCCGCCACAGGTGGCTCTTGCCGTGCTTGCCCCACGCCCACTTGCGGTTGAGCTCGTAGGACGGGATGGTGGCGATGGCGGTGGCCAGGGTGCTCGACACCACCGCGTCCCAGCGCAGGACACCGTCGAAGAAGAGCAGGGCCACCACGCTCACGATCACCGAGACGACCGAGGCGGCGGAGTACTTGACCAGCTTCTGGCCCTGGGGCGTGCGCAGGCGGGAGGTCAGGTCGGCCAGGTTCAGCGCCATGATGTTCGACCGTAGCGGAGATCCCCCGCTTTTGTCCTTCGCGACACCCTCTCCCCCGGGCAAAAGCCCTGGTGGACGCTCAGCGCGCGCTCATCGGCACGTAGGGCCGCTCCTCCGGACCGACGTACAGCTGCCGAGGCCGGTAGATCTTGGAGTTCTGCTCGATGAGCTCCTGCCAGTGGGTCAGCCAACCGGTCACCCGGGGGATGGCGAACAGCACGGTGAACATCTCCGACGGGAAGCCCATGGCCTCGTAGATGAGGCCCGAGTAGAAGTCGACGTTGGGATACAGCTTGCGGGAGACGAAGTACTCGTCCGACAGGGCGACCTCTTCGAGCTTCAGGGCCACGTCGAGGAGCGGGTTTTTGCCGGTGACGGAGAACACCTCGTCGGCCGTGCGCTTGATGATTTTGGCCCTGGGGTCGTAGTTCTTGTACACCCGGTGGCCGAAGCCCTGGAGCAGGCCCTTGCCCCGCTTGACGTCGGCGATGAAGGCGTCCACGTTGTCGATCGACTTGATCGACCGCAGCATGCGCAGCACGGCTTCGTTGGCGCCGCCGTGGCGGGGCCCGGCCAGCGCGGCGGCCGCCGCCGAGCAGGCCAGGTATGGATCGGCGTGGGCCGAGCCGACCGTCCGCATGGCCAGCGTGCCGCAGTTTTGCTCGTGGTCGGCGTGGAGGATGAAGAGGACGTCGAGGGCCCGGGCCAGCACCTGGTCGGCCTCGTAGCGGGGCTCGGCGACCCGCCACATCATCGACAGGAAGTTCTCGGTGAAGCTGAGGGAGTTGTCCGGGTAGACCAGCGGCATGCCGGCCGAGTAGCGGTGGCAGAAGGCGGCGAGGGTCGGGGCCTTGGCGATCAGCCGGATGATCTGCAGGCGGCGGACGTCCGGGTCGGTGATGTTGCGGGACTCGGGGTAGTAGGTCGACAGGGCGGCGATGGCCGAGACCAGCATCCCCATCGGGTGGGCGTCGTAGTGGAAGCCGTCGAGGAAGCGCTTGGAGAAGTTCTCGTGCACGAAGGTGTGGTGGGTGATCTCGTGCGTCCACTCCTCGAGCTGCGGCGCCGTCGGCAGCTCGCCGTGGACCAACAGGTAGGAGACCTCGAGGTAGGTCGACTTCTCGGCCAGCTGCTCGATCGGGTAGCCGCGGTAGCGGAGGATGCCCTGGTCGCCGTCGAGGAAGGTCACCGCGCTCGAGCCCACCGCCGTCGTCATGAACGCCGGGTCGTCGAACCAGATCCCCGGCAGCAACTTGCGCAGCTCGGCCGCGGAGATCCCGCCGTCTCGGATGGGAATCTCGACTGCTTCACCGCTGCGGTTGTCGGTGACGGTGATGGATTCGGGCATGGGCCCCCCTGCTCACGGGATGAGAATGATTGCCAGCGCTAATCGCTCGACTCATCGTACCCACGCCACCCCCCACGGCCTCCAAACTGGGTCGTCCCCGCCGGCCCGCTTTGGCAAGATGCCCTGGTGAACGCCGCCCCTCCCCCCGACCTCAGCGCCATCCGCGCCGGTATCGATGCCACCGATCGCCGCCTCGTCGCCCTGCTGGCCGAGCGCCAGCGGCTCGTCCAGCAGGTGATCGACTACAAGCGGGCCCGGCACATGCCGGTGGTGGACCGCCACCGGGAGGACGAGATGATCGCCGCCATCGCCCAGACGGCGCGCGAAAACGACCTCGATCCCCGCGTGGCCCAGCAGGTCCTGCGGACCATCATCGACGGCTTCACCCTCCTCGAGGTAGAGGAGCTCGGACCGGACGACTGAGCCGGCCTCGCCGGGCGCTCAGCGGGGCACGAAGTCCCGCCAGCCGGTCCGCCAGTGGAAGTGGCGGCCCGCCTGGAGGTGGGCCAGCACGGCCCGCTCGAGCCGGGTGTGGGGCTCGGCCCGCTCAGGGTCGACCCCGCGGTTGCGGAAGACGAAGGTGAGGACGGCGTCGTCCCGCTCCTGCCACCCGGGGACGAGCTCGAAGGCCCGCTGGAAGCGGACGATGTTGGACTCGGGCGGCAGGTACTCGGCCAGCTGGTCGTCGAGGAGCCACGACGAGCAGGTGGCCAGCCGCCTCGCCTGCCCGGCGCCGGCCGGGAAGAAGCGGTCGACGAAGGCCCCGGCCTCCTGGTAGGACGCCTCGCAGGCCTCGGGGTCGAGGGAGCCCCCGGCCGGGATGTGCACGCCGAAGATCAGGTCGCCGGGGCGGAACCCGTCGCCGAGAGCGGCGGCGGCCTCGGCGCCGTACCACGACGCCGGTTCGACGCCCCCGCCGATGTGCATGGGGGCGAACTGGAGGCGGCCCAGCTCGTAGATCACCGCCCGGGCGTGGAGGGTCATCCAGCCGGGCGCGTCGATGCCGCTGCGTCCGTGGATCCGCCGGTGGATGGCCTCGTGGCGGGCCACGTCGGCGAGGGTCGCCCACGAGACCTGGTCGGGGACGCCCCGCTGCCGGTACCAGGCGAGGGCCGCCGGCGCCGCCACGGCGTACAGCTGCAGGTAGTAGCAGCTGCCGGGCAGGCCGAGCGCCTCCGGCAGCTGGGGCCAGACGCCGCCGTCGGCGTCGATGTCGCCGACGGCGGCGTTGAGGTACCGCCGGCCCCGCTCGAGCAGCCACCACCGTTCGGGGTCCCGCTCCGGGTCGGGCCAGGTGGCCAGGGTGTCGGCGACCGTCTGGTCGCTGCAGCCGAGGCGGGTCAGCAGCTCGGCCGCCTCGGCGGCGGCCGTCGCCGGCAGAGGTTGGGCCGGCTCCCCCGCCTTGTCGAGCTGGCGCAGGAACGGCTCGAAGCCCTCCCCGAGCCCGAGGGCGGCGGCGATGCGGTGGGTGCTCAGGTCACTCATACGGTTGTGCACTGTAAGGTTCCCTTCCCTATCGTGGGGGAGCGTCGTGACGGATCAAACCGAGACCGTCGCCGGTCGCCCCCGGCTGCTGCGCTCCATCAACGAACAGAACGTCCTCAACGCCATCCGGCGGGCCGAGCGGCTGTCCCGGCGCGACCTCACCCAGCTGTCCAACCTCTCCAAGCCCACCGTCGGCCTGGTCCTGGCCGGGCTCACCGCCGACGGCCTGGTCCGGGTCGCCGGCCAGCGCAGCGGCGCCCGGGGGCCGAGCGCGGCCCTGTACGAGATCGACCCCGACGCCGGCTACGCCCTGTCCCTCGACGTCGGCTTCGAGTACGTCCGCGGCGCCATCGCCGACATCTGCGGCGAGGTCAGGGCCCGGGCCACCAGGACCGTGCACGCGGCCAGCACGAAGTCCCGGACGGCGGACCTGGCCGCCCTGGCCGACTCGCTCATCGCCGAAGCCGGCGTGAGCGCCTCGGCCGTGCTGAAGACGGTGGTCGGCTGCCCGGGCGTGCACCAGCCGGGCGGTGGGGCCGGCGGCGGCCATCCCGCCGGGACGACCGACCCGGCCTGGCACCGGCCGAGCGGCGGCGCCCCGGCCGTGTCGATCGGCGAGGTGACACGGGTCCTCGGGCCCGACGCGGTCATCGAAAACGACGTCAACCTGGCCGCCCTGGCCGAGCGCGACCACGGCCACGGCCGGGGCGTCGACGCCTTCGCCTTTCTCACCGTCGGCACCGGCATCGGGATGGGGGTGGTGCTCGACGGGACCATCCACACCGGCGTCAGAGGCGCGGCCGGCGAGATCGGCTACCTCCCGGTCCGCGACGACGGGGGCGGCGTGGCCACCCTCGAGCGGGTGGCGTCGGCCGGCGGCATCGTCCGGGCCGCCCGCCGGGCCGGCATGCGGGGAGCGGTGAGCGCGCCGCGGGTGTTCGCCGCCGCTCGCCGCGGGGACGAGCGGGCGGTGGCGGTGATCGACGCCGGGGCCCGCCGCATCGCCGAGGCCCTGGCCGGCGTGGTCCTGGCCATCGACCCCGCCCTGATCGTCCTCGGGGGCGGCGTGGGCCGGGCCGAGGGGTTCGCCGACGCCGTCGCCGCCCACCTGACCGAGGTGGTGCCGGTGGCCCCCGACGTCAGGGTCACCGCCATCGGCGAAGAGGCCGTGGTCGACGGCGGGATGGCGGCCGCCCTCGACTTGGCCTGGCAGAAGCTGCTCGACCAGCGATCCTGAGGGAGCCCCATGGAAATCGTGATCGTCCCCGACCCGGACGCCGGCGCCCGGCTGGTCGCCGACGCCATCGCCGAGCTGGCCCGTCGACGGCCCGAGCTGGTCCTCGGCCTGGCCACCGGCAGCTCGCCCGAGCCCGTCTACGACCGGCTCGCCGCCCTCCACCGGCAAGGGGAGCTGTCCCTGGCCCGGGCGTCAGCCTTCGCCCTGGACGAGTACGTCGGGCTGCCGGCCGGGCACCCCGCCTCCTACCGCCAGGTCCTGCTGCAGCAGGTGGTGGACCGGCTCGACCTGCCCCCCGAGGCGCTGGCCGTGCCGGACGGAGGTGCCGCCGACATCCCCGCCGCCTGCGCCGACTACGAGGAGCGGATCGCCGGGTGCGGCGGGGTCGACCTGCAGCTGCTCGGGATCGGCACCGACGGCCACATCGGGTTCAACGAGCCGGGGTCCTCGCTCGGCTCCCGGACCCGGCTCAAGACCCTGACCGACGCCACCCGGGCCGACAACGCCCGCTTCTTCGACGGGCAGGTCGACCGGGTGCCCCGTCACGTCCTCACCCAGGGCATCGGCACCATCAGCGGCGCCCGCCACCTCGTGCTCCTCGCCTGGGGCGAGGGCAAGGCGGAGGCCGTCGCCCGGGGCGTGGAGGGCCCGGTCACGGCCATGGTGCCGGCGTCGATGCTGCAGCTGCACCCCCACGCCACCGTCGTGGTGGACGAGGCGGCCGCCGCCCGGTTGTCGCTGGCCGACTACTACCGGGCGGCGTGGGCCGACAAGCCCTCCTGGCAAGGACTCTAAGCCAGCACCGCCTTTGAGGCAGCACCGCCTCTGAGGCGGCACCGCCCCTGAGCCGCCGCGGGGCGGCCTTTGGAACCGGCGCGACGGGCTCGGCCGCTCCGGCCTCCTTTCCCCGCCGTCCCCGCCGTCTCGGTCAGTCGGTCGGCGGCCGGCGCCGGCGGCCCGACCCGCCCTGCTGCCAGGGAAGCGGGCCCTGGAGGGGCCGGTAGTTGACGCCGAGGGCGTCCAGGCGGGGCAGGTGCCCGGCGATGAGGGCCAGGCGGGCGGCCGCGTCGGGACCGCCGTGCCAGAGGACGTCGGCCAGGGCGGTCGTCCGGGGGAAGGCCATGTAGTCGTAGGCGGCCCGGTCGGGCAGGTACTCGCTCCACAGCTGCACCTGGGAGCCGAGCACCCGGGTGGCGGCGTCGGCGCCGAGCTCGTCCGGGACCGGCTCGAAGGCGCAGATGTCCTCGAGCGTGTTGCCGCCTCCGATGGCGAGCGGCTCGTCGGCCCGGTCGGACTGGTAGTAGTCGAGGTAGACGGGCCGGTAGGGGCACATGACCACGTCCCGCCCGGCCTTGGCCGCCTGGATGCCGCCCTTGATCCCCCGCCACGACATGACCACGCAGCCTTCCGGGGGCTCGCCGCCCTCGAGGATCTCGTCCCAGCCGACCATCCGCCGGCCGGCGGCGACCAGGAAGGCGTTGAGCTGGGAGGTGAACCAGTGCTGCAGCTGGTCCTCGTCGGCCAGGCCGAGCTCCCGCTTGCGGTCCTGGACGAGCGGCGAGGCCCGCCATTCGTCCTTGGGGACCTCGTCCCCGCCGACATGGATGTAGGGGCTGGGGAAGATGTCCATCACCTCACCGAGCACCGTCCGGCAGAACTCGAGGGTGTCCGGCTGCAGGTTGAGCACCTGGGTGGCGATGCCCCAGGTGGTGCGCACCTCGTAGGGGCCGGTGCCGTTGCCGAACTCCGGGTAGGCGGCCAGGACCGCCTGGGTGTGGCCGGGGAACTCGATCTCCGGCATCACGGTGACGCCCAGGTCGGCGGCGTAGGCGACCAGGTCGACCAGCTCGGCCTTGGTGTAGAAGCCGCCGTGGGGCGTCTCCTCCAGCCCGTCGCCCCCCCGCCAGCCGACGGCCGTTCCCCGCCGCCACGAGCCCACGTCGCACAGCCGCGGGTAGGCGTCCGACGGGAACCGCCAGCCCTGGTCGTCGGTGAGGTGGAGGTGGAGGACATTGAGCTTGTGGAGGGCGAGCAGGTCCACGAAGCGGCGGACGGCGTCGGCGGGCAGGAAGTGCCGGGACACGTCGAGGTGGGCACCCCGCCAGGCGAACCGGGGGCTGTCCTCGATCTCGACGCAGGGCGCTTCCCACGGCACGCCGCGGACGACGGCCGGCCGGAAGATGTCGGTCGGGAGGAGCTGGCGGAGGGTCTGCACGCCGTGCACCAGGCCGGCCGGGCCGCCGGCGGTGATGACGGCCCGTTCGGGCGACACGTCGAGCCGGTAGGACTCGCTCGACGGGGCGTCGAAGGCCGGGTCGAGCCGCAGCTGGATGTCGGCGTCCTGGCCGCCGGGCGGCAACGGGTACCCGGTGGCGGTGCCGAGGAGCCGGCGGGCGGTCCGGGCCGGGCCGGCGGTGGCGTCGTCGGCGGCGGCCGGGCCACCGGCCGGGCCGGGGCCGGCGTCGGCGCGGCTGTCGCTCGTCGCGAACAGGGTCGCCTCGGGTCGGAGCCGCCAGGTGCCGGGCCGGGTCGTGAGCCGGCGGGGCTGCGGCAGGACAGCGGGGACAGGCGCGGCAGTTTCGTCCATGCCCAGCGATCCTAAACCCGCCGGACCTTACCGACAGGAAACTTACCTATTCATGTGGGGTTCGGTAGCCTGCACCAATGACTCGCGGCATGCGCGGCGCCGGCGGCACCGTGTTGGCCATCGATATCGGCGGCACGCTCCTCAAGGGGGCGGTGGTGACGGCCGAGGGCACAGCCATCGCCACCCGCCGGGTCGAGACGGCAACCGAGGCCGGGCCTGACGGCGTGGCCGGGCAGCTCGAGCAGCTGGTCCGCTGGTTATCGGCGCAGGCGGTCTCGTTCGCCGGGCACGCCCCGCTGGCCGCCGGTCTGGTGGCGCCGGGAGCCGTCGACGCCGACACCGGCGTGGCCACCTTCGCCGCCAACATCCCCTGGTCCGGGCTGGATCTGCGGGCCCGGGTCCGCGCCGTGCTCGACGTGCCGGTCGTCCTCGGCCACGACGGCGCCGCCGGGGCCCTCGCCGAGGCGACCTACGGGGCGGCCAAGGACGCCGGCGATTTCCTGTTCGTCGCCCTCGGGACCGGCATCGGCGGAGCGGTCGTCCTCGACGGGCGGCCCTACCGGGGCGCCCACCGCCTGAGCGGCGAGCTGGGCCACATCCAGGTCCGGCCGGACGGCCCCCGCTGCGGGTGCGGCGAGGTCGGCTGCCTGGAGACGCTGGCCTCGGCCGCCGCCGTCCGCCGGCGGTACGAGGCGCGGGGCGGGGTGCTCGGCGGGGACGGGCACGCCAGCGACGTCTTCCGGCGGGCCGCT
>Ga0209061_1002806_pt1 | contig 20630 bp, 20 predicted proteins | sample Coa_R1_10_FD_187157 | JGI IMG/M metagenome (GOLD analysis project Ga0209061, IMG submission 187157) | Surface soil microbial communities from Centralia Pennsylvania, which are recovering from an underground coalmine fire - Coalmine... | ecosystem: Environmental > Terrestrial > Soil >...
GTCGAGGGCAAGATCAATAAACTGAAGTATATTAAGCGCTCCATGTATGGCCGAGGAGGGTCCCCGCTCTTACGTCAACGCGTTTTGAAAGCTGCCTAACATAGCACGCAAAGTGCGGAAGAGCCAAAACACGGGATGGCATCCTCAAACCAGGCGGAATCTTCAACGTTGAGGGTCAGCAGTCTTTCTCCCTGACTATTGTGGAGTTCGTAGGTTCCGCGTTCTGCCTGCCAGGTCAGGCGATACTCGGCTGTTCTCGGCATCCTTGCTTCCCCTTTTCGTGCGGAGTAGCGGGCGGAGCAAGCTCCCCTGCCACCCATCCATCCACACGCCCCCACCGCCCCTACTAACTGTTTGACAAGCATCAGTATATCCATTGGGTAGCAAAAGCGCAAGAGCAACCGTAGGGTATGGTCTTTTTCACCCTGTCAAATCACCCTGCGGGGTGAAGATGCTTCATTCTATTGGCAACTACACTTGTCTCATCAAATATATCGTTTTGTTGGCCCTGGCAGGCCGCTTGAAAACTTTTTTAGAAATTGCTAGCGGAGATCTTCACCCACCAGATCATCCTGCTGGGTGAAGACGATTTACCCATCAGACAACAAAGGAGAGTATATGAAAACCTTATCATTGTGTAAGAAGTTGTTTTTTACTGCCCACTCTGCCCTGAGCAAACTTAATGCAGCAACAATAGAAGGTTTATGCGGACCTGGCGTATACTATGGGACAGTGATTGCCGGGGTCATCTCTCTCAAAGGTACTAAGATTGATCGTGCGGAGAGTGTAACCTGTCCAGGACAGCCCGCCGCGCACACGGTTGCATAGTCAAGGTGAACCTGGCTCAAACTTAAAAAGAGGCACAAATGGATAGCAGCAGCTTTCAAACACAACTTGTTCAATGGCCAATGATGCCTGGAGATATAGAAGCGCAAGACTACTTCATGTCCATCTACCCGGCTCCTCTGGATGTCAAACTGACGGCCTTGAGCATGCTTTATCTGGCAGGCAGCCCGCGGCAACAGGCGCAATTGAGACAATTCTTTGCATCAAGCAAGTGTTCAGACTGTCCCTTGCAGTCAGCGTATGCGCGTTTCGATAACGCCCTCATCTACATGCGACGCATCGGGCGCTGCATTCGAACTATAACAGATGACTCGCTTTTGCGTTTCGGGCTTGCTGCCGCGGCATATACGGAAGGTCGGGTAGACCGGCACGATCTACTGGTCTCGCTGGCCTTTCTTTATCACGCCGCCATACGCGCCGGTATCGACCCTGTTCCCGCCTTTGATGCCATCGCCGCGACTGCGGGACCGCAGGCTCAGCAGGCGCTGCGAGCATTTCTTCATTGTGAGGCATCGACCGTCACGCGCATTGTTCAACACTACGAGGGAACGTGCTGACGTTGCTAACGCTCCTGTAGGGAAAGCGCCTGGTGCCTGTCCTTTATGGGGCACCGGGACAGGGACGAGCCGCTGTCCCTACAGTATTCCATCCTTTGGGTGCTAAAAATCAACAATAAAGGAGACCAGATTCAATGGGACGTAAAATTCTCTTTATCACAACCGATCAACAGCGTTACGACTCGCTCGGTTGCAACGGTGGCCAGATTGCTCGCACGCCGGTGGTCGAGAGATTGGCTGTCAGCGGCATCAATTACCGACGGGCGCATAACCAGAATGTCGTCTGCATGCCCAGCCGCGCAACACTGCTTACCGGGCAACTGGTGCGCACGCATGGTGTCTGGGCCAACGGCGTACCGCTGCCCTCAGACGCCCCGAGTGTGGCCGCTTACCTGCATGACGCTGGTGGTTATCGCACGGCGCTGATCGGCAAAGCGCACTTCGAGCCGGCGCTCGATTTCAGTCATCCTTTTCCTGAAAACACGATGGCGATGCAAGGCTCAACCGGGCCTCATCGCGGCTTCGAGCATATGGAACTGGCGATGCACTCGCCGGTCCCGCGCTGGCACTATGGCAAGTGGCTGCGCGAACACCATCCCGGCGAGGATCAGGGTTTCTTTCAATTGTTCTTCATCAAAGATGGTACCATCGTCATGAATCATGAAGGTGAAGGCGAGACAGGCGCACCGCAGGTAGCGTATAACCCCATTCCACGCGAACATTATCACACCGACTGGGTCGCCGACCGCACGATTGCTTTCCTTGATGCGCTGACAGACGAGGAAGACTGGTTCATCTGGATGAGTTTTCCCGATCCTCACCACCCATGGGACCCACCTGCCGGGGAAGCACGCCGTATCAACTGGCGCGACCTCGATTTACCGCTTAGCTATCCCGGTTCACAAGAAAACATCGTGCGCATTCTTTCCAGAAAACCTCGCCACTGGCTTGACTACTACGAGGGACGCTTCGATAACCCGGAGGGCGCTCCCGGTTTTGTTCCAAATCGTATGACCGACGACCAGTTGCGCGAGATCAGCGCCCTGATCCACGTCAAGAATGAACTGATTGATGAGGCGTGCGGGCGCGTTCTGGCCCATATCGCGGCTCGTGGGTGGGAAAACGAGACCGATGTGTTCTTCACCAGCGATCACGGCGAACTGCAAGGCGACTTCGGTCTGCTGTTTAAAGGCCCTTATCACACCGATGCGCTGATGCGCGTGCCGTTGATCTGGCGACCGGCCTCATCAGCCGATGTCGCACCTGCTGTCGTACCCGAACCGGTTGGACTGCTCGATCTTGCCCCGACGTTCTGCCAGTGCGCGGGTCTGCCCGTGCCCGGCTGGATGCAAGGCGCTCCGCTCCCAACAGCGCCAGGCTCCGGTCGAGAGCGCGTCATTACCGAGTGGGATAGCCAGCTACTCGACCAGCACCTGCGCACAATTTATCGCGACGGCTACATTTGCACCCTCTACGAGGGTTCACCCGAAGGGGAACTCTACAATGTCGTAGAGGACCCATTCCAATGGCGGAATCTCTGGGATGATGCTGGTTATGCCTTGCTGCGCTCTGATTTGATTGCCGATCTCTATGACCACTTACCGGCTCCACGTGATCCGCTGCCGGCGCCTGTAGCGCGAGCTTAATAGATAGTAACGGAATATCTGCAAGCTCACGCATGAGCGCCCGTGGTGACCGTACCGAAGGTCAATCTGGGGCGAGCGTTAAGGAAGAATCCTAGACGCTCCACTGTTCGGGCGCGCCACCTTCTGTGATCCTGGCGCGTCCGGAGATGACCAGGTAGTTATCCAGTAGCCCGGTTTTGCCTCCTGTGACCATCGATACCGAACTGGAACGCTTAAGCGAAATATAGTAGAATAACGGGCATGCTCAAGTCACTATAGTAGCATGTCCAGGTCTACTTGATACTAAAGCAATATAAACATTGTCATGCCAGGTAGACCTTTTTGATGCCAGGAAAAATGGTCAGAAAGGAATGCGCATGTCCGAAATCAACAACTCCACCCCAGACTCAACGAACCAGTCAAAAGATGAACCATCACAGCAGTTCCCGGTAGCCAGAGATGTGTCGATGACCGAGGAGCAACTTCAGGCCATCCATGTTGGTGGGCTCACACCCCTGACCGGGCCTATCCAGATTGTCGATTACGACCCGCAATGGCCCCAACTCTTCGCGCGCGAGGCCCGGCGCATCCAGGCCGCGCTTGGCGACCGCGCCCTGATGATTGAACATGTAGGCTCGACTTCGGTGCCGGAGCTGGCGGCCAAACCAATCATCGACATCTTACTGCTGGTAGCCGATTCATCGGATGAAGCAAGCTATGTTCCGGCTCTGGAAGCTGCCGGCTACGTGTTGCGCATTCGCGAGCCTGATTGGTACGAGCATCGGGTATTCAAGGGGCCGGATACCAATGTCAACCTGCATGTCTTCTCGCAGGGATGTTCTGAGATTGATCGAATGCTGCTCTTCCGTGACTGGCTGCGCGGCAATGCATCCGATCGCCAGCTCTACGAACGAACCAAGCGGGAGCTTGCTCGCCAGAACTGGAAATACACGCAGAACTACGCCGATGCGAAATCTACCGTCGTTGAAGAGATACTTGCTCGCGCACGAGGCAGCGGGGGAGAAAGCAAGGGCTAAGTGTTAGAGAAGCGTTAGAAGAATGCTAGAGATGTGTTAGACCACAAAATTTGAGGTCACTTTACGGAATATATGAGATGATATAATTGTTTCTGGTAGGTGGAAAGAGGAAAAAGGGATGTACCTCCCGGTCGGCCTCTCCCTCCAAACAATTAAAAGGGTAACGCAAGCGTATTGAAAAAGTTCGGGGAGGTTGCAAGAGGCCAGACTGGGGGGATCAGACCGGGCCTCTCAAGTACACAAAGATTTGTTCACACAGCAAAAACGTATGTCTATTGTTTCCTTAGGAGGTGACTGCGTATGACCACGTTGATGCGCTTCGATCCTTTTACCGAAGTACTTAGCCTGCGTGATGCGGTAAACAAACTCTTTGAGGAGAGCTTTGTGCGACCCGGCTGGTTCGGCACTCGCACTTCGAACTTTGCTGCTCCAATGGATGTCTGCGAAACGGAGCAGGGTTATCAGGTCTATGTGCTGCTTCCGGGCATTAATCCGGAAAATATTGATCTGACTGTACAGCAAAATACCCTGACCGTCAAGGGCCAGTATCAACCCATATTCAATGAGGGCCAGAAGGTCAGTTGGCTGTTACAGGAGATCGGTTATGGGACGTTCGAGCGTACCATTACCTTCCCCAAGCCGGTCGATGCTGACCACATCGAGACGACTTACGAGAATGGTATCCTGCACCTGGTGATACCGTTCAGCGAGGTGAGCCGCCCCAAGAAGATCAGTATCACCGGCAGCCAGCAGAAACAACTGGTGGGCGCCGGAGCCCGGTGATCTCCCTCCAGGGGTTGTTGCCCAGGAGGGAGTGGTTGAGGGTGGAAAGAGGGCCAATAGCGGGCGCTAAAGCGTGTTTCATTCTGTCGTGATTGAAGTGAAGCCGGCATATCCTGGGGAAGCAGCAACGTCGTAGTGATACGGGAACTATGCACACACTGGGGTTCCATCCGGGCGGCTGATACAGTCAGTCGCGCTCCCCGGGCATATGCCATCCCCCTCAGCTTATTTTCGACCTTCATCCTTTGAGGCCGTAGGGACCAGATTCATCGCGTCCAGGGCTGGCTATATATCATGCCCTGGGTAGTGGGGGCTATCCAGACAGATTATCTCAAAGGGTGGAGTATCAATAGATAGATTGGCTTTTGATCAAGCGGTATTCCGCTAAATACCCTTGAAAGGAGGCTGGTATCTATGATGATGATCGCTGTTGGATTGCTGATACTTCGTCTTGTACTTGGAATTATCTTTATGGGCCATGGGTCGCAGAAACTCTTTGGTCTCTTCGGTGGCAAAGGTTTAGCCGGCACAACTCAAATGATGCAGGGGTTGGGATTGCACCCGGCTGAGGTATGGGCGGTCATTGCGGCCCTTGGCGAATTCGTTGGCGGTCTGCTCCTGGTAGCAGGTTTGTTCACGCCGGTTGGAGCTTTATTGATTATTGGTACCATGCTTGTCGCGATTGCCAAAGTGCATTGGAACAAGGGCTTCTGGAACGCGGTAGGAGGTATCGAGTTTCCGTTAGTTTTACTCGCGATTGCTGTAGTGCTTGGGTTGACAGGCGCCGGCGCCTATTCTCTGGATACCATCTTTAGCGTCAATCTGTCTGAACCGTTGACGTTTGTGATTGGACTGTTAGCATTGGTTGTGCTTTTGCTGCTGGCAATCCCAATCGGAGCATGGATAGAGGAACATGCTCATGTGCTCCATCGCGTTCCTTCTTCTTCCTGATTCCTGAAAGGAGGGGTAGCCTCTCTGGCTGCCCCTCCTTTTATTTCTACCTTAGAGTGAAGCAATCACCTGCATCAACTGTTCCCGCTCGCGTGTCTCGTCCTTGACCGGCACTAGCATCAACAGCAACTCGTCCAGGCCGCTCGCTAGCAGCTCTCGCAGGCGTTTCTCTACCCGCGCCTGCTCTCCCGCAACCACCAGCGCTTGCACGAGCCTGCTGGTGCCTGTTCCATCCTCGCCAATGGGGAAGCCCGCCAGTTCAAACATATGCCTGTAGAATGGCGCTCTGGTATAGAACGAGATGCGTGGTGTCGCTGCCGCCTGCACCGCTGCCTCATCGGTACTGATCGCCACCGGAATGTGCGCGACGAGCGGTGGAGCGGGCCGGTTACTCGCCTGCGCTCCCGCCCGTAGCGCAGGCAGCGCCTTATCGAGTAGATAGGGGACCGGGCAGACCCACGAAATCGCGCCATCGGCAACTTCGCCGGCCAGGTGAAATGCCTTCTCCCCCAGCGCCGAGATCAGCAGCGGAACCCGCGCCGGGCGTGGAATGGAGGCGTTTACATTGAAGAATTTGCCGCGATGATCTACTCGCCCCTCCCATAACACCTCGCGCATCACCTCGACATATTCACGCAAATATGCCAGCGGCGACGGCATCGAAAGGCCGTAGATGTTTTCCATCACGTGACGGTGACTGGTGCCAACGCCCAATCGCAGGCGTCCTGGGGCAAGCGCTTCGATGGTTGCCGCCTGCTGGGCCATCACAAGTGGATGGCGTGGATAGACCGGCACAATCGAAGTGCCGAGGCCTATCTGCGTCGTCTGCACTGCCGCGGCAGCAAAGATGGTCAGCGTATCAAGCATGCCCGCCGATTGTGTCATCCAGACCTGCCGGATTCCAGCCTGTTCCGCCTCGCGTATCCTGTCGATGACGGTCGCGATATCCTGCGCCTGCACAACTAGTCCGGCGCGGTCGCGCAGCGGTAAATGAGAAACATCCTCTGAAGTAAGCAGAGAGCGATTATTCTCTTCCTGGGACATCCTATTTCAACCTTTCTACCAGTTCTCAAAAGCTACATAGCACAGGCAAGAGGCCTGATCCATGAAAAACTTTCCCTTCTCAAATGGCATTGTATCATTTCAGAATGACCGCAGGAGTGTGGTGTTTATGTAAAAACAGGCCTCCATGTGGTAAAATGCAGTGAGGCATTTCAATCATGTCAAATTTTTACAGCAACAAGGGTGAGCAAGGCGTGGGAGACCTGGTAGAGCTATCATTGTCACGTAAGTCGATGAGAGGCGCCCCCATTCCGAGTAACGATCTATTTGAGACCTACATTTTCAGGAAAACGCTCACCTCCGGAGCATCGCATGCACATTATCCATGGCACATGGATTCCCGAAGATACAAACGAGTTTGAGCAGGGAGGCGCTTTCTACCTGTGGGTAGAGACGGATAGCCCAACGCGTGCGACACAGAAAGGCGCGCAAAACGTTCATCCCCGGCACCTGACGCAATCGGACCTGGCCACGTTTCTCATGGAAAAGCTTGGCCTGCAAGAGAATACACCGGGCATGCTGGCGCGCGAACTTGAGACGAAATACTTCCTGCTGCCCACAGTTACAGGCAAACCAGCTCCCTGCTTCGAATTGCTGCGCTACATGGATGAAGAGGAGCCGATTGAGTTTGACCTGCAGCCCTGGATGGTAACATCTTACCGGCTGCGCGATGTCATCAGCAGCCTGAACGACATCCATTTTATCGCCCTGTATGCTCCAAGTGATTTCCAGCTGGGAGCCGATCTGCTGTTCTGGCAGCAGTACGCGCAGGCGCTCAAGGGCATCATCGCCAGAGATCAGTATATTCCTGCCCTCAGATACCAGGAGATCACGCCCGCTCCGGCAAAAGGCAAGAAGGCCAAAAACGCGCTTCCCAGCTACGAAATGCATTACACCTGGGAACTGCTCTCTGAGAGCTACGAAAAGACTGTGCAGAGCTCTGTGGCCGCCATGCCCGGTATCTGTGCTGCCGGACTGAACAGCCCGGATAATGCCGCCTTGTTTGACAAAGAATCCTTGCTGCGGCACTTTTCCGAATGTCTCCTGCAGAATATCGTGACAGGAACACCCTTTATAGCGAAGTTCGACCAGCAGATCGAGAACACGATCCTGTACAAATGCGTCTACCCGAACCGCGCGGCTCTGGTTTACGATACACCGGAGGAGCGGCTGCAAGACTACAAACACTGGCTGGCCTGGCGCAACAGCTTTACAAAAGCGGGCGCCGGAGCCGGCTTCAACCTCTGTTTCCGTCTTGAGGAGGCATCCTCCGATGATATAGACAGCTGGCACCTGCACTTTCTCGTCGCCTCACGCCGCGACCCCTCGCTCAAATTGAGCCTTGATGACTTCTGGTACCTCGATTCGCAGGCTCGTACAGAAGTACTCCGTCATTTCGGACAGGACTTCGAGAAAAACCTGTTGCTATCCCTGGGCCATGCCGCTCGCATCTATCCCAAAGTCTGGGATGGATTGGCTACAGACAAACCACGGGGATGCACGTTGACCATGGATGAAGCGTTCGCGTTCCTGAAAGAGGACGCCTGGATACTTGGAGACGCCGGCTATACCGTTATCGTTCCATCGTGGTGGACGCCCGAGGGTCGCAGGCGTACGAAGGTTCGCCTCAAAACGTCTGTGCGCTCGGCAAAGGGGACATCCGGCGTCAATAGTGGCTACTTCAGCCTCAACAGCATCATCGCCTATGAATACCAGCTATCGATTGGCGGCGAGGTCGTGACGCCGGAGGAATGGGAACAACTCGTCAATGCCAAAACGCCCCTGGTGCAGTTCCGCGGGCAGTGGATGGAACTGGACCGCGACAAGATGCTGCAACTGCTGGAGTTCTGGCAGAAGCACCAGCACGAGCAGCCTGAAATCACGCTGCTGGACATGTTGAAACTTGGCGCCGGGTCCGAAGACGACCTGGAATGGGATCACGACGCGGTCTTGTGCGATATGCTGTCGCGGCTCCAGGATAAGAATGCTTTCGCCCCTATCAAAGACCCGCGCAACTTACAAGGTTTGCTGCGTGACTACCAGCGGCGCGGCGTCTCCTGGCTGCAATATCTTGAACAACTGGGCCTGAATCCTTGCCTCGCGGACGATATGGGACTCGGCAAAACACTTGAGGTGATTGCCCACCTGCTCAAGGAACGCGAGGAAGCTGAAGACGTGCCGCCAACCCTCGTCATCGCCCCAACCTCCGTGCTGGGCAACTGGCACAAGGAGATCGAACGTTTCGCGCCGCGACTTCGCTCGCTGGTACATCAAGGCAGCGCGCGATTGAAAGACAAACAGGCCTTTATTGAAACATGCAAGCAGTATGACGTTATCCTGACCTCCTTCGCGCTGGCCCGCCTGGACGAAAAGCTCTTGCAGGCGGTGCAATGGCATCGCGTGGTGGTCGATGAGGCGCAAAATATCAAGAATCCGCAGGCCGCCCAGACCCGCGCTATTCTGAAGCTCCCATCATCGCATCGCATCGCCCTGACCGGCACGCCCGTCGAAAACCGCCTGCGCGACCTGTGGTCCATCTTCAATTTTCTCAATCCTGGCTATCTTGGCAAGGAGGCGCAGTTCCGTAAGTCCTTCGAACTGCCCATCCAGAAAAATAACGACGTGGCAACCTCGACAACCTTAAAAAAGCTGGTCGAGCCTTTTATCCTGCGGCGCGTCAAGACCGATAAACGCATCATCGACGACCTGCCGGATAAAATCGAGCAGAAGATGTATACCACGCTTTCGCCCGAGCAGGCCTCGCTTTACGAGGCGGTCGTCAAAGACGTTGAGGAACAATTGAAGGAGGCCGAGGGCATCCAGCGCAAGGGCCTGATCCTCTCCACGCTGCTGAAGCTCAAGCAAATCTGCAACCATCCGGCGCAATTTTTGCAGGATGGCAGCCCATTTGCTCCCGAACGCTCCCACAAACTCCAGCGCCTGGGTGAGATGGTCGAAGAAGTGATCGATAGCGGCGAAAGCGCCTTGATCTTCACACAGTTTACGGAGATCGGCGGCGAGCTTGAACGTTACCTCGCGCATACCCTGCACTACAACACCTACTACCTGCACGGCGGAACCAACGTGGCGCGGCGCGAACGCATGATCGCGGAATTTCAAGACCCGGCCACCGAGCCGTCGCTGTTTATTCTCTCGCTGCGAGCGGGGGGCGTCGGCCTGAATTTGACCAAAGCCAACCACGTCTTCCACTTCGACCGCTGGTGGAACCCATCGGTAGAAGACCAGGCGACCGACCGCGCCTTCCGCATCGGCCAGCGCAAGAACGTCTTCGTGCATAAATTCGTCGCCATGGGCACGCTGGAAGAACGCATCGATGCCATGATCGAGGACAAGAAACGCCTCTCGTCGCTAGTTGTCGGCGCCGACGAATCCTGGTTGACGGAACTTGATAATGATACCTTTAAAGAACTGATCGCGTTGCGGCGCAGCGCGGTCGTGGAGTAACGGCGATGGCACAGTTCAGCCGCACCTGGTGGGGCCAGCGCTTTATCGCGGCCCTCGAACAATTTACCGACCCGGGCCGCCTTGGACGCGGGCGCTCCTATGCTAGCAACGGGCGCATCCTCGAATACAAACTTGCTAATGGCACGGTTACGGCCAGGGTGCGCGGTTCGATCAACCCGTACTTTGGTGTCTACAAAGAGCCTATCTACAAGACGACAATCAAAATCAAGCCCATCTCCGCCGCCAACTGGACAAAAGCCATCCAGCACATCGGCTCGCGGGCCGACCTGGTGACGAAACTGCTGATGAACGAGATGCCGGACACAATTGACGATGCCTTCGCGCAATGGGGACTGCACCTGCTGCCGCACAGGGAGGCCGACTTCGAAACCGAGTGTTCCTGCCCCGATTGGTCGAACCCCTGCAAGCATATCGCCGGAGTCTACTACCTGCTGGCCTCAGACCTCGACCGCGATCCATTCTTAATGTTCGAGTTGCGCGGCCTGTCCAGAGAAGACCTGCACGCTGAACTGGCGCGTTCCCCGCTGGGGCAAATCCTCTCGTCCGCGCTCAAAGCGGAAGAGCAAGTGCCTCAAGTTGAGCCGGTCGCATCCCTCCACACGCGCCCGCTGCGCCAGCCGGCTGCGGTATCGACAGGGCATAAGGAGTTCTGGACCGGCGCCAGGAGACTGCCCGCTGCCCCAATAGCTCCAGCGCAGCCCACCGTGCCGGCTCTGCTGATCAAGAAGCAGGGAGATTATCCTGCTTTCTGGCACAAGGACAACTCTTTCATCAGCGTGATGGAAGAGCTCTATGAGCGCGTGCGCACAAAGAACAGGCAGATGAAGTAGCTGCTGTTCCGCTGGGGGTGTATCTCTTCGTGCGGCCTTTGTTTTGTGCAACTGCCCTGCCGGGCTGCCGTAAATCGGACCTTACTGAACCTGCAAGATAATCGTATTCTGCCAGGGGTCATTGATGCGCATGCTATCTCCCTGCTCCTCAAAAGGAATATGATACGCAACCAGCCGCTGCTTGACTTCTTGCAAGCCCTCCTGTGTAGGAATGCTAATGACATAGCTTTGCAGCCCGGCAGCGTTTGCTGGCGTCGGTTTCGCTCCACGCGAGTGCCAGGTGTTCAGGCCGATGTGGTGATGATAGCCACCAGCGCTGACGAAAAGCGCCCCGTGCGCCGATAAATCCGCGGTAACATCGAAACCAAGGATGGTGGAATAGAAACGCCTCGCCTCCGCGATATCGCCGACTTGCAGATGGATATGACCAACGCGCGTCCCCTCCGGAATCACTTCCCATGGTTTAACCCCGCGCCGGCCCTCCTCAAGGAGACCCCGGATATCGACCGGGTCGGTGGCCATCTGAACCATGCCGTTTGTCCAGCGCCATTCGCTCCTGGGGCGGTCGCGGTAGAGTTCGAGGCCGTTGTCGTCGGGGTCGGAAAGATATAACGCCTCGCTTACCAGGTGATCCCCCTGGCCAACCTGCAAGCCCGCCTGAAAAACGCGCTCCAGTTCGCGACCGAGATCGGCCCGTGTTGGAAAAAGAATAGCCACGTGATAAAGACCCGTTGCCCGGCGCGGCTGGGGCGCGGCCCCTGGAACTTCGATCAACTCCAATAGCGGATGCTTATCCCTGTCACCCAACACGACTCTTCCCGGCCCGTGCTCGACAGGCTGGAATGCCAGCACGCCCTCATAAAAACGCCGCGAACGCTCAAGATTCGCGACACGCAATGTCACCAGGCCAATGCTCGTGCCGGGATGAATCGACTTCGCTGTTGCTGACGCCTGCTGTTCCATTGACATAAAATTCGTCTCCATTCTCGCAAAATCCTGCGATGTGTAACGGGCTTTGACGATCAACTTGTGCCCGTAATAGAAAAGTATCTCTTAATAAACTAACAAAAAGTAAGTAAAATATCTTCCATCACTCATAATGCCATCGCTTCGAGCGTGTGGTACTATTATATTCGGCAAACACCTCGCGTTGCAGTCATTAGCTCGGTATTGAGCCTTCTTCGGAGAAAATCTATGGCCCAGACTCAAAGCGAGATCATCGTCATAGGTGGCGGAATAGCTGGTACGGCTACTGCCTGCCATCTCGCGCAGTACGGACACGAAGTAATCCTGCTGGAACAGAACGAGCTGGCAAGCGAGGCATCTGGTCTGAATGCGGGTACGATCTGGGCCACGGGTTGGGGTCACACGCCCGACCTCGTATCAATGCTCAACACTGGCAGCCTGGAAATCTTCAAAACCTTGCAGCTTGATCTCGGCTATGACATCGAGTTTCGTCAGAGCGGCTCTCTTCAGGCCATCCAGACCGGTGAACAATGTGTTTTTGCCCAACGAGAGGCGCATAACCTGGCCGCTGCCGGGCACCGCGTGGAGTTGCTTTCTGCTCGCGAGGCGCGCAGCATTGAACCCGAACTCAGCCCGCATATTCTGGGATGCCTCTACTATCCCTATGGTGGCAATGCCAATCCCGTGAAGACGGTGCAGGCGCTGGCAATGCTCGCGCAGAAATATGGCGCGACTATCCTCACGCACCACACTGTTACCGGTATTAGCCATCTGGATGAGGGCAGCTACGAGGTCGTCACACCGCCGGCGACCTTCAAGGCTCGCACGCTTGTCTTAGCTGCCGGTCCCTGGTGCCGCGACCTCGGTGCCATGCTTGGCCTCTCCATTCCCGTCTATCCTGTGCGCGGCCAGATGTGGGCCACAGCTCCTCAGCCACCCACGATTTTTCACAGCATGGGCGCGCTCGAGTCGCATTTCTACTGGCATACGCACCCATACGGCGATAAGCAAACCCCGCTCGAACTCACCCATCGCCAGGGTCAGCGGCTCACTCGTCACCTCTATGGACGTCAGACGCGCAAGGGCGAGATCATATTCGGCGGTGACAGGCAGGTAGGCGTTCCCAAAATCCCTGATCAGGCCGGTATCGAAGTCAATCACGCCCACGCGCTCGAGCTCTTCCCATTCCTCAAAGACCTGCCCATCGTCCGCGCCTGGGCCGGCTGGATGCCCTTTACCCGCGACCTGCGTCCCTTGATCGGCAAGATTCCTCGTTTCGACAATCTCTACCTGCTCACAGGTCTCAGCTCTTCCGGCTTTGAGAAAGGCATGATGGCGGGAAAGTTGCTCGCTGAGTTTATGCACAAAGGGATAGCAGATCCTATTCTCTCGCAAGCCGATCCGGGTGGCTCGATTGGGTTTTTATAACCTTATTAATTTTCAGGCTGCAATTGAGCATTCAGGTAATTGTTTATCTGCGTCATAATAGCCTGAAGTTGGGAAGGTTTGAGGCCGCTGTATTCGTGGCCGCCATTATAGGAAATATATTGGGGCATAAACCCATCACTTTTGAGTGCCTGATAGAGGTGTTTTGACTGATCTGGTAGCACCGTCTTATCCAGGGTTCCCTGGATAATGAGTACTGGCCCCGTTTGAGGTGCGATGTTATCTATTGGAGAAGCATCGTTAGCGAGCGGGTCTGGTTTTTTGAGGGGGTAAGGCTTCCTGCCGAGAAGAGCGGGGATGTCGTTTTGGACTTCCTGGTTCTTTTTGTTTTGAAAATATAATTCACGCAGATCGGTTGGCCCGAACTGATCGACGACGCATTCAACGGTGGGGGACTGGTTTGGATATTCACCGGCTACATCTGATGGGTGAATAGTTTGCAACTCGTCCAGCATCAATGCCAGGTGCGCCCCGGCTGAGTCTCCCAATGAACAAATTCGCCCTGGATCAAGACCAAGAGAAGAAGCGTTCGCGCGCAGAAAGCGAACCGCGAGTTGGACATCACCGATCTGGTCTGGCCAATGATCGGTATCTTGTGAAAGATTTGGATTAGCCAGGCGATAGTCTATCGTTACAGCGACGTATCCCTCAGATGCATAGTGTTTACACATAGTATCGTATTTTTCTTTCTGCCCTCCGACCCAGCCGCCTCCGTGTATCATAATAACGCCTGGCTCTAAGGAAGGCGGATTAGAAGGCAAGCATTCATCCAGGACTTCTTCCGCTATTGTTCCATTCCCATAATTAACATCCGGTATAAACCGTATCGAGTAAAGTGAAGCGGCCCGGGCGTGTGACGTTTGATGAAATCCGGCAACTTGCAGAAATACGAATGAAAGGATACTTACGGAGCAGGCAACGAAAACGGCACTTAGCAGGGGTGTACGGCGGGTCATCGATTTCTCTCTTCCATTAGCGGTGACGTGTACAAGATGCTGTATCCTGTACTGTCCCTTTCCTGTCCTGGTACGCCCAATACCTTATTCATAACATATTCATTGTAAAGCTGTCAAGGAGAAATTCCTGCCATCCACTCATAACTCGGGGTGCAGGGGTTTCACCCCTGCCGGGGTGCGGGGTGTTTTCTGCCGACACAGGGAGCACCTCGTACTGGAAGTCGTGCAGGGGTTTCACCCCTGCCGGGGTGCGGGGTGTCCCCGCTTGCTTCCCCTCCCGTCCTGACGGGCCGGAGGCCCGCTGCAAGAATTATGAGTGGATGGCAGGAAATTCCGGAGTAGTAAAATGGTGGTGATCACCCATAAGCAGACAAGGCCAGCAGTACAGGGCGAGAGATTCTGAGCGCGGCGAAGAATCTCTGCTCGACTTATGGGTGATCATCAGTAAAATGCTCTTGACGCCGGATATTAGGGTGTGCTAATATCATAGTAAAGAGGTTGGATATGAGCGTATCCTAAGCTCAACTTGAGAGCAAATGCATGGAGTTCTATCCGCTGCGCCTGGTCGAAGACGCACCCCTCTTTGAACGCTCATTGAAATTGAAATGGAGAATAGAGCGATGAGTCTTTTACATACCAAGGAAAAATGCTCGCTCTGTAATAGATCGCTCGCGCGGTGGGATGCCTCGACTTGCGCGCGCTGCGGTTGCAAGCTGTGCGGCCACCATACTCATTTATTGCGCGCTCCTCACAGTTATGTTCTTGTTTCGGTCTGTGATCACTGCGCAAAGAACGTGACAGCAGTACATGTACAGGCGCAGCGCATTCCTCATCATACCACCCACGCAAATCTGTAGGGGCCGATGAATCGCCGCCCGGCGCTGGTTGATCCACCCCGTCCCTTTGCCGGCCTATTTTGTTAAAATCCTTCACCGGCCCTCTATGCGAAACTACTATTGCCGATTGCTTTGTTAAACCCTCATTATCGCCTCGCTTTGCCCACGATTCATCCTCACGCATTGCCGAATATATATGCCGCCGCGAAGACCAGCGCCCCGCTTCCAACCACCTGCACGACCGAGATCAGCCAGTTTGTGCCAAAGTAGCGGTGACGGATGGCCGAAATCAACACCAGTTCAAGGGCTACCACGAAGTATGCGATAATCAAAGCAATGCGCAGATCGGAAACCAGGAACGGCAGCGTATGGAGCGAGCCACCCACGAAGGTCATGATTCCTGTAATCGCGCCGCGTATCACCGGACTCCCGCGTCCCGTCAGCTCGCCATTGTCAGAAAGCGCCTCTGAGAATGCCATACTGATGCCGGCGCCTGTCGCGGCTGCGATGCCCACCAGGAACGCGTAAAAGGCATGATGGGTGGCGAAAGCCGTGGCGAAGATGGGAGCCAGCGTCGAAACCGAGCCGTCCATCAACCCGGCCAATCCAGGCTGCACTACGCGTAGCAGGAAGTTGCGCGACGTATCATCCCTTGTCCTTATGGCGTGATACAATTCCAATAGCTGGCCCTTAAGCGTCTCTGGTGCCTCGGCTACCAGCTGATCTTCCTCCGACATTCTCTCAAGTTTATCGGACACAGGCGTTTGATTCTCGACGCTGCTGGCTTTATTGACATTGGCAGGTATCTGTTGTTCACCCGGCATTGCTAAACTCCTTATGTATGTGGAAGGAAAGGCGAAGAAAATGCTCTTCTATATAGTGCGCATCGAACACGATGGGCAGAGACCATATAACCGGACCTCGTATGACCCCAATTCGATCCCCGCCGCACGCGCTGCCTGCTCTAAAGCGTCCGCCGGTACCTTGACTTCTACCGGTATATCAAGCAATGCGCCACAGTTCGTGCATACCGCATGGTCGTGGCGCGCAGTATTGCCATCATAACGATTGCCCTCTTCGTCGCGCCCGATCTCCCGGATGTAGCCCTGCTCGGCCAGGTTATGTAAGATGCGATAGACGCTGGCCAGGCCCATATGGGGTCGCACGCTCTTCACCGCCTCGTAAATCTCCAGCGCCGTCGGATGATTGTGAGCCGCCAGTACGATATTCAGCACCGCCTGCGCATTGCTATTCAACTTTGTTTTCGCGATTGTTTCCATGTTAGGTCATCCTAATAATGATAATCATTCTCACTTTTCCTGGTTCTATTATAGAACATGGGGAGCGAAGATGTCAAGGCGAGTGCGAGTTATAAGATTGACAATCCCATTCTTCACTTTGAACAAAGGCGTATTGTGATTGATGTAGCCGGAAGATCACCGGCTATCACGGATATTTATGAACGCCTTCACCAGTTTTTTGCTGAAGTGCATGCTCCTGATGGATCGCCAATAATAGGTGAGCCAGAGCATATTGTTCACGCGCCCCGGCCTTTTGTAAACGTTTTGCTCCCTACCGAATCCTCCCATCGTCAAGCCCCGCCATCCACTCTTGACTCTGCATGACTTCGGCCTGGCGGGGAAAGACTTTGGAGAGCAGGACGCGCTGGACTTCTTCATCGGCATCCACACAGCAATCGGCTAAGACCGTTAACTGATAATCCTTGTCAGCTGCTTCTCGTAGGGTGGATAAGACTACCCCGCTGGTCGCGATGCCACAGAGTACCAGGTGCGAAATGTCCTGCGCCCTCAACAGCATTTCTAAATCGCTCCCGCTAAACGCGCTGACACGGTGTTTCGTAACCACGATATCCGTTGGCTCTGGAGCGACAGCAGGATGAATCTCCATCGTACTCATCGCTGCTGTCAGGGCGGACTGCTGCTGTTTGATGGCAGAGAAGGACTTGTTCCTGGGACTTATCTCAGGATAGCCCGGACGAAAGCCTACAACCACATAGATTACGGGTATCGATGCCGCTCGTGCAGCCTCGATAGCTGCCTTAAGTGATGTGAGGAAATCAGCATTCTGGGCATAACGTGCGACAATTCCTGCCTGCACGTCCATTACTAAAAGAGCCATTTTTGTATGTGTATCAGGCATTGATTTTCCCTTTTACTTGAAACCCTGATATCAAATAAATGTTACCAGGCAGGCGCCCAGACGCCAAATTCGTTGCCGTCAGGATCGGCGAACTGCGCCCATTTGCCCCAGGGTTGCGTGGCCAGCTCTACGGTAATGTTGACTCCCCGCGCTTTGAGCGCCGCGCAGGTTTCTTCGATATTGCCGGTATGCAGCACGTAGCCGGTGAAACCAGACCTGTCGGTAGCGCTCTGGCCGCGCAGCCCAAGCATGATATGGGTTTGCGCTCCTGGAGGAGCTACTTCGACCCAGCGTTCGGTTTCACTCATGGGCTGGTCGTTGATCTTTTCAAAGCCGAGTGTGTTGACGTAGAAGTCGAGCGCCTTATCCTGGTCGCTGACACCTACAGTGACGGTACCGATTTTTGTGAACATACATGCCTCCTGTTTATTAAACATTACTCGTTCAATGATAACTGGCATTGAACAAAAATTCAAGCTATCCAGGACTATTCCAGGGCTATGCAAAAGTTGGTGCATCAGCGATCAAAGCGGTCCCTATAGCACGGCAACGCGATTCCTCGACTTTTCAATCGCCCTGACAATTCTACCATACTGGCAGCAATGCTGTTGATCGCCAACAGTCGGGCGAACAGGTTGCAAAGCTATGGTAAAATCTAGCGGGAAGTATAGTGTTGTCCCCCTCGATGAGATCAAGGAGGTCATAACTTCTATCAATCGTAAGGAGTTGTCTATGCCTTTATTTCGTACCCATAAGCAGCGTCTTGCGTTTCAACAAGTCACGCATGTCCCCAAAGCGTCTCCAAGGTTCATTCCCATCCCTTTTCCCCAGCCTGTCAATTGCACATTGCCGCTGACCGCTATTCTTGGAAGCGATGAAGTGAAAGCCATTCAGGATGCAGGAAAGATCGTTTTTCACGCTGTCGGCGACACGGGCGGTACCAATGGGACTGATACTGAGGAAGCCGTTGCCACAGCAATGGAAGCCCAATTTACGACTACTGGCACAAATCCCGCCCCATCCTTCTTCTACCATCTGGGCGATGTGATTTATTACAATGGGCAGAGCGCCCTGTACGAAGCGCAGTTTTACGAGCCCTACAAGTTTTATCCGGCCGTCATCTTTGCGATCCCTGGCAATCACGACGGCGACACCCTGGTCCAATCAGGCGACCTGCCAGACACAGAACCATCACTCTATGGCTTCAGACAGAACTTTTGCGCTGCGCAGCGAACCCCTATCAGTACGTACCGCGATTTCTCTATATTTGCCCACAAAGCATGGCTCCTGTGGGGTATATTTGCAACCCCGTTCGAAATCAGGTACAATTTTGGCGGCTATCATACGACAAATTTTTTAGGGAGGAAAATGATGACGACTCGCTCAGAAATTCTGAACACTCTTGCTGCCTCGCAAGAGCAGGTTACTGCTTATTTCCGGGGGCTAAGCCCCGAAGACCTCGAACGCCCATGTACGGCGAGCGGAGTTCCTGGCGCGGCGCCGTGGCGAGCGAAAGATCACTTCGCCCACCTGGCACAGAATGAGCGCAATATTCAGATATTGCTGCGCCTCACGCTCAAAGGTGAGACCAGCTTACCAGGTGGCATGGGCGGCGCGATGAGCAGAGAAGAAAGGCTGGCCGCCTCAAATCGGCGCAATCAAGACTACGTCGATGCTCACCACGACGATAGTATGGAGACACTTTTCGCGGATGTAGCCGCGGCACGCCAGGAAACACTCGATCTCCTTGCGCAGTTTACGGATGAACAACTGGCTGCTCCTGCCTCGATCTCTTTTGTAGGTGACAGGACTGCCGGTGATCTGTTCGCGGCGAACGCCCAGCACGCGGCTGCCCATATTCATTGGATTGAAGAGGGTTTGCGCCAGGAACTCTAGTTCCGGTGAGTGCGCTTATACATCGAGAAAGTTGAACATCGGGCCGGAAAACGTTTTCCGGCCTTTTAAGGCTCCTTAGACCCCATAGGGTTGCGCATCTGATTAAAAATGCTCTGTTGCACCTGCACCCCTTGCGGTTGCCCGATGTCCGGTAGAGGTCTTGTAGCCATCTCCTTCTTTACCTCTTCCAAATCCTTCAGCGCTATTTCGCGATTGCGCGGGATTGCGATGGCTTTGAACTCCTCTTCAGCCTGTTTGAAGTGCTCATCTGGCGTGCCTCCTGGAGCCGCCCATTGCTTTTCATACACTGCCCACGTAATATAAATCTCACCCTTTATATAATGGCCGAAATTCCGTTCTAACCTGGCCCGATTTGACACGTCCGGAGCGATAGCATTGTCTACCACTTGCAGCGCCTCCTCAAACTTTTTATTACCACTATCGAAGTCTGACTGCATATAGAAAATAGTGCCCCAACTGCTGGTCAGGCGTGCCAGGAAACTCGAATCATTTTTGTCGCATACCTCGATAGCCTTTTTCGCGTAGCGATTCGCCATCTCAAATTCCCCGATATTGGCGTTGGAAGCTGCTAAGGTGTTATATTCGACAGGTGTTACCAGCCCTTCAATCTTACTGACGAGAAATGTTGCCTGACCCAGCAGAGAAGCGTATTGTTGACTGAGCATACCGCTTGCATATTTGCCTTGTGTAAAGTTGCCACTACTTCCAAATCCCGGCTGTTGCGCCATTTGAACTCCGGTCGCAAATAGCTGGTTGAAAGTATCGGTAAGCTGAGACCGAATCGTGCGCTGCTCGTCGGCTTTTCCACTTCTCGCTGTCTGTACCGCAAGTACTATCGAGAGGATGAAGGCCGATGAAGCGACAAGTAGCCCGCCTGAACTGGTAAAGATATCTACGTAATCTTTGATTTGCATCGTTCTCTCTCCGTTATTGCTCTTCACACGCTACAAACATATTTTCATCACTCCTGTAAACTTCTATGAACAGGCAACGTATGAAATATTGCACATTTTCTGAAGAGATTATACTCATTACTTCAATGAAATGTAACTATTCAGGAGTCCTAGAAGGCTTGTCTAAAGACGAAAAAGCGACTACAGTAAAGCCATGACGCCCGAAGAAGAACAGCTGCGACAAGAGAATAGCCGCTTGCAGGAGCAAGTCCGTCGGCA
>Ga0209061_1002807_pt1 | contig 20620 bp, 21 predicted proteins | sample Coa_R1_10_FD_187157 | JGI IMG/M metagenome (GOLD analysis project Ga0209061, IMG submission 187157) | Surface soil microbial communities from Centralia Pennsylvania, which are recovering from an underground coalmine fire - Coalmine... | ecosystem: Environmental > Terrestrial > Soil >...
TGCCGCACCGGGGATCGCTCGGCAGACGCTCGCGCACCACACGATCGGGACCGATGACCATTTCAGCGACTTGCAAGCGTGCAGCCCGCGGCACGAACAACAAAAACGACAAGCACACACCGATGAGGATGGACAAGTCGATGCTGATGAACATGGCCGCGAAGGCAGTGCTAAGAGCGATGATGGCATCGTAGCGCGTGGCACGTAAACAATAGAGCAAGCGTGATTTATCGATCAAGCGGTATCCGGTGACGATGAGCAAGGCAGCGAGGGCCGGCTTGGGGACAAAGCGGGTCAGCGGAGCCAACGCCAGAAGGGCGGCGGCGACAATGAGGGCAGCCATGACGCCGGCCCAACGACTGACGGCCCCGGCCTGATAATTCAGGTTCGAACGCGTCAACGAGCCGGAGCCGGGCATGCACTGAAAGAACGCGCCGGCGAGATTCGCCAAGCCCTGGGCCAAGCACTCGCGGTTGAAGTCGAGCCGTTGCCGGGTGCGTGCAGCGATGGACTTGGATACGGCCACCGCTTCCAACAGACCCAGCACGGCGATGGTTATGGCGCCGCCGCTCAGCGAGCGCACCCACTCGAGACGCCACACCGGCGGAAGCACGGGCCTGGGCAAGCCGCTCGGCATCTCCAGCGTTTCGCCGTGGGGCTGCCAACCCAGCAGCGGCGCGGCAAACGAAGCCAAAATCAGAGCGACCAACAAATCGGGAAACGGCGTGGAGAGCCGGCGCTTGAGCCAGCGTAACGGCATCAGCACGAGCAGAGTCCCCACGCCGACGTAGGCCGAAGGAAGATCGATTGGCCCTCCGGCGCGGAAAGTCATCCACAGACGATGCAGGAAGGGATTATGACCATCGCCTTGTCTGGTCAGCCCCATGACATCAGGGATTTGCCCCAAGGCGATGAGAACGCCCGCCCCGGCCATGAACCCTAACAACACCGATTCGGAAACGTAGCGCGTCAAATCACCGAGCTTGAAGAGAGCGATGATGAGCTGAATCACCCCTACCAGAAAGACGATCAAGTACATTCCTTGAAGAGTCTGCAACAGCGGATCGTGCCCGTCGCCAAGGGGAAGGCTGGCCAAGGCGCCAAAGAGGACCAGGGACAACGCGTTGGTTGGTCCGCTGATGAGCTGGGCCGACGAGCCGAACAGCGAGGCCAGGGCGGTGACGACGAAGCCGGTGTACAGCCCGTATTGCGGCGGCAAGCCGGCGATGTGCGCATAGGCCATCTCCTGCGGCACGGCGACGGCTGACACGGTTAGCGCCGCGATGAGATCGCGGCGAAGGTTCATCGAATCTATCGGTAATCGTATCTTCATCCGTGTTCTCGTACCACCTGTCTGAGCCGCGCACGCAGCACAGCGGAGTAAGCGGTTGGTACCGCGGCTTACTCCGCTGTGCTGCGTGTGCGGCTCGGAAAAACAATGTTTATGCGGGCAGGGGCCGCTCCAACAACGCTCGCACCACTTCCACGGTACGCTCGATAGCCGCGTCGAGCAAAGCGCGTCCCTTGTCGGCGTTGGCGCGCTCCGGATAGCCGACGCAGCCGTGATCGGTCTTTTGCCACATATCATCGGCCAAGAACAGGCCGCGTAAGGCCGGGTCATCGCGGGGCGGATCATCACGGATGGCCTCGAGTTGGACCAGTTCCGGCCGCAACGCCAGCATCATCGAGGTCTCGAATTCGCAAGCATGGCCCATCGCTTTCCGCGGCCCCTCAGCCAAAGCAGCCAACTCCTTCTCCGCCAATTCCCAGTAAGACGCGGCCGAGAGAATGTGGTGGCGGAAGCGCGGCTGCAAGCGGCGAAGGGCCAGATGCATGGTATCGATGTTGCCACCGTGGCCATTGAGCACGAGGATGCGCTGATAACCATCTTCCAGCAGCGGCGTAAGCAAATCGCACAACATGTGAACATGAGTATCCACTTCTGCCGACAGCGTGGCGCCGAAGCGCAGATGATGCGACGACGCGCCGAGCCACAGTGCCGGCAGCAGCAGTACTTGCTCCGGCAAGCGGCGCTCCACACCCTCGGCTACGCCGTTGACCAGCACAGTATCGGTAATAGTCGGCAGATGCCGGCTATGCTGCTCACAAGCGGCGATCGGCGCAAGTACAACAGTGCGATCGCGCGGCACCTCGTGCAGCTGCGGAAACGTCATTTCGTGGAATTTCACACCCTATCCTCCCATCTGGTTCGGCCCGCGTTGCAGGATTCAGAGATATGATTGCATCTGCGTTTAGTGAACTCAAGGACAACTCGCTCGATAGGGGCAAACGGGTGCAGAATTCTTCTTAGAGGTGGCAATAGAACGCGACTGCGGAAGTTTCAGCCAAAGTTGGGAGCTTTGGCTACGAAACTCTTGTAGCCAAAACAAAACTCCCAACTTTGGTCCCTTCGCTTAGGGCTAACGGACTTTTCCCTCCCCCCTTGTGGGGGAGGAGGTTTGGTCCGCTAGCTCTTACCCTCTGGCTCGGATAAAGACGCGGTATCGGATACAGCGCGGGCCTCGCGCTCAGGTGCCCTGTTCCCAGCCGCTCATGTACTTGCGCTGCTGCGAGGTTAGTTCGTCGATGCGAATGCCCATCGATTCCAGTTTGTGGCGAGCCACAAATTCTTCGACCTCGGCGGGCACAGTATGCACGGCCGGTTTCAGCTTGCCTTTGTTGCGGATGCAATACTCGGTGGCCAAGGCTTGGGTAGCGAAGCTCATGTCCATGACGCTGGGCGGATGGCCCTCGGCGGCGGCCAAGTTGACCAACCGGCCCTGGCCGAGAAGGTAAATTCGTGCTCCTGTCTTGAGTTTGTACTCATCGACGTTGGGCCGCACATTAGGCGTCACGCTGTCACATTCACTGCGCAAGGCCGGAATGTCAATTTCCACGTCGAAATGTCCGCTATTACAGACAAGAGCACCGTCTTTCATCTTCAGGAAATGCTCGCGGCGGATGATGTGGGCATTGCCGGTGACGGTGATGAACACATCACCGATGGCCGCAGCCTCCAGGAGCGGCATCACCTGGAAACCGTCCATCGCCGCTTCGAGGGCACGGATCGGATCGACCTCGGTGACGATGACATTGCTGCCCAAGCCGCGCGCCCGCAGGGCCACGCCCTTGCCGCACCAACCGTAGCCGCACACCACCACCTTACGTCCGGCCAAGAGCACGTTCGTCGCCCGGATGATGCCGTCGATAGTACTTTGGCCGGTGCCGTAGCGATTGTCGAAAAAGTGCTTGGTCTGGGCGTCGTTGACGGCAATGACGGGGAAACGCAGCACGCCATCGCGCTCCATAGCGCGGAGGCGGTTGACGCCGGTGGTCGTCTCTTCCATGCTTCCGGCAATCTGGCTGATAAGCCGCTGCCGTTCGGCGGCAGGCAGCTTTTGTGCCCAGGCCCGCACCTGCGGATGCACGTCATCCAACCGTTCCAGGGCTACGAAAATCATGGCCGACACCAGATCGGCGCCGTCGTCCATCGTAACATGCGGCTCATGGGCCAAAGCGGCGACGATATGCTTGTAATAGGTGTCGTTGTCTTCGCCGCGGATGGCATAGACCGCAATGCCGAAGTCCTGCACCAGACTGGCGGCAACATCATCCTGTGTGCTAAGCGGATTGGAAGCGATCAGCACCACGTCGGCGCCGCCGGCTTGCAGCGTGCGGACGAGATTGGCCGTCTCGCAGGTGACGTGCAGACATGCCGACATGCGTAAGCCGGCCAGCGGTTTCTCCTTGGCGAAGCGCTCACGGATGCGCGCCAGCACCGGCATATCGCCGTCGGCCCAGAGAATGCGTTTCTTACCCTGCGGGGCCAGTTTCAGATCTTTGACATCGCAAGGCGATTTGGTCGCTGAAGTCATGATTACTCCATTGGAACAAGGGTTTAGGGTTCGGGGTTTAGGGGAGCGATTTTTCTCTTTGCCCCTAAACTCTAAACCCCCGCTTTTTCTAAGGATCACGAATTGTTGTTCAAGATGGGAAAGAAGGTCAAGGCGAACTTGGCGGCGCTTCGCCCTTGGTTCGGCTTTGATACTCCGCCAATGCTTTCTGCGCCGGAGCATAGTGCGGATCGAGATGCAGGGCACTCTGGAGCCAGCGCACGCCTTCTTCGTATTGGCCGCTGCGTAAGAGAATTTGACCGAGTGTACAGTGCAAAGCTGGATCGGTGGGCCGCTTGGCGATCTCGTGGGTGACAATCTCATGGAAACGCGCCGTGTCTTTTTCCAATTGCTGAAGCTGGCGGCGCTGCTGTCGCGCCTCCTCTTCTTGTCCCATTTGCTCCAGGCAGAGGGTCAGGCTGTAGTGGGCGCGGTGATCTAACGGATTGCTGTCCAGCGCCTGGCGCAGGTAAGCTTCTGCCTCGGTCCATTGCCGGTTTTTGATGGCCAATTGGCCGCGCAGCGACAGGGCCGGCCCGAACTGCGGCTGCTGGGCCAATACCTCATCCAGCAGACGCTCCGCTTCGGCGATTTCGCCCAGACCCTCCAGGCATTCGGCCAGACCTACCTGCACGCGCAAATTGTCCGGATAGCGTTGCAAGAGATGCTGGAACTGTTTGGCGGCTTCGGCGTAATTTTTGTCCAGCAGCAAGGCCACCGCTAATCCCTGGCGTGCCTCTTCGTGATCGGCATCCAGCTCGACGGCGCGGCGGTAGCTGACTACTGCATCAGACGAAACATGGAGGTAATCCAGATTGAGGAGCCCTTCGAGATAGAACACCTGTGGATTGTTCGGCTGCAATTGCTTCCAGTAGTCCAGACACATGCGGGCCTGCCCTAGCCGATATTGCCGCAAATAGCCGTGTGTCAGCGCTTCCATCAAGAGGGGCGCGTCAAAGCGACCCTTTTCAATACCGTCCCAACACTGTTGGGAGACCTCGTCTACCCGGCATTCGGCGGCCAGCAAGAGCTGCTCAAACGTGTGGGCCTCATCGCGGCCCCGGACTTCCCGATAGATGTGGAGCAAGCGTTCGGCATCGCCATAGACTTGGGCGCGGCGGGCGGCGCGGGCAGCCAACAATAACGTCTCAGGGTCACGCGGCCAAATGTCACGGCAGATGAGCAGATGATAAACGGCCTGGGAAGTATGATAACGCTGCATCTCGACGCGAGCGGCGCGACGGTGATACCAGGCCCGCACATGAGGATGAATGAGAATCCCTGCGCCCGTTGCCAAACCCAAGAGAAGGAGAAGAAACCACCAGCGGCGCACGAGCCGGAAGCGTAAGCAACCGACTTTGCCGCCGCTTACGCTTCTGGCTCGTTCAGGAGCGGTAGGAGAGGCGCTCATAGCGATACCTCGCGCCGTACTAGGGGTTGTCCGATAGCTCAATGTCATGGGTTTGCGAACCCGACTTCACCGTGTAGGTCAGACCGGAGGTGTCGGGAGAACGATACTTATCGGGCAAAGGCACGTACGTACCGGTTATGGCCGGGGCTGCTGACTTTTGGCCTTCGACTTTGACGCCGGGAGCAGGCTCCATCCCCATCCGCCTGCGCATGTCCTGCGCCGACTCGTGGGGTCTTGCCAACATACTATTGTCCACAGCGATCCGCACTTCCCCGACGAGGGGCCGGACCTTGTAATTGCCCTCGGGATCGATGACACCGTTAAACCCATAGCCCTGAGGCGTCATAAAGGTTACCTGACCGCCCGGCAGCGGCTTACCTTTGTAAGTTACCTTGCCGGAGACCTCTCCCTCACGCCCCAGCCCGGAACGACTGCATCCACTCAGGAGCAAGCCGAAGCCGAGGAGAAGCGTCCCAGTCAATAAACGTGTAAGCATATCATCATCCTTTATTAGCGCTTCGAGAACAGACGAGCGGGTCGTGTTAACGTCCCCGGTGAGCGCTCACCGGGACGTTAACACGACCCGCTCGCCGGGGATTTTCGATTCATTCGTTACCAATCCGAACCAAGAGGTATTCCATCCTGGGGATTGCAAGCGTAAAACCAGGTTACGCCGCTGATGCCCTGGGCAACCGGGCGAACGCTGCCATCGCCCAAGGCACAGTTGACGACGCCGGTGTGCGGCGATGTCGCCCGGCACAGACACTGGCTAAAGCCATTGGACCAGGTGTTGCTCAAACAATAGGAGACCGGTGGCGCGAACAGCGGCAGAACACCAGGACCATAAGCAGCAGTAACGGTGCCGCAATCGGAGTTCGACCCCGGAGGTGCCTGGAACGCCGGATAATCCGAAAACCACAGGTTCGTTTCTCCGCTGGGAAACTGCGGCTGGGCGCCAGCGTATGTTTCGCTGAAGAAGATCGTATTCGATGTGCCGTCGCTGATGGAAGCCGGAAAAGTTGAGCGGGGCCACTTGTATGCGCCGCCGAGGAGTCTTGGCCAGTCCATTTTGAAGATCATGCCATTGTAGTTATAGCTGCCCACGGCCCCGAGCCAGACGCCGGGATTGCCATTGTTGGAGGTAGGGTCCGCGGGACAAAGGTAGATCTTGACAGGAATCTCGGTCAACCAGCCGTTGAAGCCATCTGGTCCCTTGATTACGTTGCCATTCTCGCAATCGTAAGCGCCATTGGGACGCACGGAGATTTTATACAGGTTTTGTTGCTCAATGAAGGGCAGCAAATGAAAAAAGCAGCCGCCAAAACCATTGCCGGGTTGGAGTGTTGGGGGAGTAGCTGTGGGGCCATCGTTTTGGCCCGGTATAGGATAGCTGCCGTAGCTAGGCGGCAGCAGATTGTTGAAGGTACCAGAGCAGTTATGGAGCGAAAGCGACAGCTGTTTGAGGTTATTTTGGCACTGGGCGCGGGCGGCGGCATCCCGCACTTTCTGAACAGCTGGCAGCAGCAGACCAATGAGAATGGCGATGATGGCGATCACCACCAACAGCTCAATCAGCGTGAAGCCGCCTGATCGGCCCTTGGATGCCTCACCACACCGAACCTTCCACAAAAACCTTGCCATGAACGGTTCCCCCTTTCAGGAGTATGAGGAAAAAGACACCAGGTAAATCTCCAATCAGGACAACCTCCCGTGCTTACTAACAATCTTTGCCAGTATAAGGAGGGCATTCCCGAATCTTTCACCATCAAACACATTCCACAACGAAGCAAAGAGCTAAAATTTTATTTTGATCTGCCTTCCCGGTTTTGTCAAGAAAAAAAAGAATATTTCATTAAAATATGAAAAATATCGCTAAAACATCCTGGTAAGCAAACGTGAACGATATATCTTATGCAGACCGAAGCTGTGCCCTGGATGGTTGCTCGTTTTTTTCCTGTTCAGAGGCCCGCTGCGGCGTCGCGGGCATTGGCGATAAAGCGACGCATCTTCTCGGCATCTTTACAACCGGGAGCGATCTCGACTCCACTGGCCACATCGACGCCGTAAGGACGCACGATACGGATCGCTTCGGCCACATTGTCCGGTGTCAGTCCGCCGGCCAAGATGATCGGCACACCCGGCTGAAACGAGGCCAACAAATGCCAGGGTGCTGTCCGGCCGGTGCCGCCGTGTTGGCCGGGCGCATGGCCGTCCAGGAGCAACGCTGACGGCAGACAGTCGACGGCCCGGCACGCATCGAGATAGCGCTGGATCGCCTCCAGACTGGCCGCGTCACGCACCGGAAACGCCGCGATCAGATGATAAGGAAAGCAATCGCTCGGCTCGTGGTTCTGGCCGTGCCATTGAATACTGTGGATACGGCCCAGGGGTTGAATTTGCTCGCACACCTGGCGCAAAGGCGTCTCGACGAAGACGCCAACAGCGGTCACAAAAGGTGGCAGTTCGCGCAGAATGGCCTGGGCCGTGCTCGCTTCAATGCAGCGCAGCGAGCCGGGGTAAAAATTCAACCCGATGGCATCGGCCCCTAGCTGCACCGCCTGCCGAGCATCTTCCACTGTGGTCACGCCGCAGATTTTCACTCGCACAGGCCGCCTCCAGTAAACCCGTTGTCATCCTGCTTTCTGAAGTTTGGCGGTGAACCGCGAAGGAACGGCGAGGCCAAAGTTATCCAACTCGGTTCGCATGGTCGCCAAGCGATTTCCATCCCATGTTACTGTTCGACAGAATATCACAAGTATTGAACAAACGTCTAGAATTTTTATATGTTCTCCACCTACCAGCCCGAAGCGCCAGCAAGGGCCGAAGCTGCCAGCCCGCACAGGACGACCATGACCATCGCCGCGATGCTCACGAGGAGCCAGGCTTGCCACACTTTCTGAGGTGTTAGAAGACATTGAGGATCGCCAAGAGAGTAAACACCTTTTTTCTCCAATTCGACACCGAGAAGTCCGGCCATGACGGCCATGGGCCGGCCACCGTTCGGACTGGGCGTCTTGGCACCATCGCGGCGGAGGATGCGCCAAGCGGTGGCGACGTTTTGGCCCGTCAGGCCCCCCGCCAGCAAAAGCAGACCGGCCGTCAATCGGGCGGGGAGCCAATTGGCCGCGTCATCCAAACGGGCCGGGACTTTGCCCACGTATTCGAAGCGGCCGCGATAGCCGATCATGGCGTCCAGCGTGTTGATGGCCCGATAGCCCATCGCACCGGGGACGCCGAATACGATCCAGTAACACAGCGGAGCAACGAAACTGTCGCATAAGTTTTCGGCCAGCGATTCGATGATAGCTGCGAGCAGCGCGGTTTCATCGAGACAGCTAGGATCGCGGCTACACAGGGAGCGCAGGGCTTCACGTGCCTGGGCAAGGTCGCCGTGCTGAAGGGGCTTGACAACGCGATCGGCAGCTCGTTTCAGTTCCCACAGGGCAAAAGATGCTTTAAGAAAAAATGTAGCGGCCACGAGTTCCACGATCGGAAAATCGGCAGCCCAGCGCAGGACCAGAAATGTTATCCCCGCGCTCAGAGTGCCAATTCCCAACGCCAGAAAGGCACCGAAAAACAGTTGTCGCCAGCGCCCCTGTTGAGGGGCCAATCGCATCGCTGCGGCGATCGTTTTGCCGATCCACACCACCGGATGCAGCAATGGTGGATATTCACCGAACGCCCAATCCCCTACCAGCGCGGCGGCCAAGACAATCAGGGCCGTTGCCGTGTGCATTCATGCCCCCGTGTCGGTCACACCGGCCGCAGGGAACGTCGCCATCTCGTGGACGATCCGCAGCGACGCCTCCACCAGATGCATGGCCAGGACGGCGCCGGTGCCCTCGCCCAGACGGAGCTGCAAATCCAGCAGCGGCCGCAGTCTCAACTCGCGCAAGATTGCTTGATGTCCCGGCTCGACCGAGCGATGTGAAGCGATCAGGTAGCCGCGCACGGCAGGACAGAGACGGACAGCGATCAGGGCAGCTGCGCCGGTGATGAAGCCGTCGAGAAGCACGGGAATGCGGCGAGCGGCGGCGCCGAGCAAGGCGCCGGCCAGACCCGCAATCTCAAAACCGCCGACCTTGGCCAAAGTATCCAGCGGGTCAGCAGGATCCGGCCGATTGACTGCCAGTGCTCGCTCGATGGCCCGAATCTTCCGCTGCCAGCCGGCGTCGTCGATCCCCGTGCCGCGCCCGGTCACGCGCTCCACCGCTTCGCCGCACAGCACCGCCGTCAACGCACTGGCCGCCGTGGTGTTGGCGATGCCCATGTCGCCCACACCGATCAGTCCGATGCCGTCCGCGGCCAATTCCGCAGCGACACCAATGCCGATTTCCACCCCTCGAACTGCCGTATCCTTATTCATCGCCGGCCCGCGTGTGAAATTCGCTGTTCCGGGGCCGAGCCAATTATTGAGGATTTTTACGATGTCTTTAATCGGTGACTTTGTCCCCATGTCCACCACCACAACGCGCGCCTCCGCTTGTCGTGCCAGCACGTTGATGGCAGCGCCACCGGCAGCAAAGTTCCGCATCATCTGCGCCGTCACTTCAGCGGGATAGGCGCTAACGCCTTCCTCGGCAATGCCGTGATCGGCAGCCATGACCACCACAGCCTTGCGAGGAAGCGGCGGCAAGACCGCGCCGGAAATCGAGGCGATCTGGCAAGCAAGATCTTCCAATACACCTAGACTGCCGCGCGGTTTGGTCTTGCTGTCCAAACATTGCCGCATCCGGCACACGGCTTCGCCATCAACCGGGACAATGGCACGACAGGTTTCCGCAAGCAGGTTCATCCGCGTATCTCCGCCGGATCGAGAAAAGCCGGCGACGGTTTGATCCGCAAGATCGTGCCCAGGACGGCAAAATAGACCTCATCGGCAACGGCACTGATCCGCTGATGAGCCAGGCCGGCCACATCGCGGAACATCCGCCCCAACGGTGTCTCCGGCACGAGGCCCAGGCCGACCTCGTTGCTGACCACAATCGCATGAAACGAGCGCCGTGCCAGCACCGTTGCCAATTCCTCGACCTGTTGCAGGATAGCTTCCAGTGAGTTCCCTTCCAACAGAAGGTTCGACAGCCACAATGTCAAGCAATCGAGCACAACGACATCGTAATCGGCGTGTTGCCCGATGGCCTCGGCAACGGCCAACGATTCCTCAACGGTGTGGAAGTCCGCACCGCGCTCACGGCGATGGCGCTCGATCCGCTGCCGCATCTCGTCATCGCCCGGCTGCGCCGTGGCCAGAAAAAGCCGCCGCTGCCCGAGCTGTCGCGCCAGCGGCAAAGCAAACGCGCTTTTGCCCGAGCGTGTTCCGCCGCCGATGAAAACAAGCTTCTTTCGCATAAACTGCACGTTCCGTACTTTTCTTACAGTCGGTCTTGGTGGGACGGACACCATGCGGGGAAGCATGAACCAGCCAAGCGGGTGGACACAAGCCGGCCCCTTCAACACGATGGGGATATCTTACAACCCTTCCTCGTGCCAAGGAGCCGGCCATGGTTGCCACTTCCCGCCCTGCTGTCCTCATGGCTTGCCGACATCACCGCCGTACTCGGCCGATGCCAAGGAGGTTTGGGGCGTGGGCCAGCGGCAGGTGCGGAACGTGTATGCCAACGTGGAGACGATGGCGGTCAAGCTGCTGAGGTACAGCCTGGTGGAGACGTGGGCGCAGCTGCGGAGCGAGGAAGAGTTGGTGATGCGGCCGGCGCGGGACGCGGAGAAGCGTCAGCCGTCGCATGCCGATAAGCGTCGATCGTTGCAATGGGAAATTTTCCGTCAAGAAATCCGTGCGGCTGTAGGAGAGTGGCCTCCCCGGCAGGAGTGTCTCCGAGAAAAAATCGGCAGTCCGAGGCGGGACTCGGACTGCCGGAGTGGGTCGGCTTGCGGGATCACCAGCTGCCCAAGACTTCCATCGTCAACTGTCCCAGGCTTTGCTCCGAGACGGACACCGCTTCGCCGCATTCGGTGCAGCGGATGGCGCCGCAGACAAACAGAGTGGAAAAAATCATATCTTCAAATGTTTCTCCATCGCCCAGCGCGTACCACGGCCCGCCTTCGGCCATGCGGTCCAGAATTTCAGCAGCCGAAGTATCCGGGGAAGCCGCGAACGAACAGGAACAATTGGGGCAGAAGAGTTCGACCTGCATGGCTGTTCTCCTAAAGGACCGGGGGAATTGTTCTTTCGGCGTGAATCACTGCAAGTGAGATACCAAACGCTGTGCTGTCAAGGCGATTTTTTATCTCACAGACGTAATTACTTGATAGTACTTGAGTTGGGTTATAAAAAAAATGATATGCTCGTCCGCTTCCGCTCACCGCAGAGCGTACGGCGCAACTCTTTTACAACTTTTGCGGGAGAAAACTACAAAGCTCCGCTATCAGCCCCTAAACTAGAGCAGAAAGCAGAGCGGAGCGATTATGACGACAACTTGCTTAATCACGGGAGCAACGGGCTTCGTGGGTGGCCATCTCGCCGAGGCTTGCACGAGCCGTGGCTGGAATGTCCGCGCCCTGGTACGGCCCAGCAGCGATACCGGCTTGCTGGAACGATGCAACGCCACACTCATCCGCGGCGACATGAGCGATGCTGCTGCCATCGCCGCCGCGCTGCAAGGTGTCGAAGTGGTGTTTCACTGTGCGGCCAAGGTCGGCGATTGGGGGCCGGTCGAGGAGTATCGCGCCGTCAACGTTGAGGCACTGCGCGGCTTGCTCGATGCGTGTCGCAATGTGCTGCTCAGGCGTTTCGTCCATCTCAGCAGTCTAGGTGTTTATGCGGCGCGGCATCATTACGGCACCGACGAGAACGAACCGCTGCCGGCCCATCACATCGACGGCTATACGCAAACGAAAGTCGAGGCGGAGCAGTTGGTGATGAGCTACTATCGCCAGTATCAGCTACCGGTGGTGGTGCTGCGGCCAGGCTTTATCTACGGCCCGCGCGATCGCACCTTGATGCCGAAGCTGATTGAGAACCTGCAACGGCGCAAGGTGCGTTACATTGGCCAAGCCGACAAACGGGCCATGAACTGCATTTACGTCGGTAACCTCGTCGAAGCGGCGCTGTTGGCCGCCGAAAAACCTGAAGCAGTCGGGCAGACTTTCAATCTGACCGACGGAGAATTCGTGTCGAAGCGACGTTTTCTGGATACCATCATCGCCGGCCTGGATCTGCCGCGCCCCAAGCCGGTACCGGTGCCGTTGTGGGCGGCGCGACTGATGGCTTGGTGGATGGAACGCCAAGCCCGCAAGAAGAACAGCCCCAAGCCGCCGCGATTAACGCAGGGTCGGCTCAAGCTGTTTGGTCTCAATCTCGACTTCAGCATCGAGAAAGCGAAAAAGCAGCTCGGCTATCGACCACGCTGGAGCTTCGACGAGGGTATGCGCGAGACGCTGGCCTGGTACAAGCAAAACGCTTAGAATCACAAACAACCAATGGCGTACTGCTAGTCGCAATGATGCCGCAAGGCGTGGAGCAAGAACTGCAAGGTAAGCGTACCGCTATGCTCGTGGTACCAACGAAGTCAGTAATTCCGAAAGGCGATGTTATCCACAACGTAAGGAGATCATGATGGAAGGACAAGTGTTGAACGGCAAGCGTGCTGCGATACTCGTGGAACAGCAATACCAAGAACTCGAAGTCTGGTATCCGGCTTATCGCTTGCGTGAGGCCGGCTGCAAGGTGACGTTGGTTGGCCCCGAGGCCGGACAAACCTATCCGAGCAAGCTGGGCTACCCGGCCAAGAGCGACAAGGCGGCCCATGCCGTCTCGGCCAAGGATTTTGACTTGCTGGTCATTCCCGGCGGCTTCGCCCCGGATTTTCTCCGCCGCCATGAGTCGGTGATCCGCTTCGTCAGCGACATGGCCGAGCAGGGTAAAATCATCGCTGCTATCTGTCATGGGCCCTGGGTGCTGTGTTCGACGCAGGCTCTCAAGGGCAAACGCGCCACCTGCTTTTTCGCCATCAAAGACGACGTGAGCAACGCCGGGGCGCATTACGTCGATGAGGAAGTGGTGCGCGACGGCAACCTCATCACCAGCCGCAAACCTGACGATCTGCCGGCCTTCCTGCAAGCGATTATCCAGGCCGTGCGCGAGCTGAAGCCAGCAACGGCTGCGGCACGGTAACGGGGGAGCCGTATCATGACGCCTGTTCGCATCAAATATCTCGGCCTGCTGCCGATGACACGGCGCACCTATCTGACGCTCCAATTTATCGCCCTGTTAGGAAGCATCGCCTTGATGGTAGTGGGCTTGTCGGTCATGCTCCGAACAGGCGTGATCTTCCCTCATCTGCCGGTGATGAACGTCGAGGATGACCTGATTTATCAGGCACTGCTCTCGCTGTTTTGGATCGGCTTACTGGCTTTCATTGCGGAAAGCATCGAAGCGATTGTAGTCTTGCGCAAATTCGCCCGCGCCGAGGCTGAGCAGAAGATCCGGTTAGAGATCCTCTCGACGGTCGAGCCGGCCCCATCTTCCCCAAATTCGCCTGCTGTACCATTGCCCTCAAACGAACGTCCAAATAATACCACCATCCAACCCTGACCCCAACGAGACAACACCCATGCCTTCGCAACGTTACGCACCCACGAAAGAAGACAAATTCGCTTTCGGCATCTGGTGCCTGCAAAACCGCGGCCGCGATCCCTTCGGCGATCAGACCCGTCCGGAATTGCCGGCCCTGGAGTGCATCAAGGGACTGGCCCAGCGCCACTGCTACGGCTTCGAGTTCCACGACAACGACATCCTCCCCTTTGGCGCCAGCGCCGCCCAGCGCGATCAGATCATTCGCGATGTCAAAAAAGCCATCGGCGATTGGGGCATCAAAGCCACAATGGCCACTACCAATACCTTTTATCATCCCGTCTTCAAGGACGGCGCCTTCACCAGCACCGATCCGGCCGTGCGCCTGTACACGACACAGAAGGTGATGCGGGCCATCGACGTGGCCGCCGAATTGGGCACGCAAGTGTTCGTCTTCTGGGGCGGACGTGAAGGCGTCGAAGTGGACGCCAGCAAAGATCCCGTTGAAGCGACCAAGTGGTTCCGTGAAGCCATCAATTTCCTGTGCAATTACGTCCTCAGCCAAGGCTACGACATCAAGTTCTCCATCGAGCCGAAACCGAACGAGCCGCGCGGCGATCTGTATTTGCCGACCGTTGGCAGCGTCTTGGCCTTCATCGCCACACTCGATCATCCGGAAATGGTCGGCATCAATCCGGAGACCGCCCACATCAAGATGGCCGGTCTCAATCCCTATCACGAGTTCGCCCAGGCGCTCGATGCCGGCAAGTTGCTCGACGTACATCTCAACGGCCAAAAGCCTTTGCGCTTCGATCAAGATCTCAGCTTTGGTAGCGATGACTTGAAAGAAGCGTTCTTCACAACCAAACTGCTCGTCGATCACAACTATCCCGGCACCATCGGTTTCGACGCCCACCCCTATCGCAGCGAAGCCGATCCGTGGGACTTCGTGGATCGCAATATGCGCACCTACAAGATCATAAAGGAGAAGGTGCAGCAGTTCAACGAAAATCGAGAGATTCAGGATCTACTAAAGGAGATCCATGGAGCGAACACTAATTTGCGTGGCCTGACGGCGAAGTACAGCAAGGAAACGGCGCAAAAACTCAAAGACATGACGTTCGATCCTGAGTCGCTGGCCAAACGCAAACTGCCATATGAACGGCTCGATCAGTTGGTGACGGAACTGCTGTTGGGTGTCCTCTAATGCCAGCGTGCCTACGCTCATCGACAAAGTCCGATCCTGAGGCACAAGCGAAGGACGGCTCTTCGCTTACACCTCAGGATCGGGCTGAAAGACGCCAGCGGTGAAAGTGATATTTGACTGCGAGCCGACCAAACGCTCTCCTCCTTTGTGGGTGAGGTCGGGGGTGAGGGATAGGCCATCTCTCCCCCCTTGCGGCGGGATTATCCGTCGCTCATGCTTCCGGCTTGTATTTCTTGCGTGCCAGGGCAATCGCTCCGTGTACCACCACTTCCTCGCCGAGCGCAGCCGGTACAATGTCCGTTAGTCCGGCGAACGGTTTGAACACCCGCTCGGCAACTAGCTGGCGCAATGGCTCAAACAGGAGTTTTTCACCCATCAATGAGACACCGCCGCCAACAATGATACGGCGCGGACAAAGCAAAGCGATGACATGGCATATTGCTTCAGCCAAACTTTCAAAAGCGCGTCTCAAAATCGACCAGGCGAAATCATCTCCTTCTGCCGCAGCCCTCGCTAAATCCCGAACAGTTATATTGTGCAGCTGACCGCCAGTGCGTTGTAGAACTTGCTTCGCCCAATTGTTATCTGTGGCCTGTAATCGAGCTTCGCTCTCGATTCCCCAGCCCGAGGCAATATCTTCCAGTGTGCTAAACCAGAAACCCTGCGGAGACGGAGCCGGTATGCGCAAATGTCCGATCTCTGCCGCTCCCTTGCCACAACCGCGATAAATCTCTCCGTCGATGATGAAACCGCCGCCGATGCCGGAACCAATTGTGATATAAAAGATCGGCGATAATCCTTTTCCGGCTCCGTGCAGCGCCTCGGCCAATCCCGCCACGTCGGCATCGTTGCCCAGTGCTGCCGGTAAGCCGACGACTTCCGAAATCCAGTCCGCCAGAGGGAAATTGTCCCATCCTTCGATCTGATGCGATTTAATGACAGTGCGTGTGGTGTCATCGACCGGGCCGCCGAAACCGATGCCGACACCACGCAGCTGGCTGCGTTCAATCCCTGCCTTGGCGAGCAACTCCGGCACGGCAGCGACGATCTGGCGGCGAATGCCTTCTGGTCCGGCGGCGACATCGACGGCGTCGCGCCACAGGCCGCGCAATTTGCCGTCATCGGCTCCGACGCCGAGCTGGAGCTTGGTGCCGCCGATTTCGATGCCCAAATAATACATGCGTCACCGTCAAAGCGAGATGCGCTTGTGCAGGTTGTCCACAATCCAGTGAAATGCCGTCAGATGGATTGATTCGACAATGCCCATATCATCGAGCGGCACATGGAAGTTGTAGTGGGCCAGCGTGCGTAGCTTGCCGCCGGAGAAGCCGGTGCAACCAAACGTTGTCAGGCCGTGCTGATTGGCCCATTCGACCGCTCGCAGAATATTCGGACTGTTGCCCGAACCGCTAATGGCGATAAGCAGATCACCCGGGCTGGCCAGGTTCTTGAGCTGCTCGACAAAGACGCGCTCGAAACCCTCATCGTTACCCCAGGCGAGAATGTACGGTGTATTGTCGGTCAGGCTCAAAATGCGCACCCGTTTCTTCTTATCATTGTCGAAGTCTTCACGGCGCAATGTGCCTTTGCCGATGTCTTCACAGAAGTGCGAGGCGTTGGAGCCGCTGCCGCCGTTGCCGCACACGAAGATGAATCGACCGCGCTCGTAGCAGTCATACATCAGATCGGCCAACCGTTTGATCTCGGCCGGCTCGACGCGCAGCAGCTCTTGTCCAACACGCTCCAGAAACGGCCGAACGTCCAGTTTGATTCCTAACATCAATCGATCTCCTCATTCACTCTTAATATGGTCCGTATCCAGGAGAATTATGAGCGTATGCGTCGTTTGCTCTTGGGAGTTTTCGGCATAGTTTTGCAGCGGTTCTCTTCTCGTAGCTTTCGCTCTGCTTCATCTATTCGCTTCATTACCTCATTGTCAGCGAACATCTCTCCAAGGTTGCGCCAGTCCTTGAGGCGCGCTAGCTTCTGGACTGGCGCTGCAACTCTGCCACCTGTTTCTCCAGTGGATTCATTCGCTCTTCGAGTGTTGCTCATGTCATGCGTTTTTCCTCGTCGCGAAACTCGGTATCCTATGTTTCACCCCAACTAGTGCATTAGGTTACAACAGAAGGATGCGCGAAAGCAAGAGAGACCATTGCTCCGCTCAGGTCATATTAGAGGTATGTATAGCAGACAAATTCCTGAAGTTGGGCCACAGATGCGGTGCCTGTCGTGCCCAATTGGTGAATCACAATCGAGGCGGCCGCGCTGGCAAGTTCCACGGCCTCACGGACCGAAGCACCGCTGGACAGCGCGGCGGCGAGGTTCGCAGAGACAGCGTCGCCGGCCCCAACAATATCAATTTCGCCCCGAAGCGGCCAGGCAGGAAGATAGTCCACCGTCCCAAGCGGAGAGGCTCCAAGAAGCCCTTGCTCGGCGAGGGTGACAAACACCAGCTGGCCATTGTGTCGTGCCAAGGCGGCCGCTTCGCGTTGGATCTCCGCTAAGCCAGCTTCCAGGCGCAGGCCCGTTAATCGACTTAGCTCGGCCCGATTCATCTTCAGGCAAACCGGCGGAAAGCCGCGGAGACTGCGACGGCTGTCGGCAAGCACTCGCAGCCCCGGCCGCTGGACTACAAGGTCCGCCAACTCCTGAAGGATACCCGCAGTCACGACGCCGGTTTCGGGTTCGTCCACCTGATCCATCACCAGCAAGGCATCGACCTGGCCTACGACTTCGCGCACGGCCTGAAGAAGTTGGTTTTGCACCAGCGGCGGCGTGGGACTCCAATTCTTGATGTCCAGACGAGAAAGTTCGCGCGGTGGCCGGCCTGCTTCCACAATCAACGGCTTGCAGTAGGTGAACGTATGCCGGAGCGGCGTAGACACGAAATAGTCTAGCCGGACGCCACGCTGCTGCCGCAGAGCGCGCGTAAGCTCATAACCTTCGGCATCTTCACCCACGAAGCCGATCGGAAAAATTTCGCCCACGCCAAGGGCCGATAAATTATTCACGATCGTTCCCGCTGCTCCGGCCTGCGCCCGAATCCGGATGACATTATGGACGGCCAGCCCGGTTTCCAGGGAGGTCTCCGGCTTGCCCGGATCAATTTCCAGGTAGCGGTCGAGGCAGAAATCGCCAAGTACAGCGAGGCGCAAGCGCGGATAACATTGCGTGATTTTCGCAAAACGCTCAGGAGTCATCAACGGCCCAACTCATGGTACAGATGATGCAGGAAAGCAAGGTTGTCGCACTGGACGTAGTGCATGGTGCCGCCCATACGGGCATAGCTCTTGCAAAAGCGCAAATAGTAGGCCGGACTCGTTTTCGCCGGTTCGCCCTGCGACCAATCCCATTGCCCGCCGTCCTGGAGATCCACAACGTAGATAGTATGCCCGCCGATCCGGGAGCGTCCTTCTTGCAAGCGCAAATTGTGGACGCAGCTGAGGCTTTTCTCGAAGATCTGCGGTCCCATGATCGCCGAGCCGATAGACAGCACAACACCGTCCTCCAGACCATCCACGGCAGCGGCGAACTGACAGAAGTCGATTTCAGCTGCGCGGCCAATAACAGCCCCGTTGAACATCGGATGGTTGGCAAGGATATCGTAGCCGATTCCCGGATGAACGGTCAGAGGGACTTGATGGCGGAAGGCTTCTCGGAAGAGCGATACTTGTTTCCAGGGATGGATCACGGTATGCCGGCCCGGCGGCAAATGATGCAGGCGCATGGCTCGCAGCAAGTCCGCTCGTGCCGGGGCCAGCGGATGTCCCGGCTCTGCCCGCAACAACTCTTCCAACTCTTCGGTCGATGGCAGAGTAGTTCCCTCTTCATGAATGAACCGTCCCAGGGCGCGGCCATAGCCTTCGCCCGCGATGCCCCCAGCAAGCAAGGCCAAATGAATGTTTCGCCCCGTCTCCGCCCAGGCGCCGAACGTTCCGGTGGCCACATTCGCCGCCACACTTTCCGTGGAACGCCCCAGCCAGGCGAACTCCCAATCGTGAATGCTGGTGGCGCCGTTGGTGGCCAGGTGGCTGAGCCAGCCTTGCTCCAGCATGCGTCCAAGAATCAGGGCGGCGCCGTTACGCAGCAGGTGCGCGCCACAGATCAAGAGGATGCTGGCCTCGCGGTCGCGGGCCGCCTGGAGACGTTGGGCGGCGGCCCGCACGGCGGCAACCGCTGCTGCATCGAGCGGCGGCGGCGGAGAGGACGGATCGACGAGAATGTCCTCGATTCGGCTCAGGCTCCGACGCTGTTCGAGCGGCAGAACGCGCAGGCGCGACAAATCCAGTGGGGGAGGAATTCGCTTCATGATTTGATCAGCCAATCCAACAAGGCGTCCGCATCTCGATAATCGGGAATCACCACATCGGCCCCTACCCCTAAGAGCCGCTGGCGTTTCCATTCGTCCATACGGCCAGAGCCATTGTTGGCCTCATCACTGGCCACGCCGACCGCCAATCCGCCGACTTCCTTGGTGTTAGCGATTTCTACATAGCCGTCTCCGAAGGCGAGAAGGCGAGCGCCAGAGATACGGTTCTCCGTGAGAATGCGGTTGATCAGAAGTTTCTTGGAGAATTGCCGATAATCGTCTTGAGCGCCATAAATCCGTCCGGGAAAATAGCGGGCAATGTCCAGCAAGGCCGCCTCGTTGTGGACGCACGGCTCATCGGTGCCGCTGGCCAGATAGAGAATCAGCCCCCGCTGCGTCAGTTTTTCCAGCAAGGACCGCGCGCCATGAACCAGAAGCTCATCCGCCGTCCGCCGTCCGCTGCGAAGTGCTTCGATACGGTCGCGGATGTGTTCGTCGAGGCGGCGCAGATATTCGTGTTTGTACCAGAGCGGCTCGCGGGGGCAGCCGCCGCGCTGGCGAATGCGTTCCGTCAACTGAATCATCTGATAAATAGTCTGTTTGCCGTTGAGCCGCATGATATCCTCTATCACCAGGCTGCGCAGGTCTTCCTCGCTTTCACCGGCACGACGTGGCAGCACTTCCAGAAAAAGCGGCACCATAACGTCCGGCCAGCCCTGCCGAATCAACGACAGAGTACCATCGAAGTCGAACAGCACATGACTGATCTCGCGCCGCGGCGAAAAAGGCGTATTGAACTCCACCCGACCGCTAAATCGTGGGACTTTCTTGATCACATATTCTCCTTAAGAGAGACAAAATATATTAATCAGTCGCGCGCCAAGCTATTATGGCTCGAAATGGGGGTTACTGATCTGAGTTTGCCGGTGCTCCCAGATCACGCAGGGGGCCACTACCCACTCCCATATGCTCTTCATTGAAATCCTATTCTCCCACATGTCCACGATCCATGAGAACCCGCGTTTTTTTTCTTAGAATCTTTATCATCGGCTCTCGTAGTTTGACTCGTTATCTTGGCTGGAAAAAGGCATATCCAGCTTTTAACCGGCTGCTCCCTCGCTTTTCCGTCTGGCTGTCTGCTATGAGCTTGGTTATCATTCAGGAATGCGTGTGATCTCGCTTCGGGTCGAGTTTCAGGAGCTATCCGCAGTGTTTTCTCCTCCTCATGTAGCTCTGATCATCGATACCCATGTTTATGGTCGACGCA
>Ga0209061_1002808_pt1 | contig 20619 bp, 15 predicted proteins | sample Coa_R1_10_FD_187157 | JGI IMG/M metagenome (GOLD analysis project Ga0209061, IMG submission 187157) | Surface soil microbial communities from Centralia Pennsylvania, which are recovering from an underground coalmine fire - Coalmine... | ecosystem: Environmental > Terrestrial > Soil >...
GGATCCCTCCTCCTGGGAAAGCGTCATCCCGGCAACCGCTCAACTTCTCGCGTACGCCGCCGCAGGATTCGGTCTCGCGTATGCGCTGCCGCATGTCGTCGTCATACCATTCTCCGGGATCGTGACCTTCGGCCTCACCCTGTTCCTCTACACGAGCAATCTTCCGGAATCCTTGATAGTCGTCGGCGGAGCAAGCGGCTCGACCGCTACGCTCCGGCCCCATGGCCCAACGGTCGCAGCCCAAACCTGCGCCTACGCGGCGTTCGCCGTTGCGATCGTCACGACGGTCGCCGCCTACGAAGGGTGGCCGAAGCGGTCACGGGTCTACGTCGCAGCCGCGGCCGCTGTTGCCGCTGTTGCCGCTGCCATACCACTTTTTTACGTCGGGCAGCCGCTCGAGCCGTTCCATCCGCGGCTGACCTGCATGGGAACAGCGCCGCGGCTCTGCGCCCTGCCGGGATATGCCCGTTTTCTTGCCACCACGCGGACCGACATCATGCGCTTCGCCGCACCGCTGCACGAGCTCGGCGTTGATTTACCGGCAGTTTTTTCACAAGACCCCGGAGCAGGCGACGCGCCGCTCGACGCGCACACTTTGACCGCCACCCGCGCCGCAGATCGGCTGCTCGGAATTGACGTACTTCTGCGCAACAGACTGCTTTCCGGAGCCAAGAGCTGTCGGTTCACCATGTCCGCCTATACGGACATGACGACCCTGGACAACTGGTTGCTCTACCGCGTCGATGCATCACTCCTTCCCTCCCTCACTGCGGATACCGACGCGGTACGCCGGCTCAGTCCGGCCGATGTCCGGGCCGCGTTGGATCGGCTGCGCCGTGAATGTGCCTGACAATCCGCTGATGGCCCACCCGCAGGCTCACCCATCCCCCGCCTCGTCTCACCCACCATCAGCCGAACCACCGGAGCAGCGGATGCGGCGCCGCTTGCTCGTGCGAAAACGCGTGCGCCCCCAGGTCCAACGCGGTCTGCCGGTACGCGACGCCGTCCGGTCAATGCGATGGACATTTCTGCTGGTGTTCCGGGCCTGGCACCTGCCGACACTCGCCTTGGCGGCAGTTGTTGCCGCCGTTGCGTGGTTGGTGATCCCTGGCACCGCTGTCGCCGTGCCGGCGCGGGACGGCGTGTCGTCCGTCATCTGGCCGCTGCTTCCGGCCCTCACCTGCTCGGTGATTCCCTTTATCGTCGATGCCTTGCGATCCCCGGCGGTTGCGGCGTCCTCACGCCGGCACGCGGCGATAGCGGGCCGTCTGCTCCTCGCGCTCCTCATACTTCTCGCCGCAGCGAACACCGCGAGCCTGCGTTTCGATACCGTCATCGTCGCGAGAAACACCGCTATCCTCTTCGGATTCGCCGCTGTCACGGCGCGGTATGCACCGAGTATGGTCGCCGCATCCGCGACCGTTGGTGTGCCGATGGTGATGTGGCTCTTTGGCCCGGACATCCACGGCACGGTTCACAGCTGGGCGGTTCTGCTTGCCGGCCGGACGTCCTGGCTTGCTCTCGTGATTGCCTGCGCCGGGCTGGTGAGCGGCGCGGCGGCGATCCTCCGGCCACCCAAACACGCGTCGAGGTAGCCCCGGCGCGCCACGCGCCGGCACGTCGCCGCCTGTCAAGCGTCGCGGCCCGAACGGCCGGCCGTTTTCGCCGTCGGCACGGATGCGATGCGGGATGTCTCAATTGCCGCAGGATTCCACCAGCCGTTGGCTCTCCGCATCCCCGACGGCCACCGACCGACAGCGGTCCGCAACCCAATTCGACCACGACCCGATATACACCGGCGGGGTCGGCAACCCGGCAAGCGTCATCGCGAACGCGGTGTGCGCCGCGTGAATACCGGAACCGCAGTACACGCCGACCGGCGCCGCGTCCGCCATTCCGGCCGCGGTGAACCGATCGCGGAGTTCAACCGGATCGCGGAATCGCCCATCAGGCCTGATATTCCCCCCGCTCGGCACGTTTCGCGCCCCGGGAATGTGGCCGGCCACCGGGTCATAGGGCTCTACCTCGCCACGAAATCGCTCCGGCACCCGGACGTCGGCCAACACCCCGGACGCCGCGATCTCCGCCGCCCCGTCAGCGTCAAGAACCGGCATATTCCCCGGTCGTGCGACGAAATTCCCTGGCGGCGGCTGCGGAACATCCGTGGTCACCGGATATCCGGCCGCGACCCAGGCCGCGTATCCGCCGTTGAGCACCCGCACCCGCTCATGCCCGAAATACCGCAACGTCCACCACATCCGCGCGGCCGCCGTACTGTCGGCCGCGTCATACACGACAACGTCGGAATTCTCCGAGATTCCCGCGCGTCGTGCACATTCTTGGAAATCGTCCGGATGGGGAAGCGGATGACGTCCGCCGGTTCCCGGGCGGCCGCACACGTCGCCGTCGATGTCAAGAAAAACCGCGCCGGGGAGGTGCCCGGCCCGGTAGGCAAGGACACCCGGGGGACCGGCGATGTTCCATCGGACGTCGATGAGCACGGGCGGCCGCGGCCCGTCCAGCCACTCCGCCAATTCGGCAACGTCGACGAGGAGGTCCGGCACTTGGCTCACGCCGCTCAGTCTGCCAGGACGCCATGCGCGGGGTGCGACGAGACAGCCGTGGACCAACGGCCGCAACCGGTAATCTCTCAGCCGGCCGCAACCGGCGCGCGCAACGGCGACTCAGCCGGCAGCGAATTCGAGCAGGGGAACCCACTGCTCGGCCGCGGTCAACGAACCATGGTGTCCGACCATGCGCGCCTCCCGGGGATGGGTCTGCCCGCAGACCAAGGCGAGGGTGCCGAGAGCCGCTACGATGACGTCCCCGATCCGCAGGGCCACGCGATCGTCCAGCTCGCCAAACCAGCCTGCTTCGATCGCCGCCGTCCGGGAGACGATCAGCGCCCGGTCACCGAGCCGGGCCCGCCACCGCCCGGCAACCTCCTCCGCGGCCCCGGCCTTGGTGTACAGGTACCGAACCCGAGCCTCCCCGCCGACCAACTCGACGTCCCGGAGCAGCTCCGGCTCGGCCTCGATGTCGATTCGCTCCGAGACGTCGACCATGCCGTGATCTCCCGTGAGGTACAGCCGGCACTCCGGCGGCAATCCGCTCACGATCGCCTCCACCAGCCGGTCGACGAAACGCAACTGCCACCGCCACGCGTCCGAATCGACCCCGTGGCCGTGACCCGCCCAGTCGAGATCGGACACGTACGCGTAGATGAAGGTGGGCCGCGGCGAGCGCGCCGCCTCCCGCAGCACGTGATGCAGGCGGGCGACGATTTCGCCAAAGACGTCGGCCGGAAGATACTCCCCGCCACGCAAGGCGGCGCGCGTCAGACCGCTCTCGCGGAAGTCACGTTTGGAGATCCGCACGACGCGCACCCCGGCGTCCACCGCCCGCTCGAACAGGGTGCGCACCGGCTGCCAGGCGAGCGGGTCGACGGCGTCGTCCCAGTGCAGGGCGTTGAGCAGCCGGCCGGTCCCGGGGATGGCCGTCTGGTAACCGACGATGCCGTGCCGGCCGGGCGGGATGCCGGTGCCGAGCGACGTCAGGCTGGTGGCGGTCGTGGACGGGAACCCGGCATGCAGCCGGCGGCCGCGTTGGAGCGCGGCGTGCAGGACCGGCGCGTCGGTCGGGTGGCCGGCAAGCTGCTCGGCGCCGAGGCCGTCGACGAGGAAGACGCACGCGACCTTTGTCGCGGGCAAGCCCAGCGGGTTCGTTCCGGCGTCGACGCCCAGCGAGGCGAGGACACTGCCGGCCAGGTCGGCAAGCGTCGATGTTCCGTACCGGGGAACGGCGACCGCTCCTGCGCCGCCGGAAAACCCGGCGACGCCGGCGGGACCGGATAAGCCGTCGGCGTGCACGACCGCCGCGACGGCTTCCGCACCCGGGCGATCCGTCGCCGCGCCCGTCGTCACGTCCGCGCCCTACTCGCCGCCTCCGAGACGACGCCGGCGAAATGCAGCACCTGGGCCACCACCGCGGGCCCGTCGCCGTCCTCGCTGACCCGGAGTGACAGGTCGTCGGCGCTCATCGTCCCGGTGTAACCATGGTCGGCTTCGCAGTTCTCATCGCCGCACGACGCCGGCTCAAGGTCAAGGTGGCCGACCGCCCCCCAGCCGATCACCAAGGTGGCTTCCCGGCAGGCGGCACCGGGAACGTAGGCGGCGGGGTTGGCCACGGTGGTGGTGAGCGCCACGGATGTGATCCGCGAGATCGGCACGACTTCGGTGGTCGTCGTCGCGTGCGGGTACGGGTGACCCTCGGCCGGCGGATGTTCGTCGGTGTGGCATACGACAAGCCGGGCCGGCGTCGCAACCAAGACGGTGACGTGGCGCCGAATCCCCATGTCGTCGTCGATCGTCGTCTCCTGGTGGACGACATGGGCGAGGATGTCGTCGGAGCCGATTGCCGCACGCAACGCGTCGGCCATGAGCTCCGGGTAGTAGCCGCTCCGTTCGACATCCGACCACAGGTCGGTGGCTGCCTGAGCGCTGCGGGCAGGGTTATCCGGCATGCCTCCATCCTCCACCACGAGCCGACCGCCGCGTGCCACCAGTGTGGAGACGGCGGCCGGTCAGGACGCGGACGACGGGCAGTGCGCGGGGAGCGTGTCGGCCGGCATCGGCTTCTGCAGCAGGAATCCCTGGCCGAGGCGGCAGCCGAGTTGGCGGAGAATTTCCAGCTGATCGTAGGTTTCGATCCCCTCCGCGACAAGATCGAGGTCGAGTTGCTGAGCCAGCCCGATGACGGCACGGGTGACGGCCTGATCCTGCGCCGTGCCCAGCAGACCGGCGATGAACGACCGATCGAGCTTGAGGATGTCGACCGGGAACCGGCGTAGGTAGGACAGCGCCGAGTAGCCGGTACCGAAATCGTCAAGGGCGATCCGCACGCCTAAGTCGCGGAGGGCCCGCAGCACCGCGAGGGTCCCGGCCTCCTCATCGATGAAGACGCTCTCGGTCATCTCGAGGACAAGAACCTCCGGCGGTACGCCGCTCGCGGCAAGCGCGTCAGTGACCACATCGACGAAACCCGGTTCGGCAAGCTGGCGCACCGAGACGTTGACGGAGACGCAGAAGTCCTGCCGGCAATGGAGCCGCGGCGTCCACGCCACGCGGTGCTGCAGCGCCGTACGAAGCACCCACTCGCCGAGGGGGACCACCAGGCCGCTGTCTTCCGCGAGCGGGATGAAGTCCAGCGGAGGCACGAGACCCCGGGTCGGATGGGGCCAGCGGAGCAGTGCCTCGGCGCCGACCCACATGCCGGTGGCGAGTTCCACGATCGGCTGGAAGTCCAGCCGGAACGCGCCGGCCTCGACGGCGGCGCGCAAATCCTCCTCCAAGGCGATCCGTTGCGCCGCGGCCCGCCGGAGCGCGGGCCGGAAGACGACGCACCGGCCCTTGCCGGTGTTCTTTGCTTCCGTCATGGCAAGGTCGGCGTCCGCGAGCAGCTCCGCCGGCTCGATGCCGCGGCTCGCCGAGGTCGCGACCCCGATGCTGGCGGAGAGGTGCACCGACCGGCCGTCCACCGCGAAGGGGGTGCGGAACGCATCCCGCAGCCGCAACGCGATCGCCTCGGCCTCGTTCGGCGCGGCAAGCCCGGTGACGAGGACGCCGAACTCGTCACCGCCGATGCGGGCCACCGTGTCAGTGGGACGCACGATCGCGGTCATGCGTTGAGCGATATCGCGGAGCAGCCGGTCGCCGTGCAGGTGACCGAGGGAATCGTTGACGCGTTTGAACCCGTCGATGTCCACCATGAGGACGCAGAGGTGGCCGCGGCCACGCTCGGCCTGTCCGACCGCGTCGGCAACCCGCGCGGCGAACGTCGTGCGGTTCACCAAGCCGGTGAGGGCGTCATGGCTTGCCAAGTGGTAACGCGCTGTTTCCGCCCGCCGCCGGGCATGCACCGCACACACCACACTGCTGATGCTCCGCACGAAGCTGCGGTCCTCGGCTGTCAGGAGTTCGAGGACATCCCCCGCCCCTCCGAGCACCGCGGCGGCCCGATCCTCGCTCAACCCTAGGTGCTGGACGACGAGCAGCCGAGCTCGATCGACCAAATCGGCGGCTCCGGCGTCGTCGGTGACCGTCTGGCTGAACTCCCCGAGTTCCGCCAGTGCGGCAAGCCGCGCATTGTGCTCGGTGACGTCGATGTAGTGGCCGAGGACGAACGGCTCCTCGTCGGCCGCAGCAGTGAGAATGCGGATGACGTGAATCTCGGTGCCGTCGGCACGGCACATCCGGACCTGCAGGCGCTGCGGCTCGCCGCCGATTCCCCAGTCCGCCCAATGGCGATCGTCGGGGCGGATGAACGTGGTCTCCTCGCTGCCGATCAGGGCATCGGCCTCGACGCCGACGAGCTCAGCGAACGCATCGTTGACCGCACGGAACCGTCCGGCGACGTCGAGCAACGCCATGCCGATCGCGACACGCCGGTAGGTCTCGCCGAACCGCGCCTCGATCGCGTGCAGGTCAGCCGTCATGGAACCGATCCCATGGTCATGCCACTCCATCGGCCGATCCGGTGCTTTCCCGAGGGAAAACGCCTAGAAAGGTCAAGACCACTCACGCCCCGCCGGGACCGCCGAGAGCCGACGGATCCGCCCGAGCGCTAGGCGTCCTCCGGTGGGTCGGTCGTGCGGTCGGACCGTGGGTCGGTCGTGCGGTCGGACCGTGGTGCCGCCGCACCGGTCATCCGGCGGATCTGCTCGGCAACCCAGCCCCCGACGTTCGCGGCGCCGGAGCCGATGTCGCGCAGCAACCGGAACAGGGGGTCCGGCGAGCGGTCGAAGGCCTCCTTGTACGCCGCTGCGGCGGCTTTCACCTCGTCGGTGAAGGAGGTGCGTGAATCATCCGCCCGCTTGGGATAGTCACCGGCGAGGATTCGCTCGTAGGCACCGGATTCGACCCACCGCTTTATTTCCAACGCCCGGAGCACGGCGAACGGATGCGTTGCGTGCAGCAGGTTGAGCAGCCGGATGACGCCTTCGCGGATGTCCCCACCCGCCTCGTACTCCTCCGCCTGGTCGAGGAAGGCGCGGAAATCCAGCTGGTCGAGGTGCGCGCCGCCCGCCAGCTTCATGTGCAGCCGGGTGAGCGCGGCCGGATCCTGGCAGACCAGCAGGCCGGCCCGATCGCAGGAGAGTTCGGCTTTGCGGTGCCACTCTTGCAGCGCCATGACGATCGCCCGCAGGCCGGCGGCGCCGAGCGGAAGGATCGCGACCCGCCCGATGCGCAGCAGCGTGAAGAGCACCGAACTGTATACCGCATGCCCGGAGAGGACGTGACCGAATTCGTGACCAATGACGGCGCGGAGCTCGTCCTCGTCAGCCAACTCAACCAATCCGCTGCTGACCACGACGAAGGGGTGATCCAAGCCGAGGGTCCACGCGTTGGCTGCCGGATTCTGCGTGACAAAAAGCTGCGGCACCTCCGGCAGGTCGAGAATTTCCGCGGCCTCGACGGCGATGCGATGCAGCGTAGGAAATTGCCGTTCATCAACCCGCACCGATGACGCAAGAAAGAGCATGCGCAACCGGCGCTCGCTGAAGAAGCCGAACATTCCCTTGACGAGAGCGTCGAAGCCGGGTACGCCGCGCAGCGCCGCAAGGGCCGCCCGATCGGCGGGATGCTCGTAGCTGCGGGCGCTGATTCCGGGGAACCGGACGCGTTGGGCAGGATGCGACGCCGACCGGCCGGTGGACCGGGACGCCCGGCCGCGCGGTGCACGGGGTGGACGGCGCTCGACGGGTTCTTCTGTCATGCCGCCACGGTACGCCGCACGCATGGATCTCCGGCAGAATGGCGGCCATGGCACGACGTACCCAGACCCCGCCGACCCCGCCGCCGGACGGGCGCGTCATCGACGTTGATGTCGCCGCCGAGATGCGCGGCAGCTACCTGGAATACGCCTATTCGGTCATTTACTCGCGCGCCCTGCCGGACGCACGGGACGGCCTGAAGCCGGTGCACCGGCGCATTCTTTATCAAATGCGCGAGATGGGGTTACGGTCCGATCGTCCGCACGTGAAATGTGCACGCGTCGTCGGTGACGTGATGGGCAAACTGCACCCACACGGCGACATGGCCATCTACGACGCGCTGGTGCGCATGGCGCAGCCGTTTGCCATGCGGCTTCCCCTCGTCGACGGCCATGGGAATTTCGGGTCGCTCGGCGGCGACGATCCGCCGGCGGCGTATCGGTACACCGAGTGCCGGATGACCGCGGCCGCGGAGGCCATGACCGCGGACCTGGACGAGGACGTCGTCGATTTCGCCCCCAATTACGACGGGCAGGAGACCGAGCCCGTCGTTTTGCCGGCCGCCTTTCCGAATTTGCTGGTGAACGGCGCCAGCGGAATTGCGGTGGGGATGGCGACGAACATGCCGCCGCACAACCTCGGCGAGGTGGTGGCGGCGGCCCGCTATTTGCTGGAGAACCCGCAGGCGTCGCTTGACGAGCTCATGCGCTGGGTGCCGGGCCCGGACCTGCCGACAGGCGGGGAAATTGTCGGCCTCGACGGCGTCCGGGAGGCGTACGCCACCGGGCGGGGAAGTTTCCGGATGCGCGCGACAGCGCGCATCGAAGAGGTCCGCGGCCGGCGAAAGGGCATCGTCGTCACCGAACTGCCGTACGGGGTCGGGCCGGAACGAGTGGTCGCCCGGATCAAAGACCTTGTGAGCGCGAAGAAACTGGCCGGCATCGCCGACGTCCGGGACCTCACCGACCGCCATCACGGACTTCGGGTGGTCATCGAGGTGCGGCAGGGTTTCGACCCGCAGGCGGTCCTCGACCAGTTGTACAAGCTCACGCCGCTCGAAGAGTCGTTCGCCGTCAACAACGTGGCACTCGTCGACGGGCAGCCGCGCACCCTCGGTCTCGCGGACCTGCTCCAGGTGTACGTCGGCCATCGGATCGAGGTGACCCGGCGCCGGTCGGCATTCCGCAAAAAGCGACGCGAAGCCCAGCTGCACATTGTTGAAGGCCGGTTACGCGCCATCGTCGACATCGACCGGGTCATCGCCATCATCCGGGCCAGTGATGACACCGCACAGGCCCGTGACGCACTGATGGAAACATTTGGATTGACCGAGGTGCAGGCGAATGACATTCTCGACCTGCCGCTGCGCCGGCTCACAAAATTCTCGAAAATTGAATTAGAGGCCGAACGTGACGAGCTCCGCCGTGACATCGCGTCCCTTGGCGACATTCTCGGGTCCGAGCAGCGGCTGCGGGCGGTCGTCAGTGCCGAACTCGCAGCCGTCGCCGAGCAATTCGCGACACCACGGCGCACGCGGTTGACGGCCGACGACGGGTCGCCGGTGACGAGCCGGCCACTGGAGATTCCCGACTCGCCGTGCTGCGTCGTCCTCTCCGCGACCGGCCTGCTGGCCCGGACCACGGGGCCCGGATTTCCTTCCGGCGACGCCGACCGGGCCCGGCACGACGCGATTGCGGACGCCGTCGAGGTCACGACCCGCGGTGACGTCGGCCTCATCACCAGTCAGGGCCGGGTGCTGCGCCTGCCTGTTCTCGACCTGCCGTCCCTCGATGACACTGGTCCGGTCAGCCTTGCCGGCGGTCTCCCGGTGAGCGAGGTTCTCGGGTTGGAGGCCGGGGAGGAGCTCGTCGGCCTCACCCCGGTGAGCGAGCAGTTGGACGTCGTCCTCGCGACCAGGTCAGGCGTGGTGAAGCGGGTCAGCGGGCGGATGCCGGAGCGGAAGCCGGACGCGTCGATCATTGCGCTGCGACCCGGTGACCGTGTCGTCGGTGCGCGCAGCGTGCGCACCGGCCGGGATGAGCTCGTCCTCATCACGTCGGACGCCCAGCTGCTGCACTTCCCGGTCGCCGAGCTGCGTCCGCAGGGCTTCGCCGCCGCCGGCGTGGCAGGCATCCACCTGAGCGACGGCGCATCGGTGATCTTCTTCTCGGCCGTTGACCCCGCGCGCCCGGCCGTCGTTGTGACGATCGCCGGCGCTTCGGCCGCGCTGCCTGGTACGCAGGCGGGGTCGGCGAAGGTCACGCGATTCAGCGAATTCCCCGGCAAGGGCCGGGGCACCCGGGGTGTCCGCTGTCACCGGTTCCTCCGCGGCGAAGACACCCTGCTCCTCGGCTGGGCGGGTCCCGCGCCGGCCAAGGCTGTCACCGCATCCGGCCAGCCGGTCGAGCTGCCGCCAGCGAATGGGAAACGCGACGGCTCGGGCACTCCCCTGCCGACCCCGGTGGCGGCGGTCGGCTGGTAGGTCGGACCGGCGCCCGCTCCCGCCAGACCGCTGGCGACAAGCCTGACCCCAGCCCGGTGGACTACCTCGCGCCCGGTGTGCTGCACGCCCCTGCACGGCCCGTGGGATGCCCGCCCTGCGCGGCCCGGCGGACGCAGCCCGACGCCGTAGGGTAATGAACATCGGTCAAGTAAATAGGAACGAGGTGGGACGATGCCGTACGACGCCTTTCTCGCTGAGACGGTGACGATCCACGGACACGGCGGCGATGCCATCGAAGCGTACGCCGCGCGGCCGTTGCGGCCGGAGCCGCGCGGTGGGGTCGTGGTCATCCACCACATGCCCGGCTACGACCGCGCCACCAAGGAAATCACCCGTCGGTTCGCCGAGGCCGGGTTCAATGCGATCTGCCCGAATCTCTACAGCCGCGAGGCACCCGGTGCTGCACCGGACGACGCGGCCGCCGCGGCGAGGGCACGCGGCGGCGTCCCCGACGACCGACTGGTCGGCGACGTCGCCGGCGCCGCCACATACCTACGGGAATTGTCCAACGCCAACGGCAAAGTCGGCGTCATCGGCTACTGCTCCGGCGGCCGGCAAGCGGTGCTCGCCGCGTGCAGCCTTGACATCAACGCGGCGGTCGACTGTTACGGCGCATTCGTCGTCTCCCCTCCCCCGCCGGGTGCGCCGCTCGCCGTCCGGCCGCTTACCGACGAATTACCGAAGCTCCGCTGTCCGCTGCTCGGCCTCTTCGGCGCGGACGACGCCCACCCAAGCCCCGCGGAAACCGCGGAATTCGAGAAAATTCTCGCCGAACACGGGAAGACGTACGAGTTTCACACGTACAACGGCGCAGGCCATGCGTTCTTCGCGGTGGACCGGCCAAGCTACCGGCCGGAAGCCGCAAATGACGGTTGGCAACGCATTCTCGAGTGGTTCCAGCGGTACCTCGCGACCGGGGCATAGTCGATGTGCACGTACGTTACGAAATGCCTGCCCATTCACGGCAGTGCCAAAGGACCGCACGGCTGGTTCTCAGCCCGCACGGCCTCGGTGTATCTCGACCATCCCGTGCACGCGCCGGCCGATCACACGCTGAATATCGATGTGCTCAATCCCGAACGCGGTCCGGAATATCGGGTCGCGGTCGAACTCGATCCGGCGTCGGCGCGGGAACTGGCTTACGCCATCCTCGAACTCGTCGAGACCTTCGGGGATGGCGGCGGAAACATCGGAACCGGTCCCACCCGCGCGGGATAGTCGCCGAGGCAGCCCTACCGCAGACGAGCGAGCGCCTGCTCGACGTCGGCGAGTAAATCCGCTGCGTCCTCGCAGCCGCAGCTGAAACGGATGAAGCCGGGTGGGACGTCGTCGCCGCCCCACCGCGCCCGCCGCTCCGCCGTGGAGTGAACGCCGCCGAAACTCGTCGCGACGGTGACGAGGCGCAGCGCGCCGAGAAATGCTTCGGCCTCGGCAGCGCCGGCGAGCTCGAACGAGACCAGCCCGCCCGGACGACGCATCTGGCGCACGGCGAGCGGGTACGCCGGATCCGACGGCAGCCACGGATAGCGCACCCGTCGGACGGCGGGGTGCGCGGCGAGCATTGCGGCCAGTTCGCGGGCGTTGTCAGCCTGCCGAGCCAGCCGCAGATCCAGGGTGGCCAAGGATCGATGCGCGAGCCAGGTCTCGAACGGTCCGGGAATCGCCCCGGTGCTGTTGCGCCAGCCGCGGATCCGCTCGGCGAGCTCGCCGGTGCGGCAAGCAACGTGTCCCAGCACGATGTCGCTGTGGCCGGTCATCGCCTTGGTGTCACTCGCAACAGAGAAATCCGCACCAAGCAGAAGTGGCTGCTGGCCGAGTGGAGTGGCTGTCGTATTGTCGACGGCGAGCAGAGCGCCTTCGTCGCGGCATCGGCGCGCAAGCTCGGCGATATCGCAGACGTCGAGCCCTGGATTGCTCGGTGATTCGATCCACACCAGCCGGGCACCCGCGACCTGCGCGGCCATCTCCGGCCCGGTCGGAGCCCAGCGGGTCACAACCCCGAAATCGCTGAGAAATTCCTCCGCGAGACGACGTGTTGCGTAATAGCAATCGGACGCCATCAGCATGGTGTCCCCGGGTCGTAGTGTCGTGGCGAGGACGGCGGTGACCGCGGCGATTCCGGAGGCAAAAGCGATCGCCGGACCGCCTTCGAGATCGGCGAGCGCCGCCTCCCACGCCGTCCAGGTCGGATTCGTCAGCCGACCGTACTGATAAGGGCCGGCGGGCTCTCCATGCAGCACGTACGTGGAGGCGAAAACCGGACTCGGTACCAGCGGAGTGCCTTGCCCGCCGGGCATTCCGCCGGCGGTGAGAACGCGGGTGCCGTCACCGGAGACGATCGGGGTGGCGCCGGATCGGCCGGTATCGGCGGGTTCCGCGGATTGGCAGCGAGGATCGCTCTGCTCCGGATGCCGCGGCGTCCCAGCGTCGTTCATCGCAATCTCCTTACTCCTTGGGTCGATGCCGTCTCGCCTCGCCGGCGTCATTGTGATGCGCTGTGTCTCGATGCGCTGCTGTCGTGACTGGCTGGCTTACTCCTGATGCGCTGCTGTCACCCCTGAGTCGCCGTCGTCTTGAATCGCTGCCGTGACCGCTGAGTCGCTGCCGTCGAACAGCGGGCGCGATCCGATGGTCCGCTGTAGATCTCCTCGCCGGGACATTCCTGGTTTTTGCGACATTTACGCGCCATTACGACACCCGTTCGAGAATTGATTACTCACCGCTACCTTTTCTCCGCTATCCTGCGTACGGTCGCGTTGGATGCCCGAATCGCGGCTGCGCAGCGTGACGACGATCGCGCAACCGACAGCCGATATTCGGCGTCTCCATGACGTGACCTCCGACGCCGGCCACGGACGGGGGTCGTGGCCGGCGTCACCGCGACGCGGCAATTCCGCAGCCACCGCACCCATTCCGCGCACGTCCGCATACGCATCGCCCACCCGGTACGCATCGCCCACACTTCCCGGGAGATCACTCACCCCCCATGCAATTCCGCAACGACCGCATGCATCCGGCACAATTCCCCGGCTACCGGATCCATGCCACGAGTCGAACATTTCCGGTCAATCGCGCGGAACACGCGAACGGTGCGCATCGTACGAGCACGGCGTCCGCCGCGGGCATTTGAGCTCTCAAGGAATTCACACGTCGATCCGGCTGCGATCCAGCGTCGCCGCGGAGGCGGCGATGAATTCCTTGCGCGGCACGACGTCACCGCCCATGAGCAATTCGAAGGCGGCCTCGGCCGCGGCGGCGTCGGTCAGCGTCATGCGGCGCAGTACGCGATGCGCGGGATCCATCGTCGTTTCGGCCAACTGCGCGGCGTCCATCTCGCCCAGACCCTTGTACCGTTGGGGCGTCTTGTACCGGATCCCTTGCCGGTCCAGATCCGCAAGCAGCCGGTGCAGTTCCGCATCGCTGTAGGTGTAGACGGGGTCCTTGCGCCCGCTCACCTCGATCCGGTGCAGCGGTGGAACGGCGGCGAAGATTCGGCCGGCGTCCAGGAGCGGGCGCATGTACCGGAAGAACAGGGTGAGGAGGAGGCAGCGGATATGCGCGCCGTCGACATCGGCGTCCGTCATGATGATGACTTTGCCGTAGCGGACAGCATCGAGGGAAAAACTCCGCCCGGAGCCGGCACCGATGACCTGGATGATGGCCGCGCATTCGGCGTTGTTCAGCATGTCGCTGAGATCCGCTTTCTGCACGTTGAGAATCTTTCCGCGGATCGGCAACAACGCCTGAAACTCCGAATTGCGGGCCAGTTTTGCCGTGCCAAGGGCGGAATCGCCTTCGACGATGAACAATTCGGTGCGGCTGGCGTCGGTTGACCGGCAATCAGCCAGTTTCGCCGGCAGGGCGGCCGATTCTAGGGCGTTCTTCCGACGTTGCGCCTCTTTATGGGCACGGAGCGCCCGCCGGGTCCGCGCAGCGGCGACGACTTTTTCCAGCACCGCGCGGGACGCCTGGCGGTCCACCCGGCGGGTTGAGGAGAAGAACGCGCGGAGCCCGCGGCTGACGACATCGAAGACGATACGCGTCGCCGCCGGAGTGCCGAGCACCTCCTTGGTCTGCCCGTCGAATTGCGGTTCGGGGAACCGGACGCTGACGACGGCGGTCAACCCTTCCAGCACGTCGTCCTTGACGATCGGTTCGTCCTTCACCAGCCGGGCGGATCGTGCGGCGTCCGACACCACCTTGACGACGGCACGCTCAAATCCCGTGACGTGGCTGCCGCCCTTGGGGGTCGCCACCACATTGACAAAAGACCGGATCACCGTGTCGTAGCCGGAATCCCACCGCAGTGCAACATCAACGACCATCTCGCGGATAACGTCCTGCGGCACGGAATGTCCACGGTCATCGAGAACCGGGACCGTCTCGGTGAACTGCCCGGTACCCCGAAGCTGCAGCGTGCCGCTGACCGAGGTCTGCGCGCCAGCTTCCGCAGCCAGGTAGTCGGCAAAATCCTTTGTCCCGCCGGAAAATCGGAACGTTTCGGCGTACGCGGTCGTCTCGTCCCGGATCGTGATGGCCAGGCCGGGGACGAGAAATGCGGTCTGGCGGGCCCGGGCAATGAGCGCATCGAGGTCGATCCGCGCGTCGCGAAGGAAGATTTGCGGGTCGGGCCAGAACCGCACTCGAGTGCCGGTGACTTTCCGGGGCAGGCGCCGGGCCTTTGCCAGCCCACCTCCTGGCCGGAACGGCGCCTTCGGCCCCGGACCGTCGAATATCCCACGGCGGCCGCGGCGGAAGCTCATCGTCCAGGTCGCGCCGTCCCGGTCGACCTCGACGTCCAACCGGGCGGCCAGCGCATTGACGACGCTGGCCCCGACGCCGTGCAGTCCTCCTGAGGTGCCGTACGCGCCGCCGCCGAACTTGCCGCCGGCGTGGAGTTTGGTGAACACCACCTCGACGCCGGTCAACCCGGTCTTCGGTTCGACGTCAACGGGTATGCCGCGACCGGTGTCCCGGACTTCCACCGAACCGTCGGCGTAGACGATCACGTCGATCGCGTCGCCGTAGCCGGCGAGTGCCTCATCGACGGCGTTGTCCAGCAGTTCCCAGACACAGTGCATGAGCCCGCGGCTGTCGGTGGAACCGATGTACATCCCCGGCCGCTTGCGGACCGCCTCCAGCCCTTCCAGGACGAGGAGGTGGCGGGCGGTGTACGCGTCGGTCTCGGCGGCGTACGGCTGAGCGGTCATGCGGCGTCCCTGGTTGAAGAGCTGGCTACTGTGCCTCTCCGACACCCATGCCGACCTCGAGGGTGTCCGCGCGGCAAGGCTATCGAAGGCCGGCTATCGATCAGGGTTGGCCACGCCGAGCCACCGTCGATCGGCAAGAAACCTGTGGACGGCGACATACGCGGCGCGCCGGACGGCCGATCAGGCGGTGGCCGACGGCGAAAAATGATCCCGACCGATCCGGGCGCGACACCGGTCGGCACCAGCCGGCACCCGCTGGCCAAGCGGGGAGGCGGTCCGAGCGTCCGCTTACCGCGAACGCGCACCTCGGCACGGAGGATTCCGCACGGGGTAATGGTTGGATCGGATAGCGGAGAGCTACCGCTGGACGAGATAGCGCCGATGAGAGGGATGTGAAGGTGACACAGGCACTCGCGACCGAGCCGCTGACCGCTGCTGATCGTTGCGATCGGTGCGGAGCTCGTGCCTATGTCCGCGCCATCTTCCCGTCCGGCCAGTGCCTGCTCTTCTGCGCGCATCACGCCCGCCAGCACGCAGCCGCCCTCCGCGAAGCCGCTGTCGAGTTGCACGACGAGACCCACCTGCTCGCAGACGTCCCGCCCACCGCACCGGACGACGAGCGCTAGCGCGCGGCGACTGGGGCTCGCGGTCCGTGTCGCGCCACGCCCGTGCGCGACCTGCAGATGCCTTGGTTTCTCGATCGGCACCGCCGCGCGGTCGTGGCACCTACCGCGCGGCCGCGTCCTGCCGGTAATCAAGGCATGTCAGCAATCAAGAGGTGATCGTCACTGTCACCACGACCAGTTGGGCGTCGATTGAGGGTTCAATGCGCGTCCAGACCCCGCACACGATGCGGTTGCCGTCGATATCAACCCGAGCCGCGCTGTCCAGGTAAACCGGCGACGCGGGCACAGCGATCTGCCGCAAGCTGCGCGCGCCGTGGTCGTCGAACGCGCGGACATAGAGCACGTCACCATCACTAGTAGCGCCCTGGTACGCCGCAAAGCCTGGACCGGTCACCAGCATGTAGCCGTTCGCCGGACCGTTGTCGATCTCGATCGGTGTCGCCTTACCGCAGCCGGTCGGGACCGGCATCACCCACACGGAGGTCGGATCATTGATGCCCGGTTCGAGCCAGCTCACCCAGCCGTTGCGGGCTCCCCAGCTTTGAGATCCGTCCAGATGGGCGGCAACCACGGGCGCGCCGCCGTCAACCGGAATTTCCACCAGATCCGCCGACCGAAATGCCAGCACATTCTCCTGACTTGCCTCGGTCACAATGACACAGCGACGCGTGATGGTGGCGTCCGCCATCTGCGGTCCGCTCGCGACGATCCGGTCAACTCCCGTCGCGGTGTCATACACGTGCACGTCAAGTGCCGGCCCGTTTGCCACTCCGACCTGCCAGGCGGCGGGCTGGATGCTCGACCACCCGCCGGGAGTATGAAATTGCATCCAGACAATGAGGCCGTCCTCAGCATGCGGAAGAGGCACGTAAACCTCGGGGACATTGTGAGAGGACGCAAGGATTCTGTCCGTACCGGTTTCGATGTCCGTGAGGTGTAATTCCCACGCGACGGCGGGGTGCGCGTCATCCGGCACACTGTGCTCATCGGTCCAGGCGACGAAATGCCCCGTGCCGACCGCCCAATCCGTGACGCCTGCCGGCCAGCGGCTGCGAGCGATGGTGCGAATCCGGCCGGTGTCCAAGTCAAGCAAATCCACCCGCCGGGTCTGAATCTGCGGCTGTCCTTCTACCCGGCTGAACACCACGTAGTGCGACCAGGTGTGCACCCTCGCGATGTCAGTTGTCCCCATCTCATAGTGCTGTTCGGTGAGACTCACCCACGGGGTGCGGCCGGCGTAGGGGGTCAGCAGGAGCGAGCTTGCCGCCGTTGCGCTTGGCGCTATCACTCGATCGCCGAGGGAAGGCGCCGCTGGCGGCAGCAGCGTCGTCGGCGGTTTCGTTGTCATCGTGACCGAAGGCATCCGGGCCGGTGACGTCGTGCAGCCGGCAAGAAGGCTCGCAACGACCAGCGCTGCCAGGCAAAGCTCCCGCTGACCCCGTCGCATCGTTGTCAGCCCTTAGAAGACAACCGATTGGGACGGCGAGTTATGTACGGCTGTCCAGGTGTTGGAGAGATATTCCTGATGCCAACCGTACGGGTCGACTGGATAGCTTGGCGGCAAGTAGCCGAACGTGAAGACCGGATCATATTCCTCGCCGAACAGTATCGTGGGATTCGAGCTCGTGTAGTGCTGGTAGCCGTAAATCATGTTGTAATGCAGTGCCCGGTGGCCACCCCAGAACGACAGGTACATCGTTTGAACATTGGGGATGACGGCCTGATTCGTGTCGATATCCGCACCGACCGCCCAGAGCAGATCGGCCGCACTCCGCGGCGTATACACCGACCAGTACGCGCTCGTGTGCGCATTCATCGCGTTCGCAATGTTGCCGATCAGCGTTCCGGTCGTCGGTGAGGTCTGTTCCCAAATCTCCCACTGATGTTCGGGAATATCCTGGCCGCTCATCGAGAGCCAGACGTTTCGGCTGGCCGCCGGGCCGCACGTATACGTCTTTGGCCGTCCGGTCGCTGGATCGCGGTTACCGTCCCCTTCGGGGTGCATGGCGACATAGGGCAGCTGATTCGAATCGCCGCACGGCTGCTCGCGGGTGCACAACCGCATCGGCGACACGGCGCCGGCGTTCGCGTTTGCCGCGGCTCGAGCCTTCTTGTACTCGGAAAAAGACTGCAACTTCGCCGCAACTTTGGCCGCATCCTGCGGAAGCGGCTGCCAGTGCGGCACCCCTGTATCGGCAACCCCCGTGTTGGCTATCCCGTCAGCCGGTGGTACGGCGTTGCCAGGCGGCGCAGCCGCACCCGCAGGAAGTGCTGGAGTCACACACACACAGACGCAAGAAGTCCGAGCAGCGTTGCTCGACGGCGAAACGTCATCTGGTCCTCCTCTCAGACCGGTCATCGTGTAGGTCGTCAGCGATCACGCGGGACACGTCGAACCAGCCAGCCGATCCCATACGGATGCAGATCACCTTCAGGTCGGTCGCTGGCAGATCGACGGCTTGACCCCCTCGCTACTGATCGCTCATTACTGATCGCGCAGTGTAACGAGCCGGTCCTAAACCGTCAAGACACCCCAAGGCATGCGCGTGTCGCCGAAACGCATGACAACCCGCCAAGACGGTGACGCAGGCGACAGACCCGGCGGGCTCGGCGGAATGGTCCAGCCAGTCGCGAACTAGTCCAGATAGTCGCGAAGCACCTGAGACCGGGATGGGTGTCGGAGTTTCGACATCGTCTTCGACTCGATCTGCCGAATCCGTTCCCGGGTCACCCCGTACACCCGGCCGATCTCGTCAAGCGTCTTGGGCTGGCCGTCGGTAAGGCCGAAGCGCATGGAGACCACGCCCGCCTCGCGCTCGGAGAGAGTCTCCAGCACCGAGTGCAATTGCTCCTGCAGCAGGGTGAACGAGACGGCGTCCGACGGCACGATCGCCTCGGAATCCTCGATCAGGTCCCCGAACTCGCTGTCGCCGTCCTCGCCCAACGGCGTATGCAGACTGATCGGCTCGCGGCCGTACTTCTGCACTTCCATGACTTTTTCCGGCGTCATGTCGAGCTCGACCGCCAGCTCCTCCGGCGTCGGCTCGCGGCCGAGATCCTGCAGCATCTGGCGCTGCACCCGGGCCAATTTGTTGATGACCTCGACCATGTGGACGGGAATGCGGATCGTCCGCGCCTGATCAGCCATCGCCCGCGTAATCGCCTGGCGAATCCACCACGTCGCGTACGTCGAAAACTTGTATCCCTTGGTGTAGTCGAATTTCTCCACCGCACGGATGAGGCCGAGATTTCCTTCTTGAATAAGGTCGAGAAAGAGCATGCCGCGGCCGGTGTATCGCTTCGCGAGGGAAACGACGAGCCGCAGATTCGCTTCCAGCAAGTGGTTCTTCGCCCGTCGGCCGTCCTCGGCGATCCACTCCAGGTCTTTGCGGAGTTCGGGCGACAGCTCTTCGCCGGAATTCAGCTTCTCCTCGGCGAACAACCCCGCCTCGATCCGTTTCGCCAGCTCGACTTCTTGCTCGGCGTTGAGCAGCGGAACCTTGCCGATTTGCTTGAGGTAGTCCTTGACGGGATCCGCGGTCGCACCCGCGTTCGTCAACTGTGCCTGCGGCTCGTCGTCATCGAGCAGAAGCTCATCCTCGACCGCAAGATCAGTCGCTTCGTCGGCTGGGTCGACGTCGACGCCGTCCGTCAACTCCACCGGATCGAGATCGACGTCCACATCGGACAGATCAATTTCGACGTCGTCGACAAACGGTTCCGCATCCAGCTCGTCGCCAACCGCATCAAGATCGATTGGGTCATCAGCCGCCGGGTCTTCGCGGGTGCGGGAGCTCTGCCGCGCTGCGCTACCCGACGTTTTCGGCTTCTTGCCGCCCGCAGCTGACTTCGACCCGGACTTCTTGCCGCGCCCACCATCGCGTTGCGCGGCCCGCCGATTCGCACGACCCGCCGCGGGCGCGCCGTTCGACGACCCGGCGTCAGGTGCTACGGAAACAGGGAGATCAGACGAAGCGGCAGGTAGGCCGCCGCCGCCGTTGGACGCCGCATCATGCGAAGCGGCCGACGTGTCGTGGGACAGCTGACGATCGACGTTTCGGGCTACCACGTTTGCCATCCTCGGCAGGTTGCGCAGAAACGACCACCGACGACTATCACGCACACACCTCTCGACCCTTGAGACGAGGAGCGACCGAGCGCCTCCGGCGCATGGACGAACGCTGTTTCATTCTGGCACTCCGCTCGCCGTCGCACCGGGTGCCCGCTGACCAACCATTGTGCACCGCGTCCCGGAGTCGCGCGGATCAATGCGGACGCCGCACGGATGCCGCCCCACCGGGCTGTGATCCACCGCACATTCGGCCGCAGGGCAAGCCCTATCGTGCCGGGTCGGCATGCTCCGGACGCCCCGGCGGGTCGTCTCGCCCCGGCGGCTCGTCTCGCCCCGGCGGCTCGTCTCGCAGGGTGAAGACCATCGTGGTCGCCTGGCCGCTGCGATACGGCGCGGTGTCGGCGGCAAACTGCCGCCACTGCGGTTGCGGGGAGTCC
>Ga0209061_1002809_pt1 | contig 20616 bp, 20 predicted proteins | sample Coa_R1_10_FD_187157 | JGI IMG/M metagenome (GOLD analysis project Ga0209061, IMG submission 187157) | Surface soil microbial communities from Centralia Pennsylvania, which are recovering from an underground coalmine fire - Coalmine... | ecosystem: Environmental > Terrestrial > Soil >...
GATCGAGCCCTGCAGGTGGTGTTTCATCGACGTTCGCCGGCCGGACGACGAACGGCACATCCAGCGCGGCAAGCAGCTCGCGTCGTCGCGGCGAGGCCGAGGCCAGCACGATCGGCGGACGATGTGCCCCAGGCGCTGTCATGCGCTTGGATGGCCCTGCCGGCGCGCGAATTCGGCCCGCGTCGCTTCGCCGGGTGGGTACACGCCGACGATCGAGGAGCCACCCTGAATCTTCTCCAGCACGAAGGCTTCGAGCTCGTCCTGCTCGCGCGCAGCGCGGGCGATCTCGGCGGCGAGCGCGCGTGGCAGCACCACCACGCCATCGTCGTCGCCGACGAGCACGTCGCCGGGCATGACGAGTACGCCGCCGCAGGCGACCGGCTCGTTCATGCCCACGGCAAGGTGGCGGTCGGTGTGCTGCGCCGGATGCGCGCCCGCGGCGAACACCGGCCAGTCGAGCGCGCGTATGCCCCCTGCATCGCGCACCGCGCCGTCGGTGACCAGCCCGGCCGCGCCGCGCCGCATCATGCGCGCGATCAGGATCTCGCCCAGCACGCCGGCGTGCGCGTCGCCGCGGGCATCGATGACCAGCACCTGGCCGGGGCCGATCGTCTCGATCGCCTTGCGCTGCGGGTAGTCCGGGTTGGCGAGCAGGTTAGGATCGGCCAGGTCCTCGCGCATGGGGACGTAGCGCACGGTCAACGCCTCGCCCATCAGCCGCACCCCGGCACGCAACGGGAAAATCCCCGCCATCATCGTGGCGCGTAGCCCGCGCCGGATCAGCGCGGTCGAAAGCGTGGCCACGCTGGCGCGGCGCAGGTCTTCCCAGAGGGAGGCGGGCAGAGGCTCGAATGCTGTGGTCATCGCGCGTCCTCGGGAAAGATGCTGAGCGGCAGACAGGCGGAGACGACCCAGTTCGGCGCATCGACGATCTCGCTGATCTTCAGATCGACGGCCACGGAGCAGAGGATATACGCCTCTTCGGGCGTAAAGCCGCGCTCCTCGGCGAGATGCGCGATCATGTAACGGACCGCCTGCCGTGCTGCTTCCATGAGGTCGGGGCCGTGGCCCGTGGTGCAGTAGTATGGCCCGACGTTCGTGCGCGCGGTGATCGGCCCCGCGGTGCGGTACTGGAGCTCCGGCACAGCGCGCCCTTTGAGCAGCGTGAAACGTAGCGTAGCCGTCATCTCGCACTCGATCGCCGTTACGCAGACTTCGCCATCTCCCTGCGCAGCGTGGCCATCGCCGCAGGAGAAAAGCGCGCCTGGCACCAGCACGGGTAGATACACGCGCGCCCCCACGCCCAGCTGCTTGATATCGACGTTGCCCGCGTTGCGACGCGGTGGCATCGTCGTGTGTCGGCCTGGCTCGGCCGGGGCAACGCCCATCACTCCGAGAAACGGCTCTTTGGGGATGCGCACGCCGCGCACGAACGGGATCGGATCGCTCGTCAGATCCCAGCGGTGGACGTACGGTCCGGCGAAGCGCGGATCGTCGCCGAGCAGGCCCGCACCGGCGCGAAAGCTCGTGTAGCCCCAGGAGCCCGTCTCCAGCGCCAGCACCTCGACTGCGAGCGTATCGCCCGGCTCCGCGCCGGCGATGGCGACGGGACCGGTGAGCGGGTGGCCAGCAGCTCTGGTGGCCGGGGCGGCGTCCGCACGGCCAGGCGCGTACCGTCCGTTCGCCGAATCGCGGCAGTGAAAGGTGACCGTCTCGCCGGAGGCGATCGTGAGCCGCGGCGGCAAGCTATTGTCCCAGAAATCGTGGTAGATAGCGCTATCGAGGACGTGTGTGCGGCCGGATGCGCCGATCGTCGTCATGGTGAGAGACCCCCTCCTCACGACGGCGCATGATACCACGCCCACGGCTTACGCGGGCGGCGCGAGCAAGACTCGCTCGATGCGGTATCGGCAGAGCACCTGGCAGCATGCGCAGCCGACGGCAGGCGCGGAGAGATGGCCTCTTCAGAACACGAACGGGCGCTGCTGCATGGCAGCGCCCGCTGGGCTTCGCGGTCGATGCGGCTGGAACAGCCTAGTCTCCCAGGTTGGCGAGCGGGATGCTGGCCTGGCCCCTGGTGTCGAGCGTAACGTTCAGCGTCTTCTTGCCGTGCGCGATCAGGAGCGTCGCTGCCGCCGGTCCGGAGATCGTCATCATGCCGCTTTGCATGCAGATGCTGAACGTGCCGCTGCTCGTCGTCGAGTAGGTGTAGCGCAGCGACGGATCGAGCGCGTTGTTGAACGGGCCTTGCGCGGTGAAGCCGAGCGGGCAGGGCTGGAGGTTGTCGGTGTACCTGCTGGGATCGCTTGGAACGAAAAGCGGGTTGGTGGTGCTTGTGCTGTTGTTGTTTGCCGTGTTGCTCGCGGCGTTATTGTTCGTCGTGTTGCTCGCGGGAGCGTTCGTTGGCGGAGCGCCGCCGCCGCAGGACGACGAGGCGCCAGTCACGATCGCGCCTGAGATCGAGCCGCCGCAGATCGTGCTCCCGTACACGGCCGCGCCGTTGACGTTAGTATTGCTGGCGGCAGTATTGTGCACGCCGCTGTTCGTCAGCGTGCTGCCCTGCACCACGCTGTGATCGTCTACCAGCGCACCGTTCGCCGTCGAGTTGCTGACATTGCTGTCGTGGATACCGCTGACACTGACGTTCGTATTGCTCACCTGGCTATTCGTGACGTACGCACCCTGCACGTTGCTCTTTGTCACGGAACTGTTGGAGACGATGCCGCTGTTGACGGTGTTCGAGGAAGAGACGGTGCTGTTCTGGATGTTGCTTCCCGTGATCGAGCTGTTGGTCACAGAAGAGTTCGAGATGCCGCTAGAAATGACGTTGCTCGAGACGATATTGCTATTGGAAACGCCGCTCGCATCGCTGATCGTGCTTCCAGAGACGCTGCTGTTATAGACATTGCTGTTCGCGATCATCGAGTTGGAAAACGATGTATTTGTAATATTGGCATTGTAAATCGTGCTGTTGTTTGCCGTGAGGTTAGCGATGTAATCCGCGTATGCGCTCGGACCGATCGTGAACGCCAACGCGGCGAACGCGCCGAAGACCGCGATGCTGGACAATGTCACGATGACCGCGCGGCGGCTTTGCATGAAACAGTATCGCATCGTTGATACTCCGTATCTCTTCTCTGCAATGACACCACGAAAACATTGCTTCTGGAAGTTGGTTTGCGTGAGAATTTATATGGACAGCGTCGATGTTTGTTGTTGTGACGTCTTTTTTCTGGACGCTCGCTGGCCTCGATCTTGCCTCTGGGAGCTACCGGCGTGATGCGGTGGTACGATGACGGCAAAGGCATGGTCAGCGGGTGAGATGAACGCGCGACCGCCGCGCATCCTGCTGCTGATGACGACGCGCACCTACCGCGCGCGGGCGTTCCTGCGTGCTGCGCGTCGGCTCGGTGCCGAGGTCGTGGTGGGTACCGAGCGGCAGCAAGCGCTCGCCCGCGCCCGCGCTGGTACGACGCTGGCGCTCGATCCGCGCCAGCCCGAGCGCGCGATCGAGGCGATCGCCGCCGCCGGGCCGTTCACCGCCATCGTTGGCGTGGACGACGATACGACGTTGCTCGCCGCGCTCGCCGCACGAGCGCTGGGACTGCCCGGCAACGATCCCGACGCCGTGCGCGCCACGCGCGATAAGCATCTCATGCGCTCCTTGCTCGCCGCTGCTGGTGCGCCGTCGCCCGCGTTCTCGCTGCTGCGGCTCGATGGCGATCTGCGCGCCGCGGCATGCGCGCTGCCCTATCCCTGCGTGGCGAAGCCGATCTCGCTTTCGGCCAGCCGCGGCGTGATCCGTGCCGACGATCCCGCTACCTTTCTCGCCGCCGCCGAACGGATCCGTGCCATTCTCGCCACGACCGAGGGCCTAGACGAACGCGAGCGTACCAGCCTTCTCGTCGAGGAGTTCGTGCCGGGGCGCGAGGTCGCGCTCGAAGGGATGCTGATCGGCGGCGCGCTCAAAACGCTCGCCCTTTTCGACAAGCCCGATCCGCTCGACGGGCCGTACTTCGAGGAGACGATCTACGTCACACCTTCGCGCCTGCCTGAGGCGACGCAGCTCGCGATCATTGCTGCTGCACAGCAGGGTGCAACCGCGCTGGGCCTGCGCGAAGGGCCGGTGCACGCCGAGTTGCGTGTCAACGAGCGCGGGGCGTGGATCGTCGAGATCGCGGCGCGCTCGATCGGCGGTCTCTGCTCGAGCGCGCTCGAATTCAGCGGCGGCCTCTCGCTCGAAGAGCTGATCCTGCTCCACGCTACCGGCGCCGATGTCTCGCGCTACGAGCGCGAGCGCCGCCCCTCCGGCGTGATGATGCTGCCGATCCCCCGTGGCGGTGTGCTGCGCGAGGTGGCCGGTCTGGAGGAGTCGCGCGCCGTGCCCGGCATCGTCGATATCGAGATCACGATCCCGCGCGGCGAGCGCGTGGAGCCGCTGCCGGAGGGCGGGCGTTACCTCGGTTTCCTCTTCGCCCGCGCCGCAACCCCTGCCGCCGTGGAGGAGGCGCTGCGCGCCGCGCATAGCCGGCTGCGTATCGATATCGCGCCCGAGGCGCCGCGGTCCGTCGCACCCGCGTCTGCTGTGCCGCGCATCGACGCCTGAATGTTACGTAGGTTACGGCTGGATCCGTAGGCGTTGTAGGGGTTCACGGCGCGGGCATTAGGGCGCTTCCCCGATTCAGCGCGCGGCAGAGCGATGGTTCACTGACACCGCGGGCGCGCACTGCGCTGGCGGCGCCGTGTGCACCTCCCGGAGTACGGCATGGCTCAACAGGCGGCGGCCTCGCCCCGGCGCGGGGGGCTGCTGGCGATCCTCGGGCAGACGGACGTCGCGCTGGCGATCGCGGTGATGCTCATCCTCGCGATGATGCTCATCCCGATGCCGCCCGCTCTGCTCGACCTGCTCATCGCCTTTGATATCGCCATCGCCGTCACGATCCTGCTCACGGCGATCTACGCGCGCGAACCGCTCGATTTCTCCGTCTTCCCGACGCTGCTGCTCGTGTGCACGCTGTTTCGCCTCGGGCTGGATGTCTCGGCCACGCGCCTGATCCTGCTCACCGGCCAGGCAGGCGGCATCATCCACTCTTTCGGCTACTTCGTTGTTGGCGGCTCGCTGATCGTTGGCATCGTCGTCTTCCTGATCCTGATGGTGATCCAGTTCGTGGTGATCACCAATGGCGCCGGGCGCGTGGCCGAGGTCGCGGCACGCTTCACACTCGATGCGCTCCCCGGCAAGCAGATGGGCGTCGATGCCGACCTCAACGCCGGGTTGATCAACGAGGCCGAGGCGCGTCGCCGTCGCCGCCTGATCGCGCAGGAGGCCGATTTCTACGGCGCGATGGATGGCGCCAGCAAGTTCGTGAAGGGCGATGCCGTGGCCTCGCTGTTGATCGTGGGCGTCAACATCATTGGCGGCATCGCGACCGGCCTGCTGCAGCGGCATTTGAGCATCACCGACGCGCTGTCGACGTATGTGCTGCTCACCGTCGGCGAGGGGCTCGTCTCGCAGATCCCGGCGCTGCTGATCTCGACAGCGACAGGCATCATCGTGACGCGCGCGACCTCGGAAGGGAATCTCGGCCAGGATATCGCCGCACAGCTTTTCGGCACGCCGCGCACGCTTTTCGTCGCCGCGGCGATGCTGGCCGGATTCGCGGCGGCGCCAGGGTTGCCGCGTCTTCCCTTCCTGGCGTTGAGCGGCATCGTCGCCGGCGGTGGCTACGCGCTGCGCCGGCATCAGCGCGCGCAGGAGGAAGCGCAGGCACGGCAGCTGCAGGCGCGGGCGCTGCAAGAAGAGAAAGCCGTCGACAACGTCGTCAACCTGCTGCCGCTCGATCCGCTGGAGATCGAGCTCGGCTATGCGTTGCTGTCGCTGGTTGAAGGCCCCACCGGTGGTTTGCTCGATCGCATCACCGCGATCCGCCGGCAACTGGCGCTGGAGCTGGGAATCGTCATCCCCACGGTGCGCATCCGCGATAACCTCCAGTTGCCGCCGAATCTGTACGTCGTCAAACTACGTGGGGTTGAGGTTGGCCGCGGCGAGCTGTTCGTTGGTCGCTACCTGGCGATGAGCGCCGGCGTCAACGTGCAGCCGATCGATGGAATCGCCGCGCAGGAGCCAGCTTTTGGCCTGCCCGCCGTCTGGATCGAGCCGGCTAGCCGCGACCGCGCCGAACTGGGCGGACATACGGTCGTCGATCCACAATCGGTGCTGGTTACGCACCTGGTCGAGATCTTCCGCCGCCATGCCGCCGATCTGCTCGGTCGGCAGGATGTCCAGAACCTGCTCAACAATCTCAAACGCGATTATCCTGCCGTCGTCGACGATCTCACCGGTGTCATGACCCTGGGCGAGATCCAGCGCGTGTTGCAGAACCTGCTCGCCGAGCGTGTCTCGATCCGCGATCTGCTGACGATCTGCGAGACGCTGGCCACATATGCCCGCCAGACGAAGGACCCCGAGCAGCTCACCGAGTACGTGCGTATGGCGCTGGCGCGGGCGATCTGCACCAGCTACGCCGGTGAAGACCGGGTGCTGTACGTGATCACGCTCAGCCCGCGCCTCGAACAGCTGCTGGTGCAGAGCCTCCAGCCTACCGACCAGGGGCTGAGCGTGCTGATCGACCCGACGATGGCGAATCGCCTGCTCGGCGAGATCTCGCGTCTGATGGAACGGATCGCCGAGAAAGGGCGCACACCTGTCTTGCTCTGTTCGGGGCGGCTGCGACGTCCGCTGCGCCGGCTCACCGAGCGGGTGCTGCCTGGCCTGGCGGTGCTGGCCTTTGGCGAGATTACCGCCGAAGTCGATGCGCAGTCGGTCGGCATGGTGGAGATCGGCGAGAGCTAACGCCGGCGAAGCGTAAGGAGCGGCGGCGATGCTGGTCAAACGTGCAGCGACATCGGCGTGGGGGTGGGACCCCACCGTGGCAACGACCGAGTTCCCCGAAGAGCGCGGCCCGGCAGTGATCCCGTTCCGCCTGCCGCGAACGGCGCGAGAGAAGCAAGAGGAGCAAGGGGAAAGAACGCCCACGCCGGAGAAACGCGACGAGAACCCGATCGGCTTGCTGCGCGAAAGCGATCTAGCCGCCGAGCCGTGGCCGCAACGGCCCGTGCTGCGGCGCGAGCAGGTACAGCTGGCCGAGACCGCGCCCCGCCGCGAAGAGTCTTCGTCTGCCGGGCCGCAAACGGAAACGCCCGCGGCGACGCGACGCCTGAGCGAGCCTGCGTTTCCGCGCATCTCCCGCGCCGAAGCAGCCTCGGCGCCGGTGGCAGAGCCGTTCCGCAGCGTCCTCCAGCGCTATGCCAATGCAAGCCGCACGGCGCTCTCCTCGGCACAGGGTAGCGGCGTGGATGCCGCTGCGCCGGTCGCGTCAGACCCACCGGCCGCGGCGCGCGGTGAGGCACTGGGCGGCTCCCGCACCGGCGGCGATCCGCCACGAGGCAACGCACGCGTGACCGCGCAGCCACCGCGCGAGGCGAGGAGCGCCGTCGCGACTTCGCAAGCCGACTCGGCGGCGGAGCACGCTTTCAGCGTTCTAACGGCGGCGGGATTGTCGGCGGAGATCACCGAGGCAGCGCTGCTAGAGGCCGTGCGCGTGATGCCCGTGGCGGCGCTTTCCCGCAGCGACCGGCTGGTCGAAGTGGCGCTGGCCCGACTCGTGGGCGGCCTGCCGCGCGGCCCCGCCCTCGAACCGCGCGCACTCGCGGGCTGCCAGCTCGTCTTTCTCGGCACCGCCGGTGCTGGCAAAACCACAGCGCTGTTGAAGACGGCCGCGCTGCTACGCAAAGCCGGCGGCGACGTTGGCATCGTCGGCGCGGATGTCTCGCACATCGGCGCGCGCGAGCAGCTCATGCGCTACGGCGAATTGCTGCGCCTGCCGGTCACGATCGCCTACACGCCAGCCGATCTCGCGCGCGCGATCGCTGCCGCTCCGCCTGCCCGCATCACGCTTGTCGATACGGCGGCGTGCGCGCCTGGCACACGCGAGCCACGTCCGCTGCGAGCCTGTGCGCCCGAGCTTGCCGCCTTGCTCGACGCACTGCCGCGTCGCCTGCCGGTGCTGGTGGTTCCCGCCGGCACGCGTGAGGCCGATCTTGCGCGCCTTGCCAATCTAGCGCGCGCGGCCGGGGTCGTCGCCGCTGCGGTGACCCGTCTCGACGAGGCCGCGGATGCGCCATCGCGCGCCGAACTGCCCGCCGCTGGTGCGGCGTTGAACGTGCTGGCCCGGCTGCGTCTCCCGCCACTGCTCTGCTCCACCGGGCGCAATGTGCTCAGCGAATGCGCTACCCCCGGTGCGATGGCACTGGCCGTCGCCGCGCTGGAGAGCGTGATCGCCTGAGCCCGCGCCCGTCCTCACCACTGTACGTCCCGCCCGCGTTACCACGGTTCGTGCAAGCTCTCAACGCGACCAGGCGAAGGCAGCCGGCCGTTTAGGGGATTGCCGTAATAGGCGTACGTAAGACGTTGCAGCATCGTGTCTCTGTGGACGGCGAAGCAGAGTTCGACGAGGCAGAAGCGATCGAGCGAGGACGTGGCGTGCTCTTTCGCGTCGCCTTGCGATGCGGAGGGCTGCTCTTCGTGGCGATCCTCGCGCTGGGTCTCTACGAAGGCGTCGATCCCGGCGTCGCGTTTCTACGCGCGCTGGGCGCGCTGCTCGGGCTGGCGGTCTGCGGCTGGTTGCTCGAACGGATCACGCGCACGCCGCCCCGGCCTTCCCAGCCGGAGAAGCCCGCCGAATAACGGCCCGCGGCGGCCTGGCGAACTCTGCCGCGAGGATAACGGTCGAGGGGAGCGATGATTGCCGAGCCTGCAGCGAGCGCCTGGGAACGCTTCTTCGCGACGCGCGATCCCGCCAGCCGCGAGGAGCTGATCCTGCAGCACACGCCGCTGGTGAAGTACGTCATCGGACGGCTCGCCATCCACCTGCCGCAGGTGCTCGATTTCGAAGACGTGCTCGCCTATGGCACGCTCGGACTTATCCAGGCGCTCGACCGCTTCGACCCATCGCGCGGCGTCAAGTTCGAATCGTACGCGGTGATGCGCATCCGCGGCGCCATCCTCGACGCCCTGCGTGCGCTGCGTGGTCTGCCTCAATCGGTGACCGACAAAGCCAAACGACTGCAAAAAACGGCGCTCGACCTTGAAGCGCAGCTCGGCCGTCCGCCGACCGAGGAGGAGCTGGCCGAGGCGTTGAGCATCAGCACTGGCGAGCTGAACCAGCAAATGATCGATGCGTCGTGGGTCACCGTCTCGCTCGACACGCTGCTGGAGACCCAACCGGATCAGCATCACGCCGCGCTGATCTCGCGCAATCGCGAGCACGACGTCCAGGCGACGGTGGAGTTCAACGAGACGATCGCCGAACTGAGCGCGGCGCTGGACCAGCTCTCCGAACGCGAGCGTCTCATCCTCAGCCTGTACTACCACGACGAGTTGACGATGCGAGAGATCGGCGAGGTGCTGGAGATCTCGGAAGGGCGCGTGTGCCAACTGCACGCGCGCGCCCTGCACAAGCTGCGCGTCATCATGGCGCAGCGTCTGCCAGGCCAGTTCGCCACCGCCAGACGAGGCGCATGATGGCGCTGCTGCTGCTCGGCCTGAGCGCCGCCGCCGATCTGCTCCTCTTGGTGCTATGTGGGCTCGGCTGGCGGTTGACGCGGCGGCTGGAGGGGCTGGCCACGGCGCGCGTGCCGACGGTCGATACCGGTGCGGTGGCGCACGAGCTCGGCGCGTTGCGCCAGGAGATCGAGCGCCTCATGGCCGAGCTGGCGCGGCAGCAGCTACAGACGCGGCGGCTTGCGCGCGAAGAGGCACCCGCACGCGAGGTGGCCGCATCCCCGCCACCCGCGGCGGAGGATCGTGGCGTCGCACTCGCCGAGCTGCTGCGGCGGGGGCTGCCCGAGCGTGCCATCGCCGCGCAAACCGGTCTGAGCCTGGAAGAGGTGCAGCTGGCGGCGGCGATGCAGGCCCTATCGCCGCGCGCGTAATCGTTGGGAGGTCTGCTCGCGCATGGTTCTCCGCCGTCTCGCGACCGTTCTGTGCCCCCTGGGCGCGGCGTGGTTCCTCGTTCTGGGCTGCGTGCTGGCGCTGTTCGCGCCGGGCAGCGCGCATGCGAACGGCGTACCCGAGCGGATCCAGCTGCGCTACTTGCCCAACCTTTCCAACTTCGGCCCGACCGATGCTACCGGCGAAGTCGAGTTGAGCTACGCCGAGGGACTGATCCGCGTCACCGCCCGCGGTTTGCAGCCGCTCACGAGCGGTGTCTACGGCGTCTGGCTGGTCAAATCGTCCAGCAACGCCGCCATCAACGTCGGCTTTTTCAACGCGGGCGGCGATGGCTCGGCGCTCTACAACGGCAAGCTGCCGCCGCTGAGCAGCTACGATTACGACCTTGTGCTGCTGACCGTGCAGCCGCTGGCCGATCCGGGCGTGCCGCCGTCGAACCAGCGTTCGATCGGCGGCTATTTCGCGCCGATCCAGAAGCCCGACGCTGGCCCGACGATCATCGCCGATACACGCCCCGCCGAACTGCCGAACACGGGCGATCCGGCCGCCGCGCCTGCCGCGTCCCAACCGGTCAGCGCCCGGCACGCGGCGGCGGCGATGCTCTTCGCCATCGGGCTGCTTGGCCTGTACGCCACGTATCGCCTGCGGCGGCGCCCGCGACCCTGAAGCACCCTTGAGGAGCGAGCAATGGACATCGGCACCTACACGGCGGTAGCGGGCATGCACACGGCGGAGCTCTGGCAGCAGGTGCTCGCGTCCAACCTGGCCAACGCCAGCACGCCCGGCTACAAAGCGGACAACGTGACCTCGGCCAGCTTCCAGCTCCTGCTGCAATCGCTGCTGCAGCCCGGCAGCGGCGCTTTTACCCAGGGCGACAAGCTCGATCTCTCGCAGGGGAGCTTGACGCAGACGGGTGCGCCGCTCGACCTCGCTCTCGATGGCCCGGGCTTCTTCGAACTGGCCGGTCAGAACGGCACGCTGTACACGCGCGCGGGCCGCTTCTCGCGCGACGCGAACGGCGTCATCCGTTCGCCGGATGGCCTCGCCGTGCTGGGCATCGATGGCAATCCGATCGTCGCCACCGGTGCGAACGTGCGCGTAGGCGAAGATGGCACCGTCTTCAGCGATGGCCAGGTTGTGGGGAGAATCGCGGTCGTGACGCTCGATCCGGCAACGCTCACGCGCGCCGGCACAGCAACGTTCAGCTCCACGGGAGCGCCTACCCCCACGCCGGCCTCGACGCGCATCGTGAGTGGCGCGCTCGAAAACGCGAACGTTGATATCACGAGCGTGATGACGGCGATGATGGAGCTGCTACGCGCCTTCGAAGCCAGCCGCCAGAGCCTGCAGATGCAGAACGAGACGCTTGGCACCGCGATCAACCAGGTCGGGCTGGCGCGCTGAGCCAGCGACGTTACCACCGGCCCGCACGCTCGAGAGGGGATAGGGGCTGCACCCGATGGCAAAAGCAACCAGCGCAACGCTCTACTGAAGTCTGGCAGCCGGGCCGCGCTGCCCGGTGGAAACGAGGGAGACCTATGCTGCAGGCGATCGACATCAGCCGCGCCGGCATGCTGCGGCAATCGACCTGGCTCGATGCCACCGCGGGCAATATCGCCAACGCCCAGACGAGCGGTTACAAGGCGCAGCAAACGGTGCTGGAGACCGGCGAGGATACCATGGCCGCGCGCCCCGACCTCGCGACCGGCACCGCGACGCCCGGCCTGACCGGTTTCGTCCGGCTTACCCGGCTGTTCACGCAGGGACCGATCGAAGCAACCGGCAACCCGACCGATCTCGCGATCGATGGCGAAGGCTTCTTCCAGGTGCTCACCGCCGGCGGCACGATCGGTTATACGCGCGCTGGCGCCTTCGCCTTCGATGCAACCGGTCAGTTGACCGATGGCAACGGCCACGTGGTGCAGCCGCCGATCGTGTTGCCGCCCGGCGCCAGCCCCGACAACGTGCGCATTGCACCCGATGGCACCGTGACGCTCCCCGGCGCGAACGGCCAGACGCAGACGCTGGGGCGCATCCAGCTCGCGCGCTTCATCAACCCGAACGGTTTGCTCGCTGGCGCTGATGGCGTCTACGTCGCGACAGCCGCATCGGGCGCGCCGATCACCGGCGCGCCGGGCGCGAACGGCTTCGGGCGTATCGTGGCGGGTGCGCTCGAAGGCTCGAATACCGACCTCGCCGCGCAGATGGCCGCCCTGATCGCTGCCGAGCGCGGCTACCAGATCAACGCCACGGCGTTCAAGGTCGCCGACGAGATGCTCGGTGTCTCCAGCCAGATGGGCGCGAGCACCGTTTAAGATCGCAGGCCTGCACCCGCCCTTGTCATGGAGGACGTCATGCAGATCCGCGAAACGAACAGCGCCGCCATCGCGCGCGCATACACCCGCCAGGCGAGTGGCGTCGAAAGCAGCACGCTCGTAGGTCGCGCGACGGACCGCCAGGCCGGCGGCCGTCCGCGCACCGACAGCCTCGTCCTCTCCGACACACTGCAGCAAGTCGCGCAACTGCGCGACTACGTTGCCGGCCAGCCCGACGTGCGTCCGCACGTCGTTGCCGAGTACCGCGCACGGCTCGCCACCGGCGCATACCAGGTCGATACGCTGGCGCTCGCTCAGCGCCTGCTAGGGGCAAGCTGATGCGCACGACGGCCGCGATCCTCGCCATCCTCGAAGAAGAACAGCGCGTGTGCGAGCGCATGGAGGAGGTCGTCGACGCGCAACGTGCCGCGCTGCTCGTCGCCGATCTGGACGCACTTGCACCCGCCGTGCGCGAGCTGGAGGGGCTGATCGGCCGACTCGATGCCCTCGAACGCGAACGGCTGGCGCACGTCGTGGCGCTGACCGGTGAACGGCTCGGGGTAAATCCGGCGCTCTCCGCTCTCGATATCTATTTCGATGGCGAAGAGCGCGAACGGCTGCGTCGGCTGGGAGCGGCGTTGCGCGAACGGCTGGACCGCGTGCGCGCCGCGAACGAGGGCAACGCTGCGCTGATTCGCCAGGCGCACGGGCTGGCGGTGGCCATGGCGCGGCTGCTGAGCAACGCGCTGCCGAAGACGTACGCGCCCTCAGGCGCTGTCCTGCCGCCACCGCTGGCGCGCACCTGGAGCGCGTAGCGGCGCTATCTTCCCCAAGGAGCGGTCGATGAGTATCTCGGTTAGCCTCAATACCGGCGTCACCGGCCTCATGGCCGCCCAGACCGCCATGGATACGGCCGCGCACAACATCGCCAACGCATCGACCGATGGCTTCTCGCGTCAGCGCGTCGATTTCCAGGCGATCCCGCCGCCGATCTCCGCCTATTCGGGCATGCCTGGCCAGAATATCGGCCTTGGTGTCGATGCCACGAACATCAATCGTATCCGCGATCTGCTCCTCGACGGACAGTACCGCCAGACCAACGCGCTCGACCAGCAGTACACCGCGCAATCGAGCGCGTTGCAGCAGCTACAGGCACTGCTCAACGAACCGGGCGATACCGGCCTGCAAGCGCAGTTGGCGAATTTCTTCAACGCCTTCCGCGATCTCAGCGGCCAGCCGGAATCGCTCGCCGCGCGCTCGGCCGCGATCCAGCAGGGCCAGACGCTGGCCACGGCTTTCAACCGCGTGCACAACCTGCTCGTGCAGCAGCAACAGGACCTCGATACCGGCGTCGTCAGTCTGGTTGCTCAGGTCAACAGCGATGCACAGCAGATCGCCGCGCTCAACGCGCAGATCAAGATTGCGATGGTTTCGGGCGCGCAGCCGAACGACCTGATGGACCAGCGCGATCTGCTGCTCGACAAGCTCGCCGGCCTTGCGGGTACCGTCTCGACCATCCAGCCAGATGGCAGCGTGACCGTGACGCTCGGCGGCCAGACGCTCGTCGCGGGCAACACCGCCAATGCGCTGACTACAGTGCCCGATCCTAGCAACAACAATCTCAGCAAGATCATCTGGCAGGCAACAAGCGCGCCCGCGACCGTACCGAGTGGCCAGATCGCGGGGACCCTCGCCGCGCGCGATGGCAACGTGGCGCAGATGATCGGCAACATCGATGCGCTGGCGAGCAATCTCATCAGCGCCGTCAATGCTGCGCATGCAGCGGGCTACGGCCTCGATAACAGTACTGGCCTGCCGTTCTTTACTGGCACCGATGCCGCCACGATCGCTGTCAATCCCACGCTCGTCGGCAGCCCGCAGAGCCTGGCGACCTCTGATCAACCCAATCAGCCGGGTAACGGCAACGCCGCGACGAATATCGCCAACGTGCAGAGCGCGCTGATCATGAGCGGCGGCACGGCCACGCTCGACGATTTCTACCGCACGACGATCGCGACGCTCGGTGTTGCCACGCAGCAAGCGCAAACGCTGCAGAAGAACCAAGATGCGCTCGTCAAGCAAATCGACAATCAACGGCAATCGGTGGCCGGCGTCTCGATCGATGAAGAGATGACGAACCTCCAGAAAGCCCAGCACGCCTACGAAGCAGCGGCGCGCGTCGTCGAGATCAGCGATAGCATGCTCGATACGCTGATCAACCACATGCTCATCCCGTAAACCCGCTCGCGAGCAGGGAGGTCTTGCCGTGCGCATCTCCGACCGGATGCTGACCGATACCATCCGCGCCGATCTGCAGAGCAGTTTGCAAAACCTCAGCGTGCTGCAGAACGAACTGGCCACGGGCAAGCGCATCAACAACCCGTCGGACGATCCCACTGGCACGGCCATGGCGATGCGCTACAGCACCGATCTCTCCCTCAACGCCGAGTACCAGCGGCTGGGGAACAACGCGAAAGGGCGGCTCGATGCGATCGATTCGGCGTTGGGCAACCTGGACGACGTCTTGCAACGCGCGCGCGAACTGGCCGTGCAAGCGGCGAATGGGACGCTCAGCCCCGTCGATGAGGCGAATATCGCTACCGAGGTCAACCAGCTCGCCAATCAAGCGATCCAGCTTGGCAATACCAATTTCGGTGGCGTCTACCTCTTCGGCGGCACGCTCACCACGACGGCGCCGTTCACCGCGACCGGGGGCGCCACGCCCACCAGCGTCACGTACAACGGCAATACGACCCCGATCGTGCTCTCGCTGGGCCAGGGCTCGAGCGTGCAGGTCGATGCGCCTGGCAATCAGGCGTTCCTCCCCGCGATCAACGCCTTGATCAATCTGCGCAACGCCGTCTCGGGTGGCAATCCGCAGCAAGCGGCCGCGGCGGCGATCGGCACGATCGATAACGCGCTCGACGCCGTGCAGGCGCAGCGTGGCGATATCGGCGCGCGCACCAATGGCCTGACCAATCTACTCTCGCGTATGAGCGATGAAAGCACCAACCTCACCGCGTTGCAATCGAACATCGCCGATGCCGATATCACCGACGTGATCACGCGCCTCTACTCTGCGCAGAACGTGTACCAGGCGGCGCTGGGCGCGGCGGCAAAGGTCATCCAGCCGACGCTTGCCGACTTCCTGCGCTAATGCACGGTCCTCATGGAGGGGCCATGGCCACGACTGTTCTTCCTACCATCGCCGCCGAATTGCCACGCGAGGTCGCGATCCGGTTCGTGTGCGGGATGCCAGGGTTGGAGCCGTACGCGCGCTATACGCTGGTTGGCATCGAGGGCGTGCCCGTCTACTGGCTGCGCTGCGACGACGCACCTGGTATCCGGCTGCCTGTCGCCGAGGCGTTTGCCATTGAACCGTCGTATAGCTTCACCCTCTCCACAGCGGATGTGGCCGCGCTTGGTCTCGCACGGGCCGAGGATGCGCTGGTGCTGGTGGTGCTGACGGTGCGCCGCGGCGGCGCGATCACGGCCAACCTCTTCGCGCCGATCGTTATCAACCGGCAGACGTGGCAGGCCAAGCAGATCATCCTCGATGGCACAAGCTATAGCCTGCGTCATCCCGTGGAGGGATTCGCGTAGTCTCTCGCCGAGTCTGCCCTCCTCGAGAACGTCAGGGTGCGTGGATGCGGCAAGGATGCCGCGAAAGGGGAGCACGGATGCTGATCCTCACCCGCAAGAAGCTGCAGAGCATCATCATCAACGACACGATCGTGCTGACCGTGCTCGCCGTGGATGGCGATCGCGTGAAGCTGGGGATCAGCGCACCGAGCGAGGTCACGGTGCTGCGCGAGGAGGTGCAGCGCGCGGTGCGCGAAGAGAACCGTCGCGCCGCCCATCCCGGCCTTGCCGATGCTGAGGCCGCGTTGCGAGCGCTTGGCCAGCGCCACGCATGAGCCTTCTCCGGTGCGCGATGCAGCCTGCTCGCGGCCCGTTCGAGCTGCACCCGGAGCGGGCAGGTCTGTTTTGCCCTACCTGCCCTGATCTATTGGCGCTCCGCATCTCCTGTGCGCACTGCCTACCCGGCATGGTCGCAGCGCTGGTGAGCAGCCTCGCCCGCGCACTCCCCTCCGGTGTTTCCCCGATATCGTGCCGTGCTAGGCGTGCCTTTACTGGTCCGTTACTGAACGCGGGCATGGCGGGGCTAAAGGACGCGAGCGCCGTTTCGACACCCAGGATGGCCGCTTGAGGGGGAAGGCGGCAAGGACGGGCACAGAGGGGTCGAGCCGCGCCGGTGGCGGCGCCCGGAACACCGGCAGCAAAGCAGCAGCCCGGCAGGGAGGCCGGGCCGAGAACATGGCTAGGAGGCCAGAACAACCATGTCGATGATCATCAACCACAACGTCCTCGCGTTGCAGGCGCAGCACAGCCTGGCCAAGACACAGCTGAAGTACGCGACCGCGCTCGAGCGGCTCTCCACCGGTCAGCGCATCAACAAAGCGGCCGATGACGCGGCCGGCCTGGCGATCGGCGAGAAGCTGCTTGCGCAGGTCAACGGCCTGCAGCAGGCGGTCAATAACGCGCAGAACGGTATCTCGCTGGTGCAGACGGCTGAAGGCGCGCTCAACGAGACGCACGACATCCTGCAGCGCATGCGCGAGCTCGTCGTCGAGGCGGGCGGCGGCACGCTCACGAGCACCGATCAGGCGAATATCCAGGCCGAGATCACGCAGCTCCAGGCCGAGCTAGACCGCATTGGCAACACGACGCAGTACAACGGCCAGCTGCTGCTCAACGGTTCCTTCGGCAGCACGGTGAGCAATCTGGGCACGAACCTGACCCCGGCCAACGGCATCGTTGGCCTCTCCTCCAACGGCGCGCAGGTCGCCACCGGCTATACGCTGACCACGGCCGCGGGCACGAATCCCGGCACGGTCAAGATCACGATCGCGCAGGGCGCCAACAGCCAGACGATCGACAACGTGACCGTTCCCACCGGCTTCAACACGCAGACGCTGAACTTCAGCTCGCTGGGCATCTCGCTGACGGTCAACAGCGCTCTGAGCAACACGACCTTCATCACGACGAACAACACGTTTGACGTCACGTCAGGCGCGGGCAACCTGCTCGTTGGCGCGAATGGTACCGCGGCCGAGAACATCGGCGTCAGCATCAACGACATGCGCTCGGTGGCGCTGGGCGTCGATAGCTCGAAGGTCAACGTGACCAGCAGCACGCTGACGACCCAGGCGATGCTGGCCAGCATCGATGCGGCGATCAACAACGTTTCGACGCAGCGCGCCAACCTCGGCGCCATCCAGAACCGCCTGCAGCACACGATCAACTCGCTGAACGTAGCGGTTGAGAACACCCAGGCATCCGAGAGCCAGATCATGGATGCGGATATCGCCCAGGAGACGACCAACATGGTCTCGGCGCAGATTCTCATCCAGTCCGGCACCTCGGTGCTCTCGCAGGCGAACCAGGCGCCGCAGGCGGCGCTGGCGCTCTTGCCTCGGTAGTCGGGCCGAACGGCGGCGCCGACGCTCGCGTCGGCGCCGCCCTGATCGCGAGCCTGCCCCGGCCTTCTCCGCCCGCGGCCCCCTGGTAGGCGGATGAGGGCCGGGGCAGCGGCGCGGCAGGGGACAGCGCGGCGTACCTCAATCGCAAGCGTGGAGGTTGGCTATGGTCTCATCTTCATCGCCCATCGGTTCCAGCGTGTTGGGACCATTCGCCTCCCAATCCACTTCCTCCACGAGCCCCTTCCAGCCGATCACGTTTGGCGGCATCGTCTCCGGCATCAACACCGCCGCGCTGATCCAGAGCATCCTGGCCCAGCGCCAGCAGCCGATCACCAACTACCAGAACCAGATTGCGGCGGAGAAGGCGAAGGCCGCCGCCGTTGCCGAGATCAGCGGTCGGCTGAGCAATCTGCTGACGGCGATCAAGCAGTTCAGCGATCCGAACTACCTGCAGGGCAAGGCGGCCAGCGTGCAGCCCGGCGGCTCTAGCCCGCAGGTCTCGGTGACGGCCAGCGCCACGGCTGCCGCGCAGACGTTCAAGGTCACCGTGCAGCAGCTCGCAACGAGCACCTCCGTCACCAGCCCGAGCGCGATCGGCGCCGCGATCGACCCCACGGTGCCGCTCAACCAGACCAACCTCGCAACGGCGGTCACGGCTGGCACCTTCACCGTCAACGGCCAGCAGATCACCGTCGACCCGACGACGGATACGCTCAACAGCGTGATGGCGAAGATCCAGGCCGCGATCCCCGGCTCGACGGTGCAGCTCGTCAACGACGCGAGCGGCAGGCCGAACCTGATCCAGATCAGCGCCAGCAGCCCGGTCACGCTGGGCAGCGGCGCCGATACCAGCAACTTCCTCAGCGCGACCAACCTGCTCGCCTCGCCGGGCGGCACCACGCGCACCAGCACCGCGCCGCTCGGCGTCACCGAGACATCCGTGGCGTTGCAGAACGCGCATCTGGCCGGATCGCTGGGCGGCACCAGCGGCTCATTCGTGATCAACGGTCAGACGTTCACCTGGGATGCCACGGCGCAGAGCCTCAATAACATCATCAGCGCGATCAACGCCAACACCGCGGCGAACGTGATCGCCACCTACAATCCGACAACCGATACCGTCACGCTGACGAGCAAGAGTACCGGTAGCACGGCGATCCAGCTGCAGGACACGTCGGGTACGTTGCTGCAAGCGCTGGGGCTGACTGGCCAGCAAACGCTAGGTAAGAACGCTCAGTATACGATCGATACCGGCAGCGGCCCGCAAACGCAGTACAGCACCACAAACACCGTGCAGAACGCACTGCCGGGCGTGACACTCAATCTGCTGCAAACCGGTACGACACCCGATACGGTGACCATCGGCCAGGACGTTTCGGGTACGGTCAGCAAGATTCAGAATCTGGTGAGCCAGATCAACGGCGTGCTCGACGATATTCGCACGCAGACGGCCATCAACCCGCCCACCAGTACGACGAATGGCACAGGGCCGCAGCAGTCGCAGCCCAACCCGCAGAATGGGCCGCTAGCAGGCGATACGACGATCGAGATGATCGCCGATCAGTTGCGCACCTTCCTGATCAGCCCGATGCCTGGCGTGTCCGGGCCGATGAACACACTGCAATCGATCGGGATCAGCTTCGGTGCGCCGGGCAGCGCGCTGGGCACAACCAACGACCTCCAGGTCGATACCAACACCCTGACGAACGCCTTGCAGACGAACCCCGTCGCTGTGGCGAACCTCTTCGCCGCCTTCGGCTCGCAGATCGCGATCCAGAGCGGCGGTGCAGGCAACATTACGAGCGCGACAGGCCAGCCGACGGGCGTGCGTGTGCCGGGAACATACAGCATCACCACAACTGTCAATGGCGATGGCACCGCCAATATGACAGCGACGTTCACACCAGCGAGCGGTGGCACGCCAATGACCACGTCGCTGACGAATCTCCAGCCGGGTACGACGAACACGACGCTGATTCCCGGCGTCACGCTGACGTTCCCATCCACGTTCACCGCTGGCACGGATACGCTCAACCTGACCACGCCAACGCTGGGTCTCGAAGCGCAGTTCGAGCAATACCTGACGCCGCTGACGCAAGCAGGTGGTGTGCTCTCCTCGATCCAGAGCGGTTATCAGACCGACATCAGCGATCTGCAGGATCAGATCAACGAGATGAACGCCAACCTGCAGATCGAGAAGCAGATGCTGGTGAACAAATTCGCGGCGATGGAGATCGCGCTGCAGCAGTTGCAAACGCAGCAGCAGGCGCTCAACGCCGCTGGCTTGACTGGTCAGCTCACGGCAGGTGGTGTCGTATTCGGATAGAACGTTCGCGTTCCGGGGGCGGAGCGGCGCGGGCAGGCGCGAAGGCGCGGCTCGCGCCGCCTGGTTTTTGCCCGTTCTCCCGCCGCGTGGATATCCGTGGCTGTCTCCAACCCGTCGCTAAAGATCGCCTGCGGAGCTTCGACACTCACTGTGGCGCAGGGACTGCGCCAGGCTTGTTGCGCACGAGGTGCAGAGATGATGCCGAACCCATATCGACAGTACCGCACACTGCAGATCGCCACCGCCAGCACCGGGGACCTCGTTGTGCTGCTGTACGATGGCGCGGTGCAAGCGCTGATCCTCGCCGAGCAGGCGCTCGAAGCCCGGCGGTGGGCCGAGGCGACACGGCACCTGATTCAGGCGCAGAAGATCGTGCTCGAGCTGAACAACGGCATTGACCTTGAACGCGGCGGCGATCTGGCGGCGAAGCTGCGCAGCCTCTACCTGTACATGTATCGGACGCTCGTCCAAGCGTCGTGC